>Ga0310811_10008457_pt1 | contig 13236 bp, 11 predicted proteins | sample YCmetagenome_FD_207642 | JGI IMG/M metagenome (GOLD analysis project Ga0310811, IMG submission 207642) | Soil microbial communities from experimental microcosm in Duke University, North Carolina, United States - YC | ecosystem: Engineered > Artificial ecosystem > Soil microcosm > Unclassified ...
AATTTCGACATCAATCCGAAGATCCTGCGCCAGCTCGAAGCCAAGAAGCAGATGATCGACTCCGGCGCCGGCATCGACTGGGCGACCGGCGAGGCGCTCGCCTTCGGCACGCTGCTGCTCGACGGCCACCGCGTGCGGCTCTCCGGCGAGGATTGCCAGCGTGGCACCTTCAGCCAACGCCATGCGGTGCTGATCGACCAGACCAACCAGCACGAATATGTGCCGCTCAACAATATCCGCGAAGGCCAGTCGCGCATCGAGGTGTTCAACTCGCTGCTCTCGGAAGCCGGCGTGCTCGGCTTCGAATATGGCTACGCCATCGCCGACCCCGGCGTGCTGGTGCTGTGGGAAGCGCAGTTCGGCGATTTTGCCAACGGGGCGCAGGTGATCATCGATCAGTTCCTGGCCTCCGGCGAAACCAAATGGCTGCGTATGTGCGGCCTCACGCTGCTGCTCCCGCACGGCCAGGAAGGCCAGGGGCCGGAACATTCCTCCGCCCGGCTGGAGCGCTACCTGCAGCTCTGCGCCGAGCACAATATGACGGTGTGCAACCTCACCACCCCCGCCAACTATTTCCACGCGCTGCGCCGGCAGCTGAAGCGCAACTTCCGCAAGCCGCTGGTGCTGATGACGCCGAAATCGCTGCTGCGGCACAAGCTCGCGGTCTCCTCGCTGGACGAGATGACCAACGGCTCGAGCTTCAAGTTCGTCATCCCCGAGCTCGACGAGCTGGTGGCCCCGGCCCAAGTGAAGCGCGTCGTGATCTGCTCGGGCAAGGTCTATTACGACCTGCTGGCCGAGCGCCGCGAGCGCGGCATCAAGGATGTGGCCATCGTGCGGCTGGAGCAGTTCTATCCGTTCCCGGCCAAGTCCCTGAAATCCGCGATCGAGGCCTATAGCAAGGCGGAAGTCGTGTGGTGCCAGGAGGAGCCGGAGAATAATGGCGGCTGGACCTTCGTGGACCGGCGGATCGAAGCCGTGCTGTCCTGCCTGGACGGCGTCGCCAAGCGGCCCCGCTATATCGGGCGCAAGGCCGCGGCGAGCCCCGCCACCGGTCTTGCCAAGACCTATACCGCCGAGCAGGCGGCGCTGGTGGACGCGGCGTTGACGGTCTGACCCGTCTTCACCGCGCCCAGCATTTTCTTCGACGTGGCTAGAAACTGAGGAGCATCTATGGCTGCCGACATCACCGTCCCGACACTGGGCGAAAGCGTCACCAGCGCGACCATCGCGCGCTGGATCAAGAAAGCCGGCGAAACCGTGGCCGCGGACGAACCCGTGGTCGAGCTGGAGACGGACAAAGTCACCGTCGAGGTGAACGCGCCGCAAGGCGGCGTGATCGCCGAAATCATCGCCGCTGAAGGGGCGGAGGTCGAAGTCGGCGCGCTGCTCGGCCGTGTCGGCGCCGCCGGCGCCGCCGCGGCGCCGAAGCCGGCCGCGGCACCTGCCGCGGTGAAAGAGCCGGTTCATGCCGCGGCCCCCGCCGTCGGCGTCAACCCGCCGCCGGCCCCGCCCGGCCCGGTGCCCCGCCCCGGCCCGGCGCCCCTGCCGGCCGCGGCCAAGCTGATGGAAGAACGCCATCTCTCCGCTGCCGATATCGGCCCCGGCACCGCCAAGGATAATCGCATCTCCAAGGGCGATGTGCTGGCCTTCGTGAACCGCCCGGCCGCCCCGGCCCCAGCCCCGGCGGCCAAGGCCCCGCGCACCGCCGATGTCCGCGAAGAGCGCGTGAAAATGACGCGCCTGCGCAAGACCATCGCCGCGCGCCTCAAGGACGCGCAGAACACCGCCGCCATGCTGACCACGTTCAACGAGGTCGATATGAGCGCGATCATGGCGCTGCGCAGCGAGTATCGCGAGGCCTTCGAGAAGAAGCACAAGGGCGTGCGGCTCGGCTTTAACGGCTTCTTCGTGAAGGCCGTGTGCGCCGCGTTGGCCGAATTCCCGGCGGTGAACGCCGAGATCGACGGCGACGACATCGTCTATAAGAAGTTCGTCAATATGGGCATCGCCGTCGGCGGCGCGAACGGCTTGGTGGTGCCGGTGATCCGCGATGCCGACCGCAAGTCCCTGGCCGAGATCGAGGCGGAGATCGCCGGCTTCGCCAAGCGCGCCAAGGACGGCACGCTGAAGCTGGAGGAACTTTCCGGCGGCACGTTCTCGATCACCAATGGCGGCGTGTACGGCTCGCTGATGAGCACGCCGATCCTCAACCCGCCGCAATCGGCGATCCTCGGCATGCACAAGATCCAGGACCGCCCGGTCGTGGTTGCCGGCAAGATCGAGATCCGGCCGATGATGTATCTCGCGGTCTCCTACGACCACCGCATCATCGACGGGCGCGAGGCCGTGTCCTTCCTGGTGCGCGTGAAGGAAAGCCTGGAAGACCCGCGCCGCTTGCTGCTGGAGATCTGAGAGGAAGAAAGCGGCGCTTTTTGGAACTGGGCCGTGCTGGCTTCACGGCCACCGGCCCAGACTCAAAGAAGTTTTTGCGCCGCTTTTTTCAAAAAGCGGCCTCTTTCTTCCCTTCCCTGACTACGGCGTGATCACCCGCGGCAGGCCGGCATTAGGCGGATCGTCCATGGTGTAGACATGCACCCGCCTGGCCGCCGGCGATTGCAGGATCACGAACGGGTCCGGTTCATACCCGTGCAGCCCGGCCCCGGCGTCTCGCGCGCCATGCCAGACCGCCAGCACGCGGCGCTCATACGGCAGGCCGAGATCCGGCGTTCCGGAATGGTAGTCGGCGATGGCGCTGTCCCAGGAGCCGGTCCGGCTTTGCAGGCGACGCAGAAAGCCGGCCGCTTCATCGGCGTTCCGCACCGGGTCGAACGCGTCCGCCAAGCTGGCGAAAGCGTGGGGGTGGTCCTGCAGGCTGATCTGAAAGCAGCCGACATCGACATCCCGCGCGCCGGAGGCTTCCGCCAACCGCACGAAGGCGATCGCCGCCGCTTCGTCGGGGAAAAACCGGCCGATGCCATCCGCATTCACGGTCCAGGGCCAAGGGACAATGCGCCCGGTCAGCGCGTCGGGGCGGCCGCTTTCCACGCGGCCGATCGAAAGCAGCAGATTGGCCGGCAAGGCAGCGGCTAGTTCGGCGGCGCGGCCCGCCGCCTCACAGGTGAGAGCGGGCGGCGTATCCGCCCGCGCACTGGCGCTAACGCTCAAGGCCAGCACCGCCCCTATTATGCCCCCAAACTTCACGCCGCCCCCGCGCCTGATGGCGTCATGCTCTACAGCGGCGGGCCCTTCCTGGGGAAGCTTTCCGCGCCTTTCGGCTCCGCCCTCGTGCGGCTGTCATGACCAGTGTTTAATGCCCGGGAGAGGCAAAAACGGGTTGCTCCTGGCCGCCCGTCTCCCACGTTGGTCTTGCTCCCCGTGGCAATTCACAAAAAGGAGATTGGAAATGCGCTCCCTGTGGCTGGCTTCCGCCGCGTTCATCGTCATCAGCGGCACCGCTTTCGCTCAAACCAACCCGTCGCCGGGCATGGCGAACCCGGGCTATCAGTCCCAAGGCACGATGTCTCAACCGGGCACCATGGGTAACCCCAACCAAGGCACGATGTCTCAGCCGGGCACTATGGGCAATCCCAACCAGGGCACGATGTCTCAGCCGGGCACCATGGGTAATCCCAACCAGGGCGCCATGGCGGAACCTTCCGCCGGCTACGACACGGCTGCTCGGTATCTGCAACGGGCCCGCACCGCGATCCAGCAGCATCGCAGAGCCCAGGCTGACACCCTGCTGAGCAATGCCGAGACCATCATGCTGACGCGCGCCGTGCCGCAATCGTCCGGCCCGACCCCCGACACCTCTCCCCGGGTCACCGCGATCTCGAACGCCCGCGCCGCCGTGCAACAGCGCAACTGGACCTCAGCGCTGCAATACACCGACGAGGCGATCCAGCATCACGGCGCGATGAATCCCAATGGCGCGGGCCAGGGCGCGATGAGCCCCAACGGCACCAGCCCCGCGCAGCCGAACGGCACCGTGCAGTAAAGCGCGCGGAAAACAACGATTTGATGAAGAAATGGGCGCCGCAGGGCGCCCATTCCCTTTTTGCCCTCGCTTTTGCGCCGCAATATCGCTATGCGGAGCCCGTAGAAATTTCGTCCAGGCATTCCCATGGACCGGTTGTCTCGCGATCGCGGGGCGGCAGGTTCATCTTTGCTGTTAACAGTCAGGCGCTTTTATGTCCGTACCGAATATCCGCAACATCGCCATTATCGCCCACGTTGACCATGGCAAGACCACGCTTACCGACCAGCTGCTGAAGCAGTCCGGCGCGTTCGCCGCGCACCAGGCCGTGGCGGAGCGTGCGCTCGACCGCAACGATCTCGAAAAGGAACGTGGCATCACGATTCTGGCGAAGGTTGCCTCGGTGGTCTGGAAGGACACACGGATCAACATCGTCGATACCCCTGGCCACGCCGATTTCGGCGGCGAGGTGGAGCGTATTCTCAGCATGGTGGACGGCGCGGTCATTCTGGTGGACGCCGCCGAAGGCGTGTTGCCGCAGACCAAGTTCGTGCTCGGCAAGGCGCTGGCGCGCGGCCTGAAGCCGATCGTGGTGGTGAACAAGATCGACCGTGGCGATGCCCGCCCCGATGACGTGCATAACGAGATGTTCGACCTGTTCGCCTCGCTCGATGCCAATGAGGAGCAGCTCGACTTCCCCATGCTGTTTGCCTCCGGCCGCCAGGGCTGGGCTGTCGCCAACCTGGACGATCCGCGCGAGAGCCTGACCCCGCTGTTCGACCTGATCCTGAGCCATGTGCCGGCGCCGCAGCTCGATACCGACGCGCCCTTCGCGATGGTCGCGACCATCCTGGAATCCGATACCTTCCTGGGCCGCGTGCTGACCGGCCGCGTCGAGCAGGGCCGCGCCACGCTGAACATGCCGGTGAAGGTGCTGAACCTGGAAGGCGCTGTGGTGGAGACCGGTCGCCTGACCAAGCTGCTCTCCTTCCGCGGCCTGGAGCGGGTGCCGGTCGATGAGGTGGGCGCGGGCGACATCGTCGCCGTGGCCGGCCTGTCCGACACAACCATCCCTTATACAATCTGTGCGCCGGAAGTGTCCGCCCCGCTGCCGGCTACGCCGATCGACCCGCCGACCCTGTCCATGACCTTCCGCATCAATGACGGCCCGCTGGGCGGCCGCGAGGGCAAGAAGGTCACCTCCCGCCAGATCCGCGACCGTCTGTTCGCCGAGACGGAGGGCAATGTCGCCATTCAGGTCGCCGTCTCCGCCGAGACGGACGCCTTCGAGGTCTCGGGCCGCGGCGAACTTCAGCTCGGCGTGCTGATCGAGACCATGCGCCGTGAAGGGTTCGAGCTCACCATCGGCCGCCCGCGCGTGCTCACCCGCATGAACGCCGAGACCGGCGAACGCGAGGAGCCGTATGAGGAAGTGCTGATCGACGTCGATGAGCCCTATGCCGGCGCGGTGGTGGAAAAAATGTCCCGCCGCAAGGGCGAGCTTTCCGACATCCGCCCCTCCGGCGGCGACAAGCAGCGCCTGACCTTCAAAATCCCCTCGCGCGGCTTGATCGGCTATCACGGCGAATTCCTCACCGACACCCGCGGCACCGGCGTGATGAACCGCCTGTTCGCCGGCTACGGCCCGTGGAAGGGCAAGATCGAGGGCCGCCGCAACGGCGCGCTGATCTCCTCCGAAGACGGCGAGGCCGTGCAGTACTCGCTGTTCTCCCTGCAGGACCGCGGCGTGCTGTTCGTAAATCCCGGCGACAAGGTCTATGTCGGCATGATCCTCGGCGAGCATAGCCGCGAGAACGACCTGGACGTGAACCCGATCCGCGAAAAGAAGCTCACCAACATCCGCGCCGCCGGCAAGGACGAGGCGCTGCTGCTGGTGCCGCCCCGCAAAATGTCGCTGGAACAGGCAATTGCCTATATCGAGGATGACGAGCTGGTCGAAGTCACCCCCTCGGCCGTGCGCATCCGCAAACGCCACCTCAACCCGCATGACCGCAAGAAGGCCGAACGCTCCTCCAGCGACGCCGCCTGATACAAAAAAAGCCCGGCTTTGGCCGGGCTTTTTTTGACGAGGAAGGAAGGGAAGGCTTCTTTTTGTGAACAAAAAGAAGCAAAAAAACTTTGTTACTTGGGCCGTGGGCGTTGTCGGCGACACAGACTCAGGCCCGACACAACAAGAGTTTTTGCGCCGCTTTTTTCAAAAAGCGGCCACTTTCTTTAATTATGGCACCAAGGCGCCCAGAACTTTTGCCTTGGCTTCCGGCTCGACATGGATGGTGATCACCACCCCTTCCATTTCCCGCTTCAGCGCCTCCTCGATCCGGTCGCAGATCTCATGCGCTGCCGCCACCGACATCTCGCCCGGCACCACAAGATGGAATTCAAGAAAGCTCGCATGGCCGGCCTGGCGGATGCGCAGGTCATGCGCTTCCAGCGCGCCTTTGGCATGCAGCCGCACCAGCTCCTGGATGCGCGCGGTCATGGCCGGCGGCGGCGCCTCATCGAGCAGCCCGCTCAAAGACCGCAAAACGGTAGCCCCGCCCATCACCGCAATGTGCAGCGCGATGCACAGAGCGATCAGCGGGTCGAAGATCGGCAGCCGCAACAACGCGGCCCCGGCGAGCGCGACGACGATGCCGGCGGAGGTCACGGCGTCGCTGAAAAGATGCCGCGCGTCCGCGCCGAGCGCCGGCGAACGATAGGCCCGGCTCACCTTGGTCAGCACTAGGCCCCAGCCGGCGTTCACCAGCCCGCTGAGAAAATTCCAGCCGAGCCCCGCACCCAGCCCAGCCCGCCAGGGTGCCAGCGGCGCCGGATGGAACAATTCGCCGATCGCGCGCTCAAAGATCAGCACCGCCGCGACCAGGATCATCGCCCCGGTTGCCACCGCGCTCAGCAACTCCACCTTGGCGTGGCCGTAATGATGCTCCCGGTCGGCCGGCTTGGCCCCGGCGATCAGCGCATACAGCGCCAGGCTCGAGGCGGCGACATTCACCGAGGCTTCGAGCGCATCGGAGAACAAGGCCGTGCTGCCACTGACCCGGGCCGCGAGAAATTTCAACGCCAGCACCACCACGCCAATGACGATGCTGGCCGCGCCGAATTTGACAACCGGTCTCATAGCCCCTGCTAACAAGGCATCCTCCCGCAATGCAACGTTGACTTCGCGCGCGTTCGGTGGCCTTTCCCCGCCCTTTCAGAAAACTTCCTTGACGCATACGGAAAGGCAATTGACAGTGGCACGAGTCGGGGTTGTGATAGGTCGCACACGGGACCCGAGAAGTTGTCCCGGAACAAGAAGAAGAAGAAGAAGGAGCGATTCGCCGATGCCTGAACCTAAAAGAACAATCGGGCCCCATCTCCTCTCCGCATTGCTCGCTCTGGGATTAAGCTTCGCTGCGCCCGCCGCCTATGCCTCCGACCCGCTTCCGAGCGACGCCATCGCCCCGCCGGCCAATGTCAATATCGCTCTCTTCTACAACTATTTCACCGATGCCGGTGCGTTCGGCAGCGCGGATAACGGCGGCACCTACAGCCAGAATACACATATTTCCACCGATATTGTGGTGGCCCGCTATATCCGCACCTTCAATGTCGCCGGGCTGCTCTCCGGCGTGGACGTGTATGAGGAATATTACGGCTTTGTCGGCAACCAGCGTGTCGGCATCGGCAATATTCCCAGCGCCGCACCCGGCCTGCTGCCGTCCTACGGTCCCGGTTATGGCTCCTTCTCGGCGCAAAGCGGCCTCGGCCAGCCCAATATCGGCGTCTTCACCTTCCCCATCAACAATGCCGCCACCGGCACCTATCTCGTCCTCCATCCCTGGATCGCGCCGCCGATCAGCAGCTTCAACAAGAATTATGCGCTGAATCCGGCACAAAACACCTGGACGTACGAGATGGAAGTCGGCCTGTACAAAACGCTGATCGGCACGCCGGCCACACGCAACCTCTCGATCTCACTCTGGGGCGAAGCCTATCTCTTCAGCCCAAACCATAGTTCGGCTTATGTTACTCCCACCATCTTCGCCAACAGCATCCCGCCGATTTACGCGTTCGCGCACCTCCTCAATCCGCGGATCCCGGCCAGCAACCCGCTGGCGCCATCCACCGTGACGCCGGCGAGCTTCCATGAGCAACCCTCGGAAGAATTGCGGGTCTATCTGCCCTACGAGTTCTATCCCGCCACCGATGCCGTGATCGCGCCGGGCCTGTTTCAGAGCTTTGGCGGCAAACAATATTACACGCTGAGCAATGGCGTGAAGGTGGATAGCGGCAACCGCACCAACGAAACGCAGCTGCGCCTGGTCGTCAGCAGCTTTGTTTCGCCGACCATCAATATGACGCTGGAAGGTGAGTACGACGTCGCCAATCGCGGCGGCCCGCTGGAGCGCGCCGTGGTGGTGCGCCTGGCGAAGTTTTTCTAAGTAAGGCGGAAAGAAGTGGCCGCTTTTTGAAAAAAGCGGCGCAAAAACTTTTTCGACTTTAGGCCCGAGGCGCTGAAACCGCACGGGCCCAAACGAACAAAGTTTTACCCTTCAGGCCCGGAGCGGCGCAGGCGCTTGATCTCACCGCGATGGTGCTTTGCGTCCAACCGCCGGGTTTTCGAGGCTTTGGTCGGCCGAGTCGGCTTGCGGTAGACCGGGGCAACGGCGGCGGCGCGGACCAGTTCGAACAACCGCGCGCGGGCGTCTTCACGATTCTGCGCCTGGGTGCGGAAGCGGTTGGCGGTGATCACGATCACGCCCTCCTGGCTCAACCGCCTTCCCGCCAGCGTGCGCAGCCGCGCCTTCACCGGCTCCGGCAGGGTCGCGCAATTTGCCAGGTCGAAACGCAGTTGCACCGCGGTCGCGACCTTGTTCACATTCTGCCCGCCCGGCCCCGAGGCGGCGATGAAACTCTCGGACAGATCCGCCTCATCAAGCCCAAGGCGCGGGGTGATCTGGATCATCATGCGCCCCTCCCCCGGCCATGATCATGCCAACGCGAAAAAGCCGGCGCTAGGAGCACCGGCTTTGCAATCACTACCAGCACCGGCCCAGGCTGGCCGGCAGGCGTTCAGCCCGCCTTGGCTTCCTTCTTCGCCAGCGCGCGCTGCAGGCGGCGCTTCAGCACCAAGCCTTCGCCCGTCAGCTTGCTGTCATTCTGGCCGAGCAGGTACGAGTCCAGCCCGCCATTATGCTCGATCGTGCGAATTGCGCGGGTCGAGAGGCGCAGGCGGACATTGCCCAGCACGTCGGAGAGCAGCGACGTCTCCTGCAGGTTCGGCAGGAACCGCCGGCGGGTCTTGTTGTTCGCATGGCTGACATTATTGCCAGCTTGCACGGTCTTTCCGGTCAGATCACAACGGCGGGCCATAGCTCTATCCTCAAACGACGCAAAAAACGCAAAGCGGGCTGGCAGCGGCCAGCCCGAAATTTCCGGCCTTATGGGGCAGAATCGTCCCTCCGGTCAAGCCTCGCCGGCGTGGTCCTTGCCGGCTTTCTCATGCATTTCGCCTGACTCAACACTGGCGATCGCGTTATTGAGGATCTGCACGATCACATCGTCCGGCAGGGTGCGGCTGAGCAGGCCCATCGCGCCGCCCAGCAGCGCCGAGGCGATGGCCAGCGAGCTGACATTCTGCCCCATCATATATTCAATCGCCTTGTCCACCACCGATCCGGCGAGGTTAAGGTCCCGTTCCGGCGGCGCCTGTCTGTCTTCCATAGTCGATTCCACTCAGAGATTTTGTGTCTATCTGGTTGCTCGCGCGGCCCTTACCAGCCTTGACGAAATTATTCCGTGACCTCGGAGACCGTTTTGAGCAATTCCACCGCATCAGGCCCGGCAATCTCGGCCGCCTCGTCCAGCTCGACCTGGGCCGCCCACATGCCGGCATAGACGCCGCCCATTTCCAGCAGCGCCGTATGGCTGCCGCGCTCGGCGATCTGGCCACCCTGGAGGACCAGAATTTCGTCTGCATCGGTGACGGTGGACAGCCGGTGGGCGATCACCAGAGTCGTGCGGTCATAGGCCACACGGCGCAAGGCTGAGCTGATCCCCTGCTCGGTGGCGGTGTCCAGCGCGCTGGTCGCCTCGTCGAGGATGAGGATGCGCGGATTTTTCAGGATGGTGCGGGCGATCGCCACACGCTGCTTCTCGCCGCCCGAAAGCTTAAGCCCGCGTTCGCCGACCTTGGTATTGTAACCCTGGGGCAGCGAAACGATGAAATCGTGGATCTGCGCGAACCGGGCCGCACGCTCGATCTCTTCCACGCTCGCCCCAGGCCGGCCATAGGAGATGTTGTAGAGGATCGTGTCGTTGAACAGCACGGTGTCCTGCGGCACCACGCCGATGGCGCCGCGCAGGGAATGCTGCGTGTAGTCGCGCACATCCACGCCATCCACCAGAACCTGGCCCGACACCGTATCGTAGAAGCGGAACAGCAGGCGGCTGATGGTGGATTTGCCCGAGCCGGTCGGCCCGACAATCGCCACCTTATGCCCGGCCGGCACGGTGAAGCTGACCCCTTTGAGGATCTCGCGGTCGGGATTGTAGCCGAAATGCACATTCTCGAAACGCACTTCCGAAGGCGCGCCCTGCGGCGCCAGAACCTTCGCGCCGGGCTTGTCGCTGATTTCCTGGTTGACGCGCAGCAGTGAAAACATCTGCTCCATGTCCACCAAGCCTTGATTGACCTGCAGATACACGAAGCCCAGGAAGTTGAGCGGCACGTAAAGCTGCATGAGATACGTGTTCACCAGCACGAATTGGCCCACGGTCATGGTGTGATGCGCCACGCCACGCGCCGCCATCAACATCATCACCGCCAGCGCGAGCGAAATGATCGTCGCCTGGCCGATATTCAGCGCGTTCAAGGAAACCTGGGCTTTTACCGAGGCTTTTTCATAACGCGCCAGGCTCTCGTCAAAACGCCTCGACTCGTGGGCTTCGTTACCGAAATATTTGACCGTTTCGAAGTTGAGCAGGCTGTCGATCGCCTTGGTCTGCGCCTCGTTATCGGTCTCGTTCATGGTCCGGCGGAATTTCGTGCGCCAGGCCGTGAAGGTGAAGGTGAACACCATATACATGCCGACCGCAGCAAAGGTGATGATCGCGTACCAGGCGTTGAACAGGTGCCAGAGCACGCCCACGGTCAGCAGCAGCTCGATGATGGTGGGCAGAACGTTGAACGTCATCATGCGCAGCACGTTCTGGATGCCGAGTGTCCCGCGCAGAATGATGTTGGAGAGCCCGCCGGTCTGCCGGTCCATATGAAACCGCATCGCCAGGCCATGCAGATGCTCGAAGGTCTGGCGGGCGACGACGCGGGAGGCGCGCATCTGGACCGCGGCAAAAATCGCGTCGCGCAACTCACCGAACCCGGCCGCGGCGATGCGCGCCAGCGCATAAGCCACAATGATCGCCGCCGGCACCACCAGCGGCCCGACCTTCGGCGTCAGATGGTCGATCGCGTGGGCATAAAGGATCGGCACATAAACCATGGCGACCTTGGCCAGCAGCATGGCGACGGTGGCCAGCACCAGCCGCACCCGCAAGCCCGGCGCATTTTTCGGCCATAGATAAGGCGCTAGCGACCAGATCGTGGACCAGGAACCGCGCGACGTCTTGGCGGCGACGTTTTTTGGTCCGGTATGGGGGTTGGCAGAGGCAGCGGAACGGGTCATGTCTGCGACATGGCATTAGACACGCCGCTTGCAAAGCTCCTTCATCACATCTCAGCCGTTCATAATGCTGTTCTGCCCGGCGAACGGTTGGTTTTCTGCGCCGGCGCGCATCATATCGGCTACCTGCGCCCCGACCTCGCCACCAGATTGGCGGCGCTGGAGCCTGGCGTCACCATCAGGGCGGGGCGGGTCACGCTGCCGCTGGAGAAGCTGCCGAACCTCAACGAGTTGGCCGCTGCGTTGGGCATTCATGCACGTTCTGAGAATTTCGACATCCGCGAAACCGCCGACAGCCCGGTGCTCGGCGTGCTGGACCGCGGCGCCCTGCCCAGCTTCGGGGTGATCGGCGTCGGCGTGCATCTCAACGGCCTGGTGCGCCGCGCGGACGGCTGGCATGTCTGGGTCGGAAGGCGCGCCGCCGACAAAAAACTCGACCCCGGCAAGCTCGATAATCTGGTGGCAGGCGGCGTGCCCTCCGGGCTTACCCCGTTCGAGACCCTGCTGAAGGAAGGCGAGGAGGAAGCCGCCCTGCCCGAGGCGCTGACCGCCAAGGCGCGCCAAGTGGCCCGCTTCTCTTACAGTATGGAGCGCGCCGAGGGGCTGCGGCGGGACGTGATTTACGCCTATGACCTGGAGCTCCCGGAAGATTTCCACCCGCATCCAACCGACGGCGAGGTCGAGCATTTCGATCTCTGGCCGCTGCCCCGCGTGCTGGAAGTCCTGTCCACCACCGACGAGTTCAAATTTAACGTCGCCCTGGTGCTGACCGATCTCCTGATCCGTTTCGGCTTGATCAAAGACCAAGCCGCCGAAACATTGCGCGCCGCGCTGGAAAGGAAGTGAAGGCTACTTTTGTGAACAAAAAGTAGCAAAAAAACTTTGTTAATTTGGGCCGTGCTGGTTTCAGCGCCATCGGCCCAATTTCAAAGAAGTTTTTGCGCCGCTTTTTTCAAAAAGCGGCCTCTTTCTTCCGTCGCCTCTCTTGGATGAGGTCGATAAAACCGCGCAAGCCCGCCGGAACATGGCGATGGCCTGGGTAATAGAGGCACAGGCCGGGGAATGGCGGGGTCCAGTCGGCCAGTAGCTGAACCAGGCGGCCTTCGCGCAGATCGTCAGCGACGTCCCACGCGGAGATGTAGGCGAGCCCGTACCCGGCCAGGACCGCCTCGCGGATCAGGCTGGACTCGTCGAGCGTGAGTCGTCCGGAGACGTCGATCAGCACCTCCTTGCCGTCCTTCTCGAACTCCCACCGGTAGACCGCGCCGCCGGACAGGCGCATGCGGATGCAATCATGTTCGGCCAGGTCGTCTGGCGCGACCGGGGGCGCGCGTTTTGTTAGGTAGTCGGGAGAGCCCACGACGATCAGGCGTTCGTCCTGCCCGAGCGCAACGGCGATCATGTCGGCCGGCACTTGTTCGCCCAAGCGAAGGCCGGCGTCGAATCCTTCCCGCACGATATCGATGAGCTTCCCTTCGGTGACGATTTCGACTGACATTTCGGGGTAGCGGTTCAGATACGCGAAGACGAGCGGCCGCAGGATCCGTCGTGCCGCCCCCACCGTGCTGTTCA
>Ga0310811_10008458_pt1 | contig 13236 bp, 7 predicted proteins | sample YCmetagenome_FD_207642 | JGI IMG/M metagenome (GOLD analysis project Ga0310811, IMG submission 207642) | Soil microbial communities from experimental microcosm in Duke University, North Carolina, United States - YC | ecosystem: Engineered > Artificial ecosystem > Soil microcosm > Unclassified ...
TAAGGCCTGATAGACCGCCGTGTCGAATGCTTCCTTGATGCCGCCGCTCGCCGACGGGACGACCTGCACCAAAAGGCACATCACGAGACGTTCCTTCGGGTCGACCTTGTAGCTCGAGCCGTACGCACCGCCCCACGAAAACGTCCCGACGGAGCTGAGGCCGTTCGCGCCGTATCGCTCCGTGGTCTCGAACCCAAGACCGAAGCCCAGCCCACCATCGGCGCTGTGCAGATTGCCGACCTGGTTCGTGCGCATCAGCGCGACGGTGTGCGGGGCGAGATACCGACGACCGTCGAGCGCACCGTCGTTGCGCAGCATCTCGAGGAATCTCGCATAGTCGCGTGCGGTCGACAGAAGGCCGGCGCCGCCGGCGAAGTTTTTCCGCGGGCCGTCGACGTAGTCGCCCTGGCCCTTCGGACTGTCCGGCGCCCGCGAAACTCGGCCAGATTCGTCGGGCGTGTACACCGTGGCCAGACGCGCGCGCTTTTCCTTGGGCAGGAAGAAGTACGTGTCGTTCATGCCCAGAGGCTTCGTGATCCGTTCACGAATGAACTCGTCGAGCGGCTTGCCGCTCGCCCGCTCGATCACACACCCGAGCACGTCGAGGTTGTAACCATAGACCCACGCGGCGCCCGGCTGCTGCACGAAGGGCAGCGTTCCAAGTCGCTCCATCGTGGTGCAGATCGGTTCATCCTTGTCGGCCGTGTACCACCCATACGCGTTCCCACCGTAGCCGAGCTGCTTCTCGGCGTACAGGCGAATGACCGACGCTTCGCCGCCGTACGACATACCCGACGTGTGCGTCATCAAATCGCGAATCGTGATCTGTCGTCGAGCCGGCACGATCACACGATTCGAGTCGCTCGCCGGTTTCGTCGAATCTCGGCGGATGGCGACGGTCGTCTTGGCGAACGTCGGAATCCAACGATTCACCGGATCCGACAGGCTGATCTTCCCTTCCTCGACGAGCATCAGCGCGGCAACGCTCGTGATTGCCTTCGACTGGGACGCGATGCGAAAGATCGCATCGGTGGTCATGCGCTTGTTCGCCTCGCGATCGGACCAACCGATGGCCTTCTCGTAAACGACCTTGCCGTCCCGCATCACGATCGCCACGGCGCCGGCAACCTTGTTGTCGTCGACGTAGCGCTGCAGCGCCGAGTCGATGCGAGCGAGACGGTCAGGCGCGAACCCGTTGACCGTCGCCGACGTCCGTGCCGTCTGCGCCCGGAGCGCGGGCGCGACGCCGGCAAGGGAGAGCGCGACAGCGAGACGTCTGACGATCATGCGACCGGGTGGTCTTCGGGGTTCCAGCGCAGAATGGCCTCCTCCACACCCTTGAGGTGCGTCCTCATGAGTTCGACGCACACGGCCTCGTCGCGCTGCTCGAGCGCGGCGAGAATCGACAGGTGCTCCTGGTGGTCGCGATCGCGCGGGCCATGGATGCCGAGGATGAGGCGCTGCTCGTCCCGAAACAGGTCGGCTAGGACATCAAGCACTTGGGCCAGTACCGTGTTTCCGGAGGAGCGAGCGATCTGCCGGTGGAATCCCATGTTGACCTCGTTCAGCACCGCGTCGTGGCTGAGGTTCTGTCCCGCCGTGGTCAACAGCCGCCGCATCTCGACGAGATCCTCGAGCGTTCCGTTGCGGCACGCGTCGGCGACCGACTGCGTCTCGAGCGGCTCGCGCACGCGAATGAGATCGAGCAAGAGCTTCTTGGTGACGGTCCCGACGTAATCGGGGCTCGCCAGCACGAGCACTTCCTCGCTCCGCGTCACGTACACGCCGGAGCCGTGTCGGATCTCGACGAAGCCCATCGTCTCGAGCTTTTTCAGCGCTTCGCGAATCGTGGGGTGACCGACGCCGAACCGGCGCGCCATCTCCATGATCGGCGGCAGGCGATCGCCCTGCTTGTAGTCACCCTTCTGAATCATGGCACGAATCCGTTGGGCGAGCTTGTCGGACAAGCTCTGCTTCAGGACGGGGCCGAATGCATCTCTCATGACACGGTCTCCAACGGGGCTAAGACCCACGAGCATCGCTCAGGGATGAAGCTGGCCATCATGATTTGCTCCCCGCCCGCGCCTGGCGCGCGACGCCCATCACCGCATCGAACGCCGGTTTCGGAAGGTCCTTCCGGTCGAACAGTAAAGGGTAGCTGGTCCGGCCGGGCATCGGCCAGTTATTGAGCCAGGAGTCGCCGTCGCCAACCCCCCAAAACGTCACACGGTCGACAACCCCGCGGTGCTTGAGGAATACGGTAAAAAAGTCCGCATAGCGCTTGGCAAGCGCCTTTTGCACGGAGTCCGGGAGCCCCGCGACATACGGGTTGACGGCACTCGCTGCACCAGGCTGCCCTTGCACACGGACGCTGACGTCAGCCGTCCGATTGCGGGTCGCCATGGGAAGGACATCCACATCGAGCTCGGTGATGTTGACCTTCACGCCAAGCGCGCCGAGTGCCCCGATCGTCGTGTCATGCTTGGCCGGGCTGTCGAGAAACAGCTTGTCGTGCGCCTGCGATCCAACCGCGGTGATGGTGACACCCGCCGCCTTGAGCTTTTTCACGAGCTCCACGACGCCGTTCCGCTTCGGCGCGTTTTCGAGATTGTAATCGTTGTAGTACAGCTCAGCGGCGGGATCGGCTTCGTGCGCGAACTGGAATGCTTTGACGATGTAGTCGTCGCCGATGATTTTCTTCCAGGGCGACTCCCGCAGCGTCCCGTCTTCATTGAGCGCCTCGTTGACGACGTCCCAGCCCTGGATACGACCTTTGTACCGTCCGACCACGGTGGCGATGTGATCGTGCATACGGGCCAGGAGCGCGTCGCGCGTCAGCGGCTTTCCCTCGGCGTCCTGGAAGACCCAGCGCGGCGTTTGACTGTGCCAGACGAGCGTGTGCCCAACGATGAACATTCCGTTGGCTTGGCCGAAGGCCACGTACTTATCCGCTGGGTCGAAGTCGTATGTCGTGGGCTGCGGGTGCACCCTCTCCCACTTCAGCACGTTCTCGGGCGAGATCGTATTGAACTGCGCTTTCACCAGCTCCGCGCCGCGCGCGTCGACGCCGGAAAACTGGTCCGCGTTCAACGCGGCGCCGATACGAAAGACACCGGCGAACGCTTCTTTCAGAGAACCGGCAGACTGTGCCCGCGTCGATTGGGGATGCGCCAACGCGGCGGCGGTCAGCGCGATTGCGCCGATGCCTACTCGTCGCATCGTCCCCGCGCGAGATCGATTAGTTCGTTGCAACAACGGCTCCTCCACGATCCGGAAGTCCCGGAGCTGACACGCCAGCGGAATATCCGCGGCGACGTTCAGCCAATTCTTGCGACATCTGCTCGTTCACGCTCTTGGTGATTCGATAGCGAATCAGGCAGACCACGGCGATGACCAGGAAAATGGCTGGAAACACGCTGGCCATGAGACGAATGCCCAACAGCGCGTGCGGAGTCTGTGTCGTGTTCGGCTGATACCCATAGACCGACAACACCAAACCCGAGATTGCGCCGCCGATGCTGAGGCCCGTCTTGAGCGCGAACAGGATCGTCGCGAAGATCACACCCGTCGAACGGCGACCCGTCTTCCACTCGGCGTAGTCCGCCGTGTCGGCGAACATGGCCCACAGCAACGGAATCGTTGGCGCATACATCAATGCGCGCACCAGCTCGAGGCCGAACATCGCTTCGATCGACGTCGACGGAAGCAGGATGAATGCGGAGAGCGCGATCGCCGACAGCAGGAATCCGACGATCGCGATCGCGCGCTTCCCAAAGCGCATCGCGAGGTACGTCGCGAACGCGATCCCGACGAGCGTGATGCCCTTGCTCGCGATGTTGAAGAGACTGTAGCCGACCGACGCGACGTTCGAGTGATCGGCGGCGAGAATCAGCCCGAGCACATTCATGACCGGATGGCCGCCGTCTGGCGTGGCAGCGGTCGCCTGCGGGAGTCCGACGCGCTGGAGGAACTCGAGCAGCTTGCCGTGGTCGACGTAGTAGCTGAAGTAGTAGTACGTCGACCCGCCCTGCAGCGAAACGAAGATGAAGTGCGAGAGGGTGAGCACGAACATCGCGATCCACGGACCGTTGGCGAGCAGACCCTTGAAGTCGACGCGCCACTCGGACTTCTGCTGCGGCGGCGGCTGGATGCGCTCGCGTGTCGTAAGGAACGTGATGATGAAGCAGACGACGCAGACCACCGCCCACAAGGTCATCGTCTTCTGCCAGCCGACCGCGCTGTTGCCGTGTCCGAACTTGGCGACGAGCGGTAGCGTCACGCCGCCGACGATCAACTGCGCCACCATCGCGGCGACGAAGCGATACGACGACAGCACCGTACGCTCAGCGCCATCGCCCGTCATGACGCCGCTCAACGCCGAGTAGGGCGTGTTGTTCGCGGAGTACAGCGTCATGAGGAGGATGTTCGTGAGACACGCGTACAGAATCTTCATCGTCGGGCCGAACGACGCTGGCACCGTGTACGCCAGCACCATTACCACGCCCCACGGAAGCGCGGTCCACAGCACCCAGGGCCGGAACTTGCCGAAACGCGTATTCGTTCGATCGGCCAGCACACCCATCATGGGGTCGAAGAAGGCGTCCCACAGCCGGCCGACGAGCAGCATCAGGCCCGCCGTCGCGGCGGTGATGCCCATCGTGTCGGTGTAGAAGTTCAGCTGAAACAGGATCATCGTCATGAAGACGAAATTCGCCGCGGCGTCGCCGAGGCTGTATCCCGTTTTCTCGATGAACGAAAGCCTTTCGTTGGATCGTGCCATGCCGCGAGCTCCTCGTTAGGCGTGTCGTCCGTGCGCCGCGTCGTCGACGCGGAGCGTCACGGATTGGAGATCCGAATCGCGCGATGACGTCCCGACCATGATCGAGAATTCGCCAGGCTCGACCACGTAGTTCATGTCGATGTCGTAGAACGCGAGCGACGCCGGTCCGATCGCGATCTCCACCGTCGTCTTCTCGCCGGGATTCAGCCACACCTTCTTGAAGCCCCGCAGCTCCTTGATCGGACGCGTCACTGAGCTGATGCGGTCGCGGATGTACACCTGTACGACCTCGGAGCCTCGGCGTGCGCCGGTGTTCGTCACATCCGCGAGGACACGCGTCGAACCGAGTATCCCGATCCGCTCGTCTGCCAGGCGGACATTCGAGATCGAGAACGTCGTGTAGCTCAGCCCGAACCCGAACGGGTAGAGCGGCGTCACCTCATCGAACAGATAGCCGCGGCGCGCCGACGGCTTGTAGTTGTAGAAGGCCGGCAGGTGCCCCACGGACCGCGGAATCGTGATCGCCAACTTGCCACCCGGCGTGAAGTCGCCGAACAGCACATCCGCGATCGCGTTTCCAGTCTCCTGACCGAGATACCAGCACTCGAGAATGGCCGGCACGTTCTCCGTCAGCTGCGTGATCGCGAGCGGTCGACCATTGAACAGCAGCGCGACGATCGGCTTGCCGAGTGCGACCATCGCGTCGATCAGCTCGTTCTGGCGTCCGATCAGATCGAGGCTCGTCCGGTCGCCCATGTGCTTGAGGTTCCACGCCTCGCGCGACGTCTGCTCATTTCCGCCGATCGCCAGCACGATTACGTCGGCGCGCTTCGCCACCTCCACCGCTTCGGCGATCTGGCGTCTGTCCTCGGCAGGATCACTCGGCAGCACTTCGTCGGCGCTCCACGAGCCCGGCGTCGTGATCCTGCAACCTTCGCTGTACGCGACGTTCATGCGGTCGCCGACACGCTGACGAATGCCCTCGAACACCGACACGTCGTACTTCGGCGTGCCGCTGTAGCCGCCGAGTAGACTGCGATGCGCATTCGGGCCGATCACCGCGATCGTCTTGAGCTTGTCGGGCGAGAGCGGCAGCACGTTATCGTCGTTCTTGAGCAACGTGACCGTTTCGCGCGCCGCCTGGAGCGCGAGCACCCGGTTCTCCTCCGAACCCACGATGCGCTCGGCGCGCGCCGGATCGACGTAGGGATCGTCGAACAGTCCCATGCGGAACTTCCAGAGGAGCATCGGCGCGACGAGATCGTCGAGCTGTGCCTCCTGCAGCGTACCGTCGCGCACCAGGTCGACGAGATGCAGGTAGCAGTCAGGCTCGGGAAACTCGATGTTCACGCCAGCGCGAACCGCGAGTACACACGCCTCGCGTTTGTCGGCGGCCACGAAATGGCCGTGCGTATCCGGCCGATCGTTCAGCTCCCAGATCGCATAGTAGTCCGAAACGACAAAACCGTCGAAGCCCCACTCCTTTCGCAGCACGTCGCGCAGCAGCCAGCGGTTGGCATGCGACGGCACACCGTCGACCTCGTTGTACGACGCCATCACGCTGATCGCGCCGCCCTCGAGAATCGCGTCCTTGAATGGTTGCAGGAACGTTTCGCGGAGCACACGCGCCGAGACGTTCACTGGCGCGCAGTTCATTCCCGATTCCGGCTGTCCGTGCGCGACGAAGTGCTTCATCGTCGCCAGCACGTGCTTCTTGTCGTGGAACGAACGGTCGCCCTGGAACCCACGCACCGCGGCGACGCCCATGCGCGCCACGAGGTACGGATCTTCGCCGAACGTCTCCTCGACACGGCCCCAGCGCGGATCGCGCGCTACGTCGACGACCGGCGTGAGCGCGTGGTGCGTACCACGCGACCGCGCTTCCTCCGCGGTCATGGTGTAGAGCGCCTCGACCAGCTCGGGATTGAACGTGGCCGCGAGGCCAATCGGCTGCGAGAAGCTCGTACCCTCGGGCGCCGCCTGGCCGTGCAGACATTCCTCATGGAACATCACCGGGATTCCGAGCCGGCTGTTCTCGATGAAGAACTTCTGAATCGCGTTGGTGAGCTCCGCCTGGCCGCGGGCACTCTTGCCGCCGCCCGCGTCGCTCGGCCGTCCCACTTGTCCGATGCCGTTGCCGTGGGCAAACGCGCGCGCGGCTTTTTCCGGATCGAAATTCCCCGCGGAATCGACGAGCGTGTCCGCTTTTTGCTGCCAGACACACATCATCTGAGCGGCTTTCTCTTCCAGCGTCATGCGCGAGAGAAGGTCCGCCACCCGCTGTTCCGCCGGCGCACGTGGATCGCGGTAGAGTGCATCGCCGACCGTCGCGCTCAGCGGACGGACGGCCTCATTGGTCGCGTCGATCACGCCAGCCCCGGCCGGGTTCTGGTCTTCGAGATTTTCATACAACGGGAGGAGAGGAGGGACGTCGAGCGAGCCGACTAATGGTGGGGATGGAGAGTGCGCAGAGTCGTTCGAGGTTTACTTCAGTACGGGAGCCGCCCGGACGACTGAGTACTGTCGGAAACGAGCGTGGTGGGCGGTCTGGACGGCGGACGCGTGCTGTCTGGAACGAGCATCCCAGGCGCCCCCGTCGACCAGGTCGAGATGTGGATGACACCAGCTCCGTTATCAACACCCCACCGTGCTGTCGCCGTAACACCGTCATAGAATCGCACGGTGTTCACGAGTTCAGGCGGCATTCGCTGCAGGGTGCTCACGTCACCGATTCGCGCGCCGTCCAAGTAGACCCAGACAATGCTGGGCGAAAGGAAGCTGTCCACGCCGCGCGGCCGCAGCCACGTCGATCTCAGCGCAGCAACCGCGTCATACACCGTCGCAAAGTGCCCCACGACCATCTGTTCGTGAGTGATCACCGTGCGGTCGAGGCGAGGAGTCTGCTCTGTTCGGGACGCAGCACATCCGACTGCCTGCGCGACTACGGCAATCGCACCGACGACGTCAACTGCTCTCCGCCAGCTGAATCGAATGCGCATGATCGAAGCCCGGGGAGCACGTTCGATGCCTTTCGGACCCAGTGGCGACGCCCTCCCGGCCGCAGATATAGAGCGGACGGGAGGGCGTTCACTACTCATTCAACCTTACGGATATCCCGGATTCTGGGCGAAGGAAGCCTTTCCGCCGTCGGTCCGGTCGATCTGGGTCTGCGGAATCGGCCGCAACATGAAGTACGCCTGCACCGCCGAGGCGGTGGAGTTGTACGCCTTGACGCGGCGCAGGAAGACATCTGATCCCTGACGCGTCAGCGTCAAGAAGCGTAGTTCCTCGCCAGCGAGCTCGCGCTCGCGTTCATCGAGGAGGTAGTCGATCGGGCTCGCGTTGAACTTCGTCACATCGACGTCGTTCGAGGTCTTGTTGCTCTGGTCGATCGCCGCACGCTCGCGAATGACGTTGAGATCGGCGATCGCCTGGGTCGCGCGACCAGCGCGGATGTTCGCCTCGGCACGCATGAGGTAGACGTCCGCCAAGCGGTACAGCTGGCGATCACGGTGACCGGGGAAGACGTTCGCGTCCGTCCGCGTCTGGTCGAGCCACTTCTTCAGCGTAGGAAAGCGACCGTTGTTGTACTGGGGCTCGCCGTATTTGCCAAACCGTGCTGACGGGTTGGTCTCGGTCACGTTCGACCCGGTAAGCAGGATCGCCGTGTCGCCAGGCGCACGGAGCCAGACGGTCTGGAACGTCGCGTTGTAGCGGCTGTCCGTCGCGCGATTGTACAGGTCGAGCAGGTGCAGCGTGGGACGGGTGCGACGATACGGACGGCCATACGCCGGAGAGCGCGGAAGCCCGGGGTTGGTGTACGCCGAGTTGTCGTACCACATCACCCAGTAGAGGTGCAGGTTGTTGCCGAACTGGTCCGTTCCGTTGTCGCCCGTGAACGTCACGGAGAACACGAGCTCGGGATCGGTCTTCTGCGACGCTGCGTAGTCGCACGCACCGCTCGTCGTCGTCGGCAGGCAGAACAGCGCCGAGAAATTGGAATTCAGCGTGTACTTGCCCGAATTGATGACGTCCGTCGTGAGCGACACGGCCTTGTCGAAATCGCCCGTCGCGCCACGCGTCAGGTACACCTCGGCCTCGAGGGTCTCGGCGGCGCCCTTCGTCGCGCGGAAATAGTCCGTTTGCGCGCCCTTCAGTGGCAGGTTCGCGATCGCGAATTCGAGATCTGGAATGATCGCGGCGGAGTAGATCGAATCCGCCGGCGTGCGATGCGCCTGGATCGAGACGCCTTCCGTCGGCTTCAGGTTGAGCTGGACGGCCCCGAAGGAGCGGACGAGGTTGAAGTAATACAGTGCGCGAAGGAAGCGATTCTCCGCGAGACGAATGTTCTTCGTCGTCGCCGGCAGGCTCGAGCCTTCGATCGAGGCGATCGCGGTGTTCGCCGCATTGATCGCCGTGTACGAGTTCGCCCACATGCCCTGCACGGTTCCGCTGCCTTCCGAGGGCGTGAACTGCGCCGTGTAGTCGTTAAAGTAGCCGACACCGTTCGCGTCTTGCTGGTCGCCTTTCTCCCAGGAATCCGTGCCGATCATAAAGAGTCGGACTTCGGCTTCACCGCCGTAGATGCCGCGGAGACCCGAGTAGGTGCCGAGTGTTGCCGCTTCGGCACCGGCGGGAGTCTGGAAGTAGCTGGCTGTTACGCCCGTGACCGGGTACTCCTTGAGGTCCGTGCAACTTGCCACCCCCACGAGGGCGGCGAGCGCGAGGGCCGATCGTGTATGCATCATGATTATGCCGTATGCGTAAGGGTGACTAGAACCGGACGTCGACGCCGAGGAGGAACGAGCGCGAAGCCGGACCGCCCTGGTCGATCTGTGAGGCGCCGCTGTTCGGATTTCCGACGCTGAAGCCCGCTTCAGGATCCCAACCCTTGTACGATGTGAAGATGAATGGGTCCTGCGCTCGGACGTAAAGCCGTGCGCCCTTCGAGGCAAACTTGTTTGCCAGCTTCGGGCTCAGCGTGTAGCCAACGCTGATGTCGCGGATGCGGACGAAGGAGCCGTCCTTGTAGTTGCGAGAGCCGGCGAAGTTACCCTGACCATCGACACTCGGACGCGGGTCCGTGCCGCTCTGGTTCTCTGGCGTCCAGTAGTTCGTCTCGATGTTGTTGAAGCGACCGGACAGACCGTCGTACGCCGCCGTGAACGCGTCGTTGATCGTGAACCCGATTCGCGCCGTCGTGAGCACCGAGGCATCGAAGCTCTTGAACGTGAATCGGTTGTTCATGCTTCCCTGCCACTTCGGGAAGTTGTAGTGGCGGCCGATGATCGTACGATCGTCCGCTGTGATCTTGCCGTCGCCGTTCAGGTCAGCGACGCGGACGCTGCCCGCCTTACAACCGCACATGGTGCGAGCGAGCGCCGTATCGGCCATCTGCCACAGACCGACGTACTTGTAGTCGTAGTAGACGTTGATCGGCTGACCAACCCAGCGGAGGTTGCCCACGTCGGCCGTCAGACCGCTCGCGAGCGATACGATCTTGTTCTTGTTCGTCGACCACGCGAAGTCCGACTCCCAACCGAGCCCGTGATAGTTCCGCAGGTTCTGCGTGGTGAGCCCGATTTCGACACCGATGTTCTGCGTGGCACCGACGTTCTCGAGCACACTGGAATAACCCGAGGTGTACGGGAGCGCACGCGAGAGCAGGAGATCGTGCGTGTTCTCCTTATAGACGTCGAGGCTGCCCGAGATGCGCTGGTCGAAGAAGCCGTAGTCGAGACCAGCGTTGAACTTGTCGGTCGTTTCCCACTTGAGGCCCGGATTTGGAATCGAGCCCGGGTTGAACGCGGTGAGGTAGTTCGTGCCGGTGGCGTACCAGGTACGGCTCAGCAGACCGAGCGTCTGATACGCACCGATCGCGCTGTTGCCGACGCGGCCGTAGCTCAAGCGAAGCTTGAGGTCCGTCATCGCGGGGATGCGCTTCGCGAACGACTCGTCGCCAATCTGCCAGCCGAGCGACGCGGCCGGGAAGAACGCGAACTTGTGGCCGTCGGCGAGCACACTCGAGCCGTCGTAGCGGCCCATGACCGAGAGGCTATACCGGTCGTGGAACGTGTAGTTCAAACGTCCCATGCCAGACTGGAGCGCCGTTCTGGTGTACGAGCCGTTCAGCGTCGGCGTGGAGCCGGTGCCGAGGTTGTACCAGAGCTGACTGTCGAAGGGCAGCTGCGTAGCCGCCGCGCTATCGAACACCGTCTTGAACGTCGCGACTTCGTAGAGCGCCGTCGCCTGCACGTGGTTTTCGCCGAAGTTGCGGTCGAAGTCCACGAAGTTGGAGAGCGTGTAGTTGTTGTTCTGGTTCCGGCGCTGGGTTGCGTCGGGAGCACCCGTGCCACGCTTCTGACGCGTGTAGATGCCGACGAGCTCACCGTCCGTCTGGTTCGTGAACTGAGGACCGAAGGCCACGTTGTACTTGAAGCCGTCGCCGAGGTCGAATACACCGGTGAGCGTACCGAGCACGTTCGTCCGGTCGATGCCACGCTGGTAGGCCTTGGCGGCCATGACCGGGTTCACGAGAAGGCCGTCTTCCGTGGGCAGGAAGACCTGTCGGCCCGTGGAGTCGACGTTCCGACCAAGCGCTGGATTGAAGAGCGCTTCGTCCCACATGACCGAGCCGCGGCCCACGTCACGGTGGCTCTGCGAACCCTGGATGCCGAGCTGCAAGCTCAGGCGACCCTGATTGTGGCTCAGGTTGAAGGAGCCGGTGCGGGCCGTGTACCCCTGGACGATGTTGATCGCGTTCTGCCCGAGGTAGCCGAAGCCCGCGCGGAAGCGCGTCGTCGCGTTACCACCGGTGAACCCGAGCTGCGTGTTCTGCAGGTTGCCGTCGCGCAGCATCAGGTCTTGCCAGTTGGTGTTCACGCCGGCGGCAAGGTTGGCGCGCATCGTCGGATCGAGGGCCACCGCGTCGCAAGTCGCCGGGTTCGACACGTAGTTCGCGCACGCGGTCGCGTAGGCGGCCGTACCGGAGTTGCGGTATGACTCACGGCGATAGTTGGCGAATTCCTGGCCGTTCATCATGGGGACTTCTTCGCGAATCCGCGAAGTGCCGTACGTGGTGTTGACGGTGAAGTCGGTGTTCCCCGACAATCCGCCTCGCTTGGTGGTGATCATGACCACGCCGTTGGCGCCGCGGCTACCGTAGACCGCCGAGGCCGAGGCATCCTTGAGCACATCGATCGTCTCGATGCTGTTCTGATCGATGTCGCGCAAATCGCCCGTGATCGGCACGCCGTCCACCACGTAGAGCGGGTTGTTGCCCGCCGTGATGGAGCGAACGCCGCGGATGCGGATATTCTGCGTCGCACCGGGATCGAAGCTCGTGGCGGTGATGTCGACGCCGGGGATGCGGCCCTTGATCGCGTCGAGGGCATTGCCGCCGACGACCTGTTGCATCGCATCGCCCGCCTTGAGCGTCGAAACAGCACCGCTGACTTCGCGACGGCTCTGCACGCCGTAACCGGTCGTGACGACACCCTCGAGCTGAATCGCCGCCGACGTGAGCGCGACATTGACGGTCGCCGTTTGGCCGGCGACCACGCTGACGCTTTGTCGCGTGGGGGCGTAGCCAAGCCGCGCCGCGCGGACTACCTGTGTGCCGACTGGCACATTGTTGATCGTGAACCGGCCAGCCGTGTCAGTCACAGCGCCGAGCGTGGTGCCGACGATCGTGACCTGAGCGCTGGGCAAGTACTGCCCCTCTGCCGCCATAACCCTGCCGGTGACACGCCCGACTCCTTGAGCTTGGGCTACAGCGCCGGCGGTGAACAGCGTGAGGATCGCTAGGAGAGTCCTGCGTCCCATCAGTTTTTCCTCCGTAGAGTGCAGTAGGGGTTTCGTACGCCACCGAGACAAAACACGCGAAATTGCACGTCGGCCGAACAAAATCGGACTCTACGAAGCGACTGAGCCGCCCGAGAGCGTCGACTCGAATAGTTCTGGGTGGGAAGCCGATGGTTCTCAGATCACCTCGTTCGCCATCGAAATCACATCCCGACCGTGTTCTACGGCCGAAAAGTGATAAGATGACACGATGGCCACACGATTCTACTGCTAGTTTCGAGGCTGTCAATACCAATATTGCCCGACACCGTTACCTGACCGTCGGGTCGTCGTGACTCTCACTCCGTCTCTGAAACAGGGCTTCTGCCCCGCCACAATCCACGATGGTAGGTCGGCGTTTCGAAGATCGGTGGGCACCGATAGTCCAGCGGATACCATGAATCCATGGGAAGATGAGACCCCTCAGAGCATCCCTCGCCGGTGTCGTGATCGCGCTGTGCGCAGCCGATCTCCGCGCACAGCGTCCACCGCGCGAGCGTATCTCCGTCGATGCCGGCTGGCGCTTTCAGAAGAACGATCCCGCGAGCGATCGCGATGTGCGCCTGGCCTACGACTCGCTCAAACCGTGGATCCTGCCCACCGGCAACTCGTTC
>Ga0310811_10008459_pt1 | contig 13235 bp, 14 predicted proteins | sample YCmetagenome_FD_207642 | JGI IMG/M metagenome (GOLD analysis project Ga0310811, IMG submission 207642) | Soil microbial communities from experimental microcosm in Duke University, North Carolina, United States - YC | ecosystem: Engineered > Artificial ecosystem > Soil microcosm > Unclassified ...
TGATGGTTAGCTTACACGTCTGTGCGTGTGCGTGACCTGTCGTGCGGATGGCGCACGCGATGGATTGTATCGTCTTCCCACTCGATGTCCCTTCGGTTGACCGACGTCATATTCTGGTTTTCCGCCGTCTCGTGCGCCCTGGCGCAGGCGGCGATTCTGCGTTCGGTCGTCATCGCTCCTGCTCGTGCCTCCGGCAGGCCGGCGGCCTCGCCGGTGCGACGTGCCCTCGAGATTGCCTGGGCCGTGCTCCCTGGCGTCGCGCTCGTCGTCGTATTCGTGCTCACCTGGCGCGTCATGCATGGTACGCACGTGTCCGCCGCATCGCCGAGCGTGATGCAATGAGAGCCGTGCGCCGATTGTCGATTGCCGCTCTCGTCGTCGCCTGTCTCCACCTCATCTTCGGCGCCATCGTCCGAATATCCGGATCGGGAATGGGCTGCGGCGACAATTGGCCCAAGTGCTACGGCTACTGGTTCCCGCCATTCAGCCGTATGGATCTCGTCGTCGAAGTAAGTCACCGCTATCTCGCGTCGATCCTCGTGATCGCCGTCGCGTCCATGGTGCTGGTCGCGTTCCGGCACCGGGCCGAACCGGGTGTCGGTGGCCTCGGTGGCGCGCTGCGGTCTTCGCTCGGCGCGCTCGGCGCGGTTCTGCTCGCCGCCGTGCTGGGCGGTGTGACCGTGAAGCTCGGGAACGCGCCGTGGGCGACGGTCGCGCATTGGCTCGTCGCAATGACGGTTCTGGCGATGATCGCCACGACTGCCATCCGGTCAGGGACGCTCGGCGGATCGGCGGCGCTGGTTCAGCGCGGTTCGACGCGCGCGGCCCGGGCGGCGTACGTCGCCGCCGCACTCGCGATTCTTGCCGTCGCCCTCGGTGGGCTCACCGCCAAGTTTCCCGGAGCCGCGGTCGGGTGCACTACCGTGCCGCTGTGCGGTCCCAATCCATCGGTCGTGCCGTCGAGCATTCACATCCAGCTCACCCATCGAACCCTCGCAGTTCTGCTCGTGCTGCACCTCGTCGGCGTGGTGATGATGCTGCGCAAGCGGCGGTCGAGCGAAGCTCCGATCGTGCTGCGAGCGGCCTGGATCGCGCTCGCCATGGTGACTCTGCAGCTCGGCGTGGCGTCGGCGATGATCCTTCTCCACATGCCTCCGGTTTACCGCTCGCTGCACGAGGCGACGGGCATCGGCATCTGGTTGAGCTGTTTCGCGCTTGCGTATCTCGCGGCGCGCGTCGCCCGCGTCTCGGAGACCGCGGCAGCGGCAACTATCGCAGCGCGAGGCGGATCGGCGCCGCTGCAACGCGCCGCGACGACGCCGGTCGCCGACTCGTGACCGACGCAACGATCGTCGAGACGCGCGGGCGCTCGTTCGCTCGCGACCTGGTGACGCTCACCAAGCCGCGCATCATCTCCCTGCTGCTCGTCACGACCATCGCGCCGATGTTCGTCGCGGGCCGGCCGAGTTGGGGACTGGTGCTCGCCGTGTTCGTCGCGGGCTATCTGATGGCCGGTGGCGCGAACGCGGTGAACATGTACATGGACCGCGACATCGACGATCGCATGGCGCGTACGCGCCTGCGGCCGATCCCGAGCGGTCGCATGCAGCCGCGCGAGGTGCTCGCGTTCGGGATTCTGCTCTCCACGGCCGCAACCTGGCTGTTCGCGCAGACCGCCAACGTGCTCACCGCGGCGTTGGCGCTCGCCGGGTTCTACTTCTACGTCTTCGTGTACACGCGCTGGCTCAAGCGCAGCACGCCGCAAAACATCGTGATCGGCGGTGCGGCGGGCGCGTTTCCGCCGTTGGTCGGATGGGCAGCGGTCACGAACCGCGTCGACCTTCTCTCGGTGTACCTGTTCCTGATCGTCTTCTACTGGACGCCGCCGCATTTCTGGGCGCTCGCGCTGCTCAAGCAGAGCGATTACGGCCGGGCCGGCGTGCCGATGGCGCCACTCGTGTGGGGCGAGAAGGAAACCAAGCGGCAGATGCTCTGGTACACCGTCGTGCTGCTGCCTCTCACGTTGCTTCCGTACGCGTTCGGTGGACTCGGCGCCATCTATCTGGTGTGTGCCGCGCTGCTCGGCGTGCAGTTCCTGATCGAGGTGCTGCGCGTGGTTCGCGCGACGCACGACTGGACCCGGCACGCCTGGCGGTTGTACAAGTTCTCGCTGCTCTACCTCGCCCTCCTGTTCGCGGCGATGGTCCTCGACCGCGTGCTACTCGCCGGGTTGCTCAGTTGACGTCGCCAGCCGCGGAGCGCACGCGGCGCCTTCGCTCGCCAAAACCACTCGGTCGCCTCCTCCCGCGCCTGCGGCCGTATCGGGGTCAGCTCGCGATCGCGGGCGTGTGCCTCGTCGCGGCCGCCGCGGTGGGACTCGCGTTCCCGCAGATCGTACGCAAGCTGCTCGACGCAGCCTTCCAGCGGCACGACTCGGCGTTGCTCGATCGCATCGCACTCCTGTTGATCGGGCTGTTCGCGTTCCAGGGCGTGATGAACTTCGTGCAGGTGTACCTGCTTACCTCGACCACCGAGCGGGTGGTCGCGAAGCTGCGTGAGGACGTGTTCGCGCATCTGGTTCGATTGTCGCCCGGATTCTTCACGGAGCGGCGCACGGGCGAGCTGACGAGCCGCCTCTCGGCGGATCTCGCCGTGCTCCAGTCGCTGCTCAGCACCTGGATCTCCGAGATGTCGCGGCAGGTGCTGTTCCTCATTGGCGGTGTCGTGCTGCTGACGCTCACCCATCCTCGACTGACGACCACCACGCTCGCTGTCGTACCGGTCGTCGTGGGCGCCGCGTTTCTGTTCGGCCGACGATTGCGACGGGCGAGCACCGGCGTGCAGGATCGCGTCGCCGATGCGATGGCGACGGCGGACGAAGCGTTCGCGCAGATCCGCACCGTGCAGAGCTTCCACCGCGAAGCCGAAGAGACGCGCCGCTATTCGTCGCTGCTCAGCAGCGTCGTGACCGCCGCGGTGAATCGCGCCAGGATCCGCGCGATCTTTTTCGGCGTGGTCGGCTTCATCGCATTTGCCGGAGTGGTGGCGGTGCTTTGGGAGGGCGGCCAGCTCGTGCTCGAGGGAGCGCTCACTCCGGGCGCGCTCGTGTCGTTCCTGCTCTACGCAATCACCGTCGCCGCCGCCGTGGGATCGCTGGCGTCACTTTTCGGCAGCTACCAGGAAGCGCTCGGCGCCGCGTCGCGTACGTTCGAGCTGCTCGACACGCGACCGACCGTCGCCGAGCCCGAGCGCCCCAGCCCGCTGCGCCGGCCAGTGCGCGGCGAGGTCGCGCTCGAGAACGTTGGCTTCCGCTACAGCGAAGACGGCGTCGAGGTGCTGACGGACGTCAGCTTCCGGATCGAGCCGGGCGAGGTCGTCGCGCTCGTCGGCCCGTCTGGCGCGGGCAAGACCACCGTTGCCTCGCTGCTGCCTCGCTTCTGGGACGTCACAGCCGGACGCATCACGCTCGACGGGATCGACGTTCGAGATCTCTCATTCGTCGATCTGCGCGGCGCCATCGGTATGGTGCCGCAGGAGCCGGCGCTGTTCAGCGGCACGGTGCGCGAGAACATCGCTTTCGCCCGGCCGGACGAGGTCGGGGCGCCGCCGAGTGAAGCGGAAGTGATCGCGGCCGCGCGCGCCGCGCACGCCTGGGAATTCATCGAGCGCATGCCCGATGGCCTCGACACCCGCGTGGGCGAGCGCGGCGTCAAGCTGTCGGGCGGCCAGCGACAGCGGCTCGCGATCGCGCGCGTGTTCCTCAAGAATCCGGCGGTGGTCGTGCTCGATGAAGCCACGTCGAGTCTCGATACCGAGAGCGAGCGCGCCATCGAGGCGGCGATGGCCGAGCTGCTCCGCGGGCGATCGACGCTGATCATCGCGCACCGCCTGAGTACCGTCCGCCGCGCCGACCGCGTCATCGCGCTCGAGCACGGGCGCATCATCGAGCAGGGGACGCACGACGAGCTGCTCGAGGAGAACGGTCTGTACGCGCGCCTGTACCGCGCGGGAGAGTGGACGGTGGCGCGCCGCTGAGCGGGGCGAGAGGGCTACTGTACGCTCAAATGCACGGTCGCGGTGCCGTTGGCCGCGACTTGCACGGACTGCGATTTGGGTGCCGGCATGCCCTCGCGCCAGACCATCATCGTGTAGCTGCCCGGCGGGAGCGAATCAATCGCGAAGGCGCCCTTGTCGTCGGTCACCGCGAAGTAGGGATGGTTGAACACCGCGATGTAGCTGTGCATCCACGGATGCCGGGCGCATCGCACGTCCACCACACCCGGCGTCTTCGCAATACGCTCGCTCGCCACGACCTGACCGGCGTTGAAGAACGGCATCACCGTGAGCGTGTCCTTCGTGCCGTGCGGCATGAAGATGAACCGGTGAATCTCCTTGTCGTCGTTGAACACGTTGAAGGTCGTTCCAACGACCGCCGCCTGAACCGGCGGATCGAGCACGCAGTCGTCGCTCGCCAAATCCCCACGCTTCTCGACGGGATACGGCTTGCCGGCTGGGACATTCGCGATCCACACGATCACTGGCGTCGCTTTCGCCGCTGCCGCCGCCGGCAGCGGCTTTCCGGCACATTTTCTTCCAACCATGGTGGCGGAGTCGACCGGTGGCTGGCGTGGCGAGTCGATCGTCCCATGAACGGAGCCAAAGGACGCGAGTTGAGTGGGTTTGTAAGGACGGCTGCTCAGGTCGATCGAACCGTTCTTCGTTGGCTTGGGCGCCGTGGACCTGGTCACGGGATCCGCGGCTCTCCGAGCCTCACGGCCCTTGGCCGCCGCGGAATCGTTGGAACAGGCCACCACGCCGACGCAAGCGAGCAGAGCTGCGAACCGTGATACGATGAGAATCCGAGTCACGAACCTGGGATCGATGAGTGATGACGCGCGGTAACCTTTCCGGGGGCAAACGACGCGCCGCGCTGATGATGACGATTCTCGCCGGCGCTCTGGTCGTGAACGGCTGCCGCACGAACGTCGCAAGCCCGGCCCCCGCGCCTTCGCCACCGACGCCGCCTGGAAATGCGGACCTCCCGCTCGAGCGATTCTGGGCGTTCACCGCACCCTGGGACGCCCGCAGCGATTCGAGTCTGCGCGCCCACCGATCCGAGCTCGACGCGGCCGTCACGGGCTGGATTCAGCTCGACAGCGTCTCCGGCCGGCCCGAGCTCCTCTACCCCGACAATCCTCCACGCAACGGCGCGTCGGTGAACCGGTTCGCGCTCGTGACCACGTGGCATGGTCAGGGCTTCCACCCCGAACTCGTCCGACGGCTCGGCGCGAGGCCCAAGGAGCTGGCCGCCGTCGCGTCCCGACTCGGCCGGATCGTCGCCAGCCACCGGTACCAGGGCATCGTGCTCGATCTGGAGCAGCAGTCGGCCGCCGATACGGCGCTCGCGGCAAGGGTGGTCCGCACGCTGGCCGACAGCGCGCGGAGCCATGGCGCGTCGACGATCGTCGTCGCGTTGCCAGCCGCCGACACGGCGGCTTACCCCACGCGTGCTTTCTTTCCCGCCGCCGACTTCGCGCTGATCATGCTGTACGACGAGCATTGGTCTACGTCGGCGCCTGGGCCGGTCGCCACGCCGGACTGGGTGCGGCGCACGCTTGCGCAGCGCATCGCCGACGTTGGCGTCGAGCACATCGTCGCCGCGCTTCCTCTGTACGGCTACCTGTGGCGAGGCAGTCGTCCCGCCGAGCCGCTCGGCTTTGCCGACGCGAGACGGGCCGCCGCGCAGGCAAACGTCGAGATCGTGCGCGACCCGGCTTCGCGCTCGCTGCACGCGATCCAACCCGGAAGTTGGGAGCTCTGGAGTGCCGACGCCGAGCTGCTCAGCGCATTGCGTCACGAAGTCGCGACACTCGGCGTCACGCGGATTGCGCTCTGGCGCCTGGGACAGGAAGACCCAGGCGTGTGGCCGCTGATCGCACGCTGGTCGGTGCCGCGCTGAGTGGCGGCGGTCAAACGATCAAGAGATCCGTCTGATACTCGCGCGGCGTGACGACCGCCTCGCCCGGCGTGAGGTAGACGTTCACCTCGCTCCGCATCCCGATCCGGCCGGGAATGTAGATGCCAGGCTCGATGGAAAAGGCGACGCCCGGCACGAGAAGCCGCTCCTCGCGCGTTTCGAGGTTGTCGAGGTGCGGACCCGAGCCGTGCAGATCGTGCGAGTCGATCGAGTGCCCGGTGCGGTGCGTGAAGTATTCGCCGTAGCCGCGCGACTCGATGACCGCGCGGGCGGCATCGTCCACGTCGGCACCGCGAATCGGCTCGCCGCTCCGCACACGGTCGCGCACGAGCGCGATCGCCGCATCGCGAGCATCGCGCACGGCCGTCCAGATCGCGCTCGCTTCGGCCGATGGCTTGCCGATCGATGCCATCCACGTTTGATCCGCGTACACACCATCCGGCTCTTCACGCGCCCACAGATCGATGAGCAGGATGTCCCCCGGGCGAATCACCCGCGGCTCCTCGGCCGACGGCTCGTAATGCGGATTGGCCGCGTTGTCGCCGACCGACACGTTCGGGCCATGATCGGTGACGAGTCCCGCGCGTCTGAAGCGATCGCGAATCCACGCCATCAGTTCGTGTTCCGCGAGTGGCTCCGAGCCTCGTGCGCGCTCTCCCGCGGTGGTCATCGCGTCGCGCGCAGCGGCGGCGATCTCCTCGGCCGCGCGCTCGTGCGACGCGATGTGCTCGGCGTTCCACGTGGCGTAGAAACGCGTCACCAGCTCGCCGGACGACAGGACCGTGGCGCCGGCTTCGCGCACCATCTCGATCACGCCAGCCGGGACCCGGTCGAGGTACGGCACGGCGTCGCCCGCCGAATACTCCATCGCGACCCTCTTGCCTGCGACGTACTTGGCGAGCAACGCCTCCAGGCTGCGCCACGATGCGTAGACCTCCGACTGCCATTCGCGCGGCCAGTGCTTCCACTGGCTTTGCTCGATCGCGTGTTTGATGGCCACCGGTTTGCCGCGCTTCGGCACGAACGCGAATGCCCGCCGCGTGGTCATTCCATCCAGACGGAGAAGACCGCCCGCGATGGGATTGAGGCCGCGAAAGTCGTACAGCAGCCAACCGTCGGCACCGGCGTCAGCCAACGCTCGTTGCACGGCCGGGAGCGTTTCAGGGTTGAGCATGTAGAGCTATTCCAGTCCGGCGTTTCGATCGAAGGTGCGCCAGTCGGCGCGCCACTCACAGCTTCCCTCTCCGCGCCCGATGCAACGGACGTGCTCCACCGGACCTACGCTGCCAATGAGAAGTAGCAGCAGCTCGCGAAGCGATGCTTCGTAATACGTGCAACCGACGCTGCCGGGCGCGGTACCGACGGTGATCGAGCGCGGAACCTCGAGTAGCAGAAAGCTGCCTACCCGGCGCAAGTTGCCGCCAAGGTATCGTGCCGCGATCTTCTGCGCGTGTCCGAACGCAACCGGCCGTGCTATGCTCGCGGGAAGGAACCGCACCAGCTGCCGTTTCACCGGCGAGATGGTCTGGTATGACTGACGTCCCACGATGCGACCGGCGGCGCGAAACACGGCTTCGGCATCCGGCCGCCGCCCGATGAGCTTTGCCAGGGCGATTACTTCGTCCTGGCCGGTGCGCTGGCCTTTCCGTACAGCCTCGGTGTGTCGCTTGATCTGGGCGTAGACTGTATCGCTCAGCCCCAGCCGCTTGTTCCGAAGCTCGTCGGCGTACTCGGTGTCGAGTTGGTCGTTCGGCGTGTCGACGTTGCGGACGGCCTCGAGCAGACTTAGCGGAACGAGGGCATCTACCGTGGCTAGCATGTCGGTCTTGGAAATCGGGAAGGCGAGAAGCGAAGGTAGCCGTCGGCGAATGCCCCTTCAAGGCGGCGCCTAGTGCTCACGCGCGCCTTGCTGGGCCTTGCGCTCGCCCTGTTCGTGTCCCTTGGAGCACGTCGCGCCGGAGCGCTGACGGTCAGCGGCGCGGTCGCCGCGACCGTGGTCGGCACGCTTTCGGTCCTGGCAGGCTGGTCGTGGGCGGTCGTGGTCATCGGGTACTTCGCGGTGTCGAGTGCGCTGTCGCATCTGGGACGCGCGGCCAAGGAGCGCCGCATCTCGTCGATCGTCGCGAAGCATGGGGCGCGGGACGCCTGGCAGGTCGTATCCAACGGCGGCGTGTTTGCCGCCTCCGCGCTCGCGATGCGAATCCATCCCGACGCGAGGTGGTTCGTGCTGGGCGCGGGGTCGCTCGCCGCCTCGTCGGCGGACACGTGGGCAACCGAGATCGGCACGCTCTACGGGGGCGCCCCACGCTCGATTCTCACATGGCGCCGTGTGCCGGTGGGAACTTCCGGCGGCGTTTCGGCGATTGGCAGTCTGGGGGGGATTACCGGCAGCGCTTTCGTCGCGCTGCTCCTGCTCGCGCTCGGCTGGATCGCGCCGATCGCGTTCTGGGTCTGGATCGGCGGCATTGCGGGGGCGCTTGCGGATTCAGTGCTGGGGGCGTCCGTGCAGTCACGCCGCTGGTGCGACGTCTGCAACCGCGGCACCGAACGGGACGTGCACGACTGCGGCGCGGCGACTCGTCCCGTCGCGGGCGCACGCTGGATCGACAACGACATGGTGAATTTTCTGAGTGGCGCAATCGGTGGACTCTTGTCAGTCGTTCTCGTGAGCTACGCAAGGGGATGACTGACGCCGAGGTGATCGTCGTCGGCGGAGGGCCGGCCGGCGCGTCCGTGGCGTTCGCGCTCGCGCGTCAGGGCGTCGACGTGCTCGTCCTCGACCGCGCGCGCTTTCCACGCAGCAAACCGTGCGCAGAGTATCTGAGTCCGCAGGCTTCGCGCATCCTGGATGACATGGGCGCGCTGCACAGCGTCGAGCAGTCCGGGGCCGCGATGCTTGCCGGCGTGCGCGTCCGCGCGCCGAACGGCGCCGTGATCGTCGGTGATTTCGTCGCATCGCACGGCTACCGCGGCTACCGCGATCGCGGTCTCTCCGTGCGGCGCGAAGTGCTCGACTCGATCCTCCTCGATTCGGCGCGCGCCGCCGGCGCGCATGTGTCGGAGCGCACGCGAGTGACCGATGTGCTGAGCGAGAAGGGCCGAGTGCGAGGCGTTCGCACACTCTCCGACGAGGGCGAGTCGGAACTGAGCGCCCGCTTCGTCGTCGCGGCCGACGGTTTGCGCTCCGTCGTCGCGCATCGCCTCGACTTGGCACACCGCATGCGCGGTCCCCGGCGCCTCGCGCTCGTGACGCATTACACCGGCGTGGCCGAGATCGGTGAACAAGCCGAGATGCACGTCGAGAACGACGGCTACGTCGGCATCGCCGACGTCGGCCGTGGCGTGACGACCGTCTCCCTGGTCGTCGCGGCTTCGCGTTCGCGAGAGCTGTCGCACGATCGCGCGGCGTTTCTCGACAATTGGATCGCGCGACGCGCCCATCTCGCCCCACGCTTCGCCGACGCGACGCGCGTCACCCCCGTGGTGGCGACGGGGCCATTCGCCTCCCGCGCCAGACGCGCCTGGGCGCCCGGCGCCGCGCTCGTCGGAGACGCAGCGGACTTCTTCGATCCATTCACCGGCGAGGGTATCTACGCCGCGCTTCGCGGCGGAGAGTTGCTCGCCGCATCACTGTGTGACGCCCTTTCGACGCCGAGCGAACGCAGCGCCGACGCGGCGCTCGCGTCGTATGACGCTGCGCGGCGCCGCGAGTTCGGCGGCAAGTGGCTCGTCGAACGGGTGATCGGCGCCGTGGTCGGATCGCCGAAGCTGATCAATCGCGCGGCGCGCAACCTGGCCGCGCGAAAGGATCTGGCCGACCTGCTCATCGGCGTAACGGGGAATTTCGTTCCGGCTCACGAGATCATACGCACGGGGTATCTTTGGAACGTGTTCATCGGCTCGCCGCAATGATCGACTCTGGCACCTTTCGCAGCGTCCTCGGCAGGTTCGCCTCTGGCGTCACGATCATCACCATCGTCGACGATGCCGGCGCTGATCACGGGATGACCGTGAGTGCCTTCTCCTCGCTCAGCCTCGAGCCGCCACTCGTGCTGTTCTGCATCGACCACGCGGCGTCGATGTACGAGTTGCTCCTCGCGCATCCGGGGTGCGGCATCAACATTCTCTCGTCGAACCAGGAGGCGTACTCCCGGCGGTTCGCCGACACCGAGCAGGAGCAGCAGCGGTTCGACGGCATCGCCTACACGCGCGGCGAGAACGGTGTCGTCCTGCTCGACGATGCGCTCGCCCATCTCGAGTGCCGAATCATCGACCACCACGACGCCGGCGACCACACGGTTTTCGTTGCGTCCGTCGAGCGCGCCGAGCCGCGGCAAGGCCGGCCGCTGCTGTACTATCGCGGCGGCTACGCGCAGCTCGAGCGATGATCCGCCCGCGCGGTGCGTCGGTGCTGACGCCGGCCCGACGACGTGGATCGGAGATCCTTGACGACCCGATGGTCGATCCCGCGCTCCGTCTCCGCTCGATGGCCGACGTCGCGAGGTCCAACAGGTGGCTCGGAGGGCTGCGCGCCGCCGCGGCCGAGCTCCGCGACGTGCTGCGTACATTCCCCCGCGGGAGCCGGGTGACCCTTGTCGATGTCGGCACCGGAACCGCCGACATCCCGGCACAGGCGTCGCGAACGGCGCGTGCGCTGGGATTGCAGCTGGCGACGATCGGCGTCGACGGTGCGGCGTCGGTGCTCGGCGAGGCGAAACAGTGTACGAGCTGCGTCGTGTGCGCGAGCGCGCTCGCACTGCCCTTTCCCGATCACTCTGTCGACGTCGTGCTGTGCTCGCAGCTCCTCCACCACTTTGCTGACGAGGACGCCGAACGCCTCGTCCGTGAGCTCGATCGCGTGGCGCGCCGCGCTGTGATCGTGAGCGATCTGCGGCGCAGTTGGGTCGCGGCGATCGGCTTCTGGCTCGTCTCGTTCCCGCTGGGTTTCCATCGCGTTACGCGGCACGACGGCTGCGTTTCGGTGATGCGCGGCTTCACGGCCGGTGAGCTGCATCGCCTGGTGTATCGCGCCGTGTCCGCGTCGCCGAGCGTGACCCGTCGGCTGGGATACCGCATCGCCGCGCGCTGGGCGCCGCTCGCGTCATGACCGCCGCCAGCTCCCTCGGCCCGTTGCCTGCCGACCGCCGGGTCACGACGGTCGATGAGCACTTCGTTCGCGCGCCACTCCAAATCATGTTCGATCTGGCGGCCGACGTGGAGCGCTGGCCTGTCCACCTCGCGCACTACCGCTACGTTCGAATGCTCGAGCGCACGGCTGACGGTGGACTGGTCGAGATGTCGGCCAACCGACCGTTCGGCATCCTCGACTGGCCCACGTGGTGGACCTCGCTCATGACCCTGTCGCGTCCGGGCGACGGACCTCGACCGTCGATTCGTTTTCGACACGTTCGCGGCGTCACAGCGGGCATGGATGTGGAATGGAGCTTCGAGTCCCGGCCGGACGGGACAGTCGCGCGAATCGTGCATGTGTGGAACGGTCCGGCGGTGCCACTGATTGGTGAATTGGCGGCCCGCGTAGTGATTGCGCCGGTGTTCGTGCACGGGATCGCCTCGCGCACACTCGCCGGACTGGCGAAAGTCGCCGAGCGCTCGACGAAGGGCGCGTAAGTAAGCGAGGTGTCGAGTGAGTGACAGGCGGCGTGTGGTGGTGACGGGGATCGGAGCGGTGACTCCGATCGGCATTTCGCGGGACGCGATGTGGGATGGGTTGCGTGCCGGCCGGTCCGCGGTGCGCAGCGTGACGCGCTTCGACGCGTCGATCTTCCGCAGCCAGATTGCCGCGGAGATCGATTTTCATCCGAGCGATTTCATCGAGGAGCGGCGGGTACGCCGCCTCGATCGCTTCGGGCAGTTCACGATCGCCTGCGGGCGCTTGGCGGTCGAGGACTCGGGTCTCGATCTCGCCGCGGAAGATCGCGAGCGAATCGGCTCGTCGATGGGAACGGCACTCGGCGGCGTGGGCTACGCCGAAGAGCAGTTCCTCGTCTTCAAGACTGAAGGAATACGCGGCGTGTCGCCGACGCTGGCGACGAACGTGTTCGCGGGCGCCGCCAGCTGCAACATCGCGATCGAGTTCGGCGCACAGGGCCCGAACAGCACCAACGCGATGAGCTGTGCGTCCGGCACGATGGGAATCGGCGATGGCTTCCGGCAGATTCGCGACGGGTACGCCGATGTGATGATCTGCGGTGGCGTCGAAGCGCCCCTCAATCAACTGTGCTTTGGAGCGTTCTCGATCATCCGCGCGATGTCCACGCGCAACGGCATGCCCGAGCGCGCGTCGCGACCGTTCGACCGCGGACGTGACGGGTTCGTGATGGGCGAGGGCGCCGCCATCCTGGTGCTCGAGGAGTACGGCCGCGCCAAGGCGCGCGGCGCACACATCTACGCCGAGGTGTGCGGTTATTCCTTCTGTAACGACGCGCACCACATGACCGCGCCGCGCCCCGACGGTACGCAGGCGGCGCGCGCCATTCGCGGCGCCCTCGCCGATGCGCACGTCCAGCCGCACGAGATCTCCTACGTGAACGCGCACGGCAGCAGTACGCCACTCAACGACCCAACCGAGACGCGCGCCATCAAGTCGGTGTTTGGCGATCACGCTGCCAGGCTCCAGGTGAGCAGCACGAAGGCGTACTACGGCCACGCCCTGGGTGCGTCCGGTGCCATGGAGGCGGCCATCTGCGCGCTCTCGCTCGAGCGCGGATGGCTTCCGCCGACGCTCAACCTCGAGAACCCGGACGACGGCTGCGATCTCGACTACATCCCGAATGTGGGCCGCGAGGCATCGACCGAGTACGTGCTGAGCAACTCGTTCGGCTTCGGCGGCATCAACGCCGCACTGGTGTTCAAGCGGGCGGACTAGAGGGCTTGGGGGGCTGAAGGGCTGGAGGCTTGGAGGGCTGGAGGATGGAGCCGTGGATGATACGTTTACCCGAACGATCCAGCCCCTTGGCCTTCTAACCCTCCATCCTCCATGAAAGACGCCTGGCGACACTTCGCCGCCGAGTTCATCGGCACCTTTGCACTCGTGTTCATCGGCGGCGGCACGATCATCACGAGCCCGATGCTGCAGGTGCAGGCCGCCGTCGTGAACATCGCCTTCGCGCACGGATTGATCCTCGCGCTGATGGTCACGGCGACGATGCGGATCTCGGGCCACCTCAATCCAGCCGTGACGGCCGGGTTCCTCGTCACACGGCGCATCGAGCCGATGATGGCCGTGGTGTACTGGATC
>Ga0310811_10008460_pt1 | contig 13235 bp, 11 predicted proteins | sample YCmetagenome_FD_207642 | JGI IMG/M metagenome (GOLD analysis project Ga0310811, IMG submission 207642) | Soil microbial communities from experimental microcosm in Duke University, North Carolina, United States - YC | ecosystem: Engineered > Artificial ecosystem > Soil microcosm > Unclassified ...
CAAGGACCGCACGTTCTTCCAGGTCGCGCCGCACCTGGCGATCGAAGCCGTGCGTGATGCCCTGCTCGACGCGGCGGGACTTGAGGCGTGGAGTTCGGGCAAGGTCCACCAGGTGCGGGACGGGGACCGCATCGCGCTGACGGTCCGCGAGGGCGACATGTTCGTCGTCCTCGCCTACCCGTCGCTCCTGGCCGAGCGTGCCGTGCCCTTGGACCTGTGGCAGGCGCATTCCGACGGCGACCTGCTGGAGTTGATGGCAGCGGACCGGCCAACCGACGTAACTGCGGACACGGCCAGGCCCGAAAATACCGGCAGTGAAACCCAAGCCGAACCCGAAGCCGAACCCGCCCTGTACGAGGATCGCGACGAGGCGCTGCCCAACGGCGTCATGAACGGACAGGAACGCCTCGTGCCCGGCGACCGTCTCCTGTGGCTGCGGCCCAGCCCGGACGGGCAATCGTGCGTGCGGACCGCCTTTGAGTTCAGCGCCTACTGCCAGGTCGTCAGCCGCACCTGGGAGCCTAAGGTCACCCAAGACGGCATGCCGCTGCTCCTGGCGTTCCCGACCGCCGACGAGCAGCCAGAATGCGTCATCAAGTCAACCCTGGACGCCCTCGCCCTGCCGCGCCCGCGTGCCTGGGCGCCCCGCGACCCCGACCCGGAAGACGGCTGGGTGGCGGTCGCGGAGGCGGAAGCCCCGCCGGAGTTCTGGCTCACCCAGCTCGGCAAACGCCGCCGCTCCCGGGCGAAGAGCGCGGCGGCGCACCGTGTGTCCCCAGACCAGCTCCCGCTCTGGTAGCGCCCCAAAGCCGAGCCCCGTCAGCCAAACGTGCAGTCAACGCGCTTGATGCCGTTGATGAAGCTCGACAGCAGGTAGTCGGGCTCGCCAGCGGCGCGGATGTCCGGCACGCGGGTCAGCAGCTCACGCAGGATGACGGAGATCTCCCGGCGGGCCAGGTGCGCGCCGAGGCAGAAGTGCGGGCCCGCCGAACCGAAGCCGACGTGCGGGTTCGGGGCGCGGGTGATGTCGAAGCGCTCCGGGTCCTTGAACACGGCCTCGTCGCGGTTGGCCGCCTGGTAGAACAGCAGCACCTTGTCATCCTTCCGGAAGGCGTGCCCGTTCATGACCGTGTCCTCGGTGAGGGTGCGGCGCATCCAGATGACAGGGGAGACGTAGCGGACGATCTCCTCGACCGCCGGGCCCATCCGGCCGTCGAGGTCGGCGATCAGCAACTCCCGCTGGTCGGGGTGCTCGGTCAGCAGGCACAGCGCGTGGGAGATCGCGTTCCGCGTGGTCTCGTTGCCCGCCACGACGAGCAGGACGAAGAACGAGGCGAGCTCCGCGGGAGTGAGCTGCTCACCGTCGATGTTCGCGTTCGCCAGCGAGGAGACCAGGTCGTCGCGCGGCTCGGCCTGCCGCTGCTCGGCCAGGCCGCTGACCAGGGCGGCCAGGTCTCCGCCGGCGGTGAGGATCTGGGTCAGCGCTTGGTTGATGTCCTCGCTGACGAACTCGGGGTCCGCGCCGGACAAGATGATGTTGGTGTTGCGCAGCACCATGTCGAAGTGCTCTTCCCCGAGCCCCATCATCTCGCAGATGATCTTCAGCGGCAGCCGGGCGGACACATGCTGCACGAAGTCGCACGGGCCGGTGGTGAGCAGTTCGTCGACGATGCGGCTGGCCGCGTGCCGCACGTCCTCCTCGAACTTGCTGATCATCTTCGGGGTGAACGCACGCGAGACGATCCGGCGGAGCCGGGCGTGCCGCGGGTCGTCCATGTTGATCATCGAACCGAAGTACTCGTTGAACTCCACCGGCAGGTTTTCGACGCTCGTGGCCCCGGCGGCCGACGAGAACAACTGCGGGTGCCTGCTGGCCTCGGCCACGTCGGCGTGTTTCAGCAATGCGTAATAGCCGCGTTCCTCGACGCCGAACGGGGAATCAGGCGCTTCGAAGAACGGCGGCGCCTCAAGCGCCCGCAGCGTCCGGTAAGCGGCGAAACGCCGCGCGGGCGGCAGCGCCCAGAAGGCGTTATCCGACAGGTTGAGGTCACTGCTCCAGGTTTGCTGGTCGGTCATAGCACGCTCACCTTCGAAACTACTATGGGCCCCCTTCTTCATAACTCAACAGGGGCCCGCGTGCACAGCGCAAGTTCATATCGGTGGCAGGCAGCGCAGCGCGCGCAGGCCGCCGTTGAGGGCGGTGGGCCCAGCGGCATACGGCACGAGGACCGTAGTGCCCTCCCGCACCGCGAGGCTGCCCGAGCCGTACCCGAGTTCGCCGTCTCCGGCGACGACGATGAGAATGGCGTAGCCGGGGGTGAAGGTCACCGGCCCGGAGCCGGTCACGAATTCCGCGATAAAGAACGGATCCGCGCGCTGCGGGAAAAGCCGCCTGATTCCCGGCCGCGCGGCGGCGTCCGGCCGTGCTTCGCCCAGCGCCGCTAGCCTGCGCGAATCCCAGCCGCTGTAGTCAAGCGCGGTGAGCGCCACGTCGAACCCCAGGCCCAGGTGCCCCTCCCGCGGGCCGTCAACCGCGAAGCCGGCCCACTCCAGGAGAATCGAGAAATCCGTGGGCTCCTGCAGTTCCACTAGCGTGATCCCCGCGCCGATCGCATGCGGCACCCCGGCCGGCACCAGCCAGGCGTCGCCGGGCGCGACGGGGATCTTGTTGAGGGAGCCGAGGATGGCAGCCGTGTCCTGGTCATCGACCCAGCGCCGGATGACGGCGGGATCCGCGTCCTCCTTGAAGCCGAGGTAAACGCAGCCCGAGTCGTCCCCGGAGTGCCGGGACTCCAGGATGATCCACGCCTCGGTCTTGCCATAGCGGGAGCCGAGATGGCGGGCGGCGAAGTCGCGGTCGGGATGAAAGTGCGCGACCAGGCGCTGGTCCGTGTCGAGGATCTTCACGAGCAGGGCCGGGTCGGCACCGTACCGGGCGACGTGCGCGGGCCCGAGGAATTCGGCTGGCGCCGCGGCGATCGCGTCGCGGAGCGTCTCGCCGCTGGCGAGCCGCGTCAGGCCGACTCCAGGCCGGGAGAACAGCGAAGTGGTAGAGCCGATCCAGTCTTCGGGGGAGTGGTCGGAAGGCTGCGGGGTGCCGCGGAAGCGCGCGATGCCCGCGCCCCCGCGATAGAAGTGGGCGGGCTGGTTCGGGCCGAGCACGAGCGGGGCGTCCAGCACCGTCATGACTCCTCTGCGACAGGAAAGGCGGTCGCGGGCGGCCAGTGCCACCCGCGACCACACGGCCTACTCGAGACGGGATCAGCAGCTAGAGACGTAGATGTTCTTCTGCACCGACGCCGAGTTCACGTTCTGCTGGGTGATGGCCACCAGCGGCGTTCCGATGTTGTCGGTCACCGTCTTGCCGGAGAGCGCGTTGACCGCCTGCTCGACGCCGTCCTGGCCTTCGAGGTACGGGCTCTGCGCGACGGCGAGCTGGATGGTGTTCGACTTCAGCGCCGTGATCTGCTGCGGCTCAGCGTCGAACGTAGCCACCTTCACCTTGCCTGACGCGCCCGCGTGCTGCACGCCAGTGGCCGCGCCCTGCGCGCTGAGCACGTTGGTCGCGAACACGCCGGACAGGTTCGGGTGCGCGGCGATGTCGGCCTCGACCTGGCTGGCCGCGGTCGAGGAGCTGTCGTTGTCGTACTGAACCGGGAGGACGGTGATGTTCGGGTACTTGGCCTTCATCTCCGCGTTGAAGCCGGCGATGCGCGCGTCCGTGGTGCTGATGCCGGGGTTGACGTTGATGACGGCCACGGTGCCCTTGCCGCCGATCTGCGAGGCCAGGCTGTCGGCGGCAAGCTTGCCGCCGCCGGTGTTGTCGCTGGTGATGTGCGAGACCGCGATCGACGGGTCGCTCGTGGTGGTGTCGACGAAGACGACCTTGACGCCCTCGCCGGCGATCCGTGACAGCTCGGGGTTAAGCGCCTTGACGTCGGTGGGCGCTACGATCAGGGCGTCCGGCTTGCTCGCCGCCACGGCGTTCAGGATCGGCGCCTGCTCGGACGCGGAGAAGTCGGCGGGGCCGGTGACAGTCAGGTTGACGCCGAGCGCCTTGGCCTCCGCCTGGGCGCCGCACTCCATCGTCACGTAGAAGTCGTCGCTCTTGGTGCCGACGACGAGCTCCAGGTTGTAGTTCTTGCCCGCGGCAGCGGCGGGGGAACTCGACGAGGCGCCGCCTGCCGCTGAACTGGCGGCTGCAGGCGTGCTGCTGCTCGAACTGCTACTGCACGCGGCCAGGGCGAGCGGGATCACGGCCGCCACCACCGCGATGCCTGCCACCCGTGCGGAATATCGGTATGCCATCTGATCCTCCTGAATGTTTCCGGTTCGCACCATCGAAGAGGTCACTAAGCGCGCTCGCGGAGCCGTCGCCTGATCTGGTCGAGGTAGACGGCGGCGCCAAGCACGAGGCCGGTGAGGATGTACTGCCAGTACTGGTTCACCCCGACGATGTTCAGCCCGCTCAGCAGCAGTACGGGAATGAACACGCCGATGAACGTCCCGAGCATCGAGCCGCGCCCGCCGAACAGGCTCGCACCGCCGATCACGACCGCCGTGATGACGGTGAGGTTGTCCAGCGGGTGGGCGGAGATCGTAGTCGTGCCGAAGTAGGCGAGGTTCACGATGCCGGCGATCCCGGCCATCAGCCCGCTCAGCGAGTACACCTTGATCAGGTGCCAGTCCACGTTGACGCCCGCCCGCCGCGCGGCCTCGGGGTTGGAGCCGATCGCGTAGGTGTACCGGCCGAACCGCGTGTACGCCAGGATCAGCCCGAACACCAGCGTGACCAGGAACGAGATGATGATGACCCACTGCACCCCGGCGAAGTAGCCGGTGCCGATGGAGCTGACGAGCGTGTTCGGCACGGCGCGCACGTCGGACCCGCCGGTGATCAGGTAGGAGAGGCCCTCCGCGACGCCGAGGCCCATGAGCGTCGCGATCAGCGGCGGGATCTTGAGCTTGGCCACCGCGAAGCCCTGCAGCGCGCCGAACGCCGCGCCGGTCAGCAGGCCGAGGATCGCCCCGACCCAGATGGTGCCGACGCTTGCGTCCGGGCCGCCGTTGCTGAGGTAGAACTCCCCGGCGACGACACCGCACAGCACCAGCACGAAGCCGACCGACAGGTCGATGCCCGCGGTGAGGATGACGAACGTCTCGCCCACCGCCATCAGCAGGAACGGGGCCGCGGTCTGCGCGTTCAGCGACAGGTTGTTGAGCGTCAGGAACTTGCCGGGCGCGAGCCCGGTGAAGATCGCCATCAGGATGATGAGGGCGGCGAACACCCACGTCTCGCCGGCGGACAGGGCGCGCCGCACCACAAGGGGGCTGCGGGCCATCGCCCGCGCGGGCACGTCGGGTGCCAGCCGGGTCATGCGGACTCCTCTTCCGTGGTGAGCGCGCCGGTCATGGCACCGACCAGTTGCTCGATCGTCGTCTCGGCGGCGATGAAGCGCGCCACCCGGCGGCCCATGCGCAGCACTTCCACTCGGTCGGCCACGGCGAGCACTTCGGGCATGTTGTGGCTGATCAGCACCACGGTGATGCCGCGATCCCGCACCCGTCTGATGTTGTCGAGCACGCGCTCCCGCTGGACGACGCCCAGCGCCGCCGTCGGCTCGTCCATGAAGATGATCCGGCTGGCGTACGAGACCGCCCGCGCGACGGCGACGGACTGGCGCTGGCCGCCGGACAGCGTGGCGACGGGGGCCGTGACGTCCGGCAACTCGACCCCGAGGTCCGCGAACGCGGCCACGGCCCGGCGGCGCATCTCGGGCTTGTTCAGCACGTGCAGTGGCGGCCACCAGCGGTAGATCTCCCGCCCGAGGTGCAGGTTGGCGGCCGCGTCCAGGTCGGGGGCAAGCGCCAGGTCCTGATACACCGTCTCGATGCCGTGCGCCCGCGCGTCCAGCGGGCTGCTGAGGCTCACTGGGTTGCCGCTAATGAGGATCTGTCCCCGGTCCGGTCTGATTACGCCCGACAGAGTCTTGACCAGGGTGCTCTTCCCTGCGCCGTTGTCCCCGATCAGCGCCACGACCTCACCGGGGTAGGCACTGAAGCTGGCCCCGTCCAGGGCCTGCACGCTTCCGTAGTGTTTCTCAAGCCCCCGCGCCTCAAGCAGTGGCACTGCCGGTCGTTCCGGTTCAGCCACCTCACCCAATGCCGCACCCTCCGCTCGCCGTTGAACAAGGTGTTAAACGATTCAACTCCCTTCAATCATGATCCTTTAGCCAATCAATGCCAAGAGAGCAATTGCTACTGATTAACAACAGCCATGTCATCAGACCGCAATGGTCACATTTGGTACTCAATGACGGTTTTTGTGTACTTCGCACCGCACAACTCAACAGTCACTCGTCGGACACCCCTGCCCGTGCTTCGCGCTGCCGGCCAAAGGCCCGGTCAAGAAGCCCGAGCCGCGATGACTGATTGGTTGACGGCGCTGTTCGCCGACGCGAACTGCTGCCCGTCGACGACCGCGCCCATCCCAGAACTCGACGTCATCCGCATGGCGACCTGGTATCCGCTGCCGCCCTGCCGGACGGTGCCGTCGACGATGACGGTCCTGCTTCCGGCGGAGGAGGTCACAGTGTGGGTGCCGTGAAAGGTGATGCTGCCGCCGGAGGCCGTGTAGCTGCCGGTGACCGGGAGCAGGTCCTGGGCCATGTCGGCCGTGTCAGATGTCGTCCAGGAGAAGCTCCCTGACGGTCCGAAGGTCCACGCGGAACCGGCTACTTCACGCTGCTCGCCGGCCGCCCAGCCGGGCTGACCCTGCGTCAGCTGAAAGCTCGTCACGGTGACCGCGGTGAGGTGTCCTGGCACCGTGGACGTGGCTGCGGGCGTGGCCGGCTGAGCCGCTGGGCGGGTGCTCCCCTGGCCGGCTGGGGTGGCCGTCTGAACGGGAGGGCTTTGGCGCGGCGTGCCTTGGTTCGCTGGGCTGGTGTGGTCCTGACTGGCGGGGGTCGCCGTCTGGCTGGGTGAGTCCTGGCTCGCGGGGCTGGTGATGCCCTGGCTAGCCTGCGCGGCGGTGTGGCTCGACGTGCCTCCGGACCCGCAGGCGACAACCGAGAGCGTCGCGATCCCGGCCGCCAGCGTCAGTGCGGTTCGCGCAGCTGCAGTCATGTCATTTCTCCTTGTTCGTAGCGCTGTCGCTTATCGCTCTGCGGGCAGTGCTCCCGCTGGTGACGGCCGCATGCCATGGGCGGGCGAGGGCAGGCCAGGCGAGCGTCATCGCGAGGGCCGCCACCCACGCCGGCCAGTCGTTGTGCGCCCAGGCGGCGACGCCCGCCCGCTCGTCGCTGACGATCGCCGACAGCCCCGCCTGCCTGCCCGCGTCCATCGCGGCCGCGTCGGTCATCACCCACAGCAGCAGGAGCAGCCAGGCCACGGGGTACACGCTGACCGCCGCCAGCGCTTGCGGCACGGTGCCGGCCCGCGCGAGCGCCTGCCGCAGCTTCGCAGGCGGATGCGTGATGGAGCCGAACAGCCAGCGCGTTCGGCTGTCGGACCGTCGCGTCTCGAGCGCATGCGTCAGCGCGGCGGCACCCGCCCACTCGGTGGCCCCGTGATCGGCCGCGAGCTCGGCACTCCATGACGCCGCTACCGGCAGCGTGATCGCGGCGAGCAGTCGCGCGGCAATGGCGAGCAGCAGCCACAGCAGGCCGGGCAGGATCAGGGTCAGGAACTGCGACGCCTTGTGCTCCGCGCCCGCCGCGCCCACCTGGCGGAAGAAGTCGGTGGTCTCCGCAACCCACGCGACCAAGGTCGGCACGATTCCGAACGCGAGGAGGATCCATCCCCAGCGCCGCAACACAGCCTCCAGTGGGCTGACGATGCCTAGCAGCAACGTGTCTGCCCGGTCGCGATGGGCCAGCTCATGCCGGATGACGGCCTCGGCGGCGGCACGGTCATCGTGCCACAGGATGACGAGGCCGCCGAAGACCGCCAGTGCCGTGCGCCGGTACCCAGCCGGGTAGACGAACGCGCGGACGTCCGAACGGCGCGTGTTGCCGTAGACCGCCACCTCCGGCGCGATCATGTGCGCGAACGCGACGATCTCCGCGAGGGAGCGTTGGGTGGCAGGGGTGAGCCGGTACGTGCGCCGCACGATCCACCCACGAATCGGCGCGGCGAGCACCGCCGCGACGGCAGAGACAAGCAGCACCGGCGGCACCAGGTCCACGACGTTGACGAGGCGAAGCACGCCGGACCCCGATCCCGCATCGACCGACACGGGCGTGACACCAAGCAGGTCGAACAGGGCCGCCCGCCAATCTGGAAGCCGTCCCGGCACCGCGATCAGTGAACTGACCAGCCAGAACAACGCCCATGGCGGTGCGGCAGGCCGGGCGTCACCCGGATCGTCCCTAACGGCCGGGGGCTTTTGCGGCCGCGTCAAGGAACTCACGAGTGTCGTCCACGTCGTCGAGCAGGTGCCTGACTATCCGGTACGTGAGCAGCTCTCGCCGGTCTGGTTCGATCCCGGCCTTGCCAAGCTCCGCCTCGATCACGCTAAACACCCGGTCAAGCGCCTGGTAAGGGGGCTCACTGCCGAGCGGGATCTCCTTGGCCTCCTCAACCGTGCGGTGACGGTAGCGGTCCCAGAGCTCGATGACGTCTTTCACCATCCCCGGAACGCTCGTCACTCCGCTGGAGAGAAACGCCTCAATGGCCGGGCCCGCCGCCATGGCCGCCGACAAGACGAACGGGAAAACGGCGAGCACTCCATTGGTGTCGAAACCGGCCGCTACAGCGCCCGACGTCCGGAACAAGTCCGCGCGGTCCTCGCCCCCGGCCACGAAAGCGTCCACGATGTCGGGCGCAAGGACGGCCTCCTTGGGTGCCACCGTTTCGGCGAGGCGCACTGCCCACGCTTCGATCTCTTCGCTCATCACGAATAACTCCTGAACTTCACCGTGAAAGGACCAGGCAAAAACAGAGTGGCGCTCGCCATGGGGACGGATACCGTCTGATGGGCGGCAACCGAGGAAACCGTTCCGCGCAGGGTCGCGACCACGTAGCCGGCCCGCATGACCATCAATGTGAATCGTCCCGAGCGTATGGTGGCAGTGTCATTGGCCACCATGATCGTTGCTGAGAAATAACCAGCACCGTCAGGGCGAATAGCGTAGAGGTGCAAGCTCCAGCCGTGGTCGGTCCCCAGCGCGCCGGGGGCAACAGAGCCAGGGGCGACAGAAGGAGCGGGGAGTGCGGGAACTGGGATTGTCGGCGCGATCGTGGTGCCGTCGCCCGGTCCCGGCGCAGGTCCGCCACCCGGATCTGACGCGTACGAGAGCGAAACTCCCCAAACGATGATTACTAATGTGACAACGAGTGCGATAAACCAACCACGACGCAATAGCGGTTTCTGAACGCGCGGCACAGCGCTCCGCATCATCTTTCGCTCCCCAGCAAGACTGCTTGCACCTTACTCCGGAGACACAAGAAAGCGCAGCGGCTTTGATCTCATCGAGATAAGGAAGAGACATAATGGCGTGGAGCTATGCGGTCGTGTGTCATAGTGCACCTTTTTGTTTGGCTGCGGGATGAGACCTAAATGCGACAATGCGCCGGTATCTTGCCGGTGACCTTTTGGGTCGATAAGTGGAAGCCCTGGCCCGGTGCTTCTTAGGCGGCGGCCGGAATGCGGCGATGGAGCGGGAGTGAAATGGTTGGGGACTTGCTGCCCGGTGATCCGGCAGAAGTGGGGCAGTACCGCCTGCTGGGGCGGCTGGGCATGGGCGGGATGGGCCAGGTGTTCCTGGGCCGGTCGCCCGGCGGACGGCTAGTCGCGGTCAAGGTCATCCGGCCGGAACTGGCCGGCGAACCCGGCTTCCGCAGGCGGTTCGCGCGCGAGGTGCGGTCCGCGCGGAACGTCGGCGGCCTGTACACGGCGCTGGTGGTCGACGCCGATCCGGACGCTGAGGTGCCGTGGCTGGCCACCGCCTACGTCCCGGGCCCGTCCCTGGCCGAGGCGGTCGAGGAGCACGGCGTCTTGCCGGCCGCGTCGCTTGCCGGGCTAGCAGCCGGGCTGGCCGAAGGGCTCGCCGCGATCCATGCGGCCGGCGTGGTGCACCGGGACCTGAAGCCCTCGAACGTGCTGCTGGCGCAGGACGGGCCGCGGGTGATCGACTTCGGGATCGCGCGGGCGGTGGACACCACCATGCTGACCCAGAGCGGGACGGTCATGGGCTCCCCGGGGTTCCTGTCACCGGAGCAGGCCGAGGGCCACGCGGTGGAGGCGCCGAGCGACATCTTCAGCCTGGGCGCGGTGCTCACGTTCGCGGCTACGGGCGAAGGCCCGTTCAAGAGCGGGCCGACCCCGGCGCTGATGTACCGGGTGGTGAACCACGAGCCGGATATCGCCGGCGTCCCGGAAGAACTGCGCGGTCTCGTGGGGCGCTGCCTGGCGAAGGACCCTGCCAGCCGGCCCACCGCGCAGGAACTGCTCACCGAGCTTGGCGGCGGCCAGCTCACGGCGGAGTGGCTGCCCGCGCCGGTCGCCGCCCTGCTGCACCGCTACAACGAGCCGACACAGGACGTGGCGCGGCATGCCGATCAGGGCGAGAAGCCCACGCCGACCGTCACGGTGCGCGGTGTCGGCTGGCGGCGTCGCGGCTGGCTGGCAGGCGCGGCCGCGGCCGCCGTCATCCTGGCGGCCGGGGGCACCGCGTTCGCGCTGAGCCTGCCGGGTAACGGGCAGCCGTCGTCTCCGCCGACGCACGGGGTAACGGCGCGCGCCGCCGCGGACACGTCTGTGTCCGCCTCCGCCGCGTCACCCTCCGCCCAGGCCACCTCGTCGCGGCACCCCGCCGCCAAGCCCACCGTTAAGCACTCGGCCACGCCGAGGACGAGCCCTTCAGCGGGAGCGTCGCAGCCGGCTGCCGCCGTGTCCACGCCCCCGCCAGCCTCCTCCGTGCCGCCGCCTGTCCAAACGTCGCCGAAGCCGGCCCAGCCGGCCAGCGCCCTGGTGCCCAGCGTTACCGGCATGGTCCTGGCGGACGCGGCCGCGGCCCTGAAGGCGCGCGGCTTCGACAACATCCCGTACCTGTACGAGTGCTACAACTCAGCCAACGTCCTTGACGTGGTCACGCAGTCGCCGACGGCCGGGTCCCGGCTGGCGCTGACGTCCCCGGTCCACTTGTACCTGCAGGCCAAGAACTGCGCCACGGTGGCGAACGTCGTCGGGCTCGGGGTGACTGCCGCGGAGAGCAACCTGCGGCAACTCGGCTTCACCAACATCACCAGCCGGACCGAGTGCGCGGCAACGTCGCCCACCGATGTACTCAGCCAGTCGCCGGCGGGCGGGACCAGCTACGGCAAGGACCAGCCCATCTCTCTGGTGGTGGACAACTGCTTCAAGACCTTCGGCTAACCGCTAGATCGCCGGCCGCTGAACTAGCTGACCAGGACCGTTTGACCGTTGCCGAGGGTCAGGACGTCGGCATGCTCCACACGGCGGTCCCGCATGGCGACGGCGAACTCGCGTCCCCCGGCACTGCTCACTTTCAGCCGGTTCACGAATGACGTCCCGTAGCGCAGCGGTCTGCCTGCCGAAGTGCCATCGGCGATGCTCAGGACGTGGATAAGCCCCTGGTAATCCCCGGCGAAGACGAACTCCCCCGAGACCGCGGCGTCTCTCGGCCCGACCGCCACTGACGAGGGTCGTCTTGCCGGCGCCGTTCAGGCCGACGATCGCCGTCGAGCGGCCGGTCGGCACGACGAGCTCAAGACCATCGAGAACGTCCTGATCGGATCGCGGGTAGCGGAACGACACCCGCTCGAAGCGGACCTCCTGTTCTGGCAGGCCGACGGCCGGGCGGGTGCCGGCCAGCGCCGCGGTTCGGTCCTGCATCTCCCGCACCAGCTCGTCGACGTCGGGCAGGGCCGTCACCATCTGCTGGAGCACCAGTTCGTTGCGGCCCAGGGAGCCGACCTGGGAGGTGGCGACGAGCATGACGAGCATGACGGCCATCTCGCCGAGGCCGATCTCGTGGTGGTACCCCGCCCAGGCTACGGCGGCGCTGCCGCCGACGTAGGCGAGCAGCACCGGGACGAACAGGCCGAGATAGGTGCGGATGAACCGCTTCCGCCCCTGATGGGAGAGCCTGGCCGCCTTCGACCAGTACTGGCGGTACTCGCCGACGATCCAGTCGCTCAGCCCGAAGACACGCAATTCCTTCGCGGCGCCGGCTCCCAGGGCGGTGCCGAGGAAGTAGTACGCCCGCCGGAACACATCGGTTCCTCCCCGGTACTGTGCCACCTGCCCGCGCATCGTCGCCTGGAGCGGCACGCGGACGAACAGCCAGATGGCCAGCATGGCCAGCCCGAGCCACCAGCGGAACGCCCCGAGCACGGCGCAGGCGATGATCCCGGTCAGCATGTTGCCGAGGACGAGGGCGAGCGTGACCGGGGCATCGGACGGCTGCACGTTGAGCAACTCGCCCCTTGCCCAGGCAAGCTTGTCGAGCAGTTCCGGATCCTCCAGGTGGGCGACGCCGGTCGGCTCCGACACGGCCGCCATGAGGCGCGCCTGGAGGTCGTCGTTCAGGCGGGTGCGGACGACAAGCGTGAGGATGTCCTGATAGGGGCCGAGCAGAAGGTTGGCCAGGTAGGCAACGCAGGTGAAGGCGAGCGCCAGCTCCAGCCGGTGACCACCCGCCGAGCTCATCCCCTGGCGGATCGCCGCCGGGAGGTCACCGATGACGAGCCCCAGTGCGACAAGCACCAGGATCGGCAGCACGGCGTTCGCCACCATGAGCCCGGTGACGGCGAGGGACCAGCCCTTGCTCGTCTCGAAGAGCAGGCGGACCGCCCGTACCCTCCCGGACCCCGCGATCCTTGCGCCAAACGCCGCCGCGAGGGTGCGCGGCGAGCGGAAGGTGCCTCGCAAGGCCATGCCAGCGATTCTTCGCAACGGCAGCAGTCCGAGTCAACCAGATAAACCACAGAATGCCCCGCTATAAACCAGTGGCGCGCACTGTCGCTAGTGTGAGCGGTGGCGGGCCTCGGGTGCACCAGCGCGAGTCGGCTCAGCTCAGCATGTAAGTTTGGCCGGAGGTAAGAAAAGTACGTGTGGCGCGCAATGTCGGTGACTTAAGGCCTTGGTGTTGCTGGCGGGTTTCCTGTGACACCAGGTGGGCGGCGCGCCCGCCCAGGCCATGGCATGATCACGAAGACTTTTGGCGTTGCGAAGACTTTTTAGCGTTATAACGCTAAAAAGTCTTCGCGAT
>Ga0310811_10008461_pt1 | contig 13235 bp, 15 predicted proteins | sample YCmetagenome_FD_207642 | JGI IMG/M metagenome (GOLD analysis project Ga0310811, IMG submission 207642) | Soil microbial communities from experimental microcosm in Duke University, North Carolina, United States - YC | ecosystem: Engineered > Artificial ecosystem > Soil microcosm > Unclassified ...
CGACCGCGCTGGATACCGCGAACGATCGCAGCGACAAGTTTGAACTGCGCCCGATGGCGATCGAGGACCTGCTCAACCGGGCCCAGGTGCCGCTAGACCGCGAGGGCATGGCGCGGCTGATCCAGGGCCGCCGCGTCATCGTCACCGGCGCCGGCGGCACCATCGGCAGCGAACTGGCGCGCCAGGTCGCGGCGTTGGGGCCGGAGCGCCTGATCCTGGTGGACAACGGCGAATACGCGCTCTGGCTGATCGACCTCGAACTGGCGGAACGCCATCCGCATGTGCTGCGCGAATCCCTCCTGGCCGACATCCGCGACGAAGGCCGCATCCGCGCGGTGTTCGACAAATGGCGCCCGGAGCTGGTGTTCCACGCCGCGGCGCTGAAGCACGTGCCGATGGTCGAGGCCAACCCGCTGGAAGGCCTGCTCACCAACGTCGCCGGCACCCGGCACGTGGCGGACGCGGCGCGCGCAGTGGGCTCCCTGGCGATGGTGCTGATCTCGACCGACAAGGCGGTGAACCCGACATCGGTCATGGGCGCATCGAAGCGGCTTGCCGAGATGTATTGCCAGGGGCTGGATATCGCCTCTCACGGCATGCGCTGCGTCACCGTGCGCTTCGGCAACGTGCTGGGCAGCACCGGCTCCGTCGTCCCGCTGTTCCAGCGGCAACTGGAGCGCGGCGGGCCACTCACCGTCACCCACCCCGACATGCAGCGCTACTTCATGACCGTCCGCGAGGCAGTCGGCCTCGTGCTGCAGGCAAGCGTGGTGCGCGTCGGCAACGCCGATCTGCCGGCGCGCGAGGAAGGCGGCATTTTCGTGCTCGACATGGGACCGCCGGTGAAGATCGTCGATCTGGCGCGCCAGATGATCCGCCTCGCCGGCCTGGTGCCCGACCGTGACGTCGAAATTCGTTTCACCGGCCTGCGTCCCGGCGAAAAGCTGCACGAGGAGCTATTCCACGGCACCGAGCCGCCAGTGCCGACGAACTATCCTGGCCTGCTGATGGCCGCCCCCCGCACTGCCGATCCTGCCATCGTGGGCCGCGCCATCGATGAGATCGCAGCGGCCTGCCGCGGCGGCCAGTTCCGCCTGGCTCTCACCTTGCTCGGCCGGCTGGTGCCGGAATTCGAACACAACCCCGAAGGGCTGATGCCCGTCGTGAACCGCCCCTAGCAAACCACCCACGTCATGGCCGGCGGCCGTGCCGGCCATCCGTAGCGGCATTGACCCGTGCCCAATGGTCGATAAGACCGGCCCTGACGCCCCTCTTCACACCCGCTCGAACACCGCCGCGATCCCTTGCCCGCCGCCGATGCACATGGTGACCAGGGCATAGCGCCCGCCAATCCGCTCCAGTTCGTACAGCGCCTTCACCGTCAGGATGCAGCCCGTCGCGCCGACCGGATGGCCCAGCGAAATCCCCGACCCGTTCGGATTGGTCTTCGCCGGATCGAAACCCAGGTCCTTCGCCACCGCACAGGCCTGTGCGGCAAACGCCTCGTTGCTCTCGATCACATCGATGTCCGCCAGCGCCAAGCCCGCGCGCTGCAACGCCAGCCGCGTCGCCGGCACCGGACCAATGCCCATGATCTTCGGATCGACACCGGCATGTGCATACGCCACCAGCCGTCCCATCGGCTTCGCCCCGCGCTTCTCCGCCGTGGCGCGCTCCATCAGCACCACTGCCGCCGCACCATCATTGATCCCTGACGCATTCCCCGCGGTCACCGTGCCATCCTTCCGGAACACCGGCCGCAACTTTGCCAGCGCATCCTCGGTCTGATCCGCGCGCGGATGTTCGTCCGTATCGACAATTGTCTCGCCACGCCGCGTCTTCAGGCTGATCGGCAGGATCTGCTGCTTGAACCGCCCCTCGGCGATCGCGCGCGATGCACGCCGATGCGATTCCAGCGCCAGCGCATCCTGATCGGTGCGCGTGATCTGGTGGCTTTCGGCCAGGTTCTCGGCGGTCTCGCCCATATGGATGTTGTCGAACGGGTCGTGCAGCGCCGCCAGCATCATGTCGATCATCGTGGCATCGCCCATCCGCGCGCCCCAGCGCATCCCCTGCGCCAGATATGGCGCCCGGCTCATGCTCTCGGCGCCACCGGCAACCGCAATCTCGCAGTCACCCAGCATGATCGTCTGCGCCGCCGACACCACGGCCTGCAGCCCGGACCCGCACAGCCTGTTCAGCGTCAGCGCCGGCGCTTCCTTGCTGATGCCCGCATTCATCGCCGCAACCCGCGCGAGATACATGTCCTTCGGTTCGGTATGGATCACGTTGCCGAACACGACTTGCCCGACTTCGCCGCCATCGACTTTCGCACGTGACAATGCCTCGCGTACCACCTGCGCGCCGAGGTTGGTTGGCGACACGTCTTTCAGTCCGCCCCCGAAATCGCCAATCGCCGTGCGCACCCCGGAAACCACGACTACATCGCGATTCATGCTCGCCTCCCTCTCAGATCGCGGTACCCTACTCGCTTCCCGGTACCCGGTCATTAAGGGGCGATACGCTGCTCGGGGAGGCGATTTTCGCCCTTCTGCCGCAGCTTGGCCTGAGGCTGGAAAAGATGTCCGGGACCGCACCTGGGCAACACTCGTGAGAACGGAAGAAGTCCGTACACGTCGGCATAGCCCGGCAGGAGGACCGGGCAGCCGAGCGCCCTAACGCAACGGCTAGGGCGAGGCCTCAGCGCGTCAACGGTGCGGGCAAATCGCCAGTGACGCCGCCGCCCGCCACAGGACGCATTCGGCGCCTTCCTGTGAAGGGAGGGCAGTCATGAACGATTTCACGCCAAGGCGCGGAATCATCCAGCGGCGCCCGATCATCTATCCTGACAATGCGAACAGGCCACGAAGTCGCGCAAGCTTATAATTTCAATATGTACTGGGTAGGACCGAGTAACGCTGCTGCTGCACAGTTCGGAAACTACTGGAACTTGGATATCGCTGACGCTAGCGACGATCAACTCGTGTGCGGTCTGCCGCTACTGCCAGGCTCAGACATAATGGCACAGCATCCCGAAATCGGCTTCCCCGGTCCGCTATGGATGGCAGTTGATGGCAATCAGGAGATCGTACCGGGCTTCGATGACTTCGGCGTACGCGCTCGTCTCTACTTCATAGTCCCACAGGCAACCAGACATGTCACTAGGTACTGAGACTGAAACCATCACCAGACTACTCGCAAGCGCTGGCATTGATCCGACAGACCTTGCCAAGACCGACTACGTTCTGAGTGATCACGGTACTGACTTGCGCCATCAGCAGCGGGCATTCGATGGTGCGTCGCGTGGTCGCAAGGGGATCGGACGACGATACCGCGTCGGTGATCCTCAAGGCACCTCAGGACGGCCTCCTGCCCACGACGTGCAGTCAGATCGTCGTCACGGATGTACGGCAGGCAATCGCGTTGGCAAGGCTCGCAAATCACATCGCTGTGCACGATCCGTGCGCTGGCTGTATATGCGCGACGCAGCAAGCGCTTGCAGAGATGCTCGGCTGATGGCTCCGACGGTCGTGATCTCCTCCCTCCGACCGTCGAGGGGGTGGGTGGCGCGGATGCCGGTGGTCCCAGTAGCATCGCCCGCGCCACCCCCGTCACTGCTCCCATGTTGCCCATGCATCGAAAAAGGCTTGTCGGTGACTACTGAGTCACCTTGTTTGCGAGTAGAGGTGCTAGCTTAGCCACACTTGTAACCAATATGAAGTCAGTTTTCCCGCATCGACATAAAAATGTCCCACGAAGGCTGAAAAGTCGTGAAATGGATCACCGAGCTAGCTCGTAAGGAGCGTGGTGCCATCACCATTTTGGTAGCCGTCGGGGCGCCGGCTATGATCGGAATGGCGGCGTTCGCCGTTGAAACCAGCAATTGGTATATGCAGGCTGCGGAATTGCAGCGAGTCGCTGATGCTGCCGCGACAGCTGGAGCAATCGAATACGTCAAGGACAACGGCTGCAATTTACAGGCTCAGGTCGTGCCGTGTTATCAGGCTGCCAAGGCGTACGCCGTCGTAAACGGCGTTCCGGCCAGCAGCACGACCGTGGCGGTCATTAGTTCCCCAACGGGGGACGGTAACCTAGCTGTGCAGGTTACCCTGACGAAGAACATTCCCCTGATATTATCGCGAGTGCTCAGCAGCAACACGTCCGTCAATCTCAGCGCGAGCGCCTACACGGAAATCAAGAGCCTCGCGCCACCCTGTGTAGAAGCCTTGTCGGCGACCGGCACACCGGATGTAAAAGTAACGGGGAACGTGACTCTGACCGGTTGCTCGCTGTGGGCGAAATCCAACGCCACTGGCAGCAGCCAGTCCACCGCCGCGGTGGCGCTGACCGGCAATTCCACAATGGCGGCAAATGTCTACACGCCCGGCAGCCTCTACGTCGGAGGTAGCTCTGCCTTCACGGGCAAAAAGTACTCAGTCACCCAGGCTGCGGTTTCTGACTTTGTCGGCGCAAGAAGTGCGGTGACGAGTGCGCTTGGCAGCAACCTCACAGCCGTTCAGGCCCTGACGGGTCCAACGGTGTCGAATCCCACGAGCAATTCCCAGACCTGGACCGGATCATCCGGCAGTTGCTCGATGACTGTTACCGGACCGCAGAGCTACGCCAGCATCACCATCAGTGCGGGGACGTGTTCGCCGTTCATTGTCACCTTCGTTGGCAATATTACCGTCGGCAATAGGGCGGGCACCCACAACGCGGCAATGATCGTCACCGGCAACGTCTCGATCAATTTCCAACCGGCGACTGACACATTCAATGGCTATATCGATCTGTCAGGGCAGACTGGCGGTTGCTTCGGTCTCGGTTCACAGGCGACGCCAGGTGTAACTGGTTCTTGTGCAGCTTCGAGCACATCCGGTACCTATTCCATCGCGACTGGCAATGGCAGCTATGCCTCCATATCACTCATTCAGGGAGCTGGGTCACTGGTTATAGGACCTGGGACGTTCTGGTCGGGCGGCGACGTCCAACTGACCGGAGGCGGCACCGTGAGCTGGAATCCTTCCGGCACCGGGACAGACACGACCAAGATCGCCGGCAACTTGTCTCTGGGTACTGGGAGCTACACGTTTGGCGCTGGGGCTTACAAGGTCAAATCCAGTTTCGCCTTTCCTAGCAGTGGCGGTTGCAACAACACATCCAGCAGCGGGAGCCTGACGTTCAATGGGAGTGCCACAGCCAGTAGCCTGATCACGGTCGGCGCTACCGGCAACAATGCCGGTCTCTGCCTTGGGTCCACTGGCAACAGCGGTACTTATGCCTACTCAACCACGAGCACGACGTTCATTCTGGCGCAGGCGCCAACGGTCCATGCGACGGGAAGCGGGACCCACTCGCTGGTCGCACCTTGCACGCAGACGGCTGCCACGACTTGTGCCTCAAGCTTGACCGGCTCGGGCATAGCAGGGCTGCTCATGGCCATTCCGCAAAGCGACGCGGAAACATTGAACCTACCCAGCGACAATTCCGGGACCATGACGCTGGGCGGCATGCTGTATGGTAAGGCAGCCACACTCAACTTGCAGGGCAATGCCAGCAACAGCGGGTGTTTTGGCTTCATTGTCTCGACCGCAGTGCTAAGTGGCACGGCGAGCTTTGCAACGTGCAGCACACTGCAGGGCATTGCCTTGGGGTTGGCCCTGGTGCAATGACCGCAGTGTGGCAAATGCTGTACCAGCTATTCAAGAGGCGTGGCGCTGTTGCTGCGCTGGAATTTGCCTTGCTGGCACCAACACTGGTGGCACTTCTGGCCTTCACGGTTAATTTTGGATTGTACTTATATGCGGGCCTGCAGCTCTCCAATGCGATCTCCGCAGGTGCAGCATACGCGATTACCAACGGACAGTTGGTCTTGGCCAATTCCGCCGGATGTGCGTCAGCTACCCCAGCATGCCTGACTGTTTCCAGCTTTCGGACCAATATCAGCACCCTGGTGCAAAATGCGGTGTCTCCCAGTGTTGCCTCACCAACCGTATACTACAACTCATCATCGAGTAGTGCGACCGATACAGATGGGATCTTCAACAGTTGCTACTGTCCCGATTCAACCGTTGCTGTAGCAAGCCAAACAGCAGTGACCTGCGGTACCGCATGTTCAGATGGAACGCAGCCAGGCAGCTTCGTAGTGATACAGGCAACCTCTACATACACTCCACTCCTTCTTAACTACAGTTGGTTGCCTGCGACGACACTGACAAAAAGTGCTTGGGTCCGGGCCCAATAACGATGTCGGCCCCAAAGCGATATAGGTGTGCCCTTACCGCCGATCGGCAAGCCACCACCTCGATTGAGTTCGCTATGTGCGTGGTGGCGCTGGCAACCTTGTGCTTCGGGATTGTCGAGTTTGGCCGCCTGCTGTGGACCCGTCAGGTCATGATGCATGTCTCGGACATGACTGCGCGCTGCTATTCCATCAGCAGTCCTTTGTGTGGCGGGACGAACACGCCCGCGAGTTACGCTGTCTCGCTCGCCGCGGCTGATGGTGTGACCATAGCAACATCAAACGTGACGACGGGTTCTGCACCTACGTGCAGTAGTCAGACTGGCGGGAGCGTGCAGTATTACACCATTTCGATCCACTATCCCTTCGTATCACCGGTCGCGAGCCTGCTTTCACTACCATCCGATTTCACTGTAACCTCCCAATATGGCTGCTGATAGAACCCATATCGCGATATGCGATTCGCCATACCTGCGGCCGCCTCGGTCGCAACTATCGCCGGCACGACCACGTCGCGTTGCATGCTCGCCTCCCTCTCAGATCACAGCACCCTACGTGCTTCCAGGCACCCGGTCATGATGGGCACCGTCCAGACTGGATCCCGGTGCGTGGCGACATAGCAAGCCCTCGATGGATCCGGCGACGACCCACTGGTGCAGCTTCATCCCGCGTTCGTTGCCGATGACCGTCGCCGCATGGGAGCCGCCTTTCCGTCGGGCCGCCCCTTACCGGCCGGCTGCGCAACATTCGTCAGCGCCGTTGGTGCCTTCTTGCCACGCATATCAGGCGCATCGAGTTCGTGGACCGCGCTCCTCGCGTCCCTGATCAGATCGTCGAGGATCTCTTGCAGCGCGGTCGCGCGCGCCTCGGTCAAGGACCGGAACGTCATGTCGTTGATCTTTCGCCGAACCGACCCGAGTTCGCGCAACAATGTCTCGCCCTTCGGGGTGAGGCTCAGCAGAACGCCGCGACGATCCGCCTCGTTCGACCGCTTGCTGACAAGATCCTTCGCGATCAGCTTGCCGATCTCCGTGGTGACGAACTGAGTCGAGACGCCGAGCCGGTCCGCAATCGCGCTGACGCTCGCGCCCGGCGTTTCCCCGATCACTCCCATCATCAGCAGTTGCGGGCTCGATACCCCGATGAAGGCGGCGAAATAGTCCCGGTTGGCTTCCATGAAACCGGTCAGGCTGACGAAGCTGTAGATCAGCCGCCGGAATTCGCGGTCCGAACCATCCTTGACGAACGCCGCAAGCGAGGTGGTGAGCGGCGGAAATACCTCGTCCGCCGCCGCGTCGCGCCGCTCCGAACCAATCCCTCGATGCGGCGGGCGTTGCCGGGCTGGCGGCTTCATATCCGTGCGTCTTCCATCGCGACCCCACCGGCCAGGTGCACCGGCAGTTTGGTTGTTGACTTATGTAAGTAAGTTTGGTATTCAAGCTGCGTAACTTGTCGATGCATGCCACGGATCGCCGGGAGTCGCAAGCACACGACGGTGGCAAAGCCATGATCGATTTCTCAATCCGGCCAAGGCGAGCATGCCACCGGCTTTCTATTCCGTTCACAGAATATTCAGGGGGATCACGTCATGACGCAACCGAATGCAACGGACCATGGGCGGCCGCCGGCGGCAGGCGCCATGATGGGCTTGCTCAATGGCGCCTTCGCCGCGCGTCTCGTTCACACCGCTGCCGAACTCGGTATAGCGGACTGCCTCGCCGATCGGGCCCGCGACGTCGGCTTCATCGCGGCAGCGACGCAGTCGCACGCACCCTCGCTCGCGCGTCTGCTTCGCGCCCTGACGGCAATCGGCATTCTCCACGAAAGCGCCGAGCGTCACTACGCCCTCACCCCGCTTGGCGCGACATTGCGGAGCGATGTGTCGGGATCGATGCGCGCATGGGCGCAGTTGGTCTTCAGCGACGATCAGGGTCGCGCGTGGGAGGTGCTGCCCCATGCGGTACGCACTGGCGCGCACGCATATCGCTACATGTTCGGCACCGATATCTGGACCCGGCTCGCCGCGCGCCCGGACGCTGCCAGGCTGTTCGACGACGCGATGCAAAGCCTCACACAGGGCGCCTATCGCGCTCTCACCGCGCAGTATCCCTTCGAGTCATTCAATTGGGTCGTCGACGTCGGCGGCGGCAACGGCGCACTGCTCCTGCCGGTGGCGGAACGTCATCCGTCGATGCGCCTGACGGTGTTCGATCTTCCCCACGTGGCCGACGCCGCGCGGGCGCGCATCGCGGCGGCCGGTCTCGCCCACCAATGCGACGCTGTTGGCGGTGATGCGTTCGTCGCGGTGCCGTCAGGCGCTGACGCCTATGTGCTGAAAGGGGTGATCCATGACTGGGAGGACAAGGACGCGATCGCGATCCTGCGCACCTGCAGGCGGGCCATGCCGGATGGTGCCAGGCTGTTGTTGATCGAGCGTGTCCTGCCCGAACGCATCGATCCGAACGATGCGGCAACGCAAGAAAGATTCATCGCCGACATCCAGATGTTCGTCAATCCGGGCGGGCGCGAGCGCACCGAGGCCGAATTCCGCGATCTGCTCACCCAGGCGGGCCTGCGGCTGCTGCGTGTCGTGGATACGACGGCGCCTCAGGCGGTCATGGAGGTCGGTCTTGCCTGACCGACTCGTGCCTGTCCGGGACTGTGACCACGTTTAGATCGTCTTGCCCGGGACGCGGACGCCACCTCGGCTGGCATCGATCGGACTTGCCGGCGGCAGGCGGTGATCAGCTCTCCCGCACCACGGGGTTGCGCAACGTGCCGATGCCGCTGATCTCGATCTCGCAGACATCGCCGTGCTTCATGTTGGCGGTGGCGCCCTCGGTGCCCATCCACAGCACATCGCCGGGATACAGCGTCAGGTACTTCGTCATCGCCACCAGGAAATCGACCACGCCGAACACCATGTGGTTGGTCGGGAACACGCTCTGTTCCTCGCCGTTCAGCCGCACCTTGGTCACCAGGTCCTCGAGCTTCACGTTGGTCTCGATCCACGGCCCCATCGGCTTGAACGTATCGGTATTCTTGGCACGCCACAGCGTGCGATCGCTCTTCTGCCAGGTGCGCTCGCTCACATCGTTGCCGATCGTGTAGCCCAGCACCGCCGACAGCGCATTCTCGCGCGTCAGGTGCCTGCATCTGCGGCCGATCACTGCGACAAGCTCACCCTCGTACTGCACCTGCTCGGTGGCATCTTTCGGAATGACGATCGCCTCGCCCTGCGCGATCAGCGCATTGTTGGCGCGATACCCGGCATCCGCCGCCGTCGGCAGCGAGACCTTCAACCCCAGTTTCTCCGCCGCCTCGCGCACATGTTCGGCATAGTTCAGCCCAGCCGCATAGAACGTGGGCGGAATGACCGGCACCAGCAACTTCACGCTGGCAAGCGGCAGGCGCGTACCGGTTCGCTCCCACATCTCGAACGGCGAGCCGCGAACGGGGATGATCTCATCGCCCTCGACGACACCGAAGGTCGGCGAGCCGTTCTGTTCGAATCGTGCCCAGCGCATGCGCGTTCTCTCCCCAGCGATGAGCGCAGCATACATCGCGGCCCCTGCCGCGCGAAGCGGAGGGGGCCGCCAGGGCGACGGAGCCTTACGCTTCGGGCGGCGCGGCCGTGATCGGAATTTCGCGGGCCTCTGGCTGCTCGCCCACGCCGGCAGGCGAACTGACCTCCGCCTCCTCGGTTGCTTCGCCAGGCTGTGCGCCGTCCTCGCCGTTGAACGGCCGACGCTGCCCGCCATTCTGCTGCTGGTTCTGCTGAGCCGCCTGGTTCATCGCATTCAGGATGCGGAAATAGTGCTCCGCATGCTGGAAATAGCCCTCGGCCATCACGCGATCACCGCCGCTGGTGGCATCGCGCCCAAGCTGCAGGTACTTCTCGAACAGCTGCTGGGCGGTGCCGCGAATGCGCAGATCCGGCCCGCTGCTGTCGAACACATGGTTGCGATTGAGCGGAATCCCGCTGCCGCCTCCCCCACCGTGGTGCCGCAGGCCACCACCGCCACCGCCGCCACCACCGGGTCGATGGCCACGTCCACGCATACGTTTCATGTTCATTCTGTCGCCGCTACGCCTTCTCTTTGCATCGGCCGGAGGGAACAGGAGATGCGCGCAATTCAACCTGCGGGCGTCTCGGGGCATGCCCCTCTCGGCCAGGCTTCAATCCATCGGCATTGGTTCTGGCGGGCTCCCCGTCCGGCGGCCCCTACCCACCGCAGTGGACATAAGCCGATTCGGCCAGGATGCCTTGGGCACGCCGCACTGCGGCTGTCCCTGCCGCCAGCAAGCTAGACCGGCCGCCCGGCCCTGCCAAACGCTTTTTTATGGCACCGCACCCCGCAACAGCATCGCCCGTTCGATTTCAGCCAGATCGTTGCGGATTTCCACCACCATGCCGGCCCGCCGTGCCAATTCGCCCACAGGACCGGCCTGGCCTTGCCCCAGCTCCAGTACCGCAATGCCGTTCGGCCGCAGGAGGCGAGGAATCTCAGGAAGCAGATCCCGGTAAGCCGCAAGGCCGTCGGAACCGCCATCCAGCGCGGTCCTGGGCTCGAAACAGGCGACTTCCGGCATCAGGCCGTCCACTGAGGAAGTGGTTATATAGGGGGGGTTGCACAAGACGAGATCGAAGCGTGCCGAAAGCGGCCTCGCCCAGTCGGCACAAAGAAAGGCAGCGCGGTCAGCCAGGCCGAGCGTCGCCGCATTCGTCCTTGCCAGGGCGGCGGCTTCCGCCGAGCGATCCACGCCGACGCCGAAGGCGGTCGGGATTTCGGACAATACGGCCAGCAGCAGGCAGCCGGTGCCGGTGCCGAGGTCCAGGATGCGGCCGGGCGCCAGCCGCCCCTCGAAAGCCGCCAGAGCCGCCTCGATCAGGGTTTCCGACTCAGGCCGCGGGATCAGCGTCGCCGGCGATACCGCAAAGGTCAGGCTCCAGAATTCCCGCGCACCCAGGATCAGCGACAGCGGCTCATGGGCCAACCGCCGGTCCAGCAGCGGTGCCAGCACGGCCCCATCCACCTCTGCGTCCCGATCGCGCAGCAGATCGGCCGGCGCGACGCCCAGCGCATGGGCCAGCAGGAGCCGAGCCTCCAGGCGCGGCCCATCGATGCCAGCCACGCGCAACCGCGCGGCCGCTTCGTCGAGAATTTGCCGGATCGCCGCCGCGGCTAGGCCGCGGTGCTGGCCGCCCGCTTCGCCTGCGCGCGCAGCAGCCGGCGCTTCAGCGCCTTCGCGTCCGTGGACAGCCGGCCTTGCGGCGTCCCGAGGATATACGCGTCAATGCCACCATTGTGCTCGATGGTGCGGATGGCGCGCGTTGACAGCTTCATCCGGACCTGCAGCCCAAGAATGTCGGACAGCAGCGATGCGTCCTGAAGGTTGGGGAGGAAGCGCCTGCGGGTCCTGTTATTGGCGTGGCTGACGTTGTTACCGGCCAGCACGCCCTTGCCGGTGATTTGGCAGCGGCGAGACATCGTGATTGCACCTTGGTCCGATCGGAAGGCGCGGCTTATCGCCAATCGCCCTGCCAGCGTCAAGGCTCGCAGGGCGCCATTGCATCAGAGCACGTTGGGATCGCTCAGCTCGTCGGGCACGGCGAGCGCCTTCAGCCGAGGGATATCGTGCAGGATCACGCGCGAACCGTGGGTTTCCACACCATAGCTCCGCAAGGCTGCGAAAGCGCGCGACAGGTTCTCCTGCCGGCAGCCAAGCCGCGCGGCCAGCAGGCCCTTATCGAACGGCAGGCGGAATTCCGCCCGCTCTGCGGTGCCATCCTTGACCCTCGCCAGCAGATAGCAACCCAGGCGCTGCGCGGCCGTCCGCAACTTCAGGTCTCGTACCTGGCAAACCATGGTGCGGAACTCGCGAGAGACCGAATGCAGCAGCACATTGGCGACCGCCGCCTCGCGTTCCACGATGCCCAACAGGCCCTCGGCGTCAATCGCCACCAGACGGCAGGGGCCAACAGTGCGTGCGGTCATCAGGTAAGGCAGCCGGGTCAGGACCGAAGCCAGCACGAAATGTTCGAGCGGATGCAGCACCTCCACCAGCGCCGTGGTGCCGTCGGCGGCCGTGCTGCTGAGCGCGACCTGCCCCTCCAGCAGCACGTGGAGGTGTTTCGGCATCGTACCTTGGAGCGACAGCACGTGATCCGCACCAACCGCGATGGTTTCGCTGATCGCCTCGATCCTGAGCCGCAACGACGGTTCGAGCCGTTCGAACAGCGGTAGCGTCCCGATCAGATCGATGGTGATTTGCATGTCAGCCCCATTTGGCCCCAGCCTATTATCAGCACGATGGTCGATTTGTGAATAGAACGTCAGCTTCTGCATCCAATTGCTGTCATTTCTGGCATGGACGACTAGGCTGGCGGTGGCGCGGGCGTGATGGAATTGGCAGACATAAGGCGCTTAAAACGCCTTGGCCGTTACGGCCGTGCGGGTTCGAGCCCCGCCGCCCGCAAATCTTCGCCAGCGTTGATCCACGTCAATGCGCTAGCGCGTTATCCGGAGGAATTCTTTTGGAGCCGGCCCGCTCGGGTTGGTCCCGCAAAGGAGCCGCCGACATGATGCCTGCCGACACCGCTCAAACTGATCCGCTCTGGCACGAAGATGGGACTCCGCTCGCCAATGTTCGGCAGATTACGCCAGCCCAGTTGCTGGAGCTGGGCATTGCGCAGTTGGTGTATCTGCGTCAGGGCACGGTTGACGGTGAAACTGCCTACGCCATCCACGCCGCGGATGGCTCGGCTGTAGCGGTCGTCGAAGATGTCGAAGTTGCCGTCGAGCTGGTCGCCGAGCACGGGTTGATATTCGCCACGGTTCACTGACCCGCGACGAACACCGCGCTGCGGTCAGGCCGGCGGCTGATCCTCCGGAACCGCCCCCGGATCGAACATCGCCGCCGGGTCCAGCTCCGTCTCGTCCTCCTCCGCCTCAACGCCGACGCGTTCGCCGCGCGCTTGCCGTTCCGCCTC
>Ga0310811_10008462_pt1 | contig 13234 bp, 7 predicted proteins | sample YCmetagenome_FD_207642 | JGI IMG/M metagenome (GOLD analysis project Ga0310811, IMG submission 207642) | Soil microbial communities from experimental microcosm in Duke University, North Carolina, United States - YC | ecosystem: Engineered > Artificial ecosystem > Soil microcosm > Unclassified ...
ATCAGCAACAATGTCGGTGCCGACCAGGCCTATGCCCAGAAGATCCTGCGGGCGATCCGCCAGGTCGACGGACTGGTCGATGCGCGCATCCAGCAGCCGGCGAATTATCCGGAGATCCGCTTCGCCGCCGACCGCACCCGCATCAATGCTCTCGGCATCAACGAGGCTGATGTGACAACCAGTGTCGCCAATGCGATCGCCGGCACCTCGCAGACAGCGCCGGTCTATTGGCTGAACACGCAGAACGGCGTCACCTACCCGCTGGTGGCGCAGACGCCCGAATACCTGGTCGACAGTTTCGATGCGCTGCAGGGGCTGCCGGTGACGCCCCATGACCCGACTCAGCCGCCGCAGATCCTCAGCGCTCTCGGCACCTTCTCGCGCGGCCCGTCCAATGCCGAGATCAGCCAATACAACATCCAGCCGGTGGTCGACGTCTATGCCGGCTATCAGGGCCGCGACCTGGGCGCCGTCGCAGCGGATGTCAGCAAGATATTGCAGCAACTAGACAAAGACCGGCCGGAAACGATCAAGGTCGTCTTCCGCGGCCAGGTCGCGACCATGAACACCGCCTTCACCGGCATGGGCTTCGGCCTGCTCGGCGCGGTGGTGATGATCTATCTGCTGATCGTCATCAACTTCCAGTCCTGGACCGATCCCCTGGTCATCATATCGGCCCTGCCCGCCGCCCTCGCCGGCATCGCCTGGATGCTCTTCGCCACCAATACGCCGCTCTCCGTCCCCGCCCTTACCGGCGCCATCATGTGCATGGGTGTCGCGACCGCCAATTCGATCCTGGTCATCAGCTTCGCGCGCGAGCGGCTGGCGGCAACCGGCAATGCCGTCACCGCCGCCTTCGAGGCCGGCGTCACACGCTTCCGGCCGGTGCTGATGACCGCCCTTGCCATGATTATCGGCATGGGTCCCATGGCCTTCGGCCTCGGTGATGGCGGCGAGCAGAACGCGCCCCTGGGCCGCGCCGTGATCGGCGGCCTGTTCTTCGCGACCTGCGCCTCGCTGGTTTTCGTTCCTACTGTCTTTGCGATCCTGCATGGCCGCCATTCCCGACCGGCGGCAAATCCGGAAGGAGTCTGAGTTATGTCGGACAACCCGCTTCCCAAGTCGAGCGGCCGCGCCCTGCGCTGGGGCGGCGCCGGCGTGGCCGCCATCTTCGCCGCGACCCTGGCCTTCGGCTTCACCTCGCGTTCAATCGCCCAGAAGGACCTGCACCAGCAGACGATCGCCAGTGCCGTCGTCAATGTCAGCGTCGTCCTGCCGAAGCAGAGCACCACGGGAGACCTCGTCTTGCCCGGACGGCTCGAGGCCTGGTCCTCGGCACCCGTCTTCGCGCGCACCAACGGCTATATCAAGAACTGGTACGCAGATATCGGCACCGAGGTGAAGGCCGGCCAGCTCCTGGCGGAGATCGACGCGCCGGATCTTGATCAGCAGCTTGCCGCCGCGGTGGCGGCGGTTTCCGTCACCCAGGCGCAGCGCGACCTGGCGGCGGTCACCGCCGAGCGCTGGGACCGGCTCGTCGCCGATCACAACGTTTCGGTCCAGGCCGCCGATGAGAAGCGCAGCGAGCTCGCCACGAGCGACGCGCAGCTGACCCAGGCCAAGGCGAATGTGCGGCAGCTGCAGGCCCTGACCAGCTTCAAGCGCCTGATTGCGCCGTTCGACGGCGTGGTCACCTCGCGCGCGACGGATATCGGCGACCTGATCGTCTCGGGCAACGCCCAGGCGCAACCGCTCTTCACCGTCTCCGACATCAACAAGCTTCGCATCTATGTCAACGTGCCCCAGGCCTATCAGTCGCAGATCTTCGCCGGCCAGAAGGCACAATTCACGGTGCCGGATCACCCCGGCGCAGAATTCAACGCCCAGGTCGTCAATTTCGCGGATGCGGTCGATCCGCAATCCGGCGCGATGCTGGTCCAGCTGTCATACGAAAATCCCGACCATGCCCTGAAACCGGGCGGCTATGCCCAGGTGGCGCTGAAGCTGCCGAAGCCCGCCGGCACGCAAACGCTGCAGATCCCTTCCTCTTCCCTGCTGTTTCGGAGCGACGGGACCTCCGTCGCCGTGGTCGATGCGAGCAATCACGTGGCGATCAAGCCGATCCAGATCCTGCAGGATCATGGCACCGAGCTTGAGGTCAATGCCGGCATCACGGCGAAGGACCGGATCATCAGCAATCCGCCCGATGCCATCGACAATGGCGACCTGGTGAACCCGGTCAACAGCCAGGGCGGCTGAGGGCTTCAGCCCCCACGGCGCAGCACAGGGCCGTAGATCTTCCCGGGATCGCGGATTCAGCCAAGATAGGCGCGGATCGCCGGGTCATCGCTGGCGAGCAGGCGCCTCGTCTCATCGATCGTCACCACCTCGCCATTGGCGATGAAAGCGGTGCGCTCGGCAATGCGGGCGGCATCGGCGGGATCATGCGTCACCATGAGGACGGTGAGGCCAGCGTCGCGACGCAGCGCATCGACCAGGTCCAGCATCTCGTTGCGCAGGGCCGGGCCAAGGGCGGCGAAAGGTTCATCGAGCAGCAGGATCGGCCGGCGCCGCACCAGGCAGCGGGCGATGGCAACGCGCTGGCGCTCGCCGCCGGAAAGCTGGGCCGGCAGGCGTGCCTCGAAACCGGCAAGGCCCACTTGCACCAAAGCTTCCGCCACATCACGGCGCTGGCTCTCGCTCAGTCGCAAGCCTGGATCGAGACCGAGGCCGACATTCTGCGCGGCGGTCAGATGGGCGAAGAGATTGTGGTCCTGGAACAAGGTCGTCACCGGGCGCTCAGCCGCCGGCCAGGCGGTGATGTCGGTGCCGTCGACGAGGATCTGACCGGAATCAGGCTGCTCGAAGCCGCCGACCAGCGCCAGCAGCGTGCTCTTGCCGGCACCGCTGGGCCCGATCACGGCGACACAGGCGCCCGCCTCCTCGGCGAGGTCGAAACGCATCCGCATATCCTCGTAGCGGAAGGTCAGCGCGCGGCAGTCAAGAAAGGGCATGATGGGCTCGGATGGATAGAGGTCTATTGGCAGTTACCCTGGCACCGGCAACAGCGTCCCCTCCCCCGTCTCGGGGGAGGAATGGACGACAGTGAGAGGCGTACATCACCGCCCCACCTTCCCGCCGATCAGGCGTTCGAGGCCGCTATAGACGATCAGCACGGTCACCAGCAGCAACAAGGCGGTGGTGGCGGCTTCGGTCAGGCGATAGGCGCCGAGCTGCTCATAGAGAATGATGCCGAGGGTCTTCAGATCGGGATTGCCGAAGAGGCTGATGCCGACGAGATCACCGAGGCCGAGGCTGGTGGCGAGCGCCATCGCCGTACCGATCTGCGGCCGCAAGACCGGCCAGTCGATCAGCGCGAAACGCCGCCAGCCGGCAATACCGAGTGCCCGGCAGAGCTTGTCATGCTGGCCGCGCGCCCGCTCCAGCGCCGGCAGCAGCAAGGTCAGCGTATAGGGTACCGCCATCGCCGCATTGAGGACGATGATGCCGAGAACCGGCCAGAGATCGGCGGCGAGGCTGTCGGGGTCATCGCCGCCGAAGAGCCCGCCCAAAAGATCACTGTTGGCGGCATCGCTGATCCAGAGATAAAGCCCCATCCCCAGCACCATCGGCGAGAAGGCGAGCGGCAGCAGGCCGGCGATGCCCTGCCCGCTGCGGGCGAGGCGCCGCAGCAGCCGGCGTGGCCCAGCGATCAGGAAGCCGCGCGCCTCCTCGGGCGCGGTGGCGGCACCGGCCAGCAGGAAACCGGTGGCGGTGGCGAGGCTGCCCGCCGCCAGCGAGAGGCCGAGGCCGAGCGCCGCGGCCTGGGCGAGTGCCCTCCAGGGCAGCGCATGGGTAAAGCCGGCAAGCCCGTCGACCAGCAAGGCAGCCTCGGGCAGCACGACGAAGAGGGCAGCGAGCGTGATCCAGGCGCCGTCGCCCCAGCGTGCCGACCGGGTGGCGCCGTCATGGCGCCAGAGCGGCCGCCCCAGGCTGGTCCCCACATCCATGCGCTGTGCGAGCGCGCGGCAGATCAGGCCGACGCCGAGGCAAAGACCAAGCTCGATCAGCGCCAGCAGCCCGGCGCGCGGCAGGTCGGCATCGAAGCGGATCGCCTGGAAGATCGCCACTTCCATGGTGGAGGCGCGCGGGCCGCCGCCGAGCGTCAGCACGATGGCGAAGCTGGTGAAGCAGAGCATGAAGATGGTGGCGGCGATCTGCGGCAAGGCCCGGCGCAACAGCGGTACCTCGATGAGGCGAAAGACCTGGCCGCTCGACATGCCGAGCTGGGCGGCGAGGCGCCAGGTCTCGGCCGGGATGCCGGCCCAGGCCGGCAGCAGCAGGCGCACGGCCAGCGGCAGGTTGAAGAAGACATGGGCAATCAGGATGCCGGCAAGTCCATAGATCGACGGCCAGGCCAGCTGCCAGCCGGTCGCCTGCGTCAGCGCTGCAATGACACGGGCGGCAAGACCCTGCTGGCCATAGATATCGACGACACCGAAGATCGCCACCAGCGAGGGCATCACCAGGGGTAGCGAGAAGAGGCGCAGCAACAGGCCGCGCAGGGGGAAGCGGCTTTGCCGGGCAAGTGCGCGGGCGACCGGCACGGCGAAGGCGATCGCGAGCAGCGTGGAGAGGCCCGCCTGCAGCAGCGTGAAGCGGATGACGCGGTGGAGATAATCGTCACCCAGGATCGCCAACAGATCATCCGGCTGCATCTCGGCCAGCAGCCGCGCCAGCACGGCAACGGCACCGAGCACGAGCACCAGCGCGGCGATGCGGCCCAGCATGACAATGCCAAAGCGCTGCGCGGCGGCGCGAGCGATACGGCTACGGCGATCGGACAAGCCTGACGCGGTTTCGGCGGCGGTGGTCATGCGGCGCCTCTACGACCGGCGCCGACACCATATCCATTGTCATGCCCGGACTTGATCCGGGCATCCATGGTTGCCGCAAGCGCAGTCGCACCGATGGACCCTCGGATCAAGTCCGAGGGTGACAGAGAAAACAAAGCAAACAACGAGGCTGCTGTCGGGCAACACTCCCCACCCCTACCCTCCCCCGCCCCGCCGACGAATGTCGGCCTGCGCCGACAAAGGGGGGAGGGAGTAAAAGAGTCTATGTCACGCGTAGCGTGGCGTTGTCCGTTTGAAAGGGATGGCTGCAGATGAAGACTGCTCACAGCTTTGAGCCCGCTCCCCGCAACAGCGTCCCCTCCCCCCTTGAGGGGGAGGGTTAGGGTGGGGGGTACAGGTGAAGACCAACACTCAGCTAGACGCGAGGCGTCCCCTCCCTGCCCTCCCCCGGCTCGGGGGAGGGTCAGGAATAAAGGCGCGGCGGCCAGCGGCCGACGTCCAGTTACTTGCTGGTGGCGTCGAGCCATTCCTTGATCCAGGCGCTGCGATGCTTGGCGATATCGGCGCTGGGGATCAGCAGGGTCTTGGCCGGGGCCGGGATCTGCTGGAACTCCTTCGGCAGGTCGCTGCCGATATCCGTCACCGGGAACATGTAATTGGTGGTCGGGATCAGCTTCTGCACCTCGGGCGTGGTCAGAAAGGCGAGGAACTTCTTGGCCAGTTCCTGCTGCTTGCTGGTCTTGACGAGACCGGCCACCTCGACCTGCAGGTAATTGCCCTCGGGGAAGTTGAGCGCCTTGTACTTCTCGGTCTTCTCGACGATCTCGTGATAGGCAGGCGAGGTCGTGTAGCTCAGCACCAGCGGCGCCTCGCCCTTGGTGAAGAGGCCGTAGCCTTCGCTCCAACCCTTGGAGACGGTGAGGATCTTCGGCGCGATCGCCGCCCATTCGATCTTCGCCTTGTCGCCATAGACTTCCTTCATCCACAAGAGCAGACCGAGACCCGGCGTGGAACTGCGCGGATCCATCAGGATCATCTTCGGCTGGTCGCCCACCTTGGCGAGATCGGCCAAGCTCTGTGGGGGATTGGGCAGCTTCTCGCTGTCATAGACGAAGGCGAAATAGCCGTAATCATACGGCACGAAATCCTTCGCCTCGGTGGCCGAGAGCGGCGGCGTCTTGCCGTCCCAGCTGATCGGCAGCTTCAGTGACGAGGTATCGACACCGCTCGGCGCGAACAAACCGGTCGCCGCCGCCTCGGCGGTGAGGTTGGTGTCGAGGCCGAGGATGATATCGGCCTTGGTCTTCTTGCCCTCGATCTTCAGGCGCGAGAGCAGGGCCGCGCCATCCTCCAGCGCCACCCAGTTCAGCTTGCAACCGCAGGTCGCTTCGAAGGACTTGGTGATGGCCGGCCCGGGGCCCCAATCGGCGGTGAAGCTGTCATAGGTATAGATGGTGAGCACTGGCGTCGTCGCGGCGTCGGCGGTACCGGCGGCGAGAGACGCAGCGAGAGACATGGGGAGGCCGAAACTCGTCACCACAGAAGTAACGAGAGCCGCCGCCCGCAGAGAGAAAAGGGATCGCATCGCAATATCCTCCACAAAGCGACGGAGGAAAGATGATGCATCGGTGATGACCCGCTGACTCATATCCCTCCGCCGGTATTAACCGGTTCAGGTTCATCGGGTTGGAGCTGATTGGCTCCTCTCAGCCCGCAGCCAAAAATGGCGAAGGGGCACCCCGTTGAGCGGGGCCGAGAATGGGAGTGTTACAGGGGGATGTCAAGGGTGGGGCGAAGGGAACGACGAGCATTAGGCCTGCCTACCTTCCGTCCGTATGACCCAGTATTAACCCAACGTATTTGCGGGCTTGGAGGCAATGGGCCTTTTAAGCACATTAGATTCAAAGAACTATTCCGCGGAAGCTTCACTCTTTGCTGATGCCTCTTCTTCACCTGCCAGGTCGTTCGGCAATACAATAGGTATGTTAAGCAGCGCAGCCATTTCAGTAGCTACCTTCGAGCCATTCCCGCCTTTATTAGCAGCGTCGGCCAGCCTTTCCTGTAGTGAACCTCGTGTGTTCTCTGTGGCGCCCTCGAGACATTCTGCAAATTCCGAAGCAAACTGGCGCAAAACTCCAGCGCTCTCAGCTGTAGCAGCTGCGACCAATGGAGCAATGATAAACCGCGCGATTTTATCGGCTTCGTCAACCAAGCGTCCCTTTGCAGCAATGCCGCGCCCGAACAAGCCAAATACGGTTATGATAGCTTTGACTGAGGGTTCTTTTCCAGCTAAGTGATCCCGCATATTAGCAAACAAAGTTTCACGATTTTCTGTACTTAAGCACTGTGGCAACTCGTAGAAATACGCCGAGTAAGTCTTTGGCCCGTTCCCGCCAGCAGCCACCGAGACGAAGTAATCATAGAGGGCATCTGAGAAGTCATTGCCCATATCTGGTATTTTTTTCATAAGAATACAATTAACGAGAAGTCGAAGACGGCTGTCTTCTTCCGCAAGGGCTCTGACCCATGTCGCTCTGTCAAACAATCTCAGCCACTCTGGAACAGAATTTCCCAGATATTGCCCGATCTTGGTGTTCAATCGCAGTGAGCGTTTAAAAAATTCATCGGACAAATTTAGAAGAACATCCCCTTTCGAATTATCTTCCACAAACGCTATCCATCTATCAAAATTTACAGCAAACTCATCCGCGAGATCTTCGCCCAGCACCTTGGCAATAGAGTCATATCGGGTCAAAATCACGTTTACGTCTAGCGTTTGAATAGCCTTCGGAGCGCACAGCCGGAACAGAAGGCGATAAAAATCTGCATTGTTATCGTTGGAAATCGCCCGTGCGATTACTTTGGGCGCGATATCGTGTTGAGAGACATCGTCGGCGAGCGCCTGTTGCAATTCGAGAGGCATCTCTTCAGGTTTCTGAATTAAGCTGGCGAGAAAAGCGTTTGCCGACTCCAATTCGCCGTAAACCGGATGGCTGGTCGTCCCGCAAACAAGATTGAAGTTATCAGACGCGATAGTTAGCGCGATGACTTTGGACTCAATTGAAATCCGCTTGTCTCGTAACGCAATCGTCAGCAGTCCGGCTAGCGCACCTGAAGCGAACAACCGACTAATCAACTCAACATATAAACTCTTTTGCGTCGATAGCATCTGCCAGATAAAACCAAGCAATATCTCGGTCTGGTTGGCGACGAGCGGCGGGTTGTTTTCAGTCAAACGCTTGAAAATTGCTTCTATTAGCGGCTGATGGCTTATCGATTTAATTGCTTCGAATTGTGCAGTCGCTCTTAATATCCCCGCAGTCAACCCTAGCGGCAGATTGATCTCCGCCACTAGCAGGTCGGTGATGTTTGTTGAACGCGGTAACTTAAAGCTGTTAAGAGAGATATTGTGAGAGGCTGCACAAGCGGCGGCAACACCGAGCACAAAACGTCCCTCTACGGGTATCTGAACCGATTTTGTGACCTCGGCCGCGACGCTCCCTGAGGTGACCTGCGCCAGCGCCGTTTGAATTGCCTCGATAGCCTTGAACCATCGAACACCCGCTTCACTAGAGGAGATGTCCGTCGAAAATTTCGTTGCGAGATTTTCCAAAAATTGTCTAGCAATTTTTTGCGGCTCGGCAGCGTGTCCAATCAAAGCAACAATACCAAAGACAGAACGCTCGTCGTCGCTGACACCCGCTACTATTGCCCGTGTGGCACGCACTAAATACTTCCAAGCTAACAATCCTAATGCCGGGTCGGCGATGTCAACTTTCGCGAGGGTGCCGGCAATTCGACAAAATGTGATAGGCTCGCTTGCCGCAAGAACACTGATCTCGTCAAATAGAAGGTCATGTAAAACAAGCTCGAATCCGGGACTTTTATGGAGACCCGACAATCCATCTAAATCGTCGTCTATGAGGGCGGCTTTAATTAGCGGCCTTAATAGGATCTGGTATGCCTTCTCCGGCGGCACATTGAAATGAGCCGCCGCCAAATATTTTTCCCACTCACCATCACCTAGAAAGTTGCGTGTCCGTTCATCCAGAAGGCTTGGATTCCTAATTTCATTTGGCCCTATACTTAACCTATCTCGGAGAAGCACATATAAAGCTTGATATTGAATCGGAATGATTTCGCCCCATTGCCGAACTTGTGCTGCAACGGAATTAATGAACCCTTTGATGACCCTCGGAGTAATCTGTCGACTTTGGTGGGTGTGATAAATGTCAAAAAGACGAAAAACTGCTTCACGATCATGCTCTGATATTTGGTCTGAGAACGCCTTCGTGAAATTCTCGATAAAATACCCTCGATAATCGTCCAAGAGAGGCGGAGATACCCTGAGAACTATCTCAAAAGTCTTTTCTATAAAGCCTTGAGAATGTCGGTTTTCGGTTTCAGAACGATAATCGGCTCCGTCAAAGACATGCTCCAGATGGGACTTGTCGAAGGGAACAATGAGCCAGACGTTCTTTAGCGTTTCGCTTCGTACTGTGCCGGGTGTCGCAGCAAAGAAATTTCGCATTGTAGCCCAAGTACTGCGAATTGTTTCTTTAGGCAACCGATCTAGGTTGTCTAATACGATTACGATCCGATAGCTGCGTCGCGCTGCTTCAGCGACCAGTTTATCGAAAGCTTCATTGAAATCATTGGTTGTCGCTTCTACTTCATACAGCGTTTGCTCAACCGTGCGATGCTGTGTTTCCTTGGAATATAGCCGCCACACGCTACGGTTCTTGTGTTGATCCTTCGGCTCGCTCACCCATTTTCTAACGGAACGGAAAACGTTTCTGTCGGAAAAAAATACGCGCCGAGGGCTAATTGTCTTTCGCCATGAAAGCCATGTCATCAAACATGCTAAATGAGGCAGGAAAAGACCAAGGCAAATTAACCACGAGAACGGGATAGTCCACCAAGAAAATTGGTGAGTATCTTCGCTGTACCAGACTGGTATGGGTATGGCCCCGAGCTTGTCGGCTTCTTTGAGAAGAGCAAATGCGATTGGGTAAAATGGCAAAACCAGAATAGCTAAAATACTTACCCACGACAGCCGGTCACGGATATCTTCCGTAGTCGTTTTTTTCTTCTCTCGAAGCCGCTTGAGAAAAGCGCTCCACATTTCTCGATCTACACCGGGAAGAGATGCGATCTTTTCAGTGAACTCTTGAAGAAACACGGCTCGAATTGGGTCGTCCTGGTGCGCCCAAGCATCAAACGCGATTACCAAGAAGTGATGCCCTTCGTAATCTGTTTCATTGGCTAACTTTTGAGCCGTGATGTCTATGACAGTAGACTTACCGCTGCCCCAGGCTCCCTCGAGGCCGATAGCACGACCACCAGGATTTTGCGAGATTATGTCCACGATCGCAGCTGCGATACGATCATGCGATTTGCCGCCGAACGCATCTGCTGCCGATGGCTGGTCATTTAAGAGTTCGATTTTTATATCTCGTTTTGTTTCGGGCATCTGAGGCTCTATTTCAGCGAATGATATAAGATCGGTCTTTTATCTACACAATTAAATGTAGCATAGTGTCGGTCACTTGGAAAACCGGCATCAGCTTGACTTAGCTTTACCGCCAAACAGCCCACCGCTTTCACTATTGGTGGGGGGTACTTTTCTTGTGATTTTCTAAGTGCCGTCGAATGGCCTTTATCTCTTCATCTTTTCCGATTTGGCCCAGAAGTCATGGTGTTACCATCTGTATCAGGGCAGCATCGCGGCGACGTCAGCTCTGCACTTCATCATTGAACAAGTGACCTAATGGTGCCTAGTCTGAGCGCCGGTTTCGGTGTCAACACCATGCATCTTTCAATACATCGCGCGATTGCGTTGTGATTTCCGGCGATAACGTAATCACTTCATCATGGCAGACTTCGACAACACGCTTATGGTCGTCGGATTGACCGATTGATGCACCCCTACTGCATCCCAGCGCTGCCCCGCGTCCCGCGACGCATTACCGTCGTAACACCTTCCCGCTTCCCCGACATCATCGCGTCATGGCGGCCGCCTAGCCTCGCCTCATCTGTGCCAATGCGAGGTGAGCCATGTCGGTGATGACAAGCGAGAATACAGCAACGGACCTCGTGACCCTGCCGGTCCAGCAGTTGAACGACAATCCACATGGCACTTTCCGGCACTACCGGCCGCGGGTGCCCTTCATCGCCCATGATGTCGGCGCCTATATCGTCTTGCGGGCGAAGGATGTCGAGACCCTGATGCGCGATCCGCGGATGCGGCTGCCGGAGACGGAATTGCCGGAATTGCTGGGCTTCACCGAGGGACCGCTCTTCGATGCCTTCAAGCATAGCATGCTGGGCTCGAACGGCGACGTTCACCGCCGCCGGCGCGCGCCCTTCACGCGGACCTTCGCCGCGCGGCTGATCACCGATCTGCGCCGGCGCGTCCGCCAGATGATCCACGAGCTGATCGATTCCTGGTATGCCGACGGAGAGGCCGAGTTCCTATCGCAGTTTGCCGCCCTGGTGCCGGCGCGCGCCATCAGCGCCATGCTGGACCTGCCGGTCGCGGACATTCCCTATTTCACCAACCTGGTCTACAGCGTATCCCGCATCTTCAGCTTCACCTGCACGCCCGCGGAGCTGAAGAAGATCGAGGCCGATACGGCGGAGTTGCGCGACTATGTCGAAGCATTGCTGAAAACGCGGCGCGGCGGTGCGGACGACGATTTCCTCTCCCATTATCTGAGCGCCGCCGAGGAAAAAAGCGAATTGTCGCCACTGGAGATCATCGTTCAGATCGTCGTTTTGATTGTCGGCGGCACCGATACCACCCGCGTCGCCCTGGCCATCCTGGTCGCCCTGCTGCTGCAAGAGCGCGACAGGTGGGATAGCGTCTGCCGCGACCCGGCGCTGATCCCCGGCGCGGTGGCGGAATCATTGCGCTATGAGCCCAGCGTCGCATCGGCGTCGCGCTACACGCTGGAGGATATCGAGCTGGACGGACATGTCCTGCCGGCAGGGAAGTTCATCGTGCTCTCCACCATGTCGGCGATGCGCGACGACCAGGCCCACCGGCAACCGGAGGTTTTCGACATGCAGCGGCCGGATCTGCGCCGCACCCTGATGGTGTTCGGCGGCGGTCCGCATCGCTGCCTCGGCGAGGCCTTGACCTGGATGGAACTGGAGGAAGCGCTGGCCGCCGTGACCACGCGCCTGCCGACATTGCGCCTGGCGGGACCGATGCCGCGCGTGCATGGTTTCAGCGGCATCCGCCGGATCGACGAGATGCCGGTCGCCTGGGACCGGTGAACGCGGCCCAGAAAGTGAGGCGCGGACGGCGAGGCATGAGCAACGGGTCCCTGGCAACGCGCCCGACGATCCGCCGCCGGCCAGTCATCTTGCGCCATCAGTGCCCGGGACGATATCGGGGCTCGGGACGATCTCAGAGCCGAGGGCGATAGCAGCGATCTCCCGGCGCGTCTGCTCGATGAGCACTTCTCGCCTCATGTGACCAGGATCGCAGAATCGAACGGGAGGCTACCCGGCGGAGACCGAATCGCTAATGGTTCCGGCCACGTTGCATGTCGCCATCCGACGGATAGTAGTAGCCGTCATGGTGGCGATCATTATACCAATTGTCATTCCGATAACGGTTGTCCCAGTAATTCCGATACTGGTTGCTCCGATAGCGGTTGTTCCCGTTGTCCCGGTCATATCTGTCGTTCCAGTTGTCCCGGTTGTCCTGCCACCAGTTGTTCTGGTCGTTGTCGTGATGGTGATGATGCGAATCATCACTGAAGGCAGGGCTCGCCGCTGCCAGCCCCAGCAAGACAAATATCGGGAGAAGAATTTTACGCGGTTTCATGACGATTGCCTCGCGACCATACTGATCCGTCTCACTTCTATCTGGTGCCACGGCAAGACAGCTTCCAAACAACTAATCGGCATCGGGCGACTTGTTCCGCCGTTCACGCCGCAGTGATGCGTGCTGATCTGTAGTGGTACGAAATCATCCCGCAGGCACCACCTGGCGCTGCATGCCCCCTCACCCCGACCCTCTCCCGGCCCGTCGGCGTAGGCCGACATTCGTCGGCATGGGGAGAGGGAGTAGAGGCTGGCTCGGCCAGCCTTATCAGTACATGGCAGCATCCATTGTTGCGCGACCATCGGTGACCCAGGCACAACGGCCGGCACGGACCCTCGGATCACGTCCGGGGTCGCTGCCATTGCCTGGCGGACATTCATGGACAACTGCTTTCCCTCCTGCGTTGGCACTCACCAAATGGCTCTCTAACTGCCGCCGAAATGGCCCTTACTTCCGCAAGGTGCGCGATTTAACCCTGATGTCATGGCGTTGCTGCCGCCGTGTCAGGGGGACATCGGGTGGCGGTGACGGATCCAGAACG
>Ga0310811_10008463_pt1 | contig 13234 bp, 12 predicted proteins | sample YCmetagenome_FD_207642 | JGI IMG/M metagenome (GOLD analysis project Ga0310811, IMG submission 207642) | Soil microbial communities from experimental microcosm in Duke University, North Carolina, United States - YC | ecosystem: Engineered > Artificial ecosystem > Soil microcosm > Unclassified ...
TGCCGCACGACCATCCGCTCAATCTCGGCGCGATCGGCGTCACCGGCACAGGCGCGGCCAACGATGCGGCGCGGCGTGCCGATCTCGTGCTCGCGATCGGCACGCGCTTGCAGGACTTCACCACAGGATCACGCTCGCTTTTCGCCGATCCCGCCTGCCGGATCGTCGGCCTCAACACGCAGAGCTTCGATGCGGGCAAGCATCGTGCGCAGCCGCTCGTTGCCGATGCCAAGTCCGCTCTGGCCGAGCTCGGCGCCGCACTTCGGGGCTGGGTGGCGCCCGCCATCTGGACCGAGCAGGCAAGGACCGGCCGCACGGTCTGGCTGGAAACGGCTGCACGCTACCTGGCTGCCGGCAACGAAACCTTGCCGAGCGACGCGCAGGTCATCGGCGCCGTTCAACGCCGCAGCCGGCCTGACGATGTCGTGCTCTGCGCCGCCGGCGGCTTGCCCGGCGAGCTGCACAAGCTCTGGCAGGCGGGCGCGCCCGGCGGCTACCACATGGAATACGGCTATTCCTGCATGGGCTACGAGATCGCCGGCGGGCTCGGCGTCAAGCTCGCCGATCCCGCGCGCGAAGTCATCGTGATGGTCGGCGACGGATCCTACCTGATGATGAATTCCGAGATCGCCACGTCGGTGATGTCAGGTGTGAAGCTCATCATCGTCGTGCTCGACAACCGCGGCTTCGGCTGCATCAACCGGCTCCAGAATGCGACCGGCGGCGCCCCCTTCAACAACCTCCTGCGCGACGCCCGTCACGAGACGCTGCCGGCGATCGACTTCGCAGCCCACGCGGCCGCGATGGGCGCGGTCGCGCGCAAGGTCGCTGGGCTCACCGAGCTGGAAGCGGCGTTCGACGAGGCGCGACGCCACGATCGAACCAGCGTCGTCGTGATCGACACCGACCCGTTGCCTTCGACCGATGCCGGCGGCCATTGGTGGGATGTCGCGGTGCCGGAAGTCTCGGAGCGGGCCGAGGTCGAGGCCGCAAGGCGCGGATATGTCGAGGCGCTCGTGCGCCGCAAATACTGATCAAGCGAGGACGACATGCCTATCCGTATCGGCGCGAACCCCATCGGCTGGTCGAACGACGATCTGCAGGAGATCGGCGGCGAGACATCGCTCGAGACCTGCCTCGCCGAGGCGCGCGAGGTGGGCTTCGTCGGCATGGAGCTCGGCCACAAATTTCCGCGCGAGCCGCAGGCGCTGAAGGCGGCGCTCGCGCCGTTCGGTATGGCCTGTATCTCCGGCTGGTACTCGGCGGAGCTTTTGAAGCGCGATGCCGAGGAGGAGATGCGGTATCTGCGCCCGCATCTCGATCTGCTCAAGGCGATGGGATCGAACGTGCTGGTGTTCGCCGAGACGTCGAACGCGATCCATGGCGATCGCAGCAAGCCGCTATCGCAGCGGCCGGTCATGAAGGCCGGCGACTGGGCGCAGTTCGGTCGCCGTATCACTGAAGTTGCCGAGCGTACGCGCGCCGAGGGCGTCAGGCTGGTCTACCATCATCACATCGGTACCATCGTGGAAAGCGCCGATGACATCGACGCCTTCATGGCGGCGACCGGCGAGGCCGCTCATCTCCTGCTCGACACCGGTCATGCCACCTGGGGCGGAGCCGATCCAGCCGTGCTGGCCCGGAATTATCGTGCCCGCATCAGCCATGTCCACGCCAAGGACGTACGCAGGCCGGTGATGGAGCAGGCGCGACGCGAGGATTGGAGCTTCCTCGACGCGGTGCTGGGGCGAGGCGGCGAGCTCGGTGTCTACACCGTCCCCGGCGACGGCATGGTCGATTACCCCTCCGTATTCCGCGAGCTCAAGGGCTATTCCGGTTGGATTGTGGTCGAGGCCGAGCAGGACCCGCAGAAGGCAAACCCGCTGACCTATGCCAGGAAAGGTATGGCCCATCTGAAGCAGAGCATGAAGCAAGCCGGGCTTGCCTGATTTCAGGTATCGATGAATTCCAGCGGTTCTGCCGGCCCGTCGGGCAAAACACCCGTCAGCTCGTCAACCCCTCTTGATGAAAATATTCCACTTTACCGAAATTCGGAAACGGCGTATGTCTCGGCCATCCCGGCTCATCCTCGAGGGGCGATCGTACGTCGTCACTGATTGCGAGCCGGGCTTGCGGTGGACGCGGCAGCGTCGGCACGAAATGGTGCGGACAGGGCGGGTAGTCCCTGTGAGTCCGAGACCGCGTGCGGACGAACGGCGCTGTTAGTTCGTTTCGCCAACATTCTTGCGGCGCGTGTGCACACTGCTGCAAGACCCTGTGGCGCCAACGGATGTGCGTACGGCAAAACCGTGTGGTCCTGGCCGTCGTCGCTACGGTCAAGCTTTTCGCGGAGGTGCACGGAGCCCAACCGGGTGAAGTGCATCGCTCATCTGCGAGGCGAGGGAGGCCAGAACGAATTCGGCTCCCGGGAGAGCACGGCATAAACCGTCAACCCACCGCGCAGGGAAGGCCGAGTGATTGGCACCACCTGTATGCTGCTGTGCGGTTTTCCTGCGCTACATTTTCGCGCAGCGGACCGCGGGTGCGAGGTCAGCACCCGGTCTTCCCTGCGCCCTCTTGGATAGGAGGGCGGAACGACGAAGCAAAGCTCGGGCGAAATGCGCCGCGAGAATGCGAATGTGCGTCTGTGCGTGACAGGTCAGCGCGTCTCGCGCGGGAGATGCGGGGGACGACCGCTATCGAAGTGACCCGCTGACGCTGTAGAGTCGGTTCTGGAACGTTCGGAGAGGCAAGGCATGGCAATCGTTTTCATCACCGGCAGCACGGACGGGCTTGGCCGCGCGGCTGCGCACTCGCTGCTCGATCAAGGCCACCGGGTGGTGCTGCACGCGCGTTCGGCCGATCGGGCTGCGGCGCTAAAAGACCTCGCCTCGCGCGCCGAGGGCGTTGTGGTCGGCGATCTCCAGAGCGGCGCCGAGACGAGGGGAATGGCGGACCAGGTCAACGCGATCGGGCGCATGGATGCGATCATCCACAACGCCGGCGTCTACACGCAGCGAAGTCGCGGTTCCACTCCGGAAGGTCATGCGAGTACGCTCGCGATCAACGTCCTTGCGCCGTACATGCTGACGGCGCTGATCGAACGGCCCGCCAGGTTGGTCTATCTCAGCAGCGGCCTGCACCGCGGCGGGGCAGGGTCGCTGAATGATCTCGACTGGACGAAGAGACCCTGGGATTCTGCCAAGGCCTACGCGGAGAGCAAGCTTCACGTCGTGGCTCTTGCGTTTGCGCTCGCACGACGCTGGCCGCGGGTCCTGAGCAACGCGGTCGATCCCGGCTGGGCGCGCACAAGGATGGGCGGCTCGGGCGCGCCGGTCGATGTCGAGACGGGGCAGAAGACGCAAGCCTGGTTGGCGGTCAGCAACGATCCCGCCGCGTTGATCAGCGGTCGCTACTGGCATCATTTGCGCGAGCAGGAGCCGGCTGGCGAAGCCATGGACACCGGTTTTCAGGACGCGCTCATCGACAGGCTGCGCGAGCTGACCGGCGTCGCGCTGCCACGGTCGTAGCGCACACGCGTCTCAGACCCAGCCGCCATCGACAATGTAGTGCTGGGCAGTGCAGGCCGAGGCCTCGTCGGAGGCGAGGAAGAGGGTGACCTTCGCAACCTCATCCGGAACGAGCCTGCGCTTCAGGCACTGCCGTTGCTGAAGCTCGACCTCGCCGGCCGGGGTCATCCATTTCTCGAGCTGGCGCTCGGTCATGATCCAGCCCGGCGCGATCGCGTTCACGCGGATATTGTAGGGACCGTAGTCACGCGCCAGCGAGCGCGTCAGGCCGATCACGCCCGATTTGCTGGCGGTGTACGCCGCCATGCCGCCTTGTCCGGCGATCCACGACACCGAGCCGAAATTGACGATGGCGCCGGCATTCGCGGCCTTCATGTCCGGCAGCACGGCCTGCGACGCAAAGAACTGGTGCTTCAAATTGACCGCGATGCGATCGTCCCAATACTCCGGCGTCATCTCCTCGGTCTTGTGCCGCTCGTCATGGGCGGCGTTGTTGACGAGAACGTTGATCGCGCCGTGCGCCTTGCGTGCCTCGACGACGCCGGCGCGTAGCGCCGGGATGTCGGTCAGGTCGACATGCTGGAAATGCGCAGCCAGGCCTCGATCCGACAGCTCGCGCGCCAAGCGCTGGCCCTCGTCGACCTTGATGTCGAAGAACACGACCTTGGATTTCTGCTCCGCGAAGCGCCGCACGATCGCAGCGCCAATTCCCGCTGCACCTCCGGTGACGAGCACAACCTTGCCGGCGAGGTCGGAATAGATGGCAGCCATGGGAACCTCTCAGTTTGTTGTGGGCGCCGGACTGACCGCGCGCCCCGACTCTTTTCCCGACCTTAGCCATTCCTTTCGTGAGGTGCATAGGTCAGAATTTGTGTTGCGTACCTCAAAAACTGAAGGCAGGATTGCAGTCAAAGAATAAGAGCCCGTTGGGAGGATGTGATGAGACTGCTTGAGAAGCTGGGACTCGCCGCTGCCGCATGCCTGCTTGGCGCCAATGTCGCCGCAGCTGATACCATCGTGAAATGGCTGCATATCGAGGTGAATCCTGCCCAGGTGAAGATCTGGGAGGAGGTCGCACGCAGCTATGAAGCCTCGCATCCCGGTGTGAAGATCGAGATGCAGTTCCTTGAGAACGAGGCCTACAAGGCCAAGCTGCCGACCATTCTGCAATCGAAGGACCGGCCGCACATCATCTATAGCTGGGCCGGCGGGGTGCTGAAGGCGCAGGTCGATGCGGGCGTGCTGGAAGACATCACCGATTCCGTGAAGAGCGGCGGCTACAGCGACACGATCGCACCGGCGGCGCTCGCCGCCTTCACCCAGAACGGCCACGTCTATGGACTTCCCATTGCGTTGTCGCAGGTCGGCTTCCTCTACAACAAGGATCTGATGGCCAAGGGCAATGTCGATGCAAGCAAGATCAAGACATGGGACGATCTGCTCGGCGCGGTGAAAACGCTGAAGGCCGCGGGTGTTACGCCGATTGTGGTTGGCGGTGCCGACAAATGGCCGCTGCATTTCTTCTGGACGCATCTCGCGGTGCGCGTCGGCGGCAAGCCGGCCTTCGATGCCGCGCTGAAGGGTGAAAACGGCGGCTTCGCCGGCGAGACCTTCCAGAAGTCCGGCGAGCTGTTCAAGCAGCTCGTCGATCTGCAGCCGTTCCAGAACGGCTTCCTCGGCTTCAAGAATCCGCAGGCGGTCGGCTATTTCGGTGATGGCAAGGCAGCGATGATCCTGGCCATCTCGTCGTTCTATCACACCCAGCGCGCGCTCGCCGCCGACAAGGTCGGTCTTTCCGACGACAAGCTCGGCTGGTTCGATTTTCCGGTCGTACCCGGCGGCAAGGGTCAGCCGTCAGACACGCTCGGCGGCATCACCGGCTGGCTGATCACCAAGGGGGCGCCCAAGGAGGCCACCGACTTCCTCAAGTACTTTATCTCCAAGGACGTGCAGGCGCGGCTCGCCGCCGGCAACTTCATCGTTCCTGTCGTCAAGGGCGCCGAGGCCGGCCTCAACAGCACCTTCATGAAGCAGATCGCGGCCAATCTGGCGAAGTCCAACTATCATCAGAACTTCTATGACCAGAGTCTCGGCCCCTCGGTCGGTCGCGTCGTCAACGACGTCACGGCGGAGATCGCCGGCGGCAGCATGAGCCCGCAGGACGCTGCGAAGGCGATCGAAGCAGCGTACAAGCAGGGTAACTGAGAGTGGCGCGGCGGATCGCGATCGCGTCGCCGATGGGCGTTGCCGGCGAGACAGCCCCGCAGGTCGCGAGCCGCGGTCCGAGCTGGGACGGGCGTTTCACCGTCCTGATCCTGTTCCTGCCGCCGGCGCTGCTGCTGTTCACGTTGTTCGTGGTGCTGCCGATCGGCGAAGCCGCCTGGTACTCGGGCTTCAACTGGAACGGCTTTGGCAGGCCGACCCACTGGATCGGCTTTGACAATTACCGCTTCGTGCTGGAGACGCGCGCGTTCTGGCTGGCACTACGAAACAATGGGCTGATCGTTGCGGTCTCGCTCGCAATCCAGTTGCCGCTTGCGCTCACGCTGGCCTTGATGCTGGCCGAGAAGTTTCGTGGCGCCGTGGCGCTGCGCATGCTGTTCTTCATGCCCTACATCCTGGCCGAGATCGCGACCGGGTTGATCTTCTCCTTCGTCTATGACGGCGACTATGGCCTCGTTGCCTCGATCTGGCGTACCTTCGGCGCCGAGCCGCCGCATCTCCTGGCATCGACCGACACCGCGATGCTGGCGGTGCTGATCGTGATCGTGTGGAAGTATTTTGGCTTCCACATGATGCTGTTCATCGCGGCGCTCCAGAGCCTCGACAAGAGCCTGGTCGAGGCGGCGCGGATCGACGGCGCAACGCGCTCGCAGGCCCTGCGCCATGTCGTGATTCCCTTGCTCTATCCGACCATCCGGCTCTCTGTCTTCTTCGCCATCGTCGGCTCGCTGCAGCTGTTCGACCTCGTCATGCCGCTGACGCGCGGGGGACCGGCGGATTCCTCCAACACCATGGTGAGCTTCCTCTACAACAACGGTATCTCGCGCATGCGGGTCGGCTATGGCAGCGCCATCGGTGTCATTCTGTTCGTGATCTGCGTGACCTTTGCCTTCACGTACAAGCGATGGTTCATGCGCGATGAGTAATGCCGACACCACAAGCGCGCCGTTCGATCCCGCTGTTCTGTTCAAGACGGCATTCCTCGCTGTCGTTGCGATCTTCGTGCTGGTGCCGCTGCTCGCGACGTTGCTTGGCGGATTCAAGTCGCTCGGCGAACTGCGCGTCAATCCGTTCGGGCTGCCGACTCACTGGGAATGGCAGAATTACGCCGACATCCTGTTCTCCGCGCGTTACTGGCAGCTGTTGCGCAACTCGCTGATCATCTCGACGCTGACGGTGACGTTGACCCTGATCACGGCCTCGATGGCCGCGTTCACATTCGCCCATGTCAGGTTCTACGGCAGCTCGATGCTGCTGAGTTATCTGACGCTCGGCCTGCTGTTTCCGGCCGCGACCGCCGTACTCCCTTTGTTCATCAAGGTGCGCGATCTCGGGCTGCTCGATACTTATCTCGGCGTCGCGCTGCCGCGAGTGGCCTTCAGTCTTGCCATGAGCGTCCTGCTGCTGCGACGCTTCTTCAAGGACATTCCCTATGAGCTGCTGGAAGCCGCGCTGGTCGACGGCTGCAGCTATATCAAGTTCTTCCGCTATGTGACGCTGCCGCTGTCGCGACCGATCCTCGCCACCGTCGGGACCATCACCTTCGTCAACAGCTGGAACGCCTACCTGCTCCCGCTGGTGATGCTCAACACCGATGCGCTCTATCCATGGCCGCTCGGCATCATGGTCTATCAGGGCGAATATTCGTCGGAGTGGCACCTGATCCTGGCCTTCATCACGCTCACCATCCTGCCGACGATCATTCTGTTCCTGTTGGCGCAGAAGCACATCGTCGCCGGCCTCACTGCAGGTGCGGTCAAGGGATGAACGACACCACGGAGACAAAAATGAGAAAAGTCGGCATCGGAATCATCGGCTGCGGTGTGATCAGTACCGCCTACCTCAAGGCCGCGCAGCGCTTTCCAGTCATGGAGGTGAGAGCGCTGGCCGACATGCGCAGCGATGTCGCGGAGCGCCAGGGTGCCGCCTTCGGGCTGCCGGCGATGCGGGTCGATCAGCTGCTCAAGCGCGACGACGTCGAGATCGTCATCAATCTCACCGTCCCGCTGGCCCACACCGACGTCAGCCTCGCGGTGCTCAACGCCGGCAAGCACGTTCACTCCGAGAAGCCGCTCGGCATCAACGTTGCGGAAGCCCGCAAGGTGATGGATCTCGCCGCACAAAAGGGCCTGCGCGTCGGCTGCGCGCCCGACACGTTCCTCGGTGGCGGGCACCAGACCGCGCGCAAGCTGATCGACGACGGCGCGATCGGCACTCCGGTCGCCGGAAGTGCCTTCTTCGGCTGCCCCGGCCATGAGCGCTGGCATCCGGCGCCGGGCTTTTACTATCTCCGCGGCGGCGGGCCGATGCTTGACATGGGACCTTATTACATCACCGATCTCGTGCAGCTGCTCGGTCCGGTCGCGAGCGTGATGGGCTCGACCGCGCGCCCCAAATCCGAGCGCCTGGTCACCAGTCAGCCGATGAATGGCGCGCTGATCCCGGTCGAGGTCTCGACCCATGTCGCCGGGACACTCGAATTCGAGAGCGGAGCGGTCGTCTCGATCGCGATGAGCTTCGACGTGCCGAAACACCGGCATGCGCCGATCGAGATCTATGGCGACAAGGGCAGCATGCTGGTGCCGGACCCGAACCGCTTCGGCGGCGAGGTGCAGGTTGCGAAGACTGGCGGTGAATTTGAGACGGTGCCGCTGACGCACGGCCATGTCGAAGGCGAGTTCCGCTCCATCGGGGTCGCCGACATGGCTTCAGCGATCCTGAACAATCGGCCGCATCGTGCCAGCGGTGCGCTAGCCTTCCACGTGCTGGAGGTGATGGAGGCGTTCCAGATCTCCGCCGACGAAGGGCGACGCGTCAAGATCGAGAACCGCGTCGAGCGGCCGGCGATGCTGCCGGCCGGACGTGAAACCGGACAGATCGACTGAGGGAATGACCATGCGCAAGGCAATGATTGTATGGGGCGGCTGGCCGGGACACGATCCCGATTTGTGTGCCTCGATGATCCGCGGCTGGCTCAAGGCGGAAGGCTTCGATGTCCGGATTGAAACGACGACGGAGGCATTCGGCGATCCCGCCATCCATGATCTCTCCTTGATCATCCCGATCTACACCATGTCGAAGATTGAGAAGGCAGACGCGCTCAATCTCTGCGCGGCGGTCAGGGGCGGCGTTGGGCTCGCCGGCCACCATGGCGGCATGTGCGATGCGTTCCGCGATTCTGTGGACTACCAGTTCCTGTGTGGTGGGCAGTGGGTTGCGCATCCCGGCAACATCATCGATTACAAGGTCGACGTGACCAAGGCCGACGATCCCATCATGATGGGCCTGAAAAGTTTCGAGCATCGTTCCGAGCAATATTACATGCATATCGACCCCGCCATCGAGGTATTGGCGACGACGACCTTCACCGGTGAACACGCGCCATGGATCGATGGCGTGGTAATGCCCGTGGTCTGGAAGAAGCGCTACGGAGCGGGCAGGGTGTTCTACTCCTCACTTGGTCACCGCGCCTACGAACTCGACGTCCCGGAGATCCGAACGTTGATGACCCGCGGCATGCTGTGGGCTGCGCGCGAATGACGGCTGGCGCGACGCAGCCGGCGATGCGCGCCACGCTGGAAGACGTCGCGCGTGCGGCGGGCGTTTCGCTCGCCACCGTCGATCGCGTCGTCAACCGGCGCGAGGGCGTGCGCGCCAAGACCGTCGCGCGTGTCGAGGCCGCGGTGGCGAAGCTCGGCTATCGTGCCGACGTCGCGGCCGCGCGGCTCGCCCGGGGACAGTCGTTTCGTTTCGCCTTCGTGCTGCCGGCCGGCAGCAATAGCTTCATGACCAATCTGACCGAGCAGGTCCAGCGCACGGCGGACTGGCTTGCGGGCCAGCGCGGCTTCATCGACATCCTCCACGTCGACGTGTTTGATCCGGATGTCCTCGCCGGCGCGCTGGAACGCTTGTCGCCGGTCTATCAGGGGGTCGCCGTCGTCGCGCTCGATCATCCCAAGGTACGCGACGCGATCGACGAACTCACCGCGCGCGGGGTCGCCGTGGTGACCCTGGTGTCGGACGCGCCGAGCTCGCGCCGCCTGCATTATGTCGGCATCGACAATCCCGCCGCGGGGCGAACCGCGGCAACGCTGATGGGGCGCTTTCTCGCCGCCCGTGAGGGCAAGGTTGCGGTGATCGCGGGATCGTTGTCGCTCCGCGATCACACCGAGCGGCAGTTCGGGTTCCACCAGATATTGTCCAGCGAATATCCGAGCCTCACAACATTGCCGGTGATCGAGGGCCGCGACGACAGCGAGCGCACGCGGGAATTGACCACCGCGCTGCTCAAGCACCATATGGATCTGCGCGGCATCTACTGCTGCGGTGCAGGCAATCGCGGCATTGCCGAGGCGCTAGAGGCGTCCGGTCGCGCTCGCGACGTGGTCTGGATTACTCACGAGCTGACTCAACATACGCGGCGCTTCCTCGTTCGCGGGACGCTCGGTGCCGTCATCAACCAGGACCCCGGCCACGAGGCGCGCTCCGCGGCGCGGGTGCTGCTGGCGCATTGCATGGAGGAGCCGATCAGCCCGGACCAGGAGCGCATCCGCATCGACATTTTCCTGCGTGACAATCTGCCGTAATCGGCAGTTCGCGTCTGGAGACCGGCGCGTGGGGCACGTCAAGCCGGCGCGCGCATCATTGAGGTCGGCTCCAGTGTGGTCGATGGCACGGCCGCGCTTCGGCATCGGAAGCGCGGCTATGCCTTGTGAAGTTCTTAGACTTCGGTGACGCGCTCCGGATCGGCCGACGCAAGCGCGGCGGCACGCTCTGCCTGCGGCGGGTAGATCCACACGGTGTTGATCTCCTGCTTGGTCTTCTTGGCGACGTCGCCGACCATCTCGACTTTCCGTTCCCAGCCGCGCGTGAAGACGGCGCCGGCTTCACCAAGGTCGAGGCATGTGACGTAGGCTTTCTGGTGATACGGCTTGGTCGGGACGCCGAGGAGCTCGGCGGCAGCATTGTTACCTGCGAAGGCGCCCATTCGGGTGGCGTGCTGGCAGGACATCAGCGCAAAATTGCCGGCATCGTCGCACGCTGCCTTGGCGGCATCGCCAGTCGCAAAGACGCCGGGCACCGATGTCACGCGCAGATCCCGATCGACCAGCAGCCGCCCGGAATTGTCGCGTTCGGCCGGGATCTGCTGAGTCAATGGAGCGGCGCGAATGCCCGCCGCCCAGACGACGGTCTCCGCTTCGATGCGCTCGCCATTCGAAAGCGTGACCCCGGCTTCATCGAGCGAGCTGACGCCAACGCCGACCCGGGTCTCCACGCCGAGCTTGCGCAGCGCATCCTCGATGACGGGGCGAGGGCCAGCGCCCATGTCGGGGGCGATCGCGCCGTTGCGCTCGACGATGATCACGCGCGGCCTGGTATCCTTGCCAAGGATTGCACGAAGCCGCGCGGGCATCTCTGTGGCGGCTTCGATGCCGGTGAAGCCGCCGCCGGCAACGACGATGGTGTCGCGTCCGTTTCTTGCCGGCCTGTCGGCCAGGCTGTGCAGATGTCTGTCGAGGGCGACCGCATCGTCAAGCGAGTCGACACTGAATCCATGCTCGGCGAGACCTGGGATATTCGGGCGGAAGAGCCGGCTGCCGGTCGCGACGACCAGTCGGTCATAGGGGAGCGTCTTTCGTGTCCCGCCGGCGGTCGAGATCTGCACCACGCGGGACTTGGTATCGATCGTTTCCGCATTGCCCCGCACGTAGACGACGTCGATGGATTTGAGCACCTCCAGCAGGGGCGCGGTTAGCGTTTCCGGCTTCGCTTCGTAAAGCCGCGGGCGAACCACGAGTGTCGGCTCCGGTGCGACCAGCGCGATCTCCAGTTCTTCGGGCGAAACGCCCTGGATGTCGCGCAGGCGGGCAGCTGAAAGTGCGGCATACATGCCGGCGAAGCCGGCGCCGATGATGACTAGTCGCATGTGGTATTCTCCTCTGGTTGATCTTCGGGCATAAACGCGTCGCCGCCGCCGCTCTGCTTGCGGTTTCGTGTGATCGTCGACGCGAAGACGTGAAACGGAATCGTTGGGTTCCTAAGGGGAGGCGCAGCTCGACTTCGATGCGGCCCAGCGCCGACGAAAGAAGATCGGCTCGGCGGCATTCGGGCCGCCCCAATTGGCGTAGGGAAGGGGTGCGTCATCGTTGGTCATGACGGACAGCACCGGGTTCGCCCTTTGCAAGGACTGTGGTGGGATTTCCACTTCCTCGCCTGTTGCGGACGTGAAGCGAACCGCCAGGGAGAGTCCATACATGATGGTCGTTGCGGCGAGCCTCCGCCGCGGAGGGAATGCAAAGAGGCTGACGAAGGTCTTCGAAGTCATCGTTTGTCTCCGTCCGTTGGGAGCGTTGGGCACCCCGATCATCTAGCGGATCGGACCCTCAACTGCGCCAGCGAGATTGCTCTGCCTGCAGAGCAATTGCTGCTACCGCATGCGCCGTCGCCAATCGCTCGGAGTTTCGTCGGTCAGTTTCTTGAATGCCGCGGCGAACGCAGTTTGCGAAGCGTAGCCAAGCTGAGCGGCGATCGCCGCGATCGGGATATCGGTATCGCGCAGCATATTCATGGCTTGATCCAGCCGCTGCTGGCGTAGCCATGCATGAGGTGAAAGCCCGGTACTTTCCTTAAACGCACGACAGAAGTGGAAACGCGAGAGCCCGGCATCGGATGCGAGCACCGCGAGAGATACGTCGGTATCGCGGTCCGAGCGCAGGCGTTCGATGGCACGCCGGAGAGCATGGGGCGACAGCCCGCCGATGGCCAGCTCGAAGGTGGGTGCCTCGCCAGCGTGTTCAGCCAGGAGACGTGTGGCCAGAACATCCGTCAGCTGCTGCCTGAACAGATGATCGAGGGCCGCGTTGCCCTCCAGCATGTCCGCCGCACTCATCAACAGTCCTGATACGACGGGGTCTGGGTATCCCGTCCGTTCGAGAAGATCGCCAGGAGCAGGCATGTTGGCTTCGTGGGCGATGCGTCCGAGCGCGGCCTGCGGGAGATAGAGTTGGATTACGTCGACGGAGCCGGGAATATCCCATCTTGCGCTCGAACCGGCCGGGATGATCGTCACAACTCCGGAACGTGCCGTTCCAATGGCAACCGATTTGCCGGTACGCCTCTCGAGGCGTTGAACGCCTGTGGGATAGGTCATGATCACGTCGTCGGTCATGGGCTCGACGACGTCATGCAGAGCCCCGTGCTTCCAGTGTGTGATGGCGCCGCTGGAAGGGTCCGAGGCTATTTGAAGCGGTGCGGTCTTGAGGACGCGCGCCATCTCCACATCGGCGCGGCGCCGCTCGATGCTCGCGGAGCTGTCGTGGGCCGCACCGGGTGCGGCGAGCAGAGCCTCCGAGGGAGACTGTGCGATTGGTCTGGTCATGGAGCCGTCCTCGCCTTCCGAGGCATTTCATTAACAGCGGGAAGACCGTCGCTAACGCACGCCTCGTCGCCAATCGCTCGGCGTCTCACCGCTAAATCGCCGG
>Ga0310811_10008464_pt1 | contig 13234 bp, 12 predicted proteins | sample YCmetagenome_FD_207642 | JGI IMG/M metagenome (GOLD analysis project Ga0310811, IMG submission 207642) | Soil microbial communities from experimental microcosm in Duke University, North Carolina, United States - YC | ecosystem: Engineered > Artificial ecosystem > Soil microcosm > Unclassified ...
GGTGAAGATCTCCTCGCTCGGGATGTTCGGGAAGTGGCGAAGGCCGTCGATCGTCTCGAAGTCCGCGGCGTGCCAGACGGACGTCGGGAAGAGGCCGATCGTCACGTCGGTGCCGGGCCCGCGCAGCTGGACCGCGTCGAACCGCCGCTCCGTGAGCCGCGTCGCGGCGCCTTCGAGCGCCCGTGCCCGGTCACGCCAGGCCGCCTCGGGATCGGCGCTGTCGAGACGGCAGATGAAGGCGATCTCCTCCCAGAGACGGTCGTACGCGGCGTCCGCGTCGAGCTCCGGGTACACGAGCGCACTCCAGGCGGGCGTCGGCGCCGGGGCGACGCACCAGTTCGTCGTCTGCTCGTTGACGATCTCGCCGGTACGCGGCAGATAGGGGAGCACGTCACGCCCCGCCCGGGCCGGGTCGATCCCCACGAGCGAATCCGGGGCGGCGGGGCCGTTGAGGGTCACGCGCGCGGCCCGCTCGTCCGAGAGCCACTCGAGGCGATCGATCATCCAGGGCGGGATGTACTCGAGCGTCGACTCGTCCGCGTGGGCGAGACGCTCGCGCTTGACCCAGGGATCGAAGGTGACCACGTCGACCCACCGGGCGCCCCGCTCGTACGCGGCGCGCGCCACCTCGCGGGTGAGCGCTTCCTTGCCCGTATAGGTCGTGACCCCGACGATCTGGCCCGGCTGGACGTTCGCGCCATACCCGACCACGAGGTCAGCGAGCCGACGCGTGAGCTCGGGGTGGTCGGTCACGGGCCGGAGCGTACCGGCGAGAATGGCGCGCGATGCGCCTGAACGCCTATCTCGCGCGGGCAGGGGTCGCCTCGCGGCGCGGCGCGGACGGGCTGATCAAGGCAGGACGCGTGACGGTGAACGGCGCGCGCGGCGAGCTGAACACCTTCGTCGAGCGGGCCGACGACGTCCGGGTCGACGGCCGCGTGATCGGCGCCCAGCGCCTGCGCCACGTGCTGCTCAACAAGCCGCGCGGCACGATCACGACGGCCCGCGACCCACAGGGCAGACCCACGGTCGTCGACCTCGTGGGCGGGGACGTGAGGGTCGTCCCCGTCGGTCGGCTCGACCGCGACACGACGGGAGTCCTGCTCCTGACGAACGACGGGCCGCTCGCGCACCGGCTCGCTCATCCGCGCTACGGGGTCGAGAAGACGTACGTCGCCGACGTGGTGGGAGAGCCGGGCGACGACGTGCTACGCCGCCTCGCGGACGGCGTCGAGCTCGAGGACGGCCCGACCTCGCCGGCCCGGGTCAGCCGCCTCGGTCCGTCGAGGCTCGAGCTCGTGCTGCACGAGGGCCGCAACCGCCAGGCGCGGCGGATGCTGGAGGCGGTCGGGCATCCCGTCCTGAAGCTCCGTCGCTCCCGCTACGCGGGCCTCGGCCCCGGACGGCTCCGGCCCGGGGACTGGCGCGACCTGACCGGCACCGAGATCGCGTCGCTGCGGCGCCGCGTCGGCCTGTAGGGCGTCCTCCTCGAACCGGACGCGCGTCGCGAGCACGACGTACAGGCTGACACGAGCTCTTTAGAGCATCACGAAGCCCATTCGCTCGTACATCGCCGTGAGCGTCGGCGCCGAGGCCGTCTGCGCCTTCTCGGCCCCGACGGCGAGCAGGCGAAGGAGCTCCGGCTCGTCCGCCCGCAGCTCCAGGTAGCGCTCGCGGACTGGTGAGAGCAGCTCGACGACGGCCTCGCCGACGTCGCGCTTGAGGTCGCCGTAGCCGACGCCGTCGTACGCCTGCTCGACCTCTCCCGGGGCGCGGTCGGTGGCGACCGAGAGGATGTCCACGAGGTTCGTCACGCCGGGCTTGTCGTCCGCACGGCGAATCTCCCGCCCGGAGTCGGTCACCGCCGAGCGGAACTTCTTCCGGATCGCGTCGGGCTCGTCGAGCAGCCGCACCGTGCCCTGCTCGCTCCCGCCCGTGGTCGACATCTTCTTCGTCGGCTCCTGGAGATCCATGATCCGCGCCCCGACCTCGGGGTAGATGCCTTCCGGAACCACGAACGTCTCACCGAAGCGGGCGTTGAAGCGCTGGGCGACGTCGCGCGCGAGCTCGAGGTGCTGGCGCTGGTCGTCGCCGATCGGGACCCGGTCGGTCTGGTAGAGGAGGATGTCGCCCGCCATCAGCACCGGGTACGTGAACAGGCCCGACGACACGAACTCGCGCTGGTCGGCCTTGTCCTTGAACTGTGTCATCCGGCCGAGCTGGCCGTAGCTCGTGACGGAGGAGAGCAGCCAACTCGCCTCGGCGTGGGCCGTCACGTGGCTCTGCGCGAACACCGTCGAGCGCTCGGGGTCGAGCCCGGTCGCGACGAGCATCGCGAACAGGTCGAGGGTCTTCTCGTGCAGGTCGCTCGGGTCGTACTCGACCGTGATCGAGTGGAGGTCGACGATGCAGAAGAACGCCTCTCCGAGCTCCTGCGTGCGCGCGTACTGGCGGAACCCTCCGATGTAGTTGCCGAGATGCTTGTCGCCGGTGGGCTGGATGCCCGAGAAGACCCTCACAGCACTCCTTTCGCTCGCCTTCGGCGACCGAAAGGAGTGCTAGACGCCCTTGCGGCCGCAGGTTGACACGGACGGCGCGACTCGCCAGAAGAGCGAAAAGCGGTCGATTCCGGTCACCCCGCTTTTCTAGCGGTTTCTGGCGCAAAGCGCCAGAAACCGCCGGATACACTCGCCGCATGTCGGTGACGGAGCCATGGACACCCGCTTCGTGGCGCACGCTGCCTGCGCTGCAGCAGCCCGACTGGCCGGACCCGGCCGCTGTCGAGGCGGTGCGCGAGCGTCTTGGACAGCTGCCGCCGCTCGTCTTCGCGGGCGAGGCGCGGGCGCTCCAGCACGCGCTCGCGGAGGCGGTCGAGGGTCGGGCGTTCCTGCTGCAGGCCGGCGATTGCGCCGAGTCGTTCCGCCAGGTGTCGGCCGTCGCCATCCGCGAGCGGCTCAAGGTGATCCTCCAGATGTCGGCGGTGCTCACATACGGCGCGACGCTGCCCGTCGTCAAGGTGGGGCGGATCGCCGGGCAGTTCACAAAGCCGCGATCGGCGCCGACCGAGCTCGTCGACGGGGTCGAGCTGCCCACGTTCCGCGGCCACGCCGTGCACTCGGACGAGCCCACGCTCGAGGCGCGCGTCCCCGACCCGGAGCGGATGGTGCAGGCCTACTACCAGGCGGTCTCCACCCTCAACCTGCTCCGTGCGTTCACGAAAGGTGGCTTCGCCGACCTCACCCAGGTGCACACGTGGAACCAGGAGTTCGTCACGAGCTCCCTCGAGGGTCGGCGCTACGAGGTGATCGCGAACGAGATCGGCCGCGCGCTCCGGTTCATGCAGGCGATCGGCATCGACCTGGGAGACGAGCACGCGATCCACGAGGTGGACATCTGGACGAGCCATGAGGCGCTCCTGCTCGACTACGAGGAGCCGCTTGCACGGCGAGACTCGACGACAGGCGACTGGTACGCGTGCTCGGCCCACTTCCTCTGGGTCGGCGAGCGCACGCGCGACCCCGACGGCGCGCACGTCGAGTTCCTCGCCGGCGTCGACAACCCTGTCGGCGCGAAGGTCGGGCCGGGCGCGACCCCCGACGAGCTGGTCGCGCTCTGCGAACGGCTCAACCCGCGGAGAGTCCCGGGACGCCTGACGTTGCTCACTCGCCTCGGCGCCGGTCGCGTGGGCGAGGCGCTGCCGCCGCTGATCCGCGCCGTCCGCGAGAGCGGGGTACCGGTCCTGTGGGTCTGCGACCCGATGCACGCGAACACGTTCGTCACCCCTTCGGGCATCAAGACGCGTCGCTTCGACGACGTGCTCGGGGAGATCGAGGGATTCTTCGCGGCGCACCGCGAGGCGGGGACGTGGCCCGGCGGTGTGCATCTGGAGGTGACCGGAGAGGACGTCACGGAATGCCTCGGCGGCTCCGAGGAAGTGCTCGAGGAGCAGCTCGATACCCGCTACGAGACGCTCTGCGACCCGCGCCTGAACGCGCGGCAGTCGCTCGACCTCGCGTTCCGCGTGGCGGAGCTGATGCGGGCGGCGTGATCGCCGACGGCGATCTCCGACCCAGGTCGAGCACGTGAGCTCCCAGCAGGTTCAGCGACTCGCCGTCGTGGGCACGGGGCTGATCGGCGCCTCGGCCGCTCTCGGTGCGCGCCGTGCCGGCGTGCCGGCGGTGACCGGCTGGGACCCGGACAGCGAGGCGCTCGCGCTCGCGGCGGAGCGGGGCGCCGTGGAGCCGATGCGAGACCTCGTCACGGCCGTCGCTGACGCCGATCTCGTGCTCGTCGCCGCGCCCGTCGGCGAGCTTCCGCAGACGGTGCAGGACGTTCTCGGCCACGCGTCGAGGGAAGCGACTGTCACGGACGTCGGCTCGACGAAGCGGCCCGTGTGCGCCGCGGCGGCGGCCGACGACCGGTTCATCGGCGGCCACCCGATCTGTGGCGCAGAGACGCGCGGCCCAGGGCGCGCCGCGGCGGAGCTCTTCGAGGGCGCGATCTGGTTCCTGACTCCGACGGCAGCGACCCCCCCCGAGCGCCTGCGGCTCCTGCACGGCTTCGTCAGCGCGCTCGGTGCCCGGCCCGTCGCGATCGGACCGGACGCGCACGACCGGCTCGTCGGCCTGACGAGTCACCTTCCGCATGTGCTCGCGAACGTGCTCTTGAACCAGACGGGCTCGACGCGGATCGACGGCCACGACCCGCTCCAGGCGGCGGGCGGCTCCCTGCGGGACATGACCCGGATCGCGGGTGCGAACCCGCGGATCTGGGTCGACATCTTCCTCGACAACCGCGAGGCGCTCGGGCTCGCCCTCGCCGAGCAGCGGCGCGCACTCGAGCAGGTCGAGCGGGCGCTGGCCGATGGCGACGCGGGGTTTCTCGCCCGCTGGATCGGCGAGGCGAGCGCGCATCGGCGGCGCCTGCTGGAGACCGCCTTCGCCGATCCCGGCACGCTCCAGCGCCTCCGCATCCACATCCCCGACCGCCCTGGCGTGCTCGCGGGGATCTTTCATGCACTCGGCGCCGAGCGGATCAACGTCGAGGACTTCGAGATGGACCACGTCTCGAGCGAGCGCGGAGGCACTTTGACCGTGCTCGTGTCGGGCGAGGGCGAGGCCGAGCGGGCGATCCGGCTGCTCGAAGGCCAGGGCTACGGCGTCGTCGCAGCGCCGGTGATCGAGGAGTGAGCGGCCTCGAGATCGAGCCCGTCGCGCGGCTCGTCGGGCACATCGCCGTCCCCGGAGACAAGTCGATCTCGCACCGCGCGGTCCTCCTCGGAGCGATCTGCGACGACGAGACACACGTCACGGGCTTCGGCCGCTCCGCCGACACCGAGGCGACGATCGCCGCGGTGCGGGCGCTCGGTGTCGAGGTCGAGGACGTGGGGTCGGAGACGTTGCTCGTCCACGGGAAGGGGCTTGCCGGGCTCACGGCCCCGGACGGCCCTGTCGACTGCGCAAACGCCGGCACGCTCGCGCGGCTGCTCGCCGGGATCCTCGCGGGACAGCGCGGCACGTTCGCGCTGACCGGCGACGGCTCGCTCTCGAGCCGGCCGATGACGCGCATCGCCGAGCCGCTCGGTCGGATGGGGGCACGGGTCGAGACGACCGACGGCCACCTGCCGCTCGCGATCGAAGGCGGTCCGCTGCACGCGATCGACTACGCGCTGCCGGTCGCCAGCGCCCAGGTGAAGTCGGCGGTGCTCCTCGCCGGGCTCTACGCCGACGGCGAGACGACCGTCGTCGAGCCCGCTCCGACGCGGGACCACACCGAGCGCATGCTCCAGACAGCGGGCGCGCCGGTCACGATCCGGCCGACGAGCGTGACGGTCTCGCGACCGGAGCGCCTCTCGCTCGGCCCGCTCGAGGTGCCCGGCGACTTCTCCTCCGCAGCGCCGTTCGTCGTGGCCGCGACGCTCGTCCCCGGCTCCGAGCTGCACGTGCACCGGGTGAACCTCAACCCGCGGCGGACGGGACTGCTCGCGATCCTCGAGCGGATGGGCGCCCGGATCACGGTCTACAACCGCCGCGAGGTCGGTGGGGAGCCGGCTGGCGACCTCGAGGTGCATGCGGCGCCGCTCGTCGGCACGGTCGTGGGGCGCGACGAGGTTCCGGTCGCGATCGACGAGCTGCCCCTGTTCGCGCTGGCGGCGGCGTGCGCACGCGGCGAGAGCGTCCTGCGGGGAGCCGAGGAGCTCCGCGCGAAGGAGTCCGACCGCATCGAAGCGACCGTCGACGCGCTCCGCGCCCTCGGCGTGCGCGCCCGCGGGACGGACGACGGGCTCCGCGTCACAGGCGTCCCCGCTCGGCCGAGGGGCGGGCGCGTCGCGAGCCTTGGCGATCACCGGCTCGCGATGCTCGGCGCGGTCGCGGGCCTCGCCTCGCGTGAGGGCGTGCGCATCGACGACGCGGACGCGGTCGCCGTGAGCTTCCCGGGGTTCTTCGGGATGCTCGACGAGCTGCGGCGGACGTCGGCCGTCGTAGAAGACGACCGGCGATAACCTCCGCGCGTGATCGTGGCGATCGACGGGCCCGCAGGCGCGGGGAAGAGCTCGGTGGCGAGAGCGCTCGCGACCCGGCTCGGGTTCAAGTACCTCGACACGGGGGCGATGTACCGCGCGCTCACGTGGCTCGCGCTCCACGAGGGCGTCCCGCTCGACGACGGCCCCGGGCTCGGCGCCCTCGCGACAGCGAGCCCGGTCACGTTCGGCGACGGCGGCACGGTCTCGATCGGCGGTCAGGACGTCACGCGCCGGATCCGCGAGCCCGAGATCGACGCCGCCGTGCCGGTCGTGGCGCGCCATCCGGAGGTGCGCGAGGTGATGCGCGAACGCCAGCGGGAGCTCGGTCACTCGGGCGACTCCGTGATCGAGGGCCGCGACATCGGCGTCGTCGTCGTGCCCGACGCGGAGGTGAAGGTCTGGCTCGTCGCCGAACCCGACGTCCGGGTGACGCGCCGTCATGCCGAACGGGAGGGCCTGGGCGTCGACGAGCTCGCGGAGGAGCTTCGCCGCCGCGACGAGCGTGACGCGATCAACACCCACCAGGCGCCTGACGCCGTCGAGGTCGACACGACGGAGCTGACGCTCGACGAGGTCGTCGACCGGGTCGCCGCCCTCGTGGTGGCCACCCGATGAACCTTGCGCCCTACACGTGGGCCGTCGGCCGGCCGACGATCGGGCTCGCGGGCCGCCTGGCGACGCGCCTCCACGTCTACGGAACGGAGCGCGTGCCGAGCGAAGGCGGCATCGTGGTCGCGTCGAACCACTTCAGCTGGCTCGATCCCGTCGTGCTCGGCGCCGCGAGCCCGCGGATCCTCTACTACATGGCGAAGATCGAGGCGCATCGCGTCCCGGGATTCGGGGCGTTCATCCGCTCGTTCGGCTGCTTCGCGGTGCGGCGCGGCGAGTCGGACCGAGAGGCGGTGCGGACAATGCGCCGGATCGTCGCGGACGGGCACGCGCTCGGTCTCTTCGTCGAGGGAACCCGTCAGCGCTCGGGCGTGCCCGGCCCCGTGCAGCCGGGCGCGGCCATGGTCGCGATCCAGGAGGCCGCTCCCATCGTCCCGGTCGCGATCCACGGCACGCAGACGTGGTCGGCGAGGCACCCGACAAAGGTCTCGATCGCGTGGGGCGAGCCGCTCACGCTCGAGGGCCTGCCCAAGGGCGGCAAGGGCTACAAGGAGGCCTCGGCGCAGATCGAGCACGAGATCCGGCGTCTCTGGGACTGGCTCGTGGCGCTCCACGAGCAGGGCCGGCCGGACGGCGTCTCCCCACCCGCGGAGCGTCCCTAGCGATGGCCGAGGAGGAGCACGACGCACGGGCCGAGGAGGTCAGGAGCGCGGGGACGGTCGCGATCGTGGGCTTCCCGAACGTGGGCAAGTCGACGCTCGTCAACCGGCTCACCCAGAGCCGTGCGGCCGTCGTGCACCAGACCGCGGGGGTGACGCGCGACCGCAAGGAGCTCCTCTGCGACTGGAACGGCATCACCTTCCGCCTCGTCGACACGGGTGGCGTCGACGAGGAGGACACCGGCCCGTACGGGCGCCACATCGCCGACCAGGCGCGCGCCGCGGTGGAGGAGGCCGACCTCGTTCTGTTCGTCGTCGACGCGACCGCCGGCATCACGCCGGGGGACGAGGACCTCGCGGCGATCCTGCGCGCGTCGGGGAAGCCGGTGATCGTCCTCGCGAACAAGATCGACGACCCCCGCCGCGATCTCGACGCGGTCGAGTTCCATCGGCTCGGGCTCGGCGACCCGGTGCCGCTCTCCGCGGTGCACGGGCACGGGACCGGCGACCTGCTCGACGAGATCGTCTCGCGGCTGCCCGGCCGTGACGAGCGGGTCGTGGACGAGTCGGCGATCCGCGTCGCGATCCTCGGCCGGCCGAACGTCGGCAAGTCGTCGTTGCTCAACGCCCTGCTCGGCGAGGAGCGCGTGATCGTCTCGGACGTGCCCGGCACGACGCGCGACACGATCGACACCGTCCTCACGCGAGGCGACACGACGTTCGTGCTCGTCGACACCGCCGGCCTGCGCCGCAAGCGCCGGCAGCGGCAGGGGATCGAGTACTACTCCGAGCTCCGTGCGGTCGAGGCCGCGGAGCGCGCCGACGTCGCTCTCGTCCTGGTCGATGCGTCGGAGGGTGTGGTCGAGCAGGACCTGGCGGTCGCGGACGTCGCCCGGAAGGCGGGCTGCTCGACGCTCGTCGTCCTCTCGAAGTGGGACATCGGCGTCGTCGACCTCCAGGAGAGCCGTGGCCTGCTGAACCGCCGCCTCCGTCAGCGGCCGCCTGCGGTGGCGGTCTCGGCCGTGACGGGTCGCGGGCTGCGGCGTCTTCTCGACCATGTCGAGATGCTGTTCGGAAAGCACGTCACGCGGATTCCGACGCCCCCGCTCAACCGTGCGCTCGCGGAGCTCAAGGAGGCGCGGCCCGGCCCGTCGGGCGAGCGCGGCCGGCGGCTGAAGCTCCTCTATGCGACACAGACCGCGACCCGGCCACCGCGCCTGCGGATCTTCGTCAACGACCCGAGACTGGTGACGCGCGACTACGCGTACTGGGTCGAGAACGAGCTTCGCGCACGCTTCGAGCTGCAAGGCGTGCCGGTCTCGATCGACTTCCAGCGCTCGGAGTAGCCCCGCACCCGACGGCCTGAGGGTCGGGCGCGTAGGGTCGGGCGATGGACGTCGTCGTTGTCGGCGGAGGCTCGTGGGGAACGGCGTTCTCGCGGCTCCTCGCCGACCACGGCCATGCCGTCACGCTCGCCTGCCGCGACGCGGCCCAGGTCGCGGAGATCGCGGCGACGGGACACAACCCCCGCTATCTCCCGAACGTCGATCTCGGCGGGATCGGGGTGACGACGATCGACGACGCGGACGTCGAAGGTGCGAACCTCGTCGTGGTCGCGGTGCCGAGCGCGGCCTTCGGGGAGGTGGTCCCGGCGCTGCCGGGTCGGGCGCCGGTCCTCAGCCTCACCAAGGGGCTCGACCCGGCCTCGGGCGACCGGCTCTCGACGCTCGTCCGCGACCGGCCCATCGCCGTCCTGTCGGGCCCCAACGTCGCCGAGGAGATCGCGGCGGGCCTGCCCGCGGCAGCGGTGATCGCATGCGAGAGCCTCCCCCTCGCCGTGCAGCTTCAGCTCGCGATCACGTCGTCGGCGTTCCGCGTCTACGTCAACGACGACGTGCTCGGCGTCGAGCTTTGCGCAGCCGCGAAGAACGTGATCGCGCTCGCGGCAGGTGGCGCCGACGGGCTTCGGCTCGGCGACAACGCCAAGGCGGCGCTCGTCGCGCGCGGCCTCGCCGAGATGCGGCGGCTCGCCGAGGTTGCGGGAGCCCGGCCCGAGACCTTCACGGGGCTCGCCGGGATCGGCGACCTCGTCGTCACGTGCTGGGCGCGTTCGGGCCGCAACAGGCGCTGCGGCGAGCTCGTCGCCCAGGGGGCGACCCCGGAGGAGGCGGCTCGCTCGATCGGGATGGTCGTCGAAGGGCTGACCACTGCGCCCGTGCTCCGCGAGCTCGCGCATCGACTCGAGGTGGAGATGCCGATCACGGAGGGTGTCTGTGCGGTCCTCTCCGGGGTGCCGCTGATGGACCTTGTCGCGCAGCTGATGGAACGCGAGCCGACCGTCGAGTGACGTTGCCGATCCGCTGATCGCGGCTAGGGTTCGACGGACGATGAGCGCCCGCACGTTCCAGTTCACGTCCGAGTCGGTCACCGAGGGGCACCCGGACAAGATCGCCGACCAGATCTCGGACGCCGTCCTCGACGCGGTCATCGCCGACGACCCGAACGCCCGCGTCGCCTGCGAGACCCTGATCACCACCGGCCTCGTGGTCGTCGCCGGTGAGATGACGACCGACACGTACGTGGACGTGCGGGAGATCGTGCGCGACACGATCCGCGACATCGGCTACACGCGCGCGAAGTACGGCTTCGACGCGGAGACCTGCGGCGTGATGGTCGCGCTCGACGAGCAGTCCTCGGACATCGCGCAGGGAGTGGAGGCATCCTTCGAGGCCCAGCACGGCGAGACCGACCCGATCGACCGGATCGGCGCGGGCGACCAGGGGATGATGTTCGGGTACGCGAGCCGCGAGACGGAGGAGCTGATGCCGCTCCCGATCATGCTCGCCCACAAGCTCACCAAGCGGCTGGCCGCGGTGCGCAAGGCCGACGTTCTCCCGTACCTCCGCCCGGACGGCAAGTCCCAGGTGACGGTCCGCTACGAGGTCGACGAGCACGGCCGCCGCCAGCCGGTCGAGATCGAGCGCGTGTTGATCTCGACGCAGCATCGGGACGGGCTCGACGCAGAGGCGCTGATCAAGCCCGACCTCCTCGAGCACGTCGTCGAGCCGATCCTCCATGCCGACTATCGCGACCTCTTCGACCCCGCACGCCTCGTCGCACCGGACTTCTTCTACGTGAACCCGACCGGCAAGTTCGTGATCGGCGGCCCCATGGGCGACACGGGCCTGACGGGCCGCAAGATCATCGTCGACACCTACGGAGGAGCGGCACCGCACGGCGGCGGCGCCTTCTCCGGCAAGGATCCGACGAAGGTCGACCGCTCCGCCGCATACGCCGCGCGCTACGTCGCGAAGAACGTGGTCGCGGCGGGGCTTGCCGACCGCTGCCAGGTGCAGGTCGCGTACGCGATCGGTGTCGCGCATCCGATGAGCGTGCTGATCGAGACGTTCGGCACCGAGGCCGAGGGCGTCTCGAACGAGCGGATCTCAGAGCTCGTCACGGAGCACTTCGACCTGCGACCCGGCGCGATCGTGCGCGACCTCGACCTCCGTCGGCCGATCTACCGGAAGACGGCGGCGTACGGCCACTTCGGCCGCGCCGACGCCGACTTCACCTGGGAGCGCACCGACAAGGCCAACGCGCTCCGCCAAGCTGCGCGAAGCGGAAATCCGCGGGAGCGGATTTCCACCGCTTGATCGCCGGCTGCGGCGGGGCACATCCGCTTAGCTGCGCGAAGCGGGAATCCGCAGAAGCGGATCCCCGCCGCTTGATCCCCGCCTTCGGCGGGGCAGATCCCTGAAGGCGGCGGCTGCGCCGCCGCAGAAGCGGCGTTCGCTCGCGAGCAGCTAGGGCTTGGCTTCGTGCACGCGTTGGACGGCCTTCTCGACGGCCTCCGTCAGGCGCCCGAGGATCTCGTCCGCCCGCTGTCGCGTGAGGTGGCCGTTCGCCACCGCCCTGTCGAGGCGCGCCTTGGCCGGGGCGACGATCACGTCCACGAGACCGTCTGCGGTCTTGCCGTGCGCCGTCGCGATCTGAGCGAGTGACTTCCCCGCGCGGAGCTCCGAGCGAAGCTCCTGCGGAGTGACGTCGAGGTATTTGGTGATCGGGCCGAGCCGATGCAGCCGGTGTATCCCGTGGAAGAGCCCGGGATGCTTCATCGCGAGACGACCGCGGAGCCTGAGGCCGAGGCCCTTCGCGTTCGAGAGCCGCTCCTTCAGCCTGGCGCCCTGCTCGGGGGTCAGCTTGCCGGCCTTGATCGCTGCGTCGATCCGCGCGGTAATCGCGTCCTTGAACGCCATACGGAGCTTGTCCGGGGTGATCCCGAGCCGTGCTGCGACGTCGTCGGCGAGGCTCGGCGGCTCGGCTGCCGTCGCGCTCGTGGCGGCAATCCCGAGAATTGCGGCGGCGGCGACTGCTGCAACGATGGCGCTCGAACGTCTCACGTGGATCACTCCTTCCGACGAGGTCTCCGGATCGAACCACCGCGCGGTTCGCACGCGATGAGCGGAGGGTAAGCGCCGTGTAAGTCAGGCCGCAAGGCGGACGTACAGGCCCTGCGCCGCCTTCTCGCCGATCTCGCGCTCGCTCGCGTCGAGGACGATCGCGAGCTGGCCCGCCGCCTCGTGCACCGCGCGCATCTCGATCTTCGATCCGGGCACGTACCCCTCGTCGTAGAACCAGTGCAAGAGGTCGCCGTCGTGCTCGGCGAGCCGGACGATCTCGCCGGCCTGTCCTGGTGTGAGCTCTGCGAGCGTGAGCAGGCCCTCGTTCTCGCTCTGCTCGAACTCCGTGGAGATCGGCCACCCGTGCGGGCAGCGGTCGGGCCGGTCGAGACGCTCGTAGATGCGGTCGATCATTTCGTCCGTGAACGTGTCACCCATGTCGTCCGCGTAGACGTGGGACTCCGACGCCGTGTACCCCATGAAGTCGGTCAGGAAGCGCTCGATGATGCGGTGCTTGCGGACGACCCGCTCAGCGCGCTCGATGCCGACGGGCGTCAGGATCGCCTCCTTCTGCTCCCCGCGCTCGACGAGACCCTCGGCCTCGAGACGCTTGAGCATCTCGCCGGCCGACGCACGCGAGACGCCCAGCATGTCGGCCACGCGCGACGCGATCGCGCTCTCGCCCGCCGGGCGGTACTCCCCGATCGGGAACGCGAGGAAGTAGATGACCTCGAGGTACTCGTCGACCGAGTGCCCGTGACTCCCCGCCATGAGGCGATTCTACCCGGGAGCGAACGAGGATCGTCGCGGCGCGCCAGTACCCTCGTCTCGTGCCACTGGCGTCCGTGTATCCGCTCGTCTCGACCCGGACGCTCGCGCGCCCCTTCACCTACGAGGTGCCCGAGGGCACTGCGAAGGGCGCGGTCGTCTCCGTTCGCCTCGGACGCAGCACGACGCGCGGGGTGGTCGCGGACGTGGGGGTCGGCGCGCCGCCCGGGATCGAGCCCGCGCCCGTCGGACGCCTGCTCGACGAGCACCCA
>Ga0310811_10008465_pt1 | contig 13233 bp, 9 predicted proteins | sample YCmetagenome_FD_207642 | JGI IMG/M metagenome (GOLD analysis project Ga0310811, IMG submission 207642) | Soil microbial communities from experimental microcosm in Duke University, North Carolina, United States - YC | ecosystem: Engineered > Artificial ecosystem > Soil microcosm > Unclassified ...
GACGCCCTGGCCTAGGCGGGTCTTTTGCCCGCTGGGTCGTTCGTACGCTGGCGCTACTCACCTCGTCGCTCATGGGCTCCGTGCCCACATCGCTCCTCGCTCCTGCCCATCGGCCAAAATCCCTCGCCTAGGCGCTTGAACCTCGCTTTCCTCGGGGTGATAACCCCACCCCATGGGAAAGCTTCTGGTCGCCATTGCCGTCGGGATTGTCTTTGTCGTCCTGTGCCTGGGGCTCTATACCCTGTGGAAGGGCGGCGACACGGCCCGCAGCTGGTCCAATAAACTCATGCGGATCAGGGTGTTAGCCCAATTCATCGCCATCATTATCATCATGGCGGTGCTGTATTTTTCGCAGCGTTGAAGATTTGGCCGCTGGCTTATATGTAAGCCGCCCAAAACAGACGCCCAAAGAGCACCACAATGGCCAAGACCCTATACGACAAGATCTGGGACGCGCATCTGGTGGATTCCCCGCCCGGCGAGACCCCCGTGCTCTATATCGACCGGCACCTGGTGCATGAAGTCACCAGCCCCCAGGCCTTTGAAGGCCTGCGCATGGCGGACCGCAAGGTGCGCCGCCCCGACCTGACCCTGGCGGTGGCCGATCACAATGTCCCCACCAAGGACCGCGACCAGGGCATCACCGAGCCGGAATCCCGGTTGCAGGTCGAGACCTTGGAAAAGAACGCCCACGATTTCGGCGTCGAATATTTCCCCATGAACGATATCCGCCAGGGCATCGTGCACATCATCGGACCGGAACAGGGCTGGACCCTGCCGGGCACCACCATCGTCTGCGGCGACAGCCACACCTCCACCCACGGCGCGTTCGGCTCGCTGGCTTTCGGCATCGGCACCTCGGAAGTCGAGCATGTGCTGGCGACCCAGACCCTGCGCGCTCAACACTCCAAGAACATGCGGGTGACGGTGAACGGCAAGCTGCCGGAAGGCGTCACCGCCAAGGACATCGCGCTGGCCGTGATCGCCAAGATCGGTACCGCCGGCGGCACCGGCTATGTCATCGAATATGCCGGCGAGGCGATCCGCGACCTTTCCATGGAAGGCCGCATGACCCTGTGCAACCTGACCATCGAGGGCGGCGCCCGCGCCGGCCTGATCGCGGTGGACGACACCACGCTGAACTATGTGAAGGGCAAGCCCCGCGCCCCCAAAGGCGCGGTGTGGGAAAATGCCGCCATGTATTGGAAGACGCTGCAGTCCGACGCGGACGCCAAGTTCGACGCCGAAGTGACGTTGGATGCGCGCGACATCGTGCCGATGGTGACCTGGGGCACCTCGCCGGAACAGGCGTTGCCGATCACCGCCAATGTGCCCGATCCGGCCAAGTTGACCGATGAGCACAAGCGCCAGGCCGCGGAACGCGCGCTTGCGTATATGGGGCTGACCGCCAACATGCCCTTGACCGACGTCAAGGTGGACCATGTCTTCATCGGTTCCTGCACCAATGGCCGTATCGAGGATCTGCGCGCCGCGGCTGAGGTTGCAAAGGGCAAGAAGGTTGCTGCCGGTGTGAACGCAATTGTGGTGCCCGGTTCAGGCCTGGTGAAGGAACAGGCGGAACAGGAAGGCCTGGACAAGGTGTTCCTGGATGCGGGCTTTGAATGGCGCGATCCCGGCTGCTCCATGTGCCTCGCCATGAATGCCGACAAGCTGAAGGAAGGCGAGCGCTGCGCTTCCACGTCCAACCGCAATTTCGAAGGCCGCCAGGGCCGCGGCGGGCGTACGCATCTGGTGTCGCCTGCGATGGCTGCTGCTGCTGCGGTGACAGGCCGTCTGACTGACGTGCGGAAGCTTTAGCGGCGCGAGGGATTTTGCGACCTGAGCAGGAGCGTCGCGCGGAGCGTGCGAAAAGCACGTGAGCACGCGCGACGAACTCAGGGCGCAAAAGACCCGCGCTGCTTAGGAAGGCTACGCCGGCTGCTCCCATTTCTGGCCCACCGGCTGCTTAACCGCGACATTGAAGCGGTTCCAGCTGTTGATCAGGGCGATATCGACCAGAAGGGCTGCGATTTCCGGCTGGCTGTAATGGGCCGCCACCTTTTCCCATACCGCATCGGGCACCGGATCAGGCTGGTCGGCGATACGGGTGAGGTTTTCCGTCAGCTCCAGCGCCGCGCGTTCGGCGTCGTTGAAGTAAGGCGTTTCCCGCCAGGCCGCCGCAGCGAAGATCTGTTCCAGCGGAACGCCATCCTTCTGAAGTTCCTTGGAATGCATGTCCACACAGACGCTGCAGCCATTGATCTGGCTGGCGCGCAGATGCACCAGCTTGCGGGTTTTCAGCGGCAGCTTGTCTTCGATGGATTTGTTCAGGGCGAACATGGCCTGCATCATATCGGGCAGGACGAAAGCGGGATTTGTCATTCGTGCTTGCATGAGAACTTCTCCTAATTTTGGCCTAGAGTTTCGTGAAGGCCGGTCACATTCGCCGGCCCGGCTGCGTCACAGGCATGACGAAGCCCGTTTTCCGGATGTGACGGATGAACCAGAAATTTTTGGCGACCCAATTTGAGGCCGACCGTGCGCACCTGACCCGGGTGGCCTACCGCATGCTGGGCTCCCTGCCCGAGGCTGAGGATGCGGTGCAGGAAAGCTGGCTGCGGCTAAGCCGCGATGGCGCAGACGGGGTTGCAAACCTCACCGGCTGGCTGACCACGGTGGTGGCTCGCATTTCGCTGGACATGCTGCGCAAGCGCAAATCCCGCCGCGAGGAACCCCAGGCCCCCCAGGCGCCCGAACCGGCCGCGCCATCATCAGCGCCGGATCGCGAGCGGGAGCTGGCGGATTCCGTAGGCGTGGCCCTTCTGGTGGTGTTGCAGGCACTGGAGCCGGCGGAACGCATCGCCTTTGTGCTGCACGACATGTTCGACCTGCCGTTCGATGAGATCGCGCCCATCGTGGGCCGCACTGCTGTCGCTACGCGTCAGCTCGCCAGCCGGGCGCGCCGCCGCGTGCAGGGTCCGCCCAAGGACGCGGCGCGTGCGGAACGTGCCGTGGTCGATGCTTTCCTTTTGGCGGCGCGGGAAGGAAATTTCGAAGGCCTGCTGGCGGTGCTAGATCCGCAAGCGGTGATGCGCGGTGACGAAGCGGCGATACGCCTGGGCGGTCCGCGTCAAGTGAGCGGCTCGGCGGCGGTTGCGAAAGCGTTCCAGGGCCGCGCCCAACAGGCACGTTTCATCCTGGCGGATGGCGCGCCTGCGGTACTGGTAGCGCCCAACGGCCACCTGCTGCTGGTGCTGGGTGTAACCTTCTGCAACGGCAAGATCGCCGGTATCGAGGCGATTGCCGATCCGGAGCGGTTGGCACGGCTGACCCTGAGCTTGCCGTCAGAAGGCGAGCCCGCACCAAATCAATTGCGGTAGCGCGGGGCGCGGTCGCCCAGGATCGCATTCCAGGCCTCTGCCAGCTCGCGCTCGAATCCGGCGCGGGAGAATTGCGCCGCGGTGGCTCGGCCCGCCGCCAACTTGGGATTGTCACTTCCAAACAGCGCACAGGCCTGGCGCAGCTTCGCCACAAACCCGTCGTGATCGCCTTCCGCGATCCAATCGCCATTTTGCGGCGTGGCATATTCCGCCCCGCCATGGCCGGTATATCCCACCACATGACAATCTGCGGCCATGGCTTCCAGGGCGGTAAGACCCAGGCTCTCCAGCAGGGGCAGTGTCGCGAACACCGCGCTTTGGCCCATGATACCGGCGCAGTCCTGCCTGCTCATTTCGATCAGCGGTATCCAGGGCACGTGCGCAAATTCCGGCGCCTTGGCCTGGAAATAGCCTTTGAGAAACTGCGCCTCGATGAAGCGCTTGCCGGGTGCAAAAGCGATCTGGAGTTTTTTTTCACCCGGCATGAAATAGCCGGGCAGCGCCGGCCGCACCCGGCTGATGGTGTGATGTACCCCCAAATCCTTCAACCGGCCCGCACAATAATCACTGGCGACCAGGATGTGGCGGAATGGATAGGCGTTGAGCTCCGCGATGCTGTCGAACCCGTTAAATGTATAGAAGAACGCCTGGTGGTGCAGCACCTTGATGCAGGGTAGCGGCTTCAGCTCCTGCAACAGATTTTTGTGATGCTCGCCCACGACAACGACATCATCAGGCAGCATCGGCGATCCTGCTTGGACCACCGGCACGGAAAATTGACCGAAACCATCCGGTGGCCCCAGATAATAGGCCTTGGCGTTGAACCCCATGGCAATCAGCGCCGCGATATGCTCCAGCGCCACGAAATGCCCACCCCTGGTCGGGGGCAGGGTGAAGGTGAAGTAGATGCTGTTCTGCCCCATCAGAAGAAGCTCACCGGATCGATATCGACGGTAACACGCACCGAGGCAGGCGTCTTCACCAGCGCCAGCCAGGCTTTCAGATAGGCCTGCACATCTACGCCGCGCGCCGCCTGCACCAAAAGCCGTTCGCGGGTCTGGCCCCGCAATAGTGCGTAGAAGGCGGGTGTCGGGCCCCACACTTTCACATCGCGCGCGGCAGGGGCGGCTTTACCCAACGCCCTCGCAATGGCGCGCACCGCTTCGCCGTCATAGCCGCTGATCACCAGCGCGGCCAGGCGGCCAAAGGGCGGCGACTGGCTGGCTTCACGAAAACTGCGTTCTTGTTCGTAGAAGCCATCGCGGTCGCCGCGCGCCAGGGCCTGCATCACTGCATCTTCGGGATTGCGGGTCTGGAGCAGAACCAGTCCCGGTTTTTCCGCACGTCCGGCGCGGCCCGAAACCTGATGCAGCAATTGGAAGGTGCGTTCGCGCGCCCGCAAATCGCCGTCACTGCCGCCAAGGTCGGCATCGACCACGCCCACCAGGGTCAGCTCCGGAAAGTGATGGCCCTTGGCGACGATCTGGGTGCCGATCAACACATCGATCTCGCGTTTGGCAAAGGCGCGGATGGCGGCCTGGGTTTCGGCAGGGCCATGCAAGATGTCCGACGACGCGATGGAATAACGTGCCGTGGGAAAGAATTGCGCAAATTCCTCCGCCACCCGCTCCACCCCGGGACCGCAGGGGATCAGGGTGCCGGTTTCATTGCATTGCGGACAGGAAGACGGCATCGGCAGTTCATAGCCGCATTGATGACAGGCCAACCGTCTTTTGTATTTGTGCTCCACCAGCCAGGCTGAACAATGCGGGCAGGTGAATTTGTGGCCGCAGGCTTCGCACAAGGTCAGCGGCGCATAGCCCCGGCGGTTGAGGAACAGCATCGCCTGTTCGCCGGCGCCCAGCACGCGCTCCAGCGCGGCGCGCAGGGGCGGCGACAGCCATTGCCCCTTGTGCTCCACATCGGGCGCGTCTCTCTCATGACGCAGATCAATCAATTTGACTTGCGGCAACTCCGCCACACCGTGCCGCGTTGCCAGCCGCAAATGGGAGTAGCGCCCGCCCGTGGCATTGACAAAGCTTTCCAGTGACGGCGTGGCGCTGGCCAGGATCACCGGGCAATCCTCGATGCGGGCGCGCACCACCGCCATGTCGCGGGCGTGATAGATGGCGCCGTCCTGCTGCTTGAAGGCCTGTTCGTGCTCTTCATCCACGATCACCAGGCCAAGTTCAGGAAAGGGCAGGAACAAGGACGATCGCGCGCCCACCACCACCCGGGCTTCGCCGTTCATCACGGCGCGATAGGCGCGGCGGCGTTCCTTTTGCGACAGGTCGGAATGCCATTCGGTCGGCCGCACCCCAAAGCGCGCGGCAAAGCGCTCCAGGAATTGCACCGTCAGCGCGATCTCCGGCAACAGGATCAGCACCTGCTTGTCTTGCCTCAGCGCTTCGGCGATCGCCTCGAAATAGACTTCGGTTTTTCCGGAGCCGGTGACACCATCCAGCAGATGGGCAGAAAATTTGTGGGCTTCCACAGCCTTTCGCAGCGTGCGCGCGGCAGGCGCCTGATCTTCGTTCAAGGTGGGAGCGGCAAAGCCCGGGTCAGGCTGTTTGAAAGGCAAGAACTCCGGCAGCTCTGTCGGGACCAGCGCACCGGCCTGAATCAATCCGCGCACCACCGCTGACGACACATTGGCGTCTTCTGCCAGGCCAGTGACGCTGCGCGCCAGACCGTCACCTGCTACCTCCAACGCGCGGGCGCGGCCCGCCGACATGCGCGGCGGCGTCACCGGCCCCCGCACATAAGCGATGCGCCGTGCCTCCGGCTCGAAGGCGCCGCACGAGCGCAGCGCCATGGCCAGGATCGCGCCGGGCGGATTGAGGGTGTAATCCGCCACCCAATCGATGAAATCGCACAATTTGGCGGGCAGAGCGGGCGCACCTTCCAGCGGCTCGGCGGTCTTCAGGCGATTGTCACCCACTGCGCCTTCGGCCGCGCCCCATACCGCGCCCAGCACTTCGCGGTTTCCCAGGGGCGCGCAAACCAGCGCGCCGCGGCCGGCATTCACGCCGGCCGGCAGCTTGTAGTCATAGGCCCCGGCCAGCGGCAGCGGCAAAAGCACGCCGACAACGGGTTTTTGCAGCAATTCCGGAGGCGGCGCGGGGTTTAAGCGGTGTCTCATCATGGATTAAGATGGGTCATGGGCTACACTTCGCCCCGCCCAATTCCAAGGTCAATAAAAAGGTCAGTCCGAACCCATGAAAATCTTCCTCGACACCGCCGATGTGGCGGAAATCCGCGAATATGCCGCCAGCGGCCTGGTCGACGGCGTTACCACCAATCCCTCGCTCGCCGCCAAGACAGGGCGCGACTATGTCGAATCGCTGAAAGAGATCTGCGCCATCGTGCCGGGCGCGGTGAGCGGCGAAGTTCTGGCCACCGATTATGATGGCATGATGAAGGAAGCTGCCGTTCTGGCGAAGATCGCCAAGAACATTGCCGTGAAGGTGCCGCTGACCTGGGATGGGCTGAAAGCCTGCGCCGCGCTGTCCAGGAACGGCACCATGGTCAATGTCACGCTGTGCTTCTCGCCGGTGCAGGCATGGATGGCGGCCAAGGCGGGCGCGACCTTCATTTCGCCCTTCATCGGCCGCGTCGATGACGCAGGCGAGGACGGCATGGGCCTGATCCGCGACATCCGCGCCGTCTATGACAATTACGGCTTCAAGACGGAGATCCTGGCGGCTTCGATCCGCAGCGTCAGCCATGTGCGCGAGTCGCTTCTAGCCGGCGCCGATGTCGGCACAATGCCGACAGACATTTTCAAAAAGCTGCTGAGCCATCCCCTGACCGACAAGGGTCTGGCCGCCTTCGTCGCCGACGCCAAGAAGGCGAACGTCACCATTAAGGGATAGCGTGGCGGAGGGGGCGGACGCGCTGCGCAAAAGCTGGCTTCAGTCGCTGGCGCATGAACGCCGTGCCTCGCCGCACACTTTGCGCGCCTATGGCGATGACGTGGCGCGCTTTATCGGTTTCCAGGCGGGCCATATCGGTGGCGCGGTGACGCAAAAGGCGCTGGCCAAACTCACGCCTGCCGATATCCGCGCCTTTATCACCGCGCGTCGCCAGGAAGGCCTGGGCCCCGGCGGCGTGCAGCGCGCGCTGGCGGCGGTGCGCAGCTTCTACAAATTCCTCGCCAAGGAAGGGGTGCTGGAAAATGCCGCCGCCCGTTCCATCAGGACGCCACGGGTGCGCCGTCCGCTGCCAAGGCCTTTGTCAGTGGGCGATGCCGAGCGCGCCATTGCGGAAGCCGGCAGCCATGATGTGGAATGGCTGGGCGCGCGCGATGCGGCGCTGCTGACGCTGCTCTATGGCGCGGGCCTGCGCATCTCCGAAGCTTTGGGCCTGAAACGCGGTGACGTGCCGTTGGGCGAAACCCTCACCGTGCTGGGTAAGGGCCGCAAGGAACGCAGCGTGCCGATCCTGCCGGTGGTCGCGTCGGCGCTCAGCGACTATGCCGCGAAAATCCCTTTCACCGGCGCGCCGTCATCGTCGCTGTTTCTGTCGCGGCGCGGCAAGCCGATGAGCGCGCGCGAGGCGCAAGGCCTGATGCAGCGTTTGCGCGGCCGATTGGGATTGCCGGAAAAAGCCACGCCGCACGCCCTGCGGCATTCCTTTGCCACGCACATTTTACAGGGCGGCGGTGACCTGCGTTCCTTGCAGGAACTTTTGGGTCACGCCTCACTCTCCACCACGCAAATCTATACCGCGATGGACACGCGCCAGTTGTTGGAGACCTATTCCAAAGCGCATCCGCGTGCAAAAAGCTGACTGATTAATTGTCATATTAAGTGTCACAGGCGTTGAGCCTGTACGCGCTTTTGTCCTCCGACTATGGTCCGAAAAAAATCGGGGCATGGGTATGCGGGGCAGATTTCGGTCATTGGCGGCATTTTGTCTGGGCACCAGCGCACTCATCTCTGCGCCCGCCCTGGCGGGAATAATCGACTACCCCAATGGCACCACCAATGCGTCCCCTATCACGCTGATAGATAACACCACTCAGCTGCAGGTATTGACCGGGTCCGCAACACAGTCAGGGGCGATCTCAGAAAGCGGCGGTTCTTGGGGCTTGGAAAAGATCGGCGCCGGGACACTCACATTGTCCGGTGCCAACACCTATTCCGGCGGCACAACGATCACCGGCGGTACGCTCTCCGTGGCAAGTGATGCCGCGCTTGGTGCTACCAGCGGCGCTGTCACGCTGAACGGCGGAATGCTGCAATTCGGAGGTGGTGTAACGGCCCGCAATTATGTGGTTCAGGCCGGTGGAGGCACTTTCAGCGCTGGCGATCCCAATGTCAGCGCTCCGGGCAATCAAAGCACCATCACAGGAACAATCTCTGGCCCAGGGCATCTGACGTTCACGGGCTTTGGCGGCATAACGCTAACCGGCAACAACACATATACCGGCGGAACAACGATCTATGAGGGCGCAATTCTCGTCGGCAATGGCGGAACGACAGGTTCGATTATCGGTAACGTCGTCAGCGGCGTTGGAACGAGCAATGCCGGAATAAATTTCAATCGATCCGACAATATCACTTTCAGCGGCGACATTTCGGGCCTGGGCTATGTGGCGCAGTATGGAACCGGCACGCTGACGCTGACTGGAAACAACACCTACGCTGCCTACACCACGGTCCTGCAAGGACGGCTTGCCTTTGCCAGCGATGCAAATGTCGGGACCGGCGACGTCAATATCTACAGCGGCGGCACCGTCCAGTACAATGCCTCCTTCACCAGCGCGCTGAATTATCAGCTTGGCGGGGGCGCGTTCGACACCAACGGAAATACGGTGATCTTGTCCGGCAACGTGTTCACCATGACCGGCGCCAACGTCGCCGCCGGCTATGGCGGCCTGACCAAGATCGGAGCGGGGACTTTGATCCTGACGGGATCGGATACCTATCAAGGTCCCACATTGATTTCAGGCGGCACATTGCAGATCGGCAATGGCGGTACCACCGGCTCGACCGGTGTCGGCACCAGCATCGTGGATAACGCTGCATTGGTTTTCAATCGCTCTGACAATATCAGTTTCGGAGGCGTCATTTCCGGGTCCGGTTCTTTGGCGCAGGCCGGACCGGGCATGCTGACGCTGACGGGCGCGAACACCTACACCGGCGGCACCACGATCTCAGGCAGCACATTGCGGGTGGGCGCTGGCGGCACCTTCGGTTCCCTGGGCACGGGCACTATCACGATCAACAACAATGGTGCGCTGATTTTCAACCGCAGCGACGCGGTGACGGTGAGCGATGCGATCGTGACCACGGTCCCCAACGGCTCGCTCACCCAGGCTGGCAGCGGCACCCTGATCCTGACCGGCGCCAACACCTATAACGGGGGCACCACCATCGCAGCGGGTACCTTGCAAGTTGGCAATGGCGGTACCTCCGGTACGTTGGGCAGTGGCGGGGTCGTCGATAACGGCGCACTCGTTTTCAATCGCAGCGACACCTTCACGGTGATCAACGCCATTTCAGGCAGCGGCAGCCTTACCCAGGCGGGCACCGGTACGCTGATCCTGAATTCTTCCAACACTTATAGCGGCACGACCACCATCAATAGCGGAGGCACATTGCAGGTCGGCCCCGGCGGTACCAACGGCACTCTGGGTTCTGGCAATATTGTCGACAATGGTACGTTGAATTTCAACCATGTCGACAATATCAGCATTTCCAACATCGTGTCCGGCTCGGGTGGCCTGGGCCAGATCGGCGCCGGCATCCTGACTCTGACCGGCGCCAATACCTATACGGGCGGCACCACCATCAACGGCGGCACGCTGGCGCTGAGCGGCTCAGGCAGCATCGCCACGTCCAGCGCAGTGGCCGACGGCGGCACCTTCGATATTTCCGGCATCACCGCCTCCGGCACCAGCATCAAGGCGCTGACCGGCGCAGGCAGCGTGGTATTGGGCGACAAGATGCTGATCATCACCGCCGGCGGCGGCATCTTCTCCGGCACCGCGAGTGCATCCGGCGTCGGCGGCGTCTTGGAAATGGCGGGCGGCAGCACGACTTTTACCGGCACCATCAATGCCCCCGTGACAGTGGATTCCGGCGCCGCCATCCAAATCGGCAATGGTGGCACTGCCGGTTCTGTCAACGCCCCTATTGCCGGCACTGGCACCCTGATCTTCAATCGCAGCGACAATGTCTCCCTGCCGGTTATCGACTTCCTCAGCAAACTCAACCTCACCCAGGCAGGCAGCGGCACTCTGACCATCTCTAATGCGAACGCCTTCAACACGGTCACGATCAGTGCGGGCACTTTGCAGGTCACTGCCTTTGGCACGATAGGCAACGCGTCCATCAACAATAACGGGGCGCTGGTGTTCGACATGACCAATGCCGGCGGTGCACGGGTCTTTTTCAGCACCATATCCGGCAGCGGCAGCCTTACGGTGACCGGCGGCGGAACCGTGTTCCTGCAAGGCGCCAACACTTATAGCGGCCCGACCACCGTTGACAGCAACAACGTCCTGATGGTGGGCGATGGCGGTACGCATGGAACCATCGGCGGCGGCGCGATCACCAACAACGGCCTGCTGCTGTTCGCCCGCAGCGATACCATCACCCTTTCCAATGCGATATCGGGCAGCGGCACCTTCTTTCAGACAGGATCGGGAACCATGATCCTGACAGGCGCCAATACATCAACCGGCACCACTTTCATTGACGGCCGCGGGCTGTCCAACGGCACCTTGCAGATCGGCAATGGCGGCACATCCGGTTCGATAGCCGGCAATATTGCCAACAAGGGAGCGCTTATCTTCAACCGCTCCGATGCCGTGACCTATGCGGGCGTGATCTCCGGCACCGGCACAGTAACGCAGGCCGGCAGCGGGACGCTGACGCTGTCCGGGACAAACACCTATACCGGCAACACCTCGGTCAATGCCGGGACATTGAATGTGGCGGGCAATATCGGCAGCTCCAGCGTCAGCATCGCCAACGGTGCGACTCTGAAGGGCACCGGTACGGTGGGGGCTACCAGTGTGGCTGGCGGCGGCACATTGGCGCCTGGTAACTCCATCGGCACTTTGACCGTCAACGGCAACCTGACCTTGGCGTCGGGGGCCATCTACAATGTGGAAGTGTCACCCGCCGCCGCCGACCGCATCAATGTCAGCGGCACCGCCAGTATCAATGGCTCTGTCGTTGCCAGCGTTGCGCCCGGCACCTACGGCTTCGGGCAGCAATATACGCTGATCAACGCCACCGGTGGCGTCAGCGGCAGTTTCGCATCGCTCAGCGGAATCCCCGTCAACCTGAAAGGCCAACTCAGCTACGATGCCAACAACGCCTATCTGACTCTCTCGCCCAATGCACTGGCGCCGTCGCTGTCCAATCCGACTGCAAGTCAGAGCGGCGGCGTGGCGGCGATTGATGCCGCGGTTGCGGCAGGTAACGTGCCGCCCGCGGGATTTGCGGCCCTCTACGGCCTTTCCGGTGCCGCGCTAAAGAGTGCCCTGGATCAGATCTCCGGCCAGGCCGCGCCCAATGTCACTAATGCCGTGGGCAACAGCTTTCTCTCTTTCATGTCGATGACCGCACAGGGCGGCAGCGGTGCGAGCAGCAACTTCGCGCCCGGCAGCGCCTATGGCGGCGCCGATGCGCCGCACCGCGCTCAGCTCGGTACTGGTGAAACGCGCGTCTGGGGCGCGGCCTATGGCGGGCATCTGGGATTGTCGGGCGACAAGGTCAGCGGTGCAGCCGGTCTCTCCAGCAACAATGTCGGCATGATCGGCGGCGCGGACATGCGCGTGGCGGACGGCATCCTCGCCGGCGTTACGCTCGGGCTGGGACGTCAGCAGTTCCATTCCGGCAATGGCACGGGCGACAGCGACGATGTCATGCTCGGCCTGTATGGCCGCGCCGATGCCGGTTCTGCTTATCTTGCGGCATCGTTCGGTGTTGGCTGGCACCGGATCGAAACTCAGCGCGTCGTCACCGTATCCGGCACGGATGTGTTGCAGGGCAAACAGAATGCCAATGATTTTGGTGGCCGCATCGAGACGGGTTGGCATTTGCCGCTGGACGATACTTACACCGTCACGCCTTACGCCGCCTTTGCAGGCGAAAGCTTCGAAAGTCCCGCCTATGCCGAGACTGCGCTTTCCGGTGCTTCGACTTTTGCGCTGTCTTACGCGGCTCAGACCACCACCCTGGGCCGCAGCGAATTGGGCGCGCATCTGGATCGTAACTATGCGCTGGAACAAGGCACTCTGACGGCAGGCTTGCGGGCCGCTTGGGCGCATCAGCTGGACGACCTGCCCTTTACCCAGGCCAGTTTCATTGGCCTTCCGGGCGCGGCTTTCCAAGTGGCCGGGGTGCGACCCGCCCCGGATACCGCCCTTCTGGGTCTGGACCTTGAAATTCAGAACAGCTCCGGCCTGTTCTTCGGCCTCCATGGCGAAAGTCAGTTCGGTGCCGGCACCACCGCGGTCGAGGGGTTGGGCAATTTCGGCTGGCGCTGGTAGCGCCGTCCGCCTAGCATGCGCCATCGAAAAAGCGGCTGAACCGCCACTCCCCGGGGGAATGCATGAAAAAGACCTTGTTGGTTTCCGTAGCTATGCTCGCCGCCGCGCCGGTCCTGGCCGCCGAGCCCGATGGCCTGATTTTGCCGGAAGGCTTTCACGCCACGGTGGTGGCCGAAGGGCTGGGCCCCATCCGCCATATGGCCCTGCGCGGCAATGACATTTATGTCTCCACCCGCCATGGGCAAAATCAGCCTTCGGTCGGTATCGTGGCGCTGCGTCTGGGGCCGGATCACAAGCCGGTGCAGACCGAGCATATCGCCGGCATCGATCAGGGCACCGGCA
>Ga0310811_10008466_pt1 | contig 13233 bp, 11 predicted proteins | sample YCmetagenome_FD_207642 | JGI IMG/M metagenome (GOLD analysis project Ga0310811, IMG submission 207642) | Soil microbial communities from experimental microcosm in Duke University, North Carolina, United States - YC | ecosystem: Engineered > Artificial ecosystem > Soil microcosm > Unclassified ...
CAATGAGACCGCCAGCGAAGCCTACAACCCTGACAATCTGATGTGCCGCGCACTGGCCGCCATCAAGGCGGCGGTCCCCGGCATCGGCCTGATCGCCGACGTGGCGCTGGACGAATATTCCAGCGATGGCCAGGACGGCCTGGTGCGGGACGGCGAAGTGCTGAACGATGAGACCGTCGCGGTGATGGTCAAGTCGGCGCTGGTGCAGGCCAGGGCCGGTGCCGACATCATCGCCCCTTCCGACATGATGGATGGCCGGGTGGGCGCCATCCGCACCGCGCTGGACGAAAACGGTTTCGAACATGTGCAGATCATGTCCTATGCCGCCAAGTACGCGTCGGTTTTTTACGGACCCTTCCGCGACGCGGTGGGCTCGGGCGCACGGCTGAAAGGCGACAAGAAGACCTACCAGATGGACCCGGCCAACATCGACGAGGCGCTGCGCGAAGTGGCGCTGGACATCGAGGAAGGCGCCGACAGCGTGATCATCAAGCCGGGCCTGCCTTATCTGGACGTGATCGGCGCGGTGAGGAACAATTTCAACATCCCCATATTCGCCTATCAGGTGTCCGGCGAATACGCGATGATCGAGTTTGCGGCGCGCGCCGGCGCCTTCGACCGCACGAACGCGATGATGGAAAGCCTGGCATGCTTCAAGCGGGCCGGCGCCAGCGGCATCCTCACCTATTTCGCGCCCGAAGCGGCGCGCCTGCTGGGACGCTAGCGTCGCCGGCATGTCAGATACCCCGTTTATCCAGGGACGACACCGCAGGAATCTTCTTTCTGGCCGGCGGTGGCGCATGCGGCTGGTTTTCTGGGGCGGTGCGGTGGCGGTCGGCGCCGTCAGCGTGGCCTTCGCCGCCGCCGCGACCCGGATGGCGGCGCTGTTCCACACCATGCTGTTCAATCCCTGGATCGCGCTGGTCCTGACACCGGCCGGCTTCACGCTCTCGGCCTGGATCGCAGCACGCTATTTTCCGGGCAGCCAGGGCTCGGGCATTCCCCAGGCCATTGCCGCGCGGCACATTCGAGACACAGGCCTGAGATCCCAGATTCTCTCTCTGCGCCTGACCTTCGGCAAGATCGTCCTGACCCTGTTCGGCCTTGCGTGCGGCGCATCCATCGGGCGCGAAGGCCCCACCGTGCAGGTGGGCGCGGCGATCATGCTGCAGTCTGCACGCATCGGCCGGATGATCAGCCAGCGCGGCGTTATCCTGGCGGGATCCGCGGCCGGCGTGGCCGCCGCTTTCAACACTCCGCTGGCCGGCATCGTTTTCGCCATCGAGGAAATGGGCCGCGCCTTCGAGCAGCGCACCAGCGGGCTGGTGCTGATCGCTGTGATCCTGGCGGGCATGGCCTCACTGGGCCTGGTGGGCAATTACAGTTATTTCGGCAGCAACGCATCGATGCTGACGGTCACCATTGACTGGGTGGCACTGCCGCTTTGCGGGATCGCGGGCGGCGTGCTCGGTGCGCTGTTCGCCCGCGCGGTGCTGCGGATCAATGCCTTCACAAGTGCCTATGTCGCGGCCAATCCGCGCCGCCTCATGCTTGTGGCGTTTGTCGCCGGGGTGATCGTGGCTTTATGTGGCCTGGCCAGCGGTGGGGCAACCTATGGCACCGGCTATGAAGCGGCGCGCCAGGCGGTGGAAGGCGGCGGCATGTCATTCGGTTTTGCACCGCTGAAATTTCTGGCCACCGTCGCCTCGACCTGTTCGGGCATACCTGGCGGCCTGTTCGCCCCATCCCTTTCCATCGGCGCCGGGCTTGGCGAAACCGTCGCGGCGGCGCTTCACGTCCATGCGCCTGGCGCCATCGTGCTGCTGGGCATGACGGCCTATTTCGCAGGCGTAGTGCAGGCGCCGATCACCGCGGCTGTCATCATCGGCGAGATGACCAACGCCACCGCCATGCGTCTGCCGCTGCTGCTGGCGGCGCTGATCGGATATGGCATCTCGCGCGCCATTCAGCGCGAGTCGCTCTACCACGCGATGGCGCGGCAGTTCCTGGCCAATCTCAAACGGTAGTCAATCCCGCGCGGTTGAAAACAGGCTGCGCAGGATGATCTCCGTCCGCGCCGGCAGGACATGCAGGCCCGAACGGCGCTGTCCCAGGTCGATCACATTCTCCAGCACCAGCATGGCCAGGCCATGTACCGAGGACCAGACAGCCAGCCCAAGCGCCGGATCGGACAAAGCATCGCCGATCTGGGTGCCGATGGCATCGGCTTTCAGTCCCAGCGTGGGGAACTGATCGCGATTGGGAAGCTGGCCCCCGAACATCAGCCGCGCGAGCGCCGGGCGGGCCGCCACGAAACGCATATAGGCGGCACCGATATGGGCGATGCGATCCGACTCCGAACCGGGCATGTTCGCCGCCCCGGCCAGCGACTCGCGCAACTCTTCGAAGCCCTCGGTCGCCAGCTCGACCAGAAGTGCCTCATGATTGGGAAAATGCCGGTACGGCGCAGCATGGCTGACCCCGGCGCGGCGCGCGACCGCACGCAGGGTCAATGCCGCCAGCGACTCTTCCTCCAGGATGGCGCGGGCCGCCTCCAGCAATCCGTTGCGCAGGTCGCCGTGATGATATCCCCGCGGGGCCTTGTCCCGCGCCGCTTCGGCTCCAAGTGCCTGCTGATCCCGCTCATCCATGCCAATGCTATCCCTTGTTGCCCTTGCGCGCGGCTTCCTGACGGACAAACAGGCTGGAGGTATCCCAGCGCTTGCCGCCCAGATTTTCCACTTCCGCGTAAAACTGATCGACCATGGCGGTCATGGGCAGGCTGACTTCCTGCTTGCGCGCCTCCTCCAGGGCAATGCCCAGGTCCTTGCGCATCCATTCCACCGCGAAGCCGTGATTGTATTCGCCGGCATCCATGGTCTTGTAGCGATTCTCCATCTGCCAGCTTCCCGCCGCACCCTGGGAGACCACCTGCTCGACCTCCTTGATGTCGAGGCCAGCAGCGCGCGCCAGGCTGAAGCCCTCGGCCAGGCCCTGGACTATGCCGGCGATGCAGATCTGATTGACCATCTTGGTGAGCTGGCCTGACCCGGCCGGGCCAAGCCGCTTGGACAGCTTTGCGTAAACGGCCATCACCGGTTCGGCGCGGGCATAATCTTCCTCGCGGCCGCCACACATGATGCTCAGCTTGCCGTTGACGGCGCCGGCCTGGCCGCCCGATACAGGCGCATCAACGAAACCGAAGCCGCGCTTGCCGGCTTCCTGCGCCAGTTCGCGCGCGATGCCCGCGGACGCGGTGGTGTGATCGACAAACAGCGAGCCCTTGGCCATGGCGTTGAATGCGCCCTGCGGACCGAGCGTGACTTCACGTAGATCGCTGTCGCGTCCCACGCAGCAGAATACGATGTCCTGGCCCTTTGCCGCTTCGGCGGGCGTGGCCGCCATCTTGCCGCCATATTCCTTCTGCCACTGCGACGCTTTGGCGCTATTGCGGTTGTACACGGTGACGTCGTTGCCGGCCTTCAGAAGGTGCCCTGCCATGGGATAGCCCATGACCCCCAGACCGATAAATGCGGTTTTCATTATTCCACCACTTCCATTTTAGGAGTTGCTCCAGCCGCAAATTCCGGCCTTTTCATCAGCCATATCACGGCGAAAACCGGAAGGCTGATCACAAACATGAAAAGGAAATCGTTGGCATAGGCCTGAACCTGCGCGCGGTATTCTAGGAGAGAATTCAGATTTGCCAACCCAAAAGGAATCTGCGGGTTCATCATCATCGATGGTCCATTGACGCCCAGTGCCCGGTTGAAGGGCGATGCATAGGCGGAAAGATGCGCGTGGATCGTCTGAATGCTGTCGGCCAGGATCGTCGTGGTCAGCGAAACACCGATGGCGCTGCCGATATTGCGCGTGAGATTGGTCAATGCCGCGCCGTCTGTACGCAGTTTTGCCGAAAGTGTCGCAAATGCAACCAGATTCATGGGCACGAACACCGATCCCATGCCGACTCCCTGCACGAAGGTCACCCAGAACAGACTCTCCACGCTGACAGCGGGCGTCCAGGCGGTCATCTGCCACAGCGACCACAACATCAGGCCGGCACCCACGGTCATGATCAGGCGCGGGTCCATCTTCATGGTCATTCGGCCCGTGACCAGCATGGCCGCCATCACGCCCAGGCCGCGCGGCACCATCAGGAAGCCGGTCTGGGTGACCGAGCGGCCAGACAGGTTCTGCAGATAGGGCGGCAGCAGCGCCGAGGATGCCAGCAGCACCAGGCCCATCACGAACATCAGCACCACGCCGCCGACGAAATTGCGGTCCTTGAAAATCTCGCGCGGGATGAACGGCTTTTCCGCTGTCAGCATGTGAACCACAAACAGATAGAGCGCGATGCCGGCCACGATCGCTTCGATCACGATTTCGCCGGAGGAGAACCAGTCCTTGGTGGTGCCGCGATCCAGCACGAGCTGCAAGGCGCCAAGACCGACCGACAGGGCGCCGAACCCGAACCAGTCGAAGCGCAACGTGGAATCGCGCGCCGTATCCTTGAAGAATATCCACAACGCGACGCAGGAGACGATGCCGAACGGCACGTTGATATAGAAGACCCAGCGCCAGCTGTAGGTATCGGTCAGCACGCCGCCCACGGTAGGTCCCAGGATCGGCCCCAGCATCACGCCCATGCCCCAGATCGCCATCACGCTGCCGCGCCTGGCGGGCGGATACATGTCCATCATCACCGCCAGGGACAAGGGCCCCAGCGCGGCGCCAAACACCCCCTGCACCAGACGGAACAGCACCATCTGTTCCAGCGACTGGGCGGCACCGCAAGCCATGGAGGCAACCGTGAAACCGGCGATGCAGGTGATGAGAAAATTCTTCTTGCCGAAGCGCGCCGCCAGCCAGCCGACCGGCGCGGTCATGATGGCGGCAGCGATGATGTAGCTGGTCAGCACCCAGGTAATCTGGTCGCGGGCGGCAGACAGGCTGCCCTCCATATAGGGCAGCGCCACATTGACGATGGTGGTGTCGAGGGCCTGCATCAGCACGCCCGCCATCGATCCCAGCAGAACCGCCCATTCGGCGATCTTGTTGTCGTACTGATGAGCGGCGTGCGGCGTATGATCCATGGAGCCTATAGGCCGTTAAGCAGGCGGAACCAGCGACGATGTCCGGTGTCGACCGAGATCACCGCACTCATGCCCACGCGCAGCGGACGATCGCACTGGCTGTGGTCTATGGCGATGCGAACGGGAATGCGCTGGACAACCTTGACCCAGTTGCCGCTGCCATTTTCGGCCGGGAGTGCGGAGAACGAGCTGTCGCTGCCCGCGCTCACGCTATCGACATGCCCGGTCCATCTGCATCCCGGATAGGTATCGATGGTGAAACTGACCGGCGCGTCGGGATGGATATGGGTCAGTTCGGTCTCCTTCAGATCCGCCTCGACCCAGATCCGGTCGCCGATCAGGCCCACCGCGCTGGTGGTGGTGAAGGCAGACAGCGCCGATATCACCAGGGTGCCGGGCTGGAGCGAATCCACCTCGCTCACCGTGCCGGCGAAGGGCGCGCGTACGGTGGCATGATCCAGCTGGCGCTGGGCTTCATCGACCTGCGCCTTGGCCTTCATGTAGTCGGGTGACTTCTCCACCGGCAGGTCCGGATTGCCGTTCAGCTTGGCCAGGTCGGTGGCCGCGGTCTGGCGCAGGGACGCGACGGTCGCCTGTGCGCTCAGCAGCGCGGCATGGGCGTTATCGACTTGGATGGCGGCGATGGCGTTCTGCCTGGCCAGCGCCAGATAGCGCTCATAGGTCTTCTGATTCACGTTGACCTGTGCCTGCTGGGCAGCCACCTGGGCCAACGCGGCGCGATACTGCGCGCGGGTGGACTCCACATCCTGGGCGGCGCTCGCCAGCGCTGCCTGGGCATTCTCAAGCGCGATGCGGAACGGCTTGGGGTCCAGGGTGAAGAGAATATCTCCTGCCTTCACATGCTGGCCCTCGCGCACGTTGACGGACTCGACCAGCCCGGAGACGTCGGTGGAAACCATCAGCTTGTTGGCATGGACATAGGCATCGTCGGACGTCACATAGCGGCCGCTCACCAGATAGAAGACCAGGGCCGCCGCCAGGAACACGGCGACGCCCCCGATCATCAGGATGCGGCGCAGGCGGGCGCGGTCGATACCAGCGCGCCGCAGGGCGCCCGCCGGAAGCGCGGCGGTATCATTCGCGGATGACATTCTATTCTCCCGCCGCGGCCAGCTTGCCGGGCTCAGTGGTCAGCTTGTCCTTCATGTGAAGAAGAGCGTTGGTGACGGTGTCGAGGGTCTGCTCGTCCAGCCCCTCCGTGACGCTTGCGAAAAGATTGTTCTTGTAACGGTGGATTTCCTTGAGAATGGGCAGGGAAGCCGGCAGCAGGTGCAGGCGGCGGATACGGCGGTCAGCCGGATCCAGCCGGCGCTCCAGCAGCCCGCGCGCCTCCAGCCGGTCGACAAGACGACCCACCGTGATCGGCTCGACCTCGCACAGGCTGGCCATTTCGTTCTGCGTCATGCCCGGCTGGCGGTCCAGCCTTGCCAGGATCACCCATTGCGCCCGGGTCATGCCATAGGCGCGCGCCCGCTGGTCGAAACGCGTGCGCATGAGCCGCGCCACGTCATGCATCAGGACCAGCATGTCCTTGTCCAGATTCATGGCCGGGACCATAAGCAGCGTTATAATAACGTGCAAGATTATAAGGCAGCTATTTTTGCAGGGCCTGCCTGCAAAAACGAAGGGGCCGGCGGGTTACCCCGCCGGCCCCGGTTCTCAGGCTACCGATAAGTTTACGGAGTAACCTTCAGGGTCTGGCCCCAGGAGGCTTCGATCTGCTTCACGACGCTTTCGGGAAAGGGAACATAGTCCAGCTTCTCCGCATCGGGGGCGCCGTCATGCAGGGCATAGTCGAGGAACTGCAGCACCGCCTTGTTCTTGGCGGCCGGATAGTCAGACCGCATCAGCATATAGGTGGCGGCAGTGATCGGCCAGGACTTGGCGCCGGGCTGGTTGGTCAGGATCAGGTAGAAATCCTGCACCTTCGAGAAGTCGGCATTGGCGGCCGCCGACTGGAAGGCTTCCATGGTCGGCTTCACGCGCTGGCCCGCGGCATTGATCATGTCGGTGTAGACCAGGCTGGACTGCTTGGCATAGGCATACTCGACATAACCGATCGAGCCGACCAACTGGGCGACCGACGCGGCAACACCGGCATTGCCCTTGCCGCCCACGCCACCGGGCCAGGACACGGCCGTGTCAGCGCCGATCTTGCTGTGCCATTCCGGATTCACCTTGCCCAGATAGTTGGTGAAGTTGAAGGTGGTGCCCGAACCGTCCGAACGGTGCACGGTCAGGATCGCCATGTTGGGCAAGTTGACCTTGGGGTTCAGCGCCTTGATCGCCGGGTCGTTCCACTTCTTGATCTGGCCCAGATAGATCTTGGACAGGACGTCGCCGTTCAGCACCATCTGGCCGGCGGAAATGCCGGGCAGATGCACGACCGGCACTATCGAGATGACGACCTGCGGGAACTGAACCAGGTTGTTCTTGGCGATCTCGTCATGCATCAGCGGCTTGTCGGAATTGGCGAAGTCCACCGTCTTGGCTTCGATCTGCTTGATGCCGCCGCCCGAACCGATCGCCTGGTAGTTCACCCGGCTGCCGGTCTTCTGCGCGTATTTGGCCGCCCAGATCTGCAGCACAGGATAGATCGCCGTGCCGCCGGCGCCGGTCAGGTTCACCGCGAAGGCGCTGGTGCTCATCAGGGCCGAAGCCGCCGCCGCCACCAAAACCGTCTTGAGAGAGAATTTCATCGTGTCTTTCCTTTCATTGTGCCGCGACGCGGCACGGGCCCTTCGATTGTGCATTGCACGCGGAGAGAAGACATGAAGGGCGCGCGCGTTGAAGCGCGCCCTTCACTTATTTTACCACTGGAAGTCACCCCAGATGCCGAACTCGTTGTAGCTGCCGGTCTTCAGGCCGGTGTTGGAGCCGATGGTGGCGTTGGAAGTGGAATAAGACCCGCCGCTGACGGCGTCATGCTTCCAGGCCAGCGAGAAGTCGACGATCTTGGTCGGGCTCCAGGTGATGCCCATCGTGTAGTACTCGTTGTTCTTGCCCGGCGCGGTCCTGGTGTTGGTATCGACCGTGTCGTAGCGGCCGAACACGGCCCATTCGGGCAGGAAGTAGTAGGACGCGAAGGTCGAGACACCGTGCGCGCTGTCGCCGATACCCGGCGTGGCCACCAGGGCGGCCGAGTAGTCGTTGGCGTTGAAATATTCCACGCCCACGCGCAGGCCGTCGGCGACATAGGCACCAATCACGTCGAAGCGGTCGGCAGTGTGGAAGGTCTTGGTGCCATAGGGCGTGCCCAGCTTGCCGGTATAGCCGCCGACACCCAGGTTGAAACCGTCATAAACAGCGCTGACACGACCTTCGAAGTCGAAGCTGTCGAACCGGTTTACTCCACCGCCGGTGGGAATCTTCTTGTAGCCGCCACCATTGATCGCGGCGAAGTCGTAATTCAGCACACCGTCCAGCACCGAGCCAAGCACATGCACGCCCCAATCCGAACTGGTGGCCAGCTTCACATGCTCGGTGACGGTATTCTCGAAATAGCGCATGCCGTAGAGGCTTTCGGCATACGGCACCCAGGGAAGATCGGTGGCACCGATGCGCACGACCAGCGCCGGATCGATCTTGGCCTGCAGATAGGCCTTCTTCAGGTAGATCTGGCCCGCGCCGGTGGAGCCGTCATAGGTGACGTCGGTGGTGACGTTGGCCGAGAAGATACTATTGAAGGTGTGATCGATGCCGATATAGAAGCGCTTGATGTCGAAGTTGGTGCCGTTGCCGTTGCCGGGCACGCGCGAACCGTTCGCCTGGTTGTCGATATTGGTGAGGTCGAAATACATCCGACCGCTGATGGAGGTATTGTTCCACCAGCCGGTCGGCGCCGGCGGCGGGTTGTTGGCGGCCTCGGCAGCGCGCATTTCCGAGTTCTGGACTTCTTCCTCAAGAGCAGACAGGCGCGCCTCGAGTTCGGCGTAGCTGGGCGCCGCATCGTTCTGCGCCAGCATCACCGGCTTTTGCCCGGGCTGCCCGAAACCAGCCATCGCGGCGGTGACCGTGGGAGCGTTCGAGTCTTTCGTTCCGGCGAACGCCGAACTTCCCATTGCGATGGCGGCGACGCCCGTCATCAAAACCAGTTTCCCCATATTCATCACGACCCTCAGTCCCTGAATGTTCCGCGCAAATTCGCGCGCGGCTGCTATCGCCGCGGGGCGCTACGGGACGATGACGGGTGTGTGACGGTTGCGTGACAGGGTTCGCGGATGCGGCGCAAACCACGCCGGGGGTGTGCCCCTAGCTGTGAATAGATGCGGGCGTGGCGCCTGTACCACGCCTTCCGGCTGGCGGAATGTTCGCGCCTATTCCTGATCGGTGACGCGACGGCCGATGATTCCGTCGGGCGGTGTGCCCTGGGCAAGCGCGCTATAGCGGCCCTGGAAGTAAACAAGCGGCGCGCCGACATCGGCATGGCAGGCAAATCGCAGCACCCGCCCCAGAAGGATGGCGTGATCGCCGGCGTCCTGAATGCTTTCGCGCGCACATTCGAACACCGCCAGCGAATCGGCAAGCGCGGGCGGACCCAGTTCCGTGGAAATCAGGTCGATCCCCTCCAGCCGGTGCTCACCCGGTCCGGCCAGGCGTGAGGACACCGCCTTGTGCCCCGCCGCCAGGATGGAAACGGTGAAGCCGGGCGCGCAGGCAAAAGCCGGATAGCGGCGCGAGCGGCGGTCGATGCACCACAGCACCAGCGGCGGATCCAGCGACACGGAGGTAAAGGAATTCACGGTTATCCCGACGTGGGACACGTCCTCGGTTTCGCCGGGAACGGCGCCGATGGTGGTCATCACCGCGACGCCAGTGGGAAAGCTGCCAAGCGCTGTTCGGAAAGCGCGCGTGTCAAAATCCATGGCGCAGCCCTTCTGTCCGCCGGCATTGGTGCGCGGCCGCCACGAACCGCTCGCCACGTATGGGTTCCTGGGCCCCCATGGCTCCTCGCTCCCGGCCGGCAGGCAGAATGTCGTGCGCGCTCATCATAATGGTTAAGACCTTATCGTGCCCGGTTTCATACTCGGTTAAGCCGGGTTGTGCATGATCGGCAGAGGTTGGGCATAGCGGCACAAGACCGCAAGTCCCACCAGGGTATTGGCTGTCTAAATGGGGTTGCGGCATCATGGCCGGCGACAACGCGGTTGTCATCAAGCGCATCAAGAAAAGCGGGCACGGCGGCCATCACGGCGGCGCCTGGAAAGTGGCGTATGCGGACTTCGTGACCGCGATGATGGCCTTCTTCCTGCTGATGTGGCTGATCAACACGACCACCCCGGAACAGAAGCGCGGCATCGCCGACTATTTCGCGCCCCAGTCGATCGCCCAGACGGTTTCCGGCTCCGGCGGAGTACTGGGCGGCAAGGTAATGGGCGAAGACAGTGCCCACGCCGGCGGCGCCCAGTCTGTCATGCAGAAGCAGAGCCCGCCCTCGCCTGATTCGCCGGTCAAGGCGATGGCCAGCGGCAGTGCCCAGGGCGGCGCCAACGCCGACTCCACCAGCGACAGCAGCAGCCATTCCGCCCAGGACAGCGATTTCGCCCATGCCGCGGAGGCGATCCGCCAGTCGATCCAGGACAACCCCGACATTGCCAACCTGTCACATCAGGTGATCCTGGAAAACACGCCCCAGGGGCTGAAGGTGCAGCTGGTAGACCAGGACGGACGGCCCATGTTCCAGCAGGGCACCGCCGAGCCCATGCCCTATACGAAGAAGCTGCTGGCCGTGATCGGCGGCATCGTCTCGGCCCTGCCCAACCGCGTCTCGATCAGCGGCCATACCGCCGTGAACGACACTGCGGCCACCGGCGGAAGCTGGGAACTCTCGGCGGCCCGCGCCAACCGGGCCCGTACGCTGCTGCAGGCCGGCGGGCTTTCCTCCGACCGGATCTACGAGATTTCCGGCAAGGCGGGGTCGGAGCCGCTGCTGCCGGAAAACCCCAGCGCCAGCGCCAACCGCCGCCTGTCGATCACGCTGCTGCGGGAGGCGCCGCCCGTCCCTTCCGATCCCGGGCTCTGACCGGGGCGACGCTCGCTCCCGCACAAAATCCGTTTTAGCCCGACAAAAAAATACTCCGCGGGACTCGGTTTGTTTGCCATACTCCCCGTGGACGGGCAGGTTTGGGCCGTGACGGAGCAACGCAGCACTCGCATACCGCAATTCTTCCTCACCCCAGGTGGGCCCTGCCCTTATCTGCCTGGGCGGATCGAGCGGAAAGTCTTTGCCCGGCTGGGTGGTACCCTGGCCCAGCCCCTTTCCGAAGCCCTGACCCATTCAGGCTTCCGCCGAAGCCAGTCCATCGCGTATCGCCCCGCCTGTGAAGGCTGCAATGCCTGTGTGTCCGTTCGCATCCTTGCCAGCCGCTTCGCCCCCAGCCGCGGCCAGCGCCGCACGCTGAATCGCAGTGACGACCTGATCCGCACCGAAGTCGCCGCTGAAGCCACGCGCGAGCAATTCGCGCTGCTGCGCACCTACCTGGACTCGCGCCATCCCGGCGGCGGCATGAGCGATATGGGCCTGTTCGATTATGTGGCGATGGTGGAGGAAACCCCGGTTTCCACCCACATCGTGGAATATCGCAAGCCCGACGGCGTGCTGGTCGCCGCCGCGCTGACCGACAAGCTGAAGGACGGGCTGTCGATGGTCTACAGTTTCTTCCATACCGGCGAAGAGGCACGCAGCCTTGGCACCTACATGATCCTGGACCATGTGCGCGCCGCCCAGCGCCAGCACCTGCCCTATGTCTATCTGGGCTACTGGGTACGCGGCAGCCGCAAGATGGATTACAAGGTGCGCTTCTCGCCGCTGGAGGCGCTGACCCAGAATGGCTGGGAAGCAATGCAGGTTCAGCCTGACGGCGAATAGCCGTCAGCCGGCGCCGCCTCCAAACCTCTGTTTCCACTCCGCGATCTGCTCCTCGCCGATCTTGGGCACCAGCATCTCGGGCGCGTTGATCGGCTGGCCGGGCAAAAGATCGTCCAGCAGCACCTTCATGCCTTCCTCGGGGAACGGGATCACCCCGGCGCGACAGCCCACCGGCTGGATGCATTCGTGGATGGTCTTCGCAAATGTCGGCATCACCGGCCAGATGAGGTGCGCGAACTGGTGCACCAGGTTAAGGCCCATACGCACGCCCACCGCCGCGCGGGCGCGATCGGTCTTCACATGCGTCCAGGGCGCGGCGCGGGTGAGATATTCGTTGCCCGCCACCCAGATGGCGCGCAGTTCGGCCATCGCCTTGCGAAACTCGGCCTGCTCCATATAGTCCGCATACTGAGCGATCCGCCGGTCCAGTTCGGCGATCAGGGCAAATTCCTCTTCGCCATATTCGCCCTCGCCCGGCACCTGGCCGTCGAAGCGGGCGACGCAGAACTTGGTCACGCGGCTGACGAAGTTGCCCAGCACGTCCGCCAGGTCCTTGTTGATGACGCCGGCGAAATGCTCCCAGGTGAAGTTGCTGTCACTGCCTTCGGGCGCGTTGGCGATCAGGTAGTAGCGCCACCAGTCGGCGGGCGCGATCTCCAGGGCCGTGTCCATGAAGATGCCGCGCTTGCCGGAAGTCGAGAATTTGCCGCCGTCATAGTTCAGCCAGTTGAATCCCTTCAGCCGGTCGACCAGCTTCCACGGCTCGCCCGAGGCCATGATGGTGACGGGAAAGCCCACGGTGTGGAATGGCACATTGTCCTTGCCCATGAACTCCCAATAGGTGACGGCGTCCCCGCCCTGCCACCAGTCCTTCCAGGCATCGCCCTTGCCGTTCTTGTCGGCCCACTCCTTGGTGGCGGCGATATATTCTATGGGAGCGTCGAACCAGACATAGAAGACCTTGCCCTTGAGCGCGCCGCCGGCGATGTCGTCGGGCACCGGAATGCCCCATTCCAGGTCGCGGGTGATGCCGCGGTCCTTCAGCCCCTCGTCCAGCCACTTGTAGGCGATCGACGTGACCAGCTGGGGCCAGTCGGCCTTGTGGCTGTCGATCCAGGCGCGCAGACGGTCGGCGAACTGCGACTGTTTCAGGAACAGGTGGGTGGAATCGCGGATCTCGATATCCCTGGCACCCGACACCGCCGAACGCGGCTCGATCAAATCGACGGGATCGAGCACGCGAGTGCA
>Ga0310811_10008467_pt1 | contig 13233 bp, 11 predicted proteins | sample YCmetagenome_FD_207642 | JGI IMG/M metagenome (GOLD analysis project Ga0310811, IMG submission 207642) | Soil microbial communities from experimental microcosm in Duke University, North Carolina, United States - YC | ecosystem: Engineered > Artificial ecosystem > Soil microcosm > Unclassified ...
TACGCGGAGCTGCAGGATTTTTATCGTCGCGGCCTCGCGCAGCTCGATGCGTATTGCCGCAAGACCTACAACCAGCCGTTCGCCCGGTTGGAGAGCGGCAAACAGGACGAAGTAATCGCAGCGCTCGAGCAGGGCAAGGCGAGCGGTTTCGTATGGCCCGAGGCGCGGGCGTTCTTCGAGACCATCCGCACGCACACCATCGAGGGGCTCTTCGCGGATCCGGTGTATGGCGGCAACAAGGATTTCGCCGGATGGCGGCTGGTGGGCTTCCCGGGCGGACAAGCGGTGTACACGCCCGCCGACCTGCAAGACAGACAGGCGTTCACACGCGCGCCGATGATCGGCCTGCAGTCGCAGGGCGGCAAGGCCACAACGTAGCCATGGCAACCCAGAAGGCGGACGTCGTCATCGTCGGTGTTGGTGCGGCCGGCGGAATACTCGCAGCGGAGCTCGCCAAGGCGGGCATGAAGGTGATCGGCCTCGAGCGCGGGGCGCGTCACGCGACCGCGGATTTCGCCGGCCTTGATGAACTGCGCTACTTCCAGCGGCAGGACCTGCGTCCGCACAACAAGCGCCAGCCGGTCACATGGCGGCCGAATCCGCGCACGCGTGCCAACCCGATGGGCGTGCTGAACTACGGCAACCAGGCCGGCGGCGGAACGGTGCACTACGGCGCGGTCTCCTGGCGATTGCACGAGGACGATTTCCGCGCGAGATCACAGACCATCGAACGCTACGGCGCTACGGCCATTCCGAAAGACTCCTCGCTCGCCGACTGGCCGTTGACGTACGCCGACCTCGAGCCCTTTTACGATCGCGCCGAATACGAGCTCGGCGTGTCCGGCAAGGCGGGCAATCTCGGTGGCCGCAAGATCGACGGCGGCAATATCTTCGAGGCGCCGCGCCGCCGTGAGTATCCGCTGCCGCCGCTGCTTGCCGATCAATCGGGCGTCATCTTCGAGCAGGGCGCGCGCAAGCTCGGGTATCACCCGTTTTCCACGCCGCGCGCCATCCTGTCGCGCAACTACCAGGGGCGTCCCGCGTGCAGCTACTGCGGCTTCTGTCAGGCGTTCGGCTGCCACATCGGCGCGAAGGGGAGCATCCTCGTCACCAAACTTCCCGAGGCCGATGCGACCGGCAATTTCACGCTGATCACCGGCGCGATGGTGCATCGCGTCAACAGCGACAACAGCGGCCGCGCGACCGGCGTGTCGTACTGGGGCATCGACGGTTCGCAGAACACGATCGAAGCGGATCTCGTGATCCTTGCAACCTTCATCTACGACAACACACGCCTGCTGCTGCTCTCGAAGACGGCGAAATTCCCGAACGGCCTGGCGAATTCGAGCGGACACGTCGGCAAGCATCTGATGGCGCACATCGGGGCGCGGGTCTTTGTCGCCTTCGACGATCGCTTCGTCAACATTTACATGGGTCCCAGTGCGCAGAAGCACACCCTGGACGATTTCAACGCCGACAATTTCGATCACGGCGGCAGGAATTTCATCCGCGGCGCGCAGATCTCGATCACGCCGGCCGATCTCGAGGCCGGCCCAATCGGCGCGGCGCTAGCGATGAACCCGCCGCCCGGCGTGCCGAGATGGGGCGCCGCGTATCGAGACTTCCTCTCGAAATACTTCGCACGGCATGCCGCGATCGTTGCGCAGACCGAGAACCTGCCGTACGCCGACCAGACGATCGACCTCGATCCGAACGTGCGCGATCAGTTCGGGCTGCCGGCACCGCGTCTGACCTACGACTGGCGACGGCCGAACGAAACAGCCCGCATCGAGTTCCTCTTCGGCAAGCTCGAAGAACTGGGACGTGCGATGGGCGCCACGCATGTCTGGCGCGCGCCCTCGGGCTCAGGAGCGCCGGGCGCGCACCACGAGGGCGGTACGCGCATGGGCAGCGATCCCAAAACATCGGTGGTGAATCGCTACGGCCAGAGCTGGGACATTCCAAACCTGTTCATTGTCGGCAGCGCAAATTTCCCGACGATGAGCGGGTTCAATCCGACGCTGACGATTCAGGCGCTCGCGTATATGAGTGCTGACGCGATCGTGAATCGTTATAAGAACAAGCCAGGATCGCTCGTCTAGCGGCACTGCTGACGCGTCACGGCCCGCCGTCCACCGCCGGCTCATCGCGCTTGAACATCTCGCGCCCTTTGGCGAGAACCTGGTAGATCACCGCCACGCGGAACAAGAGGAGGAGCAGCCCGCGGACACCTCCCTGCAAGTCGATCGGGGATTTCCATCCCAGCGCGGTCGTGATGTTCAACCCCGGTATGAGATCGAAGAAGTGCCACATGTACGAGTCCGTGAGGTAATAAAGGAGATCCTCCGGTTTCCCCGGCGTCACGTACTGGACGGCACCCAGACCCGACAACACATCCGACACACCGGCGAAGATGTACACCCACACCACCGCCGCCCCAAGCAGGAAGCCCGCGGCTGGCAGGGGCAGCACCCGCCCATCTGGGTTCCGCAGATGTTCTTTCCGAATGAATCCGAATAGCGATGCCCACACGACTCCGGCCATCAGGGCGAAAGCGAGGGCCGCCCAGCGCAGCCCCAGGCTCAGGAGCTTCTCCAGCCCCGTCCGTACCCAAACCGCCAGCAACGAGGTCGCGATGAAAATCATCGCGAATCCTGCGATGTTGAGAAAGATGTTGCGCGCCCTGGCCTTCCACGGCGTCAAGCCCGAGAGAAAGTTGCGGACTTCGCACGCGAACGTTTTCGGCTGTTCGACGGGCGGGCACGCGCATTCGGGGATCTCCACGAGTCGGGCACCGGTGATGCCCGCCGTCAGCTCGCGAGCGAGGACGGGAGGCGTGGTGACGTCGAACTTTCCCACGACGACCAGCGTGTCGTTCTTGATCTTGACGAGCATGGCGCGGAGGTCGAGGTTGGCCAGCGCCCGGCACGCGTCCGCGAAGCATTCCGGACGCGCGCTCAACAGAGTCTCCGTCCTGGCGGCGACGATATCCGGGCGCGCCGAGATGAAGCGCGCAGTGAACATCTGAGGAAGCGCAGTCTCCACTACTGCCCCCATCCCGTCCTGCGACGCCCGTTCGGCCATAGCCCGCAGCCGCATCTGCGATCGCTCTGGGAACACAGCCGCCGCGCCTGCCAGCACCAGCCGGGAGAACAGATGCCCGTAGCGCGCAGCGAGGGCGATGGCCACGAAGCCACCGAAGGAGACGCCGACGACATCGGTGGATTCAGGCTTCAGTTCGAGTGCGGGGAAGAGGAGCGCGACGCGGTCCGCGTAATCCTCGATCGCGGGCCCGGCGGGATCCGACTCGCCGAAGCCCGGGAGATTGACCAGTGTCAGCCGCCGGTCGCGCCCCAGCGTCGCAATCACTTGATCGAAGACCGTGCGATCGGTCAGCAGCGAATGGAAGAGCACGAGGTCGCGTCCCGAGCCGCCCTGGACGACATCGAGCCGGGCGCCGTCGACGGTCAGGATTGCCACGACGATCGCATCTTCATGCGCGGTGGGACGAGATGATATCCCGTGGCGCCCGACCTGCTGAATCGCGAATGCCGAATCCCGATTTCCCGAGTTGAGAGGCTGGAGGGCGAATCTTTCGACTCGCCCCCGGGTGCACAGGCAGGTTGACTAGCGGATAACCCCGCCACTTTCGCTACGGGGTGAGGAAACTTTCGAACTGCCCGCGTATAGAGCAGGGGCTATGCCAACCCGCGCGAATGGTGCATGGCCGCAGAACTCGCCTGTTTCTCGAAACAATTGGTGAATTCATCAGGCAGCCTGAGCAATCAACTTGTTCAGGCATAAACAGCAGGGCTCCGCGCTACCGACTGGTGGGTAGCGCGGTTCACATGAAAGAGGGCCGATCAAAGTCAGCATCTGCAGACCCGCATGCGACGGGTCGTCGTTTACGGTTGCAGGGCAAACGTCCAAATCGAGCCGCCGGAAGGAATCTTTTCCGCAGCATAGCGATTCGCCAACACGCCGCCTCGGCCCGATGCGATGGTGACGAACTGCTGCCCTTTGTATGTATACGTGATGGCCGTCGAGTTGATGCTCGAGCCCGTCTGGAATTGCCACAGCTGTTTGCCGGTCGCTGCATCAAGCGCTACGAACTCGCCGGTGAGCTTCCCTGTGAAGATGAGGCCGCCGCCGGTGGCGAGCATTCCCGCCGAGCCCGGCAGATCGACGAGCGGCATCTCCCACTTCTTCTGACCCGTCAGCGGGTTGATCGCCGTGAAGTGTCCCATCACATCACCTGGACGCGCGTCGGGCACGCGTGCGGTCACGCCAGTCGAATCGGCACCGAGCACCTGCTCTTTCCTGTTCGACGCAATTTTCTGGATGCGCGGCACATCCCAGGTGCTCGCGTAAATGAGACCCGTCGCCGGACTGAACGCAATGGGAACCGCGTTGGTGCCGCGCGACGGCCAGATCTCGACTTCCTCGCCGTCGAAGAACTTCTTGTAGACATCGGTGAGCACGGGACGACCGGTTTCGAGATCGACCCGCGACGCCCAGTTGACCTTCACCAGCGGATTCGCCGCGATGAGGGCGCAGTTGGTGCGATCGATGACGTAGAGAAATCCATTCTTGTTCGCCTGGATCATCACCTTGCGCGCCTGCCCGTTCACCTGCAGATCAGCGAGCAGCAGTTCATCGGTGCCGTCCACGTCGTACACGTCGTTTGGCGTGAACTGGTAGTAGCACGCGATCTCGCCGGTCTTCGGCCGAATCGCGAGCACGCTCGATGTGAACAGGCTGTCCAGCCCTTCACGCGGATGCGGATCGTACGGCTCCGCGTTGCCCGTGCCCCAGTAAACGAGATCGAGCTGCGGATCGTAGGAGCCCGAGCGCCACGTGGGACCGCCGCCGTACATCCACGCGTCGCTGTTCTTCGGCCACGTCTCCGATCCAGGTTCGCCCGGCGCAGGAATCGTGTAGCGGCGCCACAACTTCTTCCCTGTGTCAGGATCCCAACCGTCAAGGAATCCGCGCGTCGTCCGCTCGCCGCCGGCCATGCCGGAGATCAGCACGCCGTTGGCGACAATCGGCGCGCCGGTGGCGTAGTAGCCATCCTTCTTGTCCGCGAACTTCTGGTTCCACAGCTCCTTGCCCGTCTTCATGTCGAGGGCGACCAGATGATTGTCGTAGGTGACGCGGAACACCTTGCCGTTGTAAATCGTCGCAGCTCCGCGTGTGATCGGCGCTCCCACGGTGCCCTGCTCGAGCACCACCGGCGTGCGCCAGATCTGCCTGCCATTCGCCACGTCCAGCGCGAACGTCCACTTGCCGTTAATCACGTACATCACGCCGTTATAGACCGTGGGCGCTGCCAGCTCGCCCATGTCGTTCATCACGCTCGTGTTCCAGACGGGCACGAGGCGCTTCACGTTGGACGGGTTGATTTGCTTCAGCGCACTGTAGCTTTGACGCGCATAGCCCATGCTCTGCGTCGTCACGTTGTCGGTGTTTTTCCCGTCGTTGACGAGCTCCCCTGTCGTCTGCGCCAGCAGCGAGGCGGCACACACGACGAGCAGCGTTCCAAGCAGCAGGCGTATTTTCATGCGGCGTATTCTACGCCGCTCGCTTGCGGTATTGACCGACGGCGACGACGAGAACGACGGCCGCCGTGCCGAGCAGAATCAGGAACGGCTGCGCGATTTCGGCCGGCCCCGCGCCCTTCATCAGAATCGCCCGCGAAATCGTCACGAAGTGACGCACCGGGTTGATCATCGTGACCTTCTGCACCCACGGCGCCATGCTGTCGATGGGCGTGAACAGGCCACTCATCAGCAGGTAGATGTTGACGATGAAGAAGGTGACAAACATCGCCTGCTGCTGGGTGTCCACGATGGCGGAGATCCACAGGCCGATGCCGGCGGCAACCGCCAGATAGACAGCCGCAACGCAGTACAGCAGCGCAAGGTTGCCGACCATCGGGATGCCGAATACGAGCTTGCCGACGAGAAGACCGAGCGACAGCTCTATGAGTCCCAGCACCCAGAACGGCAGCAGCTTGGCGATGATGAACTGCCCTCTCGTGATCGGCGTCACGTTCAGCTGCTCGAGCGTGCCGAGCTCCTTCTCGCGCGCGATGTTCTGCGCGCTCAGCAGCGTGCCGATGATGGTCATCAGCGCGACGAGAATGCCCGGAACCATGTAGTGCTTGTAGTTCTGCGTCGGGTTGTATCTGCTGCGCGCCTGTACCTCGATGCGCGGTCGGGATCCGGCATCCGCGATGCGGGATTCGTTGTCTACAGGCCGAAGCGAAGCAGCGTAATCCGTCAACACCTGCGTCGCATACGACTGAACGATCCCCGCCGCCGATCCCTTTTCCGCATTGACCGAAAGCTGCACTTGCCCGACGCCGGTGCGCACGATCGATTCCTCGAAGTGCCGGGGAATGACGACGATCATCGTTGCCGTACCGCGCAGCAGATGGTCGTCACCGACGTCGACCGACGGTGTGGTATCGACGATGTCGAAATGACCGTTGGCCGCCAGCCGATTGACGACACCGCGCGAGGCGGGAGAGCGATCGAGATCGACAATGTGAATCGGCGTGTTGCGGATCTCGAAGGTGGCGGCGTTTGTCAGCACCAGAAGCTGCACGACGGGGACGACCAGCACCTGCGCCAGCAGGATGTGGTCGCGAAGGATGTGCAGCACTTCGGCCTGCGCGAGATACAGGATGCGCCGCATGTCTACTCCAGCCGCTCGTTGAAGGAGCGGACGCTGGCCGCTAGCAGCACCGCCGCCATGGCCGCCAGGAACAGCGTTTCGCGCCAGACGTATTCGAAGCCGATCCCCTTCAGCATGATGCCGCGCGCGATGGTGACGAACCAGCGCCCCGGCACCACGTAGGAAATGGCCTGCAGCGCCGAGGGCATGCTCTCGAGCGGGAAGATGAAGCCGGAGAGGAGGATGTTGGGAAGCATCGTGCCGAGCAGCGCGAACATCATGGCGACACGCTGCGACGAGGTGCGCGCCGAGATCAGGATGCCGAGCGAGAGCGACACGAGGATGTAGAGCGCGCCCTCGACGAGCAACAGCGGGACGCTGCCGCGCAGCGGCACATGGAAGACGAGCAAGGCTTCGACGATGACGAGGACCACGCTGACGAAGCCGATCGCCAGGTAGGGCGTGACCTTGCCGACGATGATCTGCCATGGACGCAGCGGCGAGACAAGCAGCGCCTCCATCGTGCCGGTCTCTTTCTCGCGCGTGAGCGAGATGGCGGTCATCATCGACGAGATGATCGTCAGCACAAATGCCATCAGGCCCGGCACGAACAGGTTCTTGCTCTCGCGCGTCGGGTTGAAACGCATCCGCACCTGCGGAACGATGCGGACGCCCCCACCAGCCCCACCAGCCCTACTCGCCCCACCCACCCACTGATTCACGACAGCCTGCGCGTACGACTGCAGCAGGCTGCCAGTGTTCGGCTCGGTGGCGTCGGTGATGATCAGCAGCTTCGCCGGTTCACCTCTGCCGAGGTCGCGGCTGAACCCCGGATAGAAGACGATCGCCTGCTGCGCGGCGCCCGATTCGAACAGCGGATCCAGGTCGGTGATGCGCGGCACGACGGCGACGGTGCGGAACACGTCGGCCGCGGCGAAGCGGTTGCGCAGCGAGATCGTCTGCGCATCCGGCGCCGGATCGACCACCGCAAGCCGCACGTTGTCCACGTCGGTACGAATGGCATAGCCGAAGAGCAGCACCTGCACGACAGGCAGCGCAATCAACACCGTAGCGGTGCGGCGATCGCGCCGGATGTGGAACCATTCCTTACGAAGAAGACCGCCCAGGGCGGTCATCGCGATCCCTCGCCGGAAGGGCTGGAGGGGCGGGTGGGCCGAGTGGGACCGTCGGGACGCGCGAGTTGTACGAACAGCTCGTCGATCGAGGCGACTTGACTGTCGCGTTTCAACTGCATGGGCGCGCCCATCGCAGCAATGCGTCCTGCCACCATGATCGAAATGCGATCGCAGTACTCCGCTTCATCCATGTAATGCGTGGTCACGAGTACGGTCGTGCCGTTCGCGGCGGCGTCGTAAATCAGCTCCCAGAACTGGCGGCGCGTGATGGGATCGACGCCGCTGGTCGGCTCGTCGAGAAAGACGATGCGCGGCTGGTGGACCAGGGCCACGGAGAACGCCAGCTTCTGCCGCCAGCCGAGCGGCAGACTGCGCACGGCGGTGTCGGCGACGCTCGAGATACCAAGACGGTCGAGCATCTGCGCCGTGCGGGTACGAATCTGCTCGCGCGTCAGTCCGTAGATGCCGCCGTAGAGGCGGATGTTCTCGCGCGGCGTCAGGTCTTCGTAGAGCGAGAAGCGCTGGCTCATGTAGCCGATGCTGCGCTTCACCTGCTCGGCCTGCGTAGCGACGTCGTATCCCGCGACGCGAGCGCTACCGCCGGTCGGCTGCAGCAAGCCAATGAGCATGCGAATCGCGGTCGTCTTTCCCGCCCCGTTCGCGCCGAGAAATCCGAACACCTCGCCCTCTTTCACCTCGAACGAGATGCGATCGACGGCGATGAAGTCGCCGAAGCGGCGCGTCAGGTCCTTCACCTGGATGGCGAGGTCGCTCACTGAAGTCTCCCGGGATCCGGGGTCCGGGATCCAGGATCCGATTCGGTGCGGGCGATGAAGCTGTCTTCGACCGTGGGGGTCAACGGTTCAACCGAGGCGTCGCTGAAACCACTCGCGTCGAGGAATCGCTTGATGTCCGCTCCAATCGCCTCGGCGGGCAGATCCGTTCGCGCGTCTGTGTAGTGGAGGACGTCGCCGAACGGGTAGGCGCTCTGGGCGTGCTCGTACGTGCGCAGCGCGAGCAGCGCCTTGTAGCGCTGCGCCGCGTGCACTCCGAGCAGCGGCCGATCGAATGCGGCAATGATGCCGGACGGCGCATCGAGGCCGAGCAGCTTCCCGCGATGCATCAACGCCACGCGATCGCAGCGCGTCGCCTCGTCCATGTACGGCGTCGACACGACGGTCGTGAGGCCCCCTTGTTTGAGCACGCCGAGGAGATCCCAGAACTCGCGGCGCGAGACGGCGTCCACGCCGGTCGTCGGCTCGTCGAGAAAGAGCACGTCGGGCCGATGCACGAGCGCGCAGCAGAGCGCGAGCTTCTGTTTCATGCCGCCGGAGAGCGCGCCCGCGTGGCGGTTGCGGAACGGTTCGAGCTGCGCGTAAATCGGCTCGATCTGCGCGTACTCGCGCTCGACAGTCGTGCCGAAAACGGACGCGAAAAAGGTGAGGTTTTCCTCGACGCTCAGATCCGGATAGAGCGAAAAGCGGCCGGCCATGTAGCCGACGCGCAGGCGCAGCGCACGATAGTCGCGGACGACGTCGAAACCGAGCACCTGCGCTCGACCCGCGTCGGGCGTGAGCAGCGAGACGAGAATGCGAAACAGTGTCGTCTTACCTCCGCCGTCGGGGCCGATGAAGCCGAACAGCTCGCCTTGGTCGATCGTGAACGACACCTTGTCGAGGGCGACGGTCGTCGCGAATCGTTTCTCGAGCGCTTCTGCTTTGATCGCGTCCATCAGAAATCCACGTCCACCGGCATGCCGACCTTCAGCACACCGTTCTGGTTGGCGACGCGAATCTTGACCGCGTAGACGAGATCCGCGCGCTCATCGCGCGTCTGGATCGGTGTGGGCGTGAACTCGGCCTGCGCCGACACCCACGACACCGTTCCGCTCAGCGTCGGGTGATTGTCGCCGGCGTCAAGCGTGACGCGCGCCTGCTTGCCGATCTTCACGTCCGCCAGCTGCGGCTCGGTGACATAAGCACGCACGTCCACGGCGCCCATGTCGGCAATCTTGTAGAGCGGCTGGCCGACCTGCACGATCTCGCCGCGCTTCACGTAGGTGACGAGCACGGTCCCGGCACTTGGATTGGTGACCGCGGTGCGGCGGATGCGGTCGTCGAGCTGTGCCACCTGCGCATCGGCGGCAGCAATCTGCGTTTGCGCTGTGCGGTGCTGCTGCTGTGCCGCCGCGACCTGCGCGTTCTGAGCGGCGACCTGCCGGGCCTGCGCCGCGATCTGTTGGTCCTGCGCTTTGATTTGCTCCTGCAGCACGCGCGCGTCGCGCTCGGCCTGATCGAGCTGCTGCGTGGTCGCCGCCTGCGCCGCAGAGAGGCGCTGAGTGCGCTCCAGGTTGCGCTGCGCAATCTCCAGCTGCGCCTGCAGCGCGCTTCGCTGCGCGATGGACGATTGCCGCTGTGCCTCCAGCGCCTCGCGCTGCGCGGTCAACGCTTGCACCTGGCTGTTGATCTCGCCGGCGCGCGACGCTGCCGTCTCACGCTGTGCGGCGGCCTGGTCGCGCTGCAACGTCAGCTGTGTTGGATCGACGGTCGCCGCCTTTTCGCCGGCTGCGAGCATCTGCCCTTCTTCGACGGCAAACGTCGTCAGCTGTCCGCCCACTTCCGACGAGACAATGACTTCGGTTGCTTCGACGTTGCCATATGCGTCTGGTTGTTCGGCGCGGTTGCAGGCCGCCAGCGCGACGCAAACTGCCAACGCCCACCTTCCAACTGCCAACTTCCGCGGGTGCATCATCACCGGACCTCCAAGCCAAGCGTCGTCAGCAGATGCGCGCTGGCCTGCGCCAGCTCCACTTCATGCCCTGCCTTCGCGAAGCGCGCCTGCAGGAGCTCCGCGTTGCGATCCAGATACTCCGATGCCGTCACGACACCCTCCTGAAGCCGAAGTTGCGTAGAGCGGTCCACCTGTTCGCGCAGCAGGACGATGCGGTCGTCTACGGTGAGCGAGCGCTGCAGGCGATCGATCGCCTGCTCGTCGCCTTCTATGGCCGTCGTCACGCCTTTCGCGAACGCCGCCTCGTCGGCCTGCACGATCTGTTGTTGAATGCCGAGCGCCGCACGCTCGCGCGGGCCAGAGCCCCATGTCCACGCGTTCCACTGCAGCCGTAAGCCACCGAGGGCATAGGTTTCGAAGTCGCTGGCGACGAAGTTGAGGCCAGGTTGGCCGTAGCCGACGCGGCCGTAGGCGGAGAGGCGCGGGCGGTCCTGCGCCGCGGTCAGCGCCTGCTGAGTCGTCAGCCGATCACGCATACGCGCGAACTGCTCGTACTCGGGACGCGCGCGCAGACTGGTCTGCGAGCGGCGTGCCTCGACGACCCTGTCGACCAGGTTCGGCAGCAGCAACGTATCCGCTTCGCTGAGCGTCTGGCCCGTCAGCGTATTCAGCCGCTCGAGTGCCGCACGGCGGCTCGCCTGCAGGTCGTCGAGGTCCTGCTGACGCTGCAGCAGCGTCGCTTCGATGGCGGCCGCATCCGCCGGCAGCGCTGTTCCCTGCTGCACGCGCGCATTGGTTTCCTGCAGACGCGCGTTCAGTTCCGTGATGGTCGCGGTGAGCGCACCGGCGCGGGCCTGGAGAGCGGCGGCGGAGAAGAACGCGTCGTTCACCTGCTGTCGCAGCGTGAAGAGCGTCGAGCGGACGCGCGCCTGGTTTTCCGCGAGCTGCGCCCGCTCGACGGAACCCTGGGCGCCAACCGTCGGATCGAACAGTCGTTGATCGATGCGGATGCTGGCGTCGTAGGTGTCCTTCGGCGGCTTGAACGCTCCGCTGAACGGCGCGCCGGACGGCAAGTGTGCGACGTCGGACTGATACTGCGCCTGACTATCGAGCATCACGGTCGGTAGCCTGAGAATACTGATGTTGCGCAGCCTGAGCGCACTCTGGTCCGCGTACAACTGCAGCTCGCGCGAACGCGGGTCGGTATCGATGGCAGACTGCTGAAGCGTCGCGAGATCGAACGCCCTGCCCGTCCGCTGCGCATGAGCGGGCGTCGCAACGAGCAGGCCAATCACAAGCAGGGCGGGCCCTTTCGGACCCGCCACACGGACTGTAGTCATGGGCGCAATGCCCTCAGGAAGAACGGCGCCAACTCCCTGCGCCGCCGGTTGATGAACTGTTCAAAGCCACGATCGTTGAGGCCGACAAGGGCCATGACCATCGGCCGGGCGGCAAACGGAAACACGCACAATGCGAGCAGGTTGATGGCGAATTGCTCCGGCGCCATGGGGTGCATGCGCCGCTCCATCACGCGCTCGTCGATCTGCTTCTTCAAGACCTTGAAGACGCGCGTCCCGATCACTCGCGGGGACATCCCTGTCGCGGAGGAGAAGAGCTGTTGTGCGCGTTCGGGATGGTGCGTGAGCTCGCTGAGGATGTAGCCGGGTAGATACGGTGTCGCCAGCAGCTGCCGCAGCTCGATGTCGATGACCTGCCGCACCTTGTTCTCCAGCTCCAGGTCCGACCCGAGCACGCGAATCACCGCCGGCATCAACTGCGCCGCCGCGCGCCGGAACACCGCCTCCGCCAGCCGATCCTTGGTGCGGAAGTAGTAGTGCAGCAGCGCCGAGTTGACGCGTGCCTCCTGCGCAATCTCCTGCATGCGCGCGCCGGCGGTGCCGCGGCGGATGAACACGGCGTGTGCGGCGTCGAGGATCCGCTGCTCGGTGTCGCCGTCGGGCTCTTGACTGGATGATTTAATCATTTAGTTAAAGAGCACTGTAGATCAGCCACGGACGCGATGTCCATCAGCGCTCCTCGTGAGAAAGGTCAGGCGTCGCGGTCAACGGGAAGTGATCCGACACCCGTTCCACGCGCTGCACGCGGCCGCGCGTGAGGCCGATGTCCCTCGCGAACAGCCAGTCGATCGGATGGCGATGCCGAATGGAGGTCTGGCGCGAGTCAGCCGGTCCGAGTGCGTCGAGGAACCCGTAAGTCTGAACGGCGCGCCAAGGTGCTTTCGCATGGAAATGGCCATGAAACCTCGTGGTGCGCCACGCGCCCAGGCGTGATGGCTGAGCGACCTGCGCATCCATGCGCAGAGTGTGTGGACGCTCCCGAGGGCAGCGCAGCGCGTCCACCGCGGGATCCGCGCCGAATCACCCCACATGCTGTCGGCATCGTCCTTGCCGTAGAGGCATGCGGAGGTCGTCGATGGCAACAACACTCGCGGGACGGACGGCGGTGGTCGTGACCAATTACCCAGAGCGCGATGCGCTCGCCATGCTTCTCGGCTACCCCGATATCGACGTCGCGGTCTTCGAGTCGCCCGCCACCGCTTACAGCCGCATCAAGCGTGAGCGGCCGGCGATGGTCATCCTCGATCTCTCGTTTGAAACCGCAACAGAGTTCGCGCTGCTGACGATGCTGAAACTGGATCGTGAGACGGCGGGAATTCCTATCTGGA
>Ga0310811_10008469_pt1 | contig 13232 bp, 9 predicted proteins | sample YCmetagenome_FD_207642 | JGI IMG/M metagenome (GOLD analysis project Ga0310811, IMG submission 207642) | Soil microbial communities from experimental microcosm in Duke University, North Carolina, United States - YC | ecosystem: Engineered > Artificial ecosystem > Soil microcosm > Unclassified ...
CCACGGGTCTTGATCCCAATCAGATAATAGAAATTCGTAAGTTGATCAGGGATATCAGCAAAGATAAGACTGTAATATTTTCCACGCACATCATGCAGGAGGTTCAGGCACTTTGCAATCGTGTTGTTGTGATTAACAAAGGTGAGATTGTGGCTGATGATAATCTTGAAAACCTGATGAAAGATAATGGTCGTGTGTTAAGCGTGATTGTGGAGTTTGAGGGAGGTGTTAGCGTTGAAGATTTTCAAACACTAAGCGGTGTTGAGAATGTAACACTCATAGATGGTTTTAAATTTAAAGTCATTGCTAAGCCTGGTGTTGATGTTCGTCCTGAGCTTTTTAGATTTGCTGCTGATAAAAACTTATCACTGGTAGGATTAAAACAAGAGGAGAGTTCGTTAGAAAATATTTTCAAAGAGCTCACCGTAGCTTAAAATCATTTTAGAATAAATAAAAAAGCGCTCCCTCCGAACACCGGAAGAGGAGCGCCCACCCACTCAAACCCACTTCTTAAATTAGTTGGCCCTGATCAACTCTGAAATTAGTTGACCTTGATAGAAGCCTTCAATACTTTCTTCTCATCTTTTGGAACTGTGATTTCCAAAATGCCATTAGCATATTGAGCTGATATTTTGGAAGCGTCAACATTCTCAGGTAATGAAAATGAACGTTTGAAGTTTCCATATTGAGTCTCAATAGAATGGAAGTTGTTTTCTTTTTTCTCCTTGGTAAACTTACGCTCACCACTTATAGTCAAAAGGTTGTCATTCAAATCAATTTTGAAATCTTCCTTCGCTACACCGGGAACAGCCACCTGGATTTCGTACGCCGTTTCGTTTTCAACAATATCAACTTTAGGCACAAATGAATAAGATGAACCACCAGCACGACTTAACGATTCATTAAAGAAACGATCAATCAGATTGTTGAATGAAGTAGGAACGAAATCATTCACTGCAGAATTATACCTTACTAAGCTCATAATTTTTAAATTTTTAGGGTTAAACATGTTATACTTTAAACATGACTGGCTTATAGGGAAAAATATGCCGACGATCATTTAAGCTGAAAATCAGGACAATATGGCTTGGTTTTATAAAAATTGATTAAATACGACTGACATAATGGCATTTTTAGATGAATTTGATGCTAATTTTAACATGAGCCACTAGCCCTTTAGCATCGAGGTTGATTTTCAGGCAGCCAACATTATAGATAGCAACTGAGCACCAATCTTTACTTACTCAGCGAATCGCTGCCTAGACCTTTAGAGTGATTTTGATAAATAAGCGTTAACTTTCTTTACTTAAATGGGCAAGATATGAAGCGATCTATTTTCATCATTATTGTTTTAATGGCGGCATGTGTAGGAGGTATTTTAGGATCGATCGTTACCCTGCGTTATTTTGATTCTATTGTACCGTACAATTCCATTGAAGAGCGTCAGCACATTAAGCTTACCAGCTACGATCATGATACTGCCTATCGGGTTCCTGATCAATTAAATTTTCTGAGTCCGGCGAAAAAAGTTACAGCGGCAGTGGTGCATATCAGAACAGCGTATGGCCCTGGTGATTTCAGCGTTAATCCTCTTGAATATTATTTTGATGCTCCGGCACGAGCATCGGGTTCTGGTGTGATCATTTCTGATGATGGTTATATCGTAACCAACAATCATGTTATTGAAGATGCCAACACTATTGAAGTGGTGATGAATAATAATCAGCGCTTCTATGCTAAAGTTATAGGAACAGATCCGAGCACAGACCTCGCGTTACTAAAGATCAAATCCAGAAATCTTCCCTTTGTTAGCTATGGTGATTCAGATGCTATCAATCCTGGTGAATGGGTTTTAGCAATAGGTAATCCATTTGATTTAAACTCAACAGTAACGGCTGGTATCGTAAGTGCCAAAGCAAGAAACATTGGAATTCTACGAGACAAGAACAACCTGCAGGTTGAAGCATTTATTCAAACTGATGCAGCCGTTAATCCAGGCAACAGTGGCGGAGCGTTGGTAAATCTTAAAGGAGAATTAATAGGAATAAATTCTGCCATAGCAACGTCAACGGGAAGCTATGCCGGATATTCATTTGCTATACCTGTAAGTCTTGTGAAAAAAGTAATGGATGATCTGCTGGAGTTTGGTGAAGTTCAACGTGGATTACTTGGCATTCAGATTACGGATGTGAACGCCAGCATTGCCGAAGATTTAAATTTAAACATAAGTCAGGGTGTATTGGTGAGTCGTGTAAATGCAGGGAGTGCTGCTGATCAATCTGGAATCACCACGGGAGATGTAATTGTTGCGATTAACAAACATCCTGTGAGTACAGTTTCTGAATTGCAGGAGTGGGTAGCTCGTAACCGGCCTGGGAAAGAAATTGATGTTACGTATTTGCGTAAAGGCAACACAACCAATGTAAAAGCACGACTCAAAAATAATGAAGGAACAGAAACAGTTATAAAAAGAGATGTATCGTATGAATTGGGTGGTGCTACGGTAGAAGATGTTCGCTACAAGGAGCTTATAAAAGTTCAGCTTGAAGGTGGTGTGCGTATAAAAAATGTTCGTCCTGGTAAATGGAAAGAAGCTGGCGTAAAGGATGGCTTTATCATAGGCTTCATCGATAAAATTGCTGTTGATAATGTTGAAGACCTTAACAGGATATTGGAGTTTAAACGTGGCGGTATTCTGGTGGAGGGATACTATCCCGATGGAAAAAAGGGTTTGTTTGGAGTGAAATGGTGATTGGCCTCACCCTCGTTCCCTCTCCACAGGAGAAGGATGACTGTATCTATGACTTCGACTTATATAAGGCCGTTATAAAAAGCTTAATTATGCGTTGTAATTTTGATTATCTTTGCGTCCACAGAATCAAATGAAACGCACTGTCTCCATCGTATTAATTTGCATCTATGCTTTCTCCTTCACGGAGCTTCACCAGCTTTTTAAGCTTCCGGTGTTAATTCAGCATTTTAATGAACATCAGAAAGTAAATGGAGATTTAACATTTTTTCAATTTCTAACGCTTCATTATACAACACCACAAGACCATGATGCACGTGACATGGAGTTGCCCTTTAAAGACTTTGGACATTGTGCAGTAGTGCAGACAGTAATTTTACCTGTCGTTAAAATTGAACTTACTGAAAAAGCTTCTGATACAGGATCAGTTTCTTATCCTGTGTTGTATAAGAAATTTATTCCTTCTTCTTATCTCTCTGAAATCTGGCAACCGCCCAGGGTATAATTCCGCAGCCATTCTGAATTTTAAATGACTTCAACTCCGTCGTGTGATGTGAGTTAAAGTTGTTATGGTATTATTTCAACATGTTACTATGCTTAACAGGATTATTCTTTTTTCTATAAAAAATAAATTGATCATTGGCCTCTTCACGGTGGCATTGATTATATGGGGAGGATATTCGGTCACTCAACTTCCTATCGATGCCGTGCCTGACATCACTAACAATCAGGTTCAGATTTTAACGGTTGCTCCCTCACAATCAGCTCAGGACATAGAGCGACTCGTTACGTTTCCCATTGAGCAAACCATGGCAACCATTCCGGGTATTGAAGAAGTTCGTTCTTTTTCTCGCTTCGGTCTTTCTGTTGTCACCATGGTGTTTAAGGATAATATTGATGTTTACTGGGCACGGCAACAAGTAAGTGAGCGATTGAATGAAGCTAAAGGGCGCATACCAGCAGGAGCAGGAAGCCCGGAATTGGCGCCGGTATCAACAGGTCTAGGTGAGATCTTGCAATATGTAATTCGTCCGAAGACAGGTTACGAAAATAAATATGATGCAATGACACTGCGTACTATCCAAGATTGGATTGTACGTCGCCAATTATTAGGCACGCCTGGTGTTGCTGATGTAAGTGGTTTTGGTGGACTCTTAAAACAATATGAAATCAGTCTTAATCCTGAACGGCTGCGTAGTTTTAATATCAGTGTCACCGATGTTTTCAAAGCTCTTGAAACCAACAATCAGAATACGGGTGGTGCTTATCTCGACAAAAAACCAAATGCATATTTTATTCGCTCAGAAGGACTGCTTACTTCTATTGACGACATTTCTAATGTTGTTGTGAAAACAAATTCCAATGGCACACCTGTGTTGATCCGTCATGTAGCTGATGTGAGGTTTGGTCACGCCATACGTTATGGTGCCATGACACGTAACCAGGAAGGTGAAGTTGTTGGTGGTCTTGTGTTGATGCTTAAAGGTGCTAACTCATCTAAAGTAATTGCCAGTGTTAAGGAAAGAATAGCACTGATCGAAAAGACGTTACCGGAAGGCGTAACTATCGAACCCTTTCTTGATAGGACCAAGTTAGTTAACAAGGCTATTCATACCGTTACTAAAAATTTAGCAGAAGGAGCTCTTATTGTAATTTTTGTACTGGTGCTTCTGTTGGGTAATCTTCGCGCTGGTCTTGTAGTAGCTTCTGTTATTCCATTGGCGATGCTATTTGCTATCGCGATGATGAATCTCTTTGGAGTCTCAGGTAATCTGATGAGCCTGGGTGCTATTGATTTTGGATTGATCATCGACGGTGCCGTCATCATTGTTGAAGCTACCATGCATCATTTAGGACTTCGAACAATCAATCTGAAATTAACACAAACTGAAATGGATGATGAAGTATATCATTCAGCAGGAAAGATTATGAGCAAAGCTGCCTTTGGCGAAATCATTATCCTCATTGTTTATATTCCTATTCTCGCATTGGTTGGAATAGAAGGTAAGATGTTCAAGCCTATGGCGCAGACGGTAAGCTTTGCTATTCTTGGAGCATTCATCCTTTCACTTACTTATATACCAATGATGAGTGCACTCTGTCTGAGTAAAAACATTCAGCATAAAAAAACATTTTCTGATCGTCTGATTGGTTTCATGCATCGGGTTTATGATCCGGTTATCAGGTTTGCAATAAACTATAAGGGTGTTGTGGTTAGTGTTGCCATTGTTTTTCTGGCCGCAAGCCTGCTGGTATTTACGTTACTTGGAGCTGAGTTCATTCCAACATTAGATGAAGGCGACTTTGCTGTCGATACGCGACTTCTTACAGGAAGCAGTCTTTCAGAAACGGTAGACAAGGCACAACAGTCTGCAGGAGTATTATTGAAGAACTTTCCTGAAGTTAAAGAAGTGGTTTCCAAGATTGGTTCGGCAGAGATACCAACAGACCCAATGCCACTGGAAGCAGGAGATCTGATGATCATTCTGAAAGACAGATCGGAGTGGGTGAGTGCTTCTGACCGTGATGAACTGGCCGAGAAGATGCAACGTAAACTGGAAGATAATATCCCTGGTGTTACGTATGGATTTCAACAACCTATACAGATGCGTTTCAACGAACTGATGACTGGTGCCCGACAGGATGTGGTGATAAAAGTATTCGGTGAAGATCTTGATAAACTTACCAGCTATGCTAACCAGATAGCCAGATTATTTCCATCCATAGTAGGAGCACAAGATTTATATGTGGAGAAGGTTACAGGCTTGCCACAGATCGTTGTTAAGTTTCATCGTGAGAAGATTGCTCAATTCGGATTGAACATTCAGGAAATAAATACAACTATCAACACAGCATTCGCGGGTCAGAGCGCTGGCTATGTTTATGAAGGTGAAAAGCGTTTTGATCTTGTTGTGCGTCTTGATCAGCAAAATCGTATCAGCCTTGACGATGTAAAGAATTTATACATCACGGCTCCTAATGGAAATCAACTTCCTTTACAACAGGTAGCGGATGTATCTATGGTAATTGGTCCTAACCAGATTCAGCGTGATGATGCGAAGCGCAGAATAACGGTGGGCTTTAATGTGCGTGGTCGTGATGTTGAAAGCATTGTTCGTGAAGTTCAGCAAAAGATTGAATCGAAGATTAAGTTTGAACCAGGCTACTACGTTACGTATGGAGGTACCTTTAAGAATTTGCAGGAAGCCCGACTTCGTTTGAGTATTGCAGTACCTGTTTCACTGTTGCTGATATTTATCTTACTCTTTTTTACTTTTAATTCTATGAAGCAGAGCTTGCTCATCTTCTCAGCTATTCCGCTCTCTGCTATTGGTGGTATTATGGCTTTGTGGATTCGGGGTATGCCGTTTAGCATATCGGCAGGCGTTGGGTTTATTGCCTTGTTTGGTGTGGCGGTATTGAACGGTATAGTTCTTATTTCAGAATTCAATAGACTTAAAGCAGAGGGGTTGGAAGACGTTAAACAAATTGTGTTGCGCGGAACCTTTACACGTTTCCGTCCGGTAATCATGACGGCAGCAGTAGCTTCACTTGGATTTTTACCTATGGCAATTTCAGGTTCTGAAGGTGCTGAAGTTCAACGCCCACTAGCTACTGTTGTAATTGGTGGATTGATTACAGCTACGTTGCTAACACTGGTGGTGCTTCCTGTTTTATATATTTATTTCGAACGAATTAGTACTTCTATGAAGACTTCTAAAATTGCTATGCTTGTTATAGCGCTTCTTTCTATTCCAGCTTTCTCACAAGCACAACAAAATCCGTCAGCTATCACTCTTGAGCAAGCTATTCAACAAAGTTTGAAGAACAATAAGATGATCACATCTGCTTCGTTAAATATTGAACAACAAAAGCAACTAAAGCGAACTGCAACAGAGATCCCTAAGACGGCAATCGATTTGATGTATGGTCAGTACAACAGTATTGCCAGGAATGATAACAACATCTCTATCATTCAAACCATTCCTTTTCCTACGGTATTCACGGAGCAAGCGGCATTGGGCAGATCTGGCATTAAAGCGGCTGAGTACAAAAAAGCTGCTACTGAAAATGAAATTGTATTTCAGGTGAAGCAGGTTTATTATCAATTGCTATACTATAAGTCATACGAGAATCTGTTGTTGAGACAAGACAGTATATTTAACGGCGTAGCAAAGGCAGCAACACTTCGTTATACAACAGGTGAAGGAACATTGCTTGAAAAGACGACAGCACAAACTCAAGCCAATGACATTCATAATTTGCTGCAACAAAACAAAGCCGATCAACTCATCATGAAACGCCAGTTGCAGACGCTCATGTTTACAACAGACTCAATTACGTTAGCAGATATTGAGTTAGAAGAGTTGAAGTATAGTGCTTTCGACACTGCTGCTGTTTCAGAAAATCCGATGCTTCATTTTACAAAGCAGCAAGTAGATATCGCATCTCATAAAAAACATGTTGAAGTTGCACGGGCAATGCCTGATTTTATGGTTGGTTATTTTAATCAGTCGTTGATAGGTTATCAAACCATTAATACAAGTGAAGTGTATTTCAATAATTCGAAACGCTTTCAGGGCTTTCAGGCTGGCATCAGTATTCCGTTATGGTTTCTGCCGCAGGCAGCACGCGTGAAAGCTATGAAGTATAACGAACAGGCAGAGCAGGCAAACTATGAATCATTTGAAGTGCATCTTCAAAGTCAGTTTAGCCAGGCATCACAGAGTTTAGCCAAGAATAAAAGTAATCTGGAGTATTATAAAACATCAGCCAGGCCTAATGCTGATCTTATCCAGAAACAATCACAACTGGCATATCAAAAAGGTGACATTGGCTATGCCCAACATTTATTCAACATGAAACAGGCACTCACCATTTATGAGAGTTATCTGCTGGCCCTCAACCAATACAATCAAAGCATTATCTATCTGGAATATTTAACTGGAAACAAATGAAATTAGTAACCATAAATAAAATAATCTTTCTGCTAGCGTTCACTGCCTTTCTGTTTTCGTGCGGTACAAAAAAGAATGAGCAAACAAAAGAACAGACTGAAGTAACAAGTGATGTTGTAGAGCTCACAGAAGAACAATTTAAATCAGCTGATATTAAATTGGCTTCTATTGAAAAGCGTTCACTAAGTGGTGCTTTAAAAGTGAATGGCAAGCTTGATGTTCCGCCACAAAATCTTGTCAGCATATCAGCACCCTTTGGTGGATTTCTTAAGACTACGGAAATGCTCCAGGGCAAGCAGGTACATAAAGGTGAGCTTATCGCAGTCATGCAGAATTCAGAATACATTCAGCTTCAGCAGGATTATCTGGATAATAAAAGTCAGCTTGAGTTTTTAGAAACAGAACTGAAGCGGCAAGAGGAACTGAGCAAAGAAAATGTTAATGCTCAAAAAAGTTTACAGCAAGCAAAGGCTTCATATCTCAGCAAGTCAGCTATTGTTGAAGGACTGCATGTCAGATTGAAATTGCTGAATATTGATTTCGACAAGTTGGCAAAAGGTGAAATAACAAGTACTGTTAATTTGTATTCACCTATCAATGGTTTTGTAACGGAAGTTAATTTCAATATAGGCTCCTTTGTTAATCCAACAGATATTCTGTTTAAGATTGTTGATACCAGTCACCTTCATGCCGAGCTTACTGTTTTTGAAAAAGATGTCACCAAAATAAAAAAGGGACAGAAGATAAGGTTTACCCTTGCAGGTGAAGGTGAAGAACGATTTGCCACTGTTTATTTAATTGGCAGAGAGATAGCGCCTGACCGAACAGTACGAATACACGGTCATCTGGATCAAGAAGAGCACGACTTGCTTCCTGGAATGTATCTCAGCGCATTTATAGAAACAGGAGACAACATGGTTAATGCATTACCTGAAAAAGCCATCGTTGATTTTGACGCGAAGAAATATATTTTCACTGGCGACTCCGATAAGAAATTAAGTTTTACCCTGGTCGAAGTAAAAACAGGATTAAGCGAGCAAGGATACACCGAAGTAATCCTTCCCGAAAACATTAGCAGCTCAACACTTAAAGTTGTTGTTAACGGAGCGTACTCTTTACTTTCCAAAATGAAGAATAGTGGGGAAGAAGAGTAAGGTTTCTGTTATTCCACGGAGGTACACGGAGAATCACAGAGTTGCACAGAGAATTACTCCGTGTGACTCTGTGAAACTCTGTGTTACAGTTTTCTAGTTTATGCATTTCTGCACTTTCACTTTTGCGAAGGTATATTTTCTTCTATGCTTACTTGCCTTGTCGGCAGGTGAGATGATGGGGATGAGTAAATTTTTGTGGAGGAGATAGGATTGCTCTTCTTTCCAATGAGGAAATGTGGGTAATCCTTGCTTATCTATTTTTGGATTGAGTTTTACTTTCAGGGTGTCGCTGTGAAATGTCCAGCGGCCGGTGAGTGTTTCATAAATGCGGCCACCTTTAAAACTTGTCTTAACGGTTGAGTCACAGTTGATGGTTAGTCTTTTTTCAAATTGATAGGGTAGTGCTTCAGAGTACGAAACGTACGTTCCTTTAAAATCATCTTTACGTGGTTCTTTCGGATTTATCGCTATCCAAAGGGTCAATGAAAGCAGATAGTGTAGTGAAATCATTTTGATGATGTGTTGATGGGTATAAATATATCCCTCCTGTAAAATTAAATCATTCTTGCATCATTATGACTATTCTTACTGACGACAACTTTTATACTTCACATTATTTGCAGTTCACGATTTTCCTTAGATTTGACCATGAAAGAATTCGGAATTAAAGAGGCTTTAGCTACCCTTGGCATAAAGCGCAACAATCCTGGTGTTTCAACCGGCTCCACCTGGCATAAATCTACTGGTGGCTTGCTTGAATCTTATTCACCCGTTGATGGTAAACTTATAGGATCAGTTTATCAGGCTGATGAGAAAGTGTTTGCCAAAGTTGTTACAAAATCACAACAAGCATTTAAAGAATGGCGCAAGTGGCCAGCACCCAAGCGAGGCGAAGTTGTTCGTCAGATAGGAGTGGCCTTGCGAAAATATAAAGAGCCTTTGGGCAAGCTTGTTTCGTATGAAATGGGTAAGTCATATCAGGAGGGACTTGGCGAAGTACAAGAGATGATTGACATCTGCGATTTTGCTGTAGGCTTATCACGCCAGCTTCATGGACTTACTATGCACTCTGAACGAGCACAGCATCGTATGTATGAGCAGTGGCATCCTATAGGCGCAGTTGGAATTATTTCTGCGTTCAATTTTCCTGTAGCGGTTTGGTCATGGAATACCATGCTTGCATGGGTATGCGGTGATGTTTGTATCTGGAAGCCATCAGAGAAAACTCCGTTGTGCAGTATTGCATGTCAGAATATTGTCACTAAAGTTTTTGAGAAGAACAACGTGCCTGAGGGTGTCTCCTGTGTTATTAATGGTGATGGCCGTATTGGTCAGTTAATGGCTCAGAATGAAAATATTCCATTGGTGTCTGCAACAGGTTCAACACGTATGGGTAAAGCCGTGGCACGCACCGTAAGTGAGCGTTTGGGTCGTTCATTACTTGAGTTGGGAGGAAACAACGCTATCATTATATCAGAGCATGCTAATCTTGATATGACAGTTATCGGTGCCGTGTTCGGCGCTGTAGGTACTGCCGGTCAACGTTGCACATCAACCAGAAGACTCATCATCCACGAAAGTGTATATGATGAAGTTAAAGAGCGATTGAAGAAAGCTTATACACAGTTAAATATTGGTAATCCACTTGATGTTGAAAATCATGTTGGACCATTGATCGATACGCAAGCTGTAAAACTGTATCGCGCAGCGTTGAAAGAAGTTGAAAAAGAGGGTGGTAAGTTTGTTGTTAAAGGTGGCGTTCTAAACGGCAAAGGATACGAGTCTGGCTGTTATGTTAAACCTGCCATAGCGGAAGTTAAAAACGAATACGCCATAGTACAGCATGAAACCTTTGCGCCAATTTTATATCTGATCAAGTATAAAACATTAGATCAGGCTATCGAAATTCAGAATGGAGTAAAGCAAGGTTTGTCTTCATCTATCATGACTACCAATATGCATGAAATGGAGCGCTTCCTTTCGCACGAGGGATCAGATTGTGGTATTGCTAATGTTAATATCGGAACTTCCGGTGCTGAGATTGGAGGAGCCTTTGGAGGCGAAAAAGAAACAGGCGGTGGTCGGGAATCTGGCAGTGATGCGTGGAAGGTTTATATGCGCAGACAAACCAATACTATCAATTACGGAAGCACATTACCCCTGGCACAGGGAATAAAGTTTGATCTGTAGTATCCGTTATTTCAGGTAGACTTCCGTTTAAATCATGAAGTTTGACTTATTAACTTCATGGCTTGGAATTTAATGCCCTTTGGCCTATTTTTAATTGTTAATGATATGACTATGGCAGCAAGAAAATACCGTACAGTAATGCTAATCGATGATAATGAGATTGATAACCTCATTAACCAGAAAATGATAGAGGCTGCGGCCGTTACTGATAACATTTATACACATACCGGGGCAAAAAGCGCTATAGAGTTTTTAAAGAATATGGAGAAACTTGATGTGGCAGATCAGGTGTTGCCCGATGTAATTTTCCTCGACATCGACATGCCGCTTATGGATGGATTTCAGTTTCTGGATGAATTTGAAAAGCTTACCAATACTGCCAAGAAGAAGTGTAAGATTGTGATGTTGACCTCATCTATTAATCCACAGGATTTCAACCGGTCTAAGAAATATGAGAATGTGAAGCTCTATCTCAACAAGCCTCTCTCTCACGAAAGCATTCTAAAGCTCGAAATTTAATTCGAGCTTTTTTTATACGTCGTCGTCTGTTAACAGTTTCACAAACTTATCGTCTAGCTTGATAAGCTTGGTAGGAGCAAAGTATTTTACTTCAGTAGAATTCAACTTCGGTATTACAGCCAGTATCTTTTTAGCTTTCTCACGTTTAGCCTCGCTTGTAGAGATTTTCAGAATCTTCAGGAATAGCTGGATGTTCTCACAATCATCTTTACCCAGCATTCTGATTTGTCTTTGAATACTGTTTGATAGCTGATTAAACAACTCGTAATCTTTCATGAGTGTGTACTGCAACGCCAGGAAAGATTTAATCTCAAGCTGCGCCAATGGATATTTCTTCAAGCTCACCTCATTGAGCAGGTGGTTGATAATCTTAGCAGCCTCATCAAACTTATCGGCATAGTAACAAGAAATAGCACGATAGGTGGTATAGATAATATGCTTCGGAACGTCAGCGGCGTCCACCTCAAAGTCTTCAAAAATATTTTCGTTTTCAGGATAGAGATCAGTCTCATTGCCGGTACGGATGTGTCGCTCAATTTTGGAAATCAGAAACTGGGCTGGGAAGGTGAAGGTTGAATAATTCACCATCAGGTTAGCACAGGCATCGTTCACTTCTTCATAATACTTTTCAGCCTGACGATACACTTTGTAGTGATTGTAATACTCCAGCTTCAGGAATTCAAACACCAGGTTTAAATGATAGTATATGGAATCAAGATGATAGCTTTCAAAAATCTTCTGCACTTTATCGAAGATGTCTTCAATAGATTCGCCATCCTGCTGCATGTTGTCATCTACTTCAACAAACAGACGGTGGAAAATATACATGCAACTCTGGTAAACATAAAGCCTGTGAGATTCATACAGCTTGGCTACGTTAACCATCTCTTTCATGAGCAGGCTCAGACCCAGTTTCTCAACGTCTTCACCGTTCAACAGGTAATCGCCATATTTTTTAAAGTAGTCAGCCAACAGATCTTCAGCCTTATCAACTGCCAGCATATAGGCTACATGGCGGTTGTATAATTGTGAATACTGAAAGTAATCTGGTGAGTTAACGTTTAATTTTTTAAGCGATTTATAAATGATAGTCAGTTCGTTAGCCAGATCGTAGTCTAACAATTCTTTCTCCAGTTTTTTTAGTGTGGCAACCGAGATGGCTTTTTTCTTGGTGAAGAGAACCTCGGTAATGTTGGCAACTTTTCTCAGGACGTCAGTGCGGGGGCTCTCTAACTGTTCCATCAGGTACTCCTCAATTTTGAGATTGAGGCGTGAGCGGAGGGTATAGTATGCATTTGCATTTACATCCAACTCTGTCATTACCTTAGTGTCAGAAAGCTGGCGTTCGCGAAGGGACTTTAACAGGTACGCCGACTTATCGGCATTACTCTCAATTAATGAATTATAGATAGCTGTAAAGTCTTTTTCGGAAAGTTGTTTAATAATATTCTTCAGCTTGGCCATGGGCAGTTCATTACAAAGTGAAAATTTACAAAAATTATCATTGTATGCAATACGGATCATCCTGTCCCTTGGCTTATACTTCTTATATTTTGACATTTGCCACATCATTCGTACCTCACTTTCCATGAGTAAGCATATTCCTTTACCAAACCATCCTGTTACATTACAAAAGGGTTACAGCAGATCGGAATAATTGTG
>Ga0310811_10008471_pt1 | contig 13232 bp, 9 predicted proteins | sample YCmetagenome_FD_207642 | JGI IMG/M metagenome (GOLD analysis project Ga0310811, IMG submission 207642) | Soil microbial communities from experimental microcosm in Duke University, North Carolina, United States - YC | ecosystem: Engineered > Artificial ecosystem > Soil microcosm > Unclassified ...
AATCAGAATCGCCAGGGGGATTTCCGTAACAGGAATCAACAGGGAGGTGGCGGTAACCGTCCGGATTTCAGAAGAGGCGGTGCGCCAAGCACACCTAAGGAAGAGCCTTCAGAAAAGGAAATACAAGACCAGATCAAGGCAACACTTGCCCGTTTGAGTGGTGCTGGTAAATCCGGAAAATTTGCACAGCGTGCTAAATTCCGTCGTCAAAAACGTGATGACGTTGCTGCAAGTGCCGAAGAATTGGCATTAGAGCAGGAACTGCAATCAAAAGTATTGAAGGTAACAGAGTTTGTTACTGCAAACGAGCTGGCATCCATGATGGATGTGCCTGTTACGCAAATCATCTCTACCTGTATGAGTTTGGGGATGTTCGTATCCATCAACCAGCGTTTGGATGCGGAAACCTTAACTATTGTGGCTGATGAATTTGGCTACCAGGTTGAATTTGTAAAACCTGAAGACGAAGAAGCTAACCTGGATACTCCGGACGAACCAGAAGATCTGTTGCCACGTGCTCCTATCGTAACTATCATGGGTCACGTTGACCACGGTAAAACATCATTGCTCGACTTTATCCGCAAAACCAATGTGATTGCTGGTGAGGCAGGTGGTATTACCCAGCACATCGGTGCTTACGAGGTAACCCTGCCGGATAATAAAGGTAAGATCACTTTCCTGGATACACCGGGTCACGAAGCGTTTACCGCGATGCGTGCCAGAGGTGCCCAGGTAACAGATATTGTAATTATTGTTATTGCTGCCGATGATAGTGTGATGCCGCAAACCCGCGAGGCCATAAACCATGCGCAGGCTGCCGGTGCGCCTATTATTTTTGCATTCAATAAAATGGACCGCCCGGGTGCTAATGCAGATAAGATCCGCGAGCAATTATCAACCATGAATATATTGGTTGAGGAGTGGGGTGGTAAATATCAATCTCAGGAAATATCAGCCAAATCAGGTCTGAATGTAGATAAATTGTTAGAAAAGGTATTGCTTGAAGCAGAATTGCTGGAACTAACAGCTAACCCGAACAAACGTGCCGTAGGTACAGTAATAGAAGCAGCTTTGGATAAAGGCCGTGGTATTGTAACTACTGTATTGGTACAGGCCGGTGTGCTGAAAGTGGGTGACCCTATTTTGGCAGGCTGCTACAGCGGTCGTGTAAAAGCATTGACCAACGAACGTGGCCAGCGTGTAGAATCTGCAGGTCCTTCAACACCGGTACAGGTATTGGGCATGCAGGGTGCTCCAACGGCAGGTGACAAATTCAATGCATTAGAAAGCGAAGTTGAAGCACGCGAGATTGCCAATAAGCGTTTGCAATTGCAACGTGAACAGGGTTTGCGTACACAGAAACATATTACACTGGATGAGATCGGTCGCCGTTTGGCTGTAGGCAACTTCAAGGAGTTGAACATTATAGTTAAAGGTGACGTGGATGGTTCAATCGAAGCGTTGTCAGACTCTTTACTGAAACTTTCTACCGAGCAGATCCAGGTAAATATCATATCGAAAGCAGTAGGTCAAATCTCCGAATCAGATGTATTGCTGGCTTCGGCATCAGATGCGATTATCATCGGTTTCCAGGTACGCCCTTCACCAGGTGCGCGTAAACTGGCCGAGCAGGAACAGATCGATATCAGGCTTTACTCAATCATATACGATGCGATCAATGAGATCAAGGCTGCGATGGAAGGCATGCTTGCTCCTACGTTTGAAGAGAAGATCGTTGCGAACGTTGAAATCCGCGAAACCTTCAAGATCAGCAAGGTGGGTACCATTGCAGGTTGTATGGTGCTGGATGGTAAGATCACACGTAACAGTAAAATACGCATCATACGCGAAGGCGTGGTAATTTACACAGGCGAACTCGCTTCATTGAAACGCTTTAAGGATGATGTGAAGGAAGTAAACGCCGGCTACGAATGCGGTTTGAATATCCAGAACTTCAATAATATCGAAATAGGTGATATTGTAGAAGCTTATGAAATTGTAGAAGTTAAGCGTAAGCTTTAATCTATTACATAGTATAGTATTTAAAATTAGAGGCTCACCATTAAAGTGAGCCTTTTTTATTACTCCAATAATCAAGGTGGCGCATTATCTCGGCATTAATATATATTCCTGAGATATATTACAGCGGCTACTCGTGCTGTGTGATCAAAAATTTATAAGTTTAAAAAATAATTTCAATCACCCCCCCCCTCATGATTACTGCAAATGATCTATGTTTAAACCTTTACTTGCGGCTTGTTTCTTTTTAATATTTGTATCTGGCGCTTTTGGGCAGGACGCCGGCTTTTTCAAACCTAATCCCATTCGCCGCGAACTAAAGGCAATAAAGATTGACGAAAATCTAAAGATAGATGGGGTTTTAGATGAGTATGAATGGCGTTTAACCAACGGCGCATCAGATTTTATCCAGGTTGAACCATACCAGGGGCAACCATCCAACTATGCTACAATCGTTAAAGTATTATATAACCAAAAATACCTGTACATCGGTGTTGTATGTAAAGATCCCAAGGGTAAAAAAGCGATTATGGCGACTGATTTTGTCCGGGATTTTGATTACCTCCGGCATGACCTAGTGAACCTGGCTTTTGATACTTTTAATGATCAGCGCAATGCGATGGTTTTTGCTACAAATGCCTACGGCGTTCAGCGCGACCTGCTCGCATTTGATGATATTTATTACGATATAGACTGGAACGGGCTTTGGAATGTCCGCACATCAAGGAGCGATTCGGGATGGGTTGCCGAAATGGCTATTCCATGGAAAACTTTGCGATATCCCCAAAGTAAAGACAGTACACAAAATTGGGGGTTTAATGTATACCGCAACCGCAGGCTCACCAACGAGATCAGTGCATTTTCGCCCTTTCCGCGTATTTTTTCATCTGCCCATATGAATTATGCCGGCGTGCTTACCAACCTGCAACCACCTCCACCGTCAACAAATATTATTGTCGATCCTTATATTCTGGCATCCGACGATCATTATACAAATTTTGGAGGCACAAAGCCGTCTCATACCTCAAGCTTCAAATACGGAGGCGACCTGAAGTGGGCCATTAACCCTAACGCGGTGCTTGATCTTACAGCACACACGGATTTTGCACAGGCGGATGCAGACCAGCAAGTAAATAATACAACCAGATTTAATGTGTTTTTCCCTGAAAAACGCCAGTTCTTTCTCGAAAATGCGTCACTTTTCGGCGTGCAAATCAGCATGAATGGAGATCAAGCCGGCGGCAACATGCGCTATCAGCCTTTTAATAGCCGTAACATCGGCTTGGATACCAGTGGCAACCCAATCCCAATAGTTGGTGGGGGGCGCTTTGTTTACCGCTCCGCTAATATGAATTATGGTGCAATGGCCATCCGTCAGCAAGGTTATAATGGCGGACCGGCAACAAATTTCTTTGTTGGCAGATTCTCGCAAAACTTCGGTCAGCAAAGCCGTATTGGTGGTTTGGTTTCGCTTAAGGACCAACCCGGAGCTGCCAATATTGAATGCACTATTGATGGGTTTTTCCGGTTCGACGAGTCCAATTCAATCAATGCCATCGTTACGCAATCAACCACCACCAATACTGGGGCAAAAGGATTTGCAGGTGTGGTACAGTATTTTAACAACACCAACAACCATGAAATATGGCTGACAGAATCTGTCGTCACAAAGGATTTTGATCCGCAAATGGGTTTTATTTCGCGCACAGATGTTATCGCCACCACACCGGGCATAAATTATTTTTACCGGGGCCACCTGCTTCCGTTTAAGAGCTTCCTGCTGGCATATGCACCAGGCATTTTACCAGAGATTTACTATACGGCATCTACCGGAAAATTTGCCGAGGCCCATATCCCTTTTTTCCCGGTTTGGTTCAATTTTAAAAATGGCGGTTATATCGGTTACGGTTTTGAATCCATATGGCAACATCTTACTTCAACATTTTCGCCCCTGAATGTCAGCATTGCACCTGGCGATTACCATTATTTTAATCAACAGGTATATATCTCGACTGATCCTTCAAAAATATTAAACGCGATGATCGCATTAACGTCAGGCTCTTATTTTAACGGAAGGCTAACAACTATAGATTACAAAGTTCAATTCGCGCCAAGCCCACATGTCTCATTGCTGGGGGAGTATAACCGTAATAATTTCGATCATGTCGGAGCAGATAATACAACTACGTTAGTTAACTTATATATCCTGCAGGGCCGTTTCGCGCTAAACCCTCACTTGCAATTCACCGGCATATATCAGAAAAACTCACTAAACAATTCTAATGCGTACAATCTCAGGTTAGCCTGGGAGTTTTCACCTTTGAGTTATGTATACTTTATTTATAACCGTGGTGTCAACAGTCAGTTGAGTACGCGACCGGTGATAAACCAGACCGAGGATCACATTGTTTTTAAGCTGAGCTATTTACAACAGTTTTAACCCGTTATTATTGATTACTCATTTTGCATTCGCTGCAGCAGTGAAATTATAATGTAATTTTTTGCTTAATACGAAATCGGCGCTGGCTGCTTGTGTAAAAAAGTAGCTATATTTGTATCACCTCAGTCTGGTCGATCGTAAACTACGGTTTATAGTCATCATCAAATTTTATTAAAAATTAATATTACTTATTGTATGGGTAAGTGCGGTGGCGTTGCGCGTCAGAATAATTAGGATAAAATGAACTATGTGCTGCTACATATGTTTGATGTTTTGAGGAAGATATATTCCACCATTCTGACAATAATACCTGATGTAAATAAATTAAATGCAATGGCCCCTCATTGCTGCACAGTGTTATATAAAACTTCCAATTGGCAAATTAGCTAAGTAATTACTACAATGGACCAAGATTTGAATAGGGATAAACCTGTAGTAAGGTTAAGAGCGTTCCGGGCAATTGACGATCCGGTTGCCTGTGAACTTTTTATTGAAGGGCATACACATGTGCTGACGAGCATTGGGGTAACCAAAGTTACCTCATCCAGGCACGAATGGACCAGGAATCCTGCTGCCTTTGTCATCATTGTTGAATCCTTAGACGGAAAAAAAGTATATGGTGGAGCGCGTGTTCATGTAGCCGGTGGCACCGAAGCTTTACCTATTGAACAAGCTACTCTTGGTCTTGATGCATCCGTTGTTAACCTTGTATGGAGATATGCGCAGTACGGCACGGGTGAAATATGCGGTTTATGGAATTCGCGCGAAATAGCCGGTTACGGGATCGGCAGTATCTTTTTAACCCGTGCCGCGGTGGCTATTTCCACACAAATCGGCTTGACTTCCCTTTTTGCGCTTTGTGCCCAATATACAGTTGCTATGGCCGAAAGTGTGGGTTATCACCGCGAAACCAGTATTGGCAACGATGGTACATTTTATTACCCCAAAATGGACCTGGTGGCTACATCTATGGTGCATGAAAATATCGATACGCTTAGTACAGCAAATGATGATGACCGGACTGCCATATTAAAACTACGTGAAAGCCTTAACCTTGTTCGGACTGAAGTATTGCGAAAAAAATCGATTGAGATACACTACGAATTAAAAATACCGAATCTCGAAAACTGGGATCTTAAAGCAACTATCGCAAATGCTAAGAAGACTTTCCACGAGACCGATTGGTCAGAGGCGCGGCTCAATTTATTATAATAAAGCATTGGCTTTTTGCTCCGGGTTTTCTTAACAATTAAATTATATTTGCTTATAGTTTTATGGATCCTATAGAAAAACACTTTGAATACCCTGAGAAATCAGATAATATTTACATGCCCATCATTCTGAGGCTCAGCAATTCCGAGGATAGGAAAACCTATGATAAACTTGTATCTGAAAAGATCGCGTTATTTATCTCAGACGAAATAGAGGGCCAGTTAAAGGAGCTTGTAAAAAGCCAAAGGCCGTGGGCTATGATAAAGCCGGAAGAGTATGCCGGATTGATCGACGCGCATCTTAATGGCACCGATATACGGGACTATGGTATTTGGGTGTATTATCCATGGAGCCGACGATTGGTGCATTTATTGGATGAAGAGGAATTTATAGAGGTGCGTACCAACCGTAATCAATATAAAATAACGCGACAGGAAAGAGATACACTGGCAACAAAAAAGATTGGCATTATTGGTCTTTCAGTAGGGCAGTCCATTGCACTGACACTATCTATGGAACGGGGGTTCGGCGAGCTTCGTTTAGCCGATTTTGACTTACTGGAACTGAGCAATCTTAACCGTATCCGCACCGGTGTGCATAATCTTGGGGTTCCTAAGGTAATTATTGCCGCACGTGAAATAGCAGAGATAGATCCATTTCTTAAAGTCACTTGTTTTTTTGACGGATTGACAGATTCCAATATGGATGATTTTTTCACCGGGGGAGGGAAGCTGGATATATTAGTAGATGAATGCGATGGCTTGGATATTAAGATATTGGCCCGTTATAAAGCACGTGAATTACATATTCCTGTTATTATGGACACCAGCGACCGCGGAATGCTGGATATAGAACGTTTCGACCTGGAGCCTGATCGCCCTTTGCTTCATGGCACCGTTACAGGAATCAATCCACAAAATATTAAGGAACTATCTAATGAGGATAAAGTGCCTGTTATCCTGCAGATGCTGGGTGTTGATAATATCTCGGCGCGAGCAAAAGCATCAATGGTTGAAGTGCAGCAAAGCATTAACACCTGGCCACAATTGGCCAGCTCGGTGGCCTTGGGTGGTGCAGCAGGTGCAGATGCATGCCGGCGTATATTGCTTGATCAGTTCCGGGGATCGGGAAGATATTATATCGATTTTGATGAGATCGTTAGCGATAAAGCAGAGCCTTCACCAAAGGCCGAGCGGAACAATCCATTCCAACCGTTATCAAAAAACGAAATGCTGATACTGGCAAAACAGGTAATCGTTGAAGCTGATACTTCTGATATTACACCATCAGATCACGTTATACAGGACCTGGTTAATGCGGCCTGCGCTGCCCCTTCTACAGGAAACGATCAACCATGGAAATGGCTTTATCACCAGGGCACGCTTTACCTCTTTCACGATGAATATCGCTCCTTTTCGTTTGGCGATTTCCGGAAGATCGCTTCTTATATCTCTTTTGGTGCAGCTTATGAGAATTTAAATATCCACGCACTGAAACTAGGTTTGGAACCATATTTCAAGTTTATTGGTGGCACCGATCAAAAACTGGTTGCCGCTATTCGTTTTAGGCCGATAGAAAATATGCAATTGGCACAACAACTTGAGCCACTGGATAAAGTGATATATAAACGCTTCACTAACCGGAATCAATCACCCAAGGCAAACATACAGCCTGAAGTTTATCATAAACTAACAGATTTTGCTGAATCAATACCCGGTGCAAAGCTTCAGGTATTTACAGACGAAGCTAAACTTGGCCAATTTGCCGAGATCATTGGTTTTTGTGACCGGGTGAGATTGCTGAGTAAGGAAGGCCATTACGACTTTGTGAACCACGAAATGCGGTGGACCAGCGAAGATGCGGAAAAAACCCGTGACGGTATCGATATTAAGACCCTCGGTCTCAGCAATTCGCAAATGGCTGCACTTGGCGTCATAAAGAGCGAGCAGGTGATCAGTACTATTAACGACTTGGGTGGTGGCAAAGCATTGGATATGTTGGCCAAACGCACGGTATCGGTCGCATCGGCACTGGTTCTGATTACTTTACCTAAGTATGAATTGAAAAGCTTTTTTGAAGGAGGCCGCGCAATGGAGCGTTTTTGGCTGGCCGCTACTGATCTTGGCCTGGCAGTTCATCCCCTGATATCACCTCTGTATTTGTTCCCAAGAATTGTTTATGGAAATAGTGAAGGTATTGACCTTAAATTTGTGCCTGTTTTACGAGATTTACGTAATAAATTTCGTGATCTGACAGATATAGAAGATGACCGGGCTGAGGTGTTCCTGGCTAAAATTGCTATTGCCCCTGAGCCGGAGCTAAAGAGTTTCAGATTGCCGTTAGAGAAAACGCTTATAATAGAATAAAACAAAATACCTATACCTGTCAGGCTACTGCCAGAAGCTCATTTACATGAAAAGGATCATTTTTTTATTACTGCTTTTACAAATAGCATTTGCCGCAAAATTGGCCGCGCAGTCCCCGGTAGCATTTAATGGTGATAATACCATTATCGGCCAGTATGTATCCATATTAAAAGATAGTACCAATAAGTATGATTTGCAAACTGTTAGTAAGTCAGCCGCTTTCGTACCATCAAAAATTGAAACGCCCAACCTTCAGCTAAGTAAATCAGCATTCTGGTTAAAATTTTCGATCCGCAATATATCGTCATCTGACCGGCTTATGTTATCACTTGACTACCCGACGCTGTCTGTCTGTGATTTTTATTATCCTGAGAATGGTCATTACCGGGTGCAAAAGCTTTCTGATACTTTACCCTTTAGTCAAAGAAAATATCAGCACCAAAACTTTTTGTTCGATATTAAATTGCCAAAAGACAGTACTGCCACCTATTATTTACGTGTAAAAAGCACAGAACAAATGGTGCTACCCCTTATTGTAGGTAGTCCCACACATCTGGCTGAATCAATATGGTTAAAAAATATTTTATGGGGGATTTTCATCGGTATCATCGTGGTGATGGTTGCTTATAATTTCTTTATTTACTTATTTACCAGGGACCGCAGTTATATCTTTTATGTATTATATGTTTCGTTCATAGGGCTTACACAAACCACTTTAAGTGGCTATACTTATCATTTCCTGTTTCCGGCAACACCGTTATTGTTCCATAAAAGCATTATCATTTTCCCGGCGCTCGCAGGAATCTCGGCTATGCTGTTTGTAAGGGTATTCCTGGACACAAAACACAGGACGCCCATATTACATAAGATTTTCCCTTTAGCCATCATCCTATACAGCTGCGCGATTGTATTTAGGTTGGCAGGTATAGACCAGGTAAGCTATCGCATGATCGATATTTCGGCCATCTGTACTACGTTCCTTATTTACGCGGTTGCGGTAAAAATATCTCTGCAGGGGTACAAACCTGCACGGTATTTTTTGATCGCATGGACCATTTTCTTTGCAGGTATCCTTATGTTCACCTTGCGCAATCTTGGCGTGCTGCCTTATAACGATTTTACCAACTATACAATGGAATCGGGCATAGCTGTAGAGGTCACTTTGCTTTCTATCGCACTTGCCGACCGTATCAATGTTCTGAAAAGGGAAAAAGAATTGTCTCAAGCCCAAGCATTGCGGGCTGCACAGGAAAATGAAAGGATAATACGGGAACAAAACGTTTTACTTGAAGTAAGGGTAAAAGAACGTACTTCGGAGCTGAATACCGCACTGGAAAATCTGAAGCAAGCACAATCCCAACTGATTGAGCAGGAGAAAATGGCTTCATTAGGTCAGCTAACTGCCGGTATAGCGCACGAAATCAATAACCCAATCAATTTCGTGACATCCAATGTATCACCATTGCGCCGCGATATCGACATGATATTTAAAGCGATAGATTTTATAGAAGAGGTTGCCCTTTCGGATACAAGCGTGAACGATAAACGGGCCCAGTTAGATGAATATAAAGAGGATCAGGAGCTGGATTATTTACAAACAGAGATCAAACATTTGCTGAATGGAATTTATAATGGAGCTTCCCGCACAGCAGAGATCGTAAAAGGCCTCAGAATATTCTCACGTTTGGATGAGGATGATCTTAAGCGTGCCGATTTGAACGAAGGCATCGACTCATCTATGATTATTTTAAACAATCAATTGGGTCATATACATGTTATAAAGGAATACGGCGATCTGCCATTGGTAGAATGTTATCCGGGCAAGCTTAACCAGGTTTTCCTTAACATACTATCTAATGGTATCTACGCCGTTCATAAACAATTTGGAGATAAGAGCGGCGGCGAGATCCGGATAACTACAACTACAGATTACGGTCATGTTGAGATAAGGTTTAAGGATAACGGCGTAGGTATAGATGAGGAAACCCAGAAAAAAATATTCGACCCGTTTTTTACCACTAAGGATGTGGGTGAAGGGACCGGCCTGGGGATGTCTATCGCTTATAATACCATTAGAAAGCATAACGGTTCAATCAAAATAAACTCCTCGCCCGGCAATGGTGCCGAATTTATAATTACGCTGCCAATACAACATACGGTTAAGATAAATTAAAAGCCGATACTTTATGTCAGATAAGCTCAAAATACTGTATATAGACGATGAACCAGATAATCTAACAGGTTTCAAGGCAAATTTCCGCACGGAATACCGGATTTATATAGCCGAAAACACCATACAAGCTATTGAACACCTGCAAAAAAATCCTGACATCAGAGTAATATTTTGCGATCAGCGTATGCCGGGAAAAACCGGGGTGGAATTTTTTGAAGAGATCAGGACGGCTTATCCATTGCCTATTAGAATATTGATCACTGCTTACACCGATATCGAGGCTACGATCTCGGCCATTAACAGGGGTAATATTTTTAGGTATATCCGCAAACCATGGATACAACAGGATATCATTTCGGCTATTGAAGAAGGCAATAAATTCTATATAGCCAATTCTATGCTGGCGATCAAAAATGAAGAATTACAACAGGCTTATACCGAACTTGATAAGTTTGCGTACAGTGTAAGCCACGACCTTAGGGGCCCACTGACTGGTATTTTAGGCGCTATCGATGTCGCCAAAGAAATGTCAGACATTAACGAGCTTAAAGAGCTATTGGTGCTAATGGAAAAATCAGTATTTAAACTGGAGGATTACATTTCCAGCATGCACGATTATTACAGTTCAAGGCGCGGCGAGTTGAAGATCGTTGATATCGATTTTAACCAGGTAGCCGAGGAGTTGAAGGATGTATATCGTATATATACCACCACTAATAAGGTATGTTTTGAAGCAACAGTAAATCAGCCGGAGTCTTTCAGAAGCGATGAGCTGGTTATTAAAATGATATTGAATAACCTCATCACCAACGCGATAAAGTATCAAAAAAAGAATTTCGAGAACAAAAAGATCGAACTGAATATTTCTGTATATGATGGCTTAGCAACCATCCTGATCAGCGATACAGGTATCGGAATACCTGAAACTCATTTTGAAGAGATCTTTAACCTTTTCTCAAGGGCCACATCTCACCGGGCAGGCTCGGGCATTGGCCTTTATAATGTTAAGGGCGGTTTAGTTAAGCTGGGGGGTAGCATCGATGTGAGTTCTGTTTTAGGCGAAGGCACAGTTTTTACGTTAGTTATCCCAAGCAAATAAGCGATGAGGTTGTCATTCATACTTATTGAAAATCTGGAGATCGATCTCTATATAGCTCATAAATTGATCAAAATGACGATGGGAGATGATATTCCGATCAAGGCATTCATGAGCGCTGAGGATGCCCTGGACCACATCGCATTCGAAAAAGAAAAGAAAACCGACCGTACCATAATATTACTCGACCTAATGATGCCAAGATTAAATGGTGCCGATTTTATCAGCCTGTTCGAAGCATTACCTGACGAGATAACTAACAAGTACCAGATCGTTATAGTTACCTCCTCAATGAATAAAGCAGAATTGGACAGGCTTGGTAATAAAAAAATTGTGGAAACAGTGATTACAAAGCCGCTTACACAAGAGAAATTTAAAAGCATTTTGGAGCAAATTCAAATAGATACTAACTGAACAGAAGCCGGATCAGGAAAGTAATTTTTGACGTAATAAGAACTCCAGTTTTTCATTAGAGTCCTTTAGGTCTTGTTTATCCTGCCATGCTTTATACGCCCGTTGTATAGTCATGGTCAGTTCTTCTTCGTTCCATGGCTTGGTAAGGTAATGGAATATTTTGCCTTTGTTTACTGCATCAATAACAGCATTCATATCAGCAAAGCCGGTAAGCAACACACGGATCGGATCAGGGTATTTATCTTGTATTTTTTCAAAAAGCTCAACCCCGGTCATTTGCGGCATACGTTGATCCGAGATGATCACATGGAAGCCTCGTTGCTCTAATAAATTTAACGCTTCTTCCCCGCTCGAAGCAGTGTATACTTTAAAAGTAAGACGGAACGTAGCCTGAAAAGAGAACAGGTTATCTGGCTCATCGTCTACATAAAGTACCACTATTTTGTCTGCCGCCATATCAACATATTATTTAATATCAAAGTTAATTAATATGGCAGACATAATAAACTGTACTAAAGAATATAAATCAAGTACATCTAAGCTACATCCCCGGCTTTTTGGCTTCACCTATCAGATTAACATCTTCCAGTTCAAGAGATTTCACCATATTCTGAACGGTTGCCTTATACTTTTTGAAATGAGCAGTTTGGATATGCGATTGATAAGCGGCGGTATCAGCATAAATCTCCAGGATAGTAATGTGTGAAGGTTGGGCCTTGTCAGCAACAGCATAATAAGTTAAAACACCCGGTTCTACTTTCACAGCTGTCGTCATTTGCTCTTTAAGCGCCGCATTATAGCTGTCAAGCTGTGCAGGATCAACCTGTATCTTTGCTATCCGTATCATACGATGATCCTGCTGGGCAGTTGCTTGCCCTGATGAGAATAAAGTTGCCGCCATTATAGTAACCGTTAAAAACAACCTGGGTAAAATGCTTTTCATTGTCGTAATTTAAAATAATCTATAAATAACTATCCATTATATTGACTATCTGTAACGTGTTCCATCCAATCTACCGGCGATCCATTAAGCTTTTCCTGTATAGCTATATGACTCATTGCTGTGGTTAAGGTTGCACCATGCCAGTGTTTCTCACCAGGCTCAAAATAGACAACATCTCCCGGTCTTATCTCTTCCCGGGGATCTCCTTCACGTTGCACCCAACCACAACCAGAGGTAACTATTAAAGTTTGCCCAAACGGATGGGTATGCCAGGCGGTGCGCGCGCCGGGTTCAAATGTTACCAGGGCCATTGCCACACGGGCAGGATCCGGCGGACTATTTAGCGGATCAATTCTTACTGCTCCGGTAAAGTATTCAGCTGGCCCTTTCCCCGAAGGCTGTGAGCCGATTCTTTTGATTTCCATAGATTTCCCTGTTTTTAAAAACACTGCAAAGTTACCGTAGTTTGAGCTGGAGAGATAATGATTATCAAACCAATATTTAAGATTTTCAAACAGCTATGCAATGAGCTGGAAACCTTCCAACTAATGTGGTGAATGGCCTGGCGA
>Ga0310811_10008472_pt1 | contig 13231 bp, 20 predicted proteins | sample YCmetagenome_FD_207642 | JGI IMG/M metagenome (GOLD analysis project Ga0310811, IMG submission 207642) | Soil microbial communities from experimental microcosm in Duke University, North Carolina, United States - YC | ecosystem: Engineered > Artificial ecosystem > Soil microcosm > Unclassified ...
CCGGATTGCCAGAATTGCGAGGCGCCCTGCTGCACGAAGCAGTTCATGGAGGACTCCGACAGCTGGTTCAAGCTCTCGGACATCCGCCCGATCTACCAGGCTGCGGGCACCGACGTGCACGTCGTGGGTTGGGCCAAACAGCCCGATGGCCGGCAGCCGATGATCGCGTGCGACGCGTTCGACACGAAACACCTCCAGTGCGGCATCTACGCGTCGCGCCCTGAGCACTGCCGCACGTACGACTGCCGCGAGGACGATCCGGACGAGTGGCAGGCCCGCGCGCACTGTGACCTCGCTCGCCACCGCAGGCTCGAGCGCGTCCGCGCGAAGGCGTGACCCACACCCGTACCAGCGTCATCAAGCGCGTCGAGGCGGAGTACCGCTCGCTCGACGCCGTCGTGCGCACGCTCACGACGGCCGGCCTACGCAAGCCCGCGATGCGCGAGGGGGCCCCGATCCGGTTCACCGCGAAGGACGTCCTCGCGCACATCAACGCCTGGAAGTTCCGCCAGGCCCGCGTGACCGCGAACGACAAGAGTCCCCTCCGTCCGTACGAGCCGCCGAAGACCGGCGCCATCAACGACACGAACGCGGGCATCTACAGGCGCTCGCATCGCACGCCGGCCACGACGATCGTGACGGAGCACCGCGCCGCGCAGCGCGCGATGCTGAAGGCGCTCCGTGCCGCGCCACCGGAGTACTTCCGTAAGCAGCGCTCGGCCCAGTGGCCGTTCGACGCGGTCGGCCACAGCGCCGAGCACCGCCGCAAGCATCTCGAGCCCCTGCTGGCTAAGGCACCCCGAGCGCGCTAGCCAGCTCCTCGGGCGTGTTCACGTTCGTGAACGCGCGGAACGTCGGGTCCACCGTGCGGAGCTCGGGCTCGTCGATCGCCTTCACGGTCACCGCGTCGAAGAACGAGATCACCCGCAGCCGGTTCTCCGCGATCGCCCGGATCATGTGCGGGACGCAGGTCTTCGCGTAGAGGGCGTGCATCGTCTCGTACTCGGCGGCGACGCGCGGGATCACCACGTCGGCCTCCCCAGCGTGGCCGAGCAGCAGGCGCCACAGGTCCGCCGAGAGGAACGGCATGTCACACGCGGCGACCAGCACGGTGTCGTGCGCCGCCGCGCCGACGCCGGTCGCGATCCCGCCGAGCGCGCCCCCCTGCGGGTACCTGTCGCGCACGACCTTGAGGCCGAGTGTCTCGTAGCGCGGATCGTTCGCGACGACGATGACCTCGTCCGCGACCTCGCCGAGCACCCGGGCCACCCGCGAGATGAGCGGTTCGCCGTCGAGCTCGATCCAGGCCTTGTCCTGGCCCATCCGCGTGCTCTTGCCGCCGGCCATGATCGCGGCCGAGACGCTCACCGGCTGATCCGGCCGGCGATGAAGTCCGCGATCGCGGGCGCGTCACCGGGGCCGAAATGCGGCACGTCCGGGCTCACGTCGAAATCGGTCACGGTCGCGACGAGATTACGGTCGTTCAGGCAGAGCAGCTCGGTCGAGAGCACCCGGCGCGCGACCTCGATCTTCGGCAGCGGCTCGGCCTTGAATCCCTCCACGACCAGGAGATCCAGATCCTCGCGCGCGTAGCGCGCGATCGCCGCGTCGAGCCCGAGATCCTCCGCGTCGTCGATGACCGCGGTCTGGCCGCCGCCGGTGACGATCGTCTGGAGCACGCCGGTGCGGCGCGCGCGGTAGCTGTCCTTCTCCGGTTGGTCGATCTCGAATCCGGCGTGGGCGTGCTTCAGATAGCCGACCCGGATGCCCTTTGCCACCAGGAGCGGGAGGACCGCGATGAGGAGCGTCGTCTTGCCGCTGTTGTGGCGGCCGACGAACGCGATGCGCGGTGCCTTCACCGCGGACCGATCAGGCCGCGAGCGGTGTCCCGCAGCTCGCGCAGAACTTCGCGCCGTTGGCGTTCGGCTTCCCGCAGCTCGAGCAGTACTTGCTGGCGCCCGGCGCCGCGGCGGCCCCGGTCGCGGTCGAGGCGAGCGGCTCGCTGTCCTTCTTCTCCGCCTCGTCGCGGAAGGTGCGGACGCCCTTGCCGAGCTGGCCGAACACCGTCGGGAGCTTCCCGGCGCCGAAGACGATGAGCACGATGATGAGGACGAAGACGAGCTCCGGTCCACCCAGGTTGAACGGCATGGTCACTTCCTCGTTTGGCGCGAAGTGCGCCGGTATCTCTACCGGAGTGTACGAGAGCCCGGTCAGCCGAAGAGGCCGTCCAGCAGCGTGAGGAACAGCGGGATCACCACGAGAAGCATCAGGGCCGGGAGGTAACAGAGCACGAGGGTGAGCATCAGCTTGCCTTCGACCGTCGCGGCCGCCTCGATGGAGGCAGCCCGCTCGGCCGCGCGGGCGGCGTCGCGGGCGTCCCGGACCGCCGCGATCGAGCTCTGACCGAGCCCGCGGGACCGCTCCAGCGCGCCGGCAAGGGCGGCGAGCGGCCGGATTCCCTCGGCCTGCGCCGACGCGCCGAGCGCTCCGTACAGCGGAGCACCGAGCGCATACGCATCGGCTGCGCCGTTCAGCGCGAAGTCGAGCACCGGGGAGGAGCTCGGGATCCGCGCAACGGTCGCGAGCGCCGCCTCGATCGGACGGCCGGCCGCACCGAGCGCCTCGACGCGCTCGAGCAGCGGGCCGAGCGCGCGCTCCGCGGCTCGGCGGCGCGATCGCGCGCGCCGCTCGACGGCGACCGACGGCCCGACGAACCCCCCATAGGCAAGGGCGGCGGCGAGGCCGAGGGAGCCGATCGCACCGCCAACGACGACGCCCAGGATGAGACCGAGACACTTCAACGCGACCAGCTCGGTCTGCGATCGCATCAGGCCGGCGTGCCGGAGGTCGCGATCGGTGACCGGCCGCCACGCGGGTGGCCGGCGGACCGCCGGCGCGAACAACGCGAGCCGGCGCTCGACGAGCGAGCCGCGCCGGGCGGCCGAGGAGATCGCGGCGATCGCGAGCAGCACGCAGACCGCTCCGATCGCCGTCACCGTGAGACCCCGCGAACGACCCGGCGATTCACGACGATGCCGGCAACCTCGAGGACCGCCGCGGTCGGGATGAGCACGGTGCGCCCGAGGGGCGTGGCCAGCGTGGCGCCGAGCCCCGGCATCGTTGCCACGAGGTACGCCGAGAGCGCAGGCACGATCGCGGCGAGCAGATAGCTCTGCACCCGCACACCGGCGGTCCGCGCGCGGACGTCCGCATCGACGCGCTCGTCGTGCACCGCGCGCTCGGCCATGGCGCCAAGCAGCGCCGCGGCCCGCTCGATCGGCAGCCGCTCACTGATGCCAAGCGCGAGCGTGTGGAACGTCGCCGACAGGCGCCGGTCAGGCGATCCGACGACGGACTCGCGGATCGCATGGTCGAGCGCGTCGCCAAGGTCGAACCGCTGGAGCGCGGTCTCCAGGGGGCGGCGCGCGAGCCGATCGGGGCAACCGGCGACCGCGCGACGCAGCGCGTCGGGAAGCGCGATGCCTGATCGCAGCGCCGCATGCGCGTCGAGCAGCAGCTGCGCGAGAGCGCTTCGCGCGCGATCGCGGGCTGCCTGCGCGCGGACTCGCGCGGCGATCGACGGGACGACGCCGAGCCCGAAGGCTGCCAGCGGCGTGACCGACACCGCGTGGGCGATGGCGAGCCCCACGATGACGACAGCCCAGCGGAGGCATTCCCAGCGTACGAGGCCGAACGACCAGCCGGCGTCGGCGAGCGCATCGCGATCCGGATGGCGGCCGATCCGCGGGCTAAGACGGCCGAGCAGCGGCAGCACGCCGATGGCGAGGACGGCGCCCGCGATGGCGAGCGCGCCGACCAAGGACGTGCTCATCACTCGTGGCTCCACACGATCGTCGCGATCTCGTCTTCGACACGTGCGATCTCTCGGACGATGCGCCTGCCATCCGGGCGCCGGTCGAGGTGTGCGATCACATCGATCGCGCGCGCGACATGCCGGACGATCGCGTTCGACGACAGCTCACCGGCGCGGGCGAGCAGCAGCTCCAACCGTCCGAGCGCATCGCGCGCGGAGCCTGCGTGCAATGTCGTGAGTGAGCCTGCGTGACCGGTGCTCAACGCTTCGAGGAGGGCCGACGCGTCGCGCGGAGACCGGACCTCGCCGACGATGATCCGGTCCGGCCGCATCCGAAGCGCATTGACGACGAGGTCGGCCACGCCGACGCCACCGTCGCGTGCGGGAACGCACTCGAGGTGGACCGCGTGGTGATGAGGCAGGACCAGCTCGGTGGTGTCCTCGATGACGACGATGCGCTCGTCCGCGGGGATCGCGGCCGCGAGTGACCGCAGGAGCGTGCTCTTTCCGGAGCCCGTGACTCCGCTCACGAGGATGTTGCGGCGCCGTCGAACGGCATCGACGAGCAGCGCGGCGGCCTCTCCGCTGAGCGCCGCGGCGGAGACCCAGGAGGCGGGGCCCGCGAGCGGCATGGAGAGCGGCCGGAACTTGCGGATCGACAGACACGGCCCACCGACAGGTTCGATGACCGCGTTGGCGCGCGAGCCGTCGCGCATGCGTGCGTCGACGAACGGCTGCTCGATCGTCAGCTCGCGGCCGACGCTCGCGGCGATCCGGTAGATGAGATCGGAGAGCTCCGCGGCATCGCGGAAACCGAACGCGACCCGTTCGAGCCGGCCGTCGCGTTCGACGAAGATGCGGTCGGGTGCGTTCACGAGGACATCAGTCACTTGGGGGTCGTCGAGCAGCGGTTGCAGGCAGCCGAACCCGAACAGGTCTGCGCACAAGCGCTCGAGCTCCGGATCCGAGAGCCGGGTACCCGCCGCGGCACGGACCCGTTCCCGGATGAGCCGGCGCCGCGCGGGATCCGCGTACAGCGCGAGCAGCGTCGCCGGATCGAGCCCGGATGCCACCTCGCTCCGGACTCGAGCGACGAGCGTGGCGTCGATCACGCGAGGCCCCGGATGAGCGCGTCGATCGCTCGCACCGTCGGCGCTCGGCTCGCGAACCGGTCGTCGGCAAGGAACTGATCGCGTGGGATCGCCGCGCTCAGGGGCCACGGCAGGCGGCTCGCGATGCGTGCTGCATCGACCGGCTCGGCGCCGACGACGACCACCCCGATCCAGAGGCCCAGGCCTTCCAGCAGCGGGACCGCGCAGAACGCCGATTGGAGCTGCGCCACCGACGGGCCCGTGACGAGGCAGAGCCGATCGATGACGCCCAGGACCTCGGGGTCCAGCGCATCAGCGCCGCAGCCGAGGTCGATCACGACCGCGCGTTCTCGATGCAGCCGCCCGACGAGCTCCGCGATCCGCGGCCCGTCGAAGACCCGATGGAGCTGCGGCGTACCGGGCACGAACGGGACCTCGCCCCAGCGCGACAGCAGGGCGGACTCGGATCCGGGCTGCAGCAGCAGGTCCGCGACCGTGGCGCCCGCGCACTCCGCGCGGAGGGCCAGGGTGGGAACACGCCGGTCGAGGTCGACGAGCAGCGGCGGGCGTCCTGCTGCGGCCGACCGATGCGCGACGAGCGCCGCGACCGTCGACGCGCCGACTCCGGCCGTCAGCGACCAGAACGCGATGCTCCGATCGTCCGGGAGGCCGGCCGCACGAGCCGGGATCAACGGCTCGAGCGGCTCGTCGCGACCGGTCGCGTCACGCATGAGCGCGAGCGCGACCTGCCCGACGGGGGACGCGTCGAGCCAGCTGCGCCAGGTCATGCTGTGATCCACCCGCTGAGCAGCTGCTGGGACGCGCGGGCTCGGAGGATCCGCGGCGCGGCGATCGGGTCGAAGAGCGAGGGCCGGAGCGTGTTCCGGCTCGCGCGCAAGGTCTGGCGCGAGCACCAGGCCGTCCTGCGGATCTCGAACACGGCATCGCGTCCGCGGAGCAGCGCGCGGCACTGCGAACGGCGCCGCGAGCCGAGCGGCCATCGCCGGACCGGACGTCGCAGGAGGCGTGTCGTGGCTTCGCCGAGCGGGACCAGCCGCACGTCGAGGACATCGAGATCGTCCGGTCGCAGCCGTGCCGGCAGGAGCGCGGTGCCCAGCGCGCGGACCAACGTTGGCGGCGCCGGTAGCTGATCCGCCATGACCGTCGCACGCACGCCGTGGAGCGCGAGCCCTCGGCGAACGCGGCCGGCCAGCTGATCATCCACGCTCATCCGGACCGCTCCGTCGTGCCGCCACAGGATGAATCGAGGCGCGTCCAACGCGATATCGAAGGGATCGGGCGCGACGGGTTCGATGAGCAGCGTGGTCACTCGCGGACGGGGATGAACACGAGCACGAAGGTGCTCGTCGCGATCCGATCGGCCACGCGCAGCTCTTCGCTCGGCGCCAGGGCCACGACGACGCTGCCGAGACGGTCGGTCGCGACACCGCTCGCGACTCTCATCCCCGGCGGAACGAAGGGGCCTCCGTTCTCCCCGCGCACGTCCAGCACCGTGACGTTGGCCGCGACGAGCTCCGTGATCCGACCGGCTGGTGCGCGGCCGGCGACGGGCACCGCGATCACGTCCACATGGGCGCCGGCCACGAGCGCCCCGCCGACGGCCTGTGATGGCGTCGCGGGTATGGCGATCGCGCGCTCGCCGGCCGGCGGGACGAGGCCGCTGTGGAACGCGGCCGCTCCGTTCGTCAGCGCCGACCCGATCAGGATCTGGCCGGGCCACTGGGGAGCACGAGGTACGCGACCGACCGCGTCGCCGGTCGAACGTAGCGCGCCCGCCGGGACGGCATCCGGAGGGAGTTCGGTCATCGCGAGGTCATCGGGAGCGATCGGTTTGTCCGCATCGAGGGCGCTGGCCGCGACGACGATCGCCACGCGCTGGATGCTCGTGTAGTAGATCGAGCCCGCGATCGCGCCGCAGACCAGCGCGATCGCAAGGAGTGCACGCTGGCCGATCATTCCACGAGCCCAGGCGCGCGCACCGCGATCCGGATCACGCGTTCGTGGGTGGTGCCATCGGCGTAGCCGACGAGGAACCGCACCGCCCAGATCGAACCGGGCGGGGCGAGCACATCCCATCGCGCCACGAACGGGTCACCGGAGGTGCCGGCGAGGGGGCCCAGTGCGACGCCTTCGCCCGAAAGGAATCGCCACGACCGGACGTCGTCACCGACGAACGAGATCGCCGTTCGCCGTCCGCGCAGCACTTCGATGGACCGGTCGGGCAGTACGACCGACGGGCGGACCGGCGATGGCGTCGTCGAGGGCACAGGAGGCGTTGGTCCGCCGCGTGCCGGAGGAGCGGTCGCCGTGGCGGCCGGGCCGGGTCCGGATGAGGACGTGGGCGAGGGCTGAGCGGCGACGAGCCGGCCTGGATCGGCTCGAGCCCGGCTCTCCTCGAGCGCGATCTCGCTGTCATCCTGGAAGAACACGACGCTGACCGCGACGAAACCGGCGTCGGTCCAGATGTAGTTCTCGTAGTACGTTCCCGCGACCGGACGGCCGTCGGTCAACGCCGCACGCCCGTTGAACGCCGCGCCGTCGTAGGCGCTCGATCCACCGGTCGGGACCGTCTCGAGGACCCGCGCGTATGAGCCGGTGGTCTCATGCACGGTCTCGGTCGAGTACGTCGTGAGTGGTCCCGACCGCGTGACGGATTCGCCCGCGTACGTGTCGGTCACCAGATAGATCCCGGGCGGCGGGGCGACCGGCGCGGGCTCGGGCGACCAGCTCGCCGGTCCAGACGCATCGGGATCCGGGTCGTCGCGGTACGGATCTCGCGCGAGACCGGGCTGCGCGCTCGCGGCCAGAGTGATTGCGACGAGTGCGAGGATCAGACGTTTCATCGAGCGCCTCCATTCGCCTGCACGGCGACATCGGTGATCGGATGGAAGAAGAGCGCGCCGAACAGTGGCGTGCGCACGGGAACGGTCACGCGCAGGTGGACGGTCGCCGGCCTCGGCTCCACTTGGATCGCCGCGTCAGCCGCGACGTCCGCGGGTGTGGCGGCGAGGAACGGCGCGAGCGGGTCGAGGTTGGCGGCGAACACCGTCCGCGCGACGTCGGCGGCGTCAGCGGCGGCGACGAGCGTGCCGCTCCGCTGGAGCTCACCGTCGTCCTGGTCGTTGACGGCGACCAGGACCGCAAGGTCCGCCGCGGACCGCGCACGCGCGGCGACCACTCGCAGGCTCCCGAGCTCCAGAGTGGTCATCAGGACGATGATCAGCAGCGGTAGCGCGGCGATCGTGGTGATCGCGCTCAACGGGCCAGCTCACCCCGAACGACGGCGCTCGTCCGGAGCGGGATCGCCGCGCTGAACAGGAACGGGATCGCGACCATCGCGTTCGTCCGCACGGTCACGGTCAACGGCTCGCGCCAGCCGACGCGCGCCGGCGTGACATCGACCGTCGCGGCGGACGGGTCGATCCCCGACGACCGCAGGGACCCGTCGAGCAGCGCTCGGACCTCTGGCGCGTCGCCACCAAGCTCGCCTGCGTAGCGCGCGACCTGCACCGTCGCGCTCTCCTGGGCGAGCCAGCGCTGGAACACGTCCCCGAATTCGATGACCGCGAACAGCAGCGGAATGAGGATCGTGATCATCAGCGTCGTCTCGAGCGTCGCGAGTCCGGATTCTCCCCGCACGGACCTAGTGGACCGAGCCCATCTGGGTGACCAGCGCCTGGAGCCGGGCGACGAGACCGTTGTTCCACGCCTGAACGCCGACGACCAGCGTCCCGAGCACGACGGCCGCGCCGATGATGTACTCGATCGTCGCGAGGCCGTCGTCGGCCACGGCGAACGATCGGGTCCGCGCGATCGACCTGAGCTGCGCCACGGTGCACCTCCTGCAGCGACCGGCGGAGGCTGCGCCCGCCCAGGGCGACGAGCGATGGGAGGGCCGACCGGTACGGACGTACCGGTCCACGAGCCGGCACGGGCCACGTCTGACCGTCACGGGCGTAGGCTCTCGGCCCGTGGGCGGCATCCTCTATTCCCTCGCGGTCCTGGCCGCGCTCGTGCTCGGCGCGTTCGGCTTCGGCTCCGCTCTGCCGGTGGCGCACGTCGCGACGCGCTCGCGCAAGCTGCCCGCGCGCCCGGAGATCGTGTGGGGCCTGATCAACGATCCGGTCGCGACGAAGGGCTGGGCCGGCGACGCGAAGACGGAGATCGTCGAGCAGGACCCGCCGCGCCTGCTGGTCAGGCAGATCGTCGGCGAGACGGCGTTCGGCGGAACGTGGACCTTCGAGATCGCGCCCGAGGGCCACGACTCCTCGACGCTCACGATCACCGAACGCGGTGAGGTCTACAACCCGCTGTTCCGCACGGTCATGCGCCTGACCGGCCAGACCAGGGGCATCGACTCCTACCTCGCCAAGCTGCAGGCCGCGCTCACCTGATCTGAACCCGGGTCACGACGTCGCGCTACTGGTGGTCGTGAGCAAGGCGGAGTTCCTCGCCGACGTCCGCGCAGCGCGCACGGACCTGGAGCACGTCCTCGCAGGACGCGACGAGCGGACGCTCGCCGAAACGACGCTTCCGGGACAGAGCTGGACGTCGAAGGACCTGCTCGCCCACCTCATCGGCTACGACCTGGCGGTGCGCGGAGCGATCGCCGACGTGCGCGCGGGACTGAAGTGGAGCTGGCCGTGGACGGCGCCGCGCTTCGATGCCTGGAACGAGAGCCAGGTCGCGCCGCGGCGTTCGCGGTCGTACGCAGCAGTGCGCGCGGAGCTCGATGCGAGCCGCGCGGATCTCCTCGCGGAGCTCGAGCGCTGGCCTGAGGACGCCGGGCCGTTCGGGCCCATGACCTGGGACCGACAGGCGAGCGCGATCTCGTGGCTCGGCCCGCACGAGCGCGAGCACGCGGAGATGATCGCGAAGCTCTAGACCAGCAGGCGCCCCGCGTCGTGGAAGATGCGCAGCTGATCGCGACGCACGTACCCGCAGAGCGCGACGTTCGCCTCGATCGCGAGCGAGACCGCGAGCTCGGTCGGGCTCGTTCGCGACGCGACGATCCCGCAGCCGAGCCGTGAGGCCTTCACGAGCATCTCGCTCGAGATCCGGCCCGAGGTGAGGATCGCCTTGCCGCGCGTGTCGATGTCCGCGAGGAGGGCTTCGCCGGCGATCCGGTCGACCGTGTTGTGGCGGCCGATGTCCTCGACCAGGAGCTCCAGCCCGGCGTCGCCGAACAGGCCGGCGGTATGCGTGCCCCCGTGCTCCTTGTAGCCGGCGGCCCGCTCGAGCAGCTCTTCCATCCAGGCCATCAGCTGCTCGGGCCGCACGGTCATCCCGCCCTCGACCGGCACGACGTCGAGCGAGAACGTGACGCCGCGGCCGCAGCCGGAGGTGAGGATCCGCTTGCGATCGTGCGGGACGGCGCGCGCGGTCGGCGCGAGGCGCACCTTCACCACGGTCTCCTCGTCGCAGACCTCCATGAGCGCCACGTCCTCGGCGCGCTGGATGATGTCCTCGACCCGCAGGAACCCGAGGGCCAGCGCGATGACCCTGACCGGCGAGCATGCGATCGTGGCGAGCTCCTCGCCGTCGACGATCAGCGAGATCGCGCGCTCGGGCGGCGGAGAACGGTCGAGGTCGGTCAGCTTCCCGTCGCGGTAGAGGCGCGGGGGTGCGGGCCGGCCGATCCGCCGCACCTCGCTCGTCATCGCGTCACCGTGCTCAGGTTCGTCGCGAGCGCGGTGCTGTCCATCGCGCCGAGCGCCACGGCGCGCACGACCCCGTCGCGGTCGATGAAGAAGGACGTCGGCACGCCCTGGCCGAGCCCGTACGCGCGGGCGACGGCGTTCCCGACGTCCACGAGCGGCACCAGGTGCTCGATCTGCAACGAGTCGAAGAAGCCGCGGACCTTCCCGCCGTCCTCGTCGAGGTCGATCTCGTAGAACGCGATGCCCGGGTTGTCCCGCGCGGCCCGTTCGAGCAGCGGCATCTCCGCCCGGCAGGGCGCGCACCAGGTGGCCCAGAAGTTCAGGACGACCGGCGCGCCGCGCAGGGCGGTCAGGCGGGTCGACGCGCCGGACGGCTGGAGCCAGAGGAAGTCCGGGGCCGTCGAGCCGACCCGGCCGGCGGTGTCCGGCGCCTGGACGACGTTCGTGATGACGCCGACGTTGGTCTCTCCGACGTACTCGCGCTGCTGGAGCTGCGGCACGATGAGCGCGACCGCGGATGCGATGGCGATGATCGCGACGAAGAGCGCCGTGATCCACCGCGGGAGCTGCAACCGCGTCGATTCGAGCGCACGCGGGGTCGGCGCCACCTCGGCTAACCCAGCAGCGGCAAGAAGTTGAACAGCTGGTTCAGCCGCGTGAGCTGACCCGAGAGGAGCAGCAGGCCCATCACGATGACCAGCGTACCGCCGACCGCGTTGACCGCCCGGATGTGAAGGCGCACCCAGTCGAGCGCGCGGCGCACGCTGCCGAACCCGCCGGCGACCAGCAGGAACGGTACGCCGAGGCCGAGCGAGTACGCGAGCAGCAGTACGGCACCCGAGACGACGTCGTTGTTCAGGAGGATCGTGAGGATGAGCGCAAGGTACGGCCCGATGCACGGTGTCCAGCCGGCGCCGAACGCGACGCCGATGAGGATCGACCGCCGGTAGCCGGACGACGCGCCCTCGAGCTGGAGGCCGGAGGTCCGCTCGAGGAGCGGGATGGTGATCAGGCCGAGCATGTGCATCCCGAGCACGATCAGGATGAATCCGCCGATCCGCTGCAGCCACGTGACGACGTCGGCGCCGAGCGTCCCGAGCAGCGCGATGCCGACCCAGAGCAGCGTGAACACCGCGCTGAACCCCGCGACGAACGCGGCGGCGTGGGCCATCGTCCGCCGGCGATCGGTGCCCCCGAGCGCGGTCTCGCCGGCGAGGTTCACGAGGTACGCGGGCACCAGCGGGAGCACGCACGGCGAGACGAACGAGAGGATCCCCGCGCCGAAGGCGATCGCGAGGTTCATCCGATCGCGTGCGCGAGGTCCGCGATGAGATCGCCCACGCCCTCGATGCCGACGGAGAGGCGGATGAGTCCGGCCGGCGGCGCGAGCTTGGTGCCCTTCACCGAGCCGTGGGTCATCGCGAGCGGGATCTCGATGAGCGACTCGACGCCTCCGAGCGACTCCGCGAGCGCGAAGATCTTCGTGCGCGCGGCGACGCGCTTCGCGGCGGCTTCCCCGCCCGACCGGAGCTCGAAGCTCAGCATCCCGCCGAAGCTGCGCATCTGGCGACGCGCGAGCGCGTGCTGCGGGTGCGTGGGCAGGCCGGGGTAGTTCACGCTCTTCACCTTCGGGTGCTCGGCCAGCCACTCGGCGACCGCGAGGCCGTTGGCCGAGTGCCGCTCCATCCGCACGGCGAGGGTCTTGGCGCCGCGCAGCACGAGCCAGCTGTCGAACGGCCCGGGCACTCCGCCCGCGGCGTTCTGGATGAACTTGAGCCGCTCATGCAGATCCGGCGAATTGCCCACGACCGCGCCGCCGACGACGTCCGAGTGGCCGCCGAGGTACTTGGTCGTCGAGTGGGTCACCAGGTCCGCCCCGAGCAGCAGGGGCTGCTGGAGGTACGGGCTCGCGAAGGTGTTGTCCACGACCGCGAGCGCCTTGGCTCTGTGGGCGAGCTCGGCCATCGCGGCGATGTCGATGACCTTGAGCATCGGGTTCGTCGGCGACTCGATCCAGAGCAGCTTGGTCTTCTTGGTGATCGCTCGCTTCACCGCGGCGTGCCGGCGCATGTCGACCGCGGTCATCCGGACGCCGTGACGCTCGAAGATCCGCTTGAACAGGCGGTACGTCCCGCCGTAGACGTCGTCGCCCATGACCACGTGATCCCCGGTGTTGAGGAGATGCGCGATCGCGTCCTCGCCGGCCATCCCGGACGCGAACGCGAGGCCCCAGGCCCCCGACTCGAGCGCCGCGAGGCAGGTCTCGAGGGCTTTGCGGGTGGGGTTGTTCGTGCGCGCGTAGTCGAAGCCCTTGTCCTTGCCGACGGCTTCCTGCGCGAACGTGCTGGTCTGGAAGATCGGCACGGTCACCGCGCCGGTCGCGACCTCGGGCTCCTGGCCGGCGTGGATCGCGAGGGTCTCGAAGCTCTGCTTGCGAACGTCCTTCCCCATCAGGTCAAGTATGGCCGCCCCGAGGCTCGACGCGCCCTCCGCGCCGGCGGGCCGATGGCCGTCGATAGGGCGATGTCGGGATCGTCCTCGATGAGGACGATCCCCCCGGTCACCCGGTCGGCTTCAGCTGATCGAACGCGTTCGCCACGTTCTCGAGCACCTCGGCGTTGATGTGCTGGGAGAGTGAGTAGACG
>Ga0310811_10008473_pt1 | contig 13230 bp, 13 predicted proteins | sample YCmetagenome_FD_207642 | JGI IMG/M metagenome (GOLD analysis project Ga0310811, IMG submission 207642) | Soil microbial communities from experimental microcosm in Duke University, North Carolina, United States - YC | ecosystem: Engineered > Artificial ecosystem > Soil microcosm > Unclassified ...
TATTGCCAAGAGGCAGGGCTGTCCAACATCTCCCTATAGCTTAGTCAGATTCCCGCACCCTGACTCCTAATGAAGCAATTACATGAAAAGCTACAATCATTGGGACACTTTTTTGAGCCACTGTATCATCTCCTTGTCACAAGCTTCAACAAGTTCAAAAGCAGATCCTTTCCTCTTATATTTAGCTTTATTTGCTTTTTTTGCACTTTTTGTGCACTTATTTGAGAATGTATTGCATTGCAATCATGATAGATTTAATTTATATACCCTTTTTTGCTCTTATTTTCAACTTACTTGTGCTTGATCACTCTTGTTATGAGCAAAAAACATTTGCATTTCAACCAAACAAGACAATTAAGTTAGGTAGCAAGAGAAATAAGTAGTAGTAAGTAGAATAAGTGTGAAACTAAAAATGGTACAAAACATTGAAATGGACAAAAAATGGTATGATGACATTAGTACTAGTAGTAGTAGAGGCATCACCGATAAGACAGCAACAACAAGACAGCAACAGCAATGAGACAGCAACAGCATGGCAGCTTGAACAAGAAAACAACCAAGGTGCCAGCTAGTAGTAGTAGTAGTAGTAGTAGTAGTAGTCAGATTCAAGATAGTAGTAGATGATAACAAGAGCAAAGAACATTACCTCTAGTAAGTGAGGGCTCACTCATCCTCAGTTTGGTCATCCACCTCCATCCATGTGCCACACCTCTTCATGGCAAGGTTGTGTGTGAGCTCTGAGTTGCAGTAAATGACTGAGTCTGGCAAGCGGCTGATAGACATGATGTAAGCCCTGGTCTGCACGCCCCAATTGGTATCTGAAAATGCCAATGGAACACTAATCTCTTTACCCATTGACAGATTAATATGCAGTGGGGTCTTGTTGTTTCGGCCATTGCCAGCAGTGTTGATGTCACTCAGAAGCATCTGCCCATTGGTAAAAAGTTTGATGGCATGTTCTATCTGAAATACAGGGTGAGTCAGCTGTATGAGGAGGAAAAAAATACATGCCACTGCTGTAATGAGAGTGAGAGTGCCCTTCAAGTGTCCTGGCAATGTGTTGTTTATTCCTGGCATGTTGACAGTGCCTGATGTGGTGCACTTGTGCTGCACAAGGACCTGCACAAGGAGGTCAGACTGGAATGGTCTGGATGTCTCTCTGTCCTCTGAGATGTCCCCAAACAAAAAGCAGAGATTTTCCAGCAGGCCTGATGAAAAATCTTGATGGTCCTGATTGGTATTGAGTTCTCCCTGTAAGATCATAAAGTTTGCGAGTACAATGAGAGCCACATTGCTAATGCTATTGCGCCACTCTGACAACCACTGGAGGGTCTACAAATAAAATGATCAGATTTACATCATGTGCGAACAAAAACATACAAGGGCAATGACAGGCCCATCTGCTGTAACTGTGTGTGGAATCTTGTCTTTGTAGACCACATCCCAGGCAGACTGCAAGATAGGACAGAGAATGTCATCTGATAGAGTCCATACTTCGTGTAAATCGCCAACACAGTGAATGGCAATAAAAATGAACTCCCTTGCTCACTTGTTTGCCATCTGACAACCCTTTGGAAGATCCTTCTTCCTGAATGCAGAAAGTGCAATTGCCTTGGAGAGAGTGGCGATAGCATGATGGGAACCAGTTATAGTGGTAGTGGATGATTCAGACTTCAGCTGTTTCACTGGAGGGGCTTTGAGAGTGGTAGCAATGTTGGTCTGACAACTCACAATCAGTTAAAAACAGAATCAAGCAAACAAAACAAACTGTAGACATCAACCGGTGCATGGACACTGGTTCAAAAGCAGGTTCAGCTTTAATTGTGATCATATGGTTATTAGTGACCTCCACGTTTCATCATCGGATGATACAAAGCAACAATAAGTCATCATCGCTCAGAAGAGGTGGCTGTTTCCACTTCTGTCTTGCAGCCAGCAACTCATAATCCACTGGGAAGATGGAGCAAGATGTGGGTTCTTGGGCAAGGAAAGAAGGTACAAGGTTGGAGTCATAATCTGTGGCCTTGTTAAGGTTGTACTCAAAATAGGTTCAGATCTGAAGCACTTTGGCCTCAGCTCATACGCTGTGCCCCTTTCCTGAGTATAGCCCCATATTTCAGAACACTATACTTATCATATCTGAAGATTCAGATGGCTATTGTAGTGTATCCAAAGGTCCAGATGACTATCATATGATATCCAGTTATAGGGACAAGTATCATATTCCTATCCAAAGATAAGGAATAGTATCATATACTGATCCAAAGGTATGTCCAGATATTGGATGGAAGTATAAAGGCTAGTCTAGACAAGTCTAGGACTAAAAACTGACAGAGCATAGACTATCTGAAGATAGAGGTGGATGTGTTAGACTATCGGATACAATCCTTAAGTCTCGGAGGGTGACAAGAGTTGATAAGACTCGAGTCTGGATAACAGAATGAGGACAATCTAAGATGATATTTGAACTGGGGTGCTACAGGACACATACAAGAGTTTATATACAATAGAACTAAGCGAAATGCTATGCACAAAGTATCACAATGTATAAGCAATGCTTATTACAAGTCAAATATAGGCCGGAAGTTAATCACAGGTTAACGGATCAGTAAACATAGCTGGAAGTAAGCATGACCGATATACCAGAAGGGAAGATATATTAAATGGAGGAAATAAGCAGTGTTTAACATTATATGAACAGGATATGAATGAAGAAGCTTATCGTGATGGATCCGGTATGGATCTGTGGATCGGATCTGATCAGATCTGACATCCAGAACTTTGGATGAGAAGTGCAAATATATGGGATATGACAGGCCTATAGCTCATGACTGGCATTGTAGTCAGACTTATAGTCCCCCAGGAAGGCAAGCTGTGGAGGAGGGGTGATGTTGCTAATACCTGAATTCATGAAGATAATTTGGGAGCAGATATTGCTGGGGACTTCTGCATGCTTGGCATCCTCAATTGGATCAGGTTCTGAGGTTGCACTGCAAGGGAAAACATTGTCAAGAGCTTTGGGCATGATCTGCAGTTTTGGTTGGAACTACATTAAATTTGAATATCAATATGATCAGACTCACAGTTAAAGCCTTTTTGCCTGTAAAACCAGAAAGAGGTTTATTGAACAGCTCCTTATCCTTGTCAATGTCAGACACATATAGGTTCAAGAATGTAGACCCAGCATCAGAAATACTGATGGGTGTGGATGGGGGTGGAACATTGCTGCTGATAGTGCTCCCTCTTGTGAGCTTAGAGAAAATAGAAGTACTGGTACTGTGTGGGTGCATAGCAACCTTGGACATAGAGGATGGCTTTGAGGCATGAGTGGGAACAGTTAATACCCACCCCAGGATACATTCAGAATATGAAAATTTTTTGGGACTTGCAGTATCAATATCAGAATTATTTATTGTGACATTAAAGAAAAAAGGGCAGTTTCAGTCAAAAGGAGACTCATAGTTACTGTTAAGACAAACACTTACATATCAAATTGAACATTTGCATCATGTGCCTTTGTTTATCAATTGATAATGACACCAGTGTTTAATGCTTCAATCACATCTCTCACCAGCAGTTTGGTGGCCTTTTTCTCTGGAGTTTTGCTGCTACTGGCTCCTCCTCTAAGTCTTCATCACTCACAGGATGTTCAACATTAGCACCAGCTGCTAACTGTCTGGCTCTACCCTTTTTACCCTTGCCTTTGGCAACAACAGGCTTATTAGCAGTGACAATTTCTGCTCCTGCTTGCCCACTATCCATAGTCAAGTTGGGGGTCTTTGAGGTTTTTGCAGCCTTCCCCACTGGGCATAGATGAGGATGCTTAGGCTTAGGTGCATCAATATGGGCATTACCTTGATCAGCCTGCATCTGTGCTTGCATAGTTACAATATGTTGATAACTTTCCTGCACAGCTTTATCACTTGCCTCCTTTGCCTCCTTTTCATGCTGGTCATCAGCAGCCTTCTGAGAAGCAGTATGCCTCTTTCTCTGACTTTCAATCACAATGTGTCCTGGATGTTGAGTTGCATTCTTAGGTTAAGTTCCCATGTACTGCATAACTGCATTGGGCTGAGACATTGTGTCAATGGAGGGGTTTGGAGGCTGAAGAAAGTTGGAGGCAGTGAGTTACTGGGAGTTCAAGGCAAGTTTCATTACATTTTAAGATTTATGGTTGATAGCTGACTCTGAATAATTAATGGACCCTACTTAATAGTCTGATGTACTTGTCTAATTAATGTGAGTCTATTGCGACTGCCATAAACCTCTGGAGCATATTAGCCAGCACTTTTTTGGCAGAATAAAAGGACCCATGCCAAATTGAAATACCTTTAGTCTGGTGAGTATCAATGTTTACTAAAACCTGTCTGTTGGTATATTGACATGCATTGGGGATATTTCAGTTCTGGTGGTGAGGTGACAATACTCACCAAAACCTTTCTAGTGGCCCAGCAATGTAAAAGTTTCTGGTGGTGTGGTTACATAACTGTCTGTGTGACCAGAACTTAGCTGCCCATTTTTGTCTGGATGTGGTGCCAAAATGAGCAGGGTCTGGATCTGATATTAGAGGCTGTTGTTGAATCCTGAAATTTTTTCCTAGTCTCTAAAATCTTTCACTAGCCATACACTGTATCAACCCACACTCCTCATACCATGCCTGGAATTTGCCCTACTCATCATTCCCTTCAGTTTCCATATTTATCTCCAGGCTGTATGTGCTGGTTTTGAAATACCTCAGGCTGCTGTGACAATTAAGTTTTATTTGGGCTGATATTAGCTTTACTTACTTACTTTACATTCATTACTTTTGTGGCTTATATAAGCATGTTTCCCTTTCACCAGTACCAGTCTGAAGTTTGATGAGTTTTCACTACCTCTGAGCCTGAGCCTAGATCAGAAACCCTTTAGGGTCAAACACTGTCTTCTAGGACATAGCAGCTAGGCAGGGTATTGGCCACATATTGGTTAGGGAGTGTTCCTACTACCTAGCCAAGTTTGTGCATCACACCACACTCAACACATGCATGAGTGCCATCCAGTTGCACTTGCTCAAGATTTTCTAGCAACACCACCTCAGTCACCACCTCCTGATTTTCTACCAACTCCACCTCAGTCACCACCTCCTCCTGATTTCTCACCACCCCCATCTGATGTCATACCATTGGATGATGATGAGGATCCAGAGTCAGAATTCACAGACACAAGCAGGTGTTACTATCATACATATCACTCACTCATCAATGGTAAGTTCCTTTCAATCAGTGCCCTTTCATGAATTGTAACTCAGACACACTCTTAGGACTGCCATGCACAGCTGACAGTGTATTTCTACTGCCCAATACACCACCAACTCCTGCTCCACTGAAGTCTTCTGATGACTGGAGTCTGTATTGCAGTGATGTTGAGTTTGCAACAGCAGAGTTTACCTTCAAGCAATGACACATGTCTAACAAAGCTTCAGACATACTATTTGACTTGATGGCTGTGCAGCTATTAAAGCACAATGACTCCCCTCCATTCACAGACCACAAGGATTTGCACAAGGTCATTTATGCTATACAGCTTGGCAATGTCCCTTGGCAATGTCTCTTGGTTCAATATGCAGGGGAATGCCCTGAGCACAATACTCTGTGGATGGGCAAAGACTATGAAGTTTGGTACAGAGACCCCCACATGGTGGCACACAACATGTTGGCCAATACCACCTACAAGGGTGAGATTGACTATGTGCCATTTCAAGAGTATGATTCATTGGACAATACATGCTGATGGAAAGACTTTATGTCTGGAGACTGGGCATGGCAACAAGCTGTACATATTTGATGCATTTCTTATAACTCAGGGCATACTAACATTTATCAGGATGAGTTATTGAAGGATCTGAACACACATGGATCAGTGTTTGTCCCAATAATCCTTGGGAGTGACAAGACCACTGTATCTGTGGGCATGGGTAATAATGAATATTACCCCTTGTATGCCTTGATCATCAATGTGCACAACAATGTGTGACACGCTCATCATGATGCTCTCGGTATCATTGGTTTCCTCTCTATACCAAAAAGTATGTGTATTAATGTTCAAATCATGTTCTTCATCTGATCTATAGCGCAGCTACAAGGAAATATGCTCACAATGATTCATTTCATCTATTTCACTGCCAGCTTTTCACTGCTCGCTATCTGCAATTCTTTCCACCCTGAAACCTGCAATGGCTGAGTACGAGGTCTTGCATTGTGCAGACAGTCATTTTCAACACATTATATTTGGAGGACCTTATATAACTGACTATGAGGAGCAACTGGTGCTATCTTGTACCATCAAAAACTGGTGCCTGAATGGTATTCCATGCACTCAAGAGCATACAGATTGCTTCATATGTGAAAACATAGACTCAAATACATTGTGGCATGAATTTAGTATCATTAGTGTTCTCATTGTGAGTGATACTACCCACTCTTGAATTATGTACTTATTTACTTTGTACAGCCATTCACAAATGATTTTTCCTGAGCCAACATTCATCAGTTGATATCCTTTGATCTCCTCCACCAGTCAAAGGCACTTTCAAGGATCATCTTGTGGATTGGGTACTAAAGTATCTCAAACTTATGCATGGGACCAAATGAGGAGAAGAGATCATAAGCGACACAGACTGCAGGTACACAACCTCACTCATTCATTCACTGGTCTACAGTGATTTCCTGATGGCCATGGCTTCAAACAGTGAACAGGTAACAATTCCAAGGCCCTCATGAAGGTTTTCATTCCAGCTATTGAAGGCCATATACCTCAAGACATAGTGCATATGTTTTGTGCACTTTTAGAATTTTGTTATATTACACAACACAATGTAATTACTGAAGCCTCTCTGGTTCAACTCAGTGATGTGCTCACTATGTTCCACTGCTACCCCCAGGTTTTCAAAACCACAGGCACAGTCCCTCACTTCTTGTTATCTCATCAACACTCAATGACCCACTATGCAGACATGATCCAGTTGTTTGGTGCATCAAACAGATTATGTTCATTGATCACAGAATCCAAACACATCAAGGTGGTGAAGGAACCTTGGCGGTGGTCTAACAAGCACAATGCCCTTGGTCAAATGCTATTGACTAACCAATGGCTTGATAAACTTGCAGCAAGTCGCCAGTGTAGAGACTCAATTCTCTACAGACTGGTATTGGCCTATTTTATGGCTCATAACAACTGGGCTTCACAGCACAACATCACCATCATGTGTAGAGTGATTCCACATATCATGTGCAGCTTCCCTGCAATAATGCACCAGACTCATGACACTTTCCCGCACTCGCGCAATGCATTCCCATGCTCATGCATCTTCACATTTTATTGCACATCTTCGTGTTTCTCACGTATCTTCATGTTTCATTGTGCATCTTTGCATTCCATCGCAATTTAGTGCGCATCATTGCAGGAGCATCCATCCATTGTCCAGCCAGTTCCTTGGTGTGTCGCATTCCATTTATTACTATATCTGACTATGTTTGGCATCATACAATTATTATTTCATTATGGACCCTTACTTTACCTCACTTACATACTTAGAGCACTCCCAATATGCTTCCAAGCCCTGGGAAGGTGCTTATGTGCAACTTAGGGTTGCCATGTCTGTTTTTACAACTTAGCTTCTGGCAGTCACCATCTATCCCCAGTTAGTTCCATGCAGTGCATGTATCCATCATTGTAGTCCCTAGCATCTGTCTATAGCTAGTGGCAATCACATTACCCATCTATTATCCATCCTCCTTGCCTCAGTTCAGATCCCAGCATCATTCATATGTCTTCTCTACACTTGTGCACTTTGTGTGCTACTTTCCCATGCTTTGTGTGACCATTGCGTTTTGCTTTCCTGCATGTGCCCTCAGCACATTTTGCATTTCATCACATTTCACCGTGTTTCTTTGCATTACATCACATTTACTTTGTGTTTCATTGCATTGATCAGGGTTGATCAGCATTCACTTGTGGATCTTTGCTTTCCTTGCATCCCCTTTAGGGTCAAATGCTCTTGCTTCTGCTAACAGCTAGGTAGAGCTGAGACTGTTACAGTATAGCTTACCCTATAATCATTTTCTCTTCTTGTCTTGATGCCTTTAACCATTGTATTACAACACAATCACTTACTGCTGTTACTAGTTGACTTAACTCATAGTATGTCTACTTCATGCTATTGTTCTCCTTTCTTGATTTTCATGTATGTATTTGCATTCCCAATTAGGTAGTCACTCATAGTATCTCTTACTCATGTCTACCCTAAATCCCTCCATTGTTTCCCTATAAATATGTACCTTTGTACTAGGTAGTTTCTTTACTTGAATCTTACTGGGTTTTACCTGATACTAGACTTCCTTCATCTAAGCTCTCCAAGCTTAGCTGTCTGAACTGATACTTCTAACCTCGAGCACTCCTCATCATTAGTCCGATAACCTCTTTGATTCTGGTTACAAGGAGAACCCTTGCCGCCAGATAATAGCATTGTGAGCAGACTACAGTGTCATTGTTGTGCTAGAACCAACTCAACTTTTGATGACTCTCTTTTGAGTCTTAGTTGTTAGAACCCATCCCAGTTTGTAACAGAGACTCACTTATACTGGTTTAGCATTATTATAGCTAGTGCCTAGCCAGGTTGTGATACCTACACCGGGACTTTGCTGCTCATGGGATGCTTGTTGGCTCAGCATTATCAAGAGCCATGGCTGCTCTCAGTAAGTTTTCATACTTAATTAGATCATTTTACTTACTCAATATGCAGCTGTTGGCCCTGAAGATGAGCCAAACGCTCTGGTGATCACACCAGAAGTGGAGGGTGAGGTTGACAAGGGTGAAGCTGTTGATGGCCCATTTAAGCTCGCTTTTGTGCAACTGGCAAAGACACCTCATAAGGCAAGGACACCTTGTAAGTGATGCTCTAGTTGATTTTGATACTCATTAAGGTTTTAATAGAACAAAAATGCATGCAGACTGTAGCAGAACTAGCGGATGAGGTCAATGTACCTCACCTGCAACACCTTATCAGTACTTTCTGTTCTTTCAACTCTTCCTGAATGATCCCCACAACCCAGAGGATGTCTCTGCTGCTAGCTGTTCTCAGCACAAAGGTGGACTTTATGTCTTCGATTCTGCAGCCATGACATTCTATGCCCCAAGTGATCCCAGTGGCATTGGCGGCATGTGATATGAACAGATCTGAGCTTGTCCACTCTGGCAGAACATCTCTCCCTGTAATGATCATGTGTTTGTCAACACCAATTCAGACCTTCAAGGGATGAAAGGGCTTGAAGTTGCAAGAGTCAAATGTTTTTTCTTTCAAGTTTAATTGGGTCACATATCCATGCGCCCTTGTTCAGTGGTTCAACAAGGTCAGTGACTGTGCAGATGAGAATACTGGCATGTGGATAATTCATCCAAGTGTTCATGACAATGGCACCCCAAACTTTGCTGTCATCCATATTGACATGGTTTACCATGCAGCACACTTAATCCCTGTCTATGGTCCCAACTTCATTGCTGATGACATCAAGTACTTTCATGCTTATGATGCATTTCACTCATTCTATGTTAATAAATTTGCTGATTACCATGCCTTTGAGATTGTGTTGTGATCACTGAACTTAGAGGAGATTGAGACAAAGACAAAGAGTACTAATGGCTGATGCCCCCACTGCACAACCAGATGATATGACAGGTGATATCATCATGTGGTATGACAAATATAACAATGGTGAGAATGAAGAAACAGCTGACACTCCTATCACTCAACCAGATGGCACAAACAAGAAGATGTCATCATCATATGCAATGACAAATACAATAGTGAAATCCCATTGTGCAACCAGATGATACAGAAGGTGGAGTTGCCATGTGCTGTGATAAATACAACAAGAGATACTAACTAGCCACTCTCGTCAGCAGCAACAACAACAACTACAGCCATCCACTCCTGATCTGTTCCCAGCCTCGCAACTTCCATCCATCTGTTCTCGTTTGAATGATTCTGATACCAATGTGAGTTAGTCATTCATTTATCAAAAAATATTGACTCACCTCCAGTCCACCAGCATGCAGCTTTATGCTAAGTCATGAATGCTTGCAAGCGTCTCTTCATACAAGCACCCACAAAGTGCCCTCATCACCCTCTAAATCCCAACCCCCAAACTCTTGATCACTCCCAGGCCCCTCCCTTCGACTCCTGGTCCCCTCCCTTCATTGCGCCTTCCTCACATGTAGTAGACATTAGTGTCTACTACAATGTGTCTCTGGTCTTCTCCAAACCAGACTAAGTGCTATGAGCGGTTGCATCCATTCGCACACAAGATGCAGCACTTACTATTTGTGCATGGTTCATTGTTTGATGATCAGAGTAAGTGTTTGCTACTAGTGAATGATATCAGTGGGCTGAAGATAGACATTTTTTTCAGCTGCTAAACTTTTCTCATGCTGCTCATTGTTGAGCACAGTGAGGAACTTAGTATTATTATTCATTTGTAGCTACTTAATTCAATTGTATACAATGTTTCCACTTTTCTCGCTTTCACTACTTAACTGCTTGACTGCACTTGTAAGCACTTGGAAAAAAATAGTGACAAGTGACTAAGCACAACTACACAGCGGCATGTCAAACATTTTCATGACAAGTGACAAAAAAGCACATTAAAGCACATTAAGCATTGTGCAAATTTACTGATGTAAGATGCAGGGCCCTGTTACTTGAGGAAGAGGTGGCAAGTCTTGATATGCTGTCATGCATGGTATGCAATGCAACTCATACCATGACAGATACTTCAGAGGAGTGATAAGGAGTGATAAGGAAAGCTCTCAGGTACTATACACTTTCCTATTACCAAATTACTCTACCATTTTTCCTATATTTTCTAGCTAGTTTCTTTTTCTTCATTCATCACCTCTATTTTCTCCTGTATCTTATTTTCTTTCCTAAGATTCTATTTATTTGTGTTTATTTGTATTTTAGTTGGTCACCAGATTTTCTCAGAAGCCACCAGTATTATTTGTAAGCCTGTCATGTGACTGGAAGAATACTTTAGTTTGTAAGGAATTCAAGTTGACTCATCATGATTTGATCATGATTCATCATGCTTACATTTGTATTGATAATCCACTTACTAACAAGGATGACTCACCATACCTAAAGACCTGGTTTGTAAGCACATTCTTACCAATCTATGTCATGACTCATGCCACTTTTCATTTATGCTTTGTAAGACTACACTTTAGTTAGTATCTATGTAGTAATTAGGCTGACTCAACACATCTAAGAGCCTGATTTGTAAGCCACCATGTGATGGATCATGCTTAGTAATATGGTCTCCAAAAAGGTATAAAAGGAGGCCATTTTTCACACATAAATAATAACTTCCCACTTTACAACTGTCACCTCTCAAAATGAGTGAGAGTATCTAAGAGTTAAAGTGCAGGCAAAATAAGTGCCTAGAAGTAAGCTTAAGTGAACATATCTAACTCTGAGTTATATACTGCCTTACAGGGGCTGGCTATATAACAATCTAATCTGCAAACTAAATGACACATATCTAAGAGGCTTCTCTCTCAAAGGAACAGAGACATGTGACTAACCAACCACTATCTATTGAGGCAATCTATCTTAGGGTGAAATATACCTAACTCATCTGACAGAGACCTCAAAGCATACCTACTAAGAGATAGACAAGAAGGGGAAAATTAAGTAAACCCTCCCATGAACTCACACATTATCTACCACGAAGAAGAAAAGTCATAGACCATGAACTCAAGGACTGGCAAGAAGTCTTATCCTGTATAATTGTGTTGTCATTATACGTGCATCGCAGGGTTGGAGGGAACCATCTTTCTTGCCTATGAAAAGAATCCACTAGCTTGTGGGGATTTTGATGGTTGAATGAAGTCTTTGGCGATATGTTCATCGAGAAATGCTTTCACAGTGTTGGTTTCTTTCTGGGAAAGGGGATAAGTCTTTGCAGACTTTGGGATAAAATCCTGGTTTTGTTTTGATTCTGTGATCTGCTCCAGGGTGAGATGGTGGAAGTTTGTTTAAGCCATCTTTGGTGAAAATGTCAGTGAAGTCATGAAGGTAGTCAGGGACTAGTTCTTCAAAGGTCTTCTTCTTCTTTTCTTGGGCATCTTTAAGGGCAAATTCTTGCGCTTTATTACTTGTCTTCAGGTATTCATCTTCTTTGGTTTTTTGTGTGTAGATCCATAAGTTTCTTAATGGTCTAGGGGTGGCAGTTCATCAAATGTTGGAGGCAGAAGTGCTGTCACAAGTAAGAGGGGAGTCAAAAGAGAGGTTTTCATGAAGGGTTACAGAAGATCCATCTTGAGCATACTCAATCAAGACCTCATCACTATTGATGGGTAGGTGACTGGATCATCTACTTTCCTGGTGAACATTGAAGAGTCATCCCAGACATCTTCCATGGTGTCATACTGGGGAGGTTCATTGTCAGGATTGGAAATGAGAGTGGGGATCAGTTCTTTCTTTTTCTTTTATTTTCATCATTCAAGTGTTCTCTTCCCATCTTTGGGAAGTGGAGAATGAAGGGGAGCGAACTGCTCTGAGTCCTCTTCTTCTTCAATTGAAACTTTCTTTCTAGGTTTCGGGGGTGGAATAGGATTTAGTGCGGAGTTTTCTCTCCAAAGCTTTTCAAAGGTTTTCTTAAGTCGAAAGGATCTAGGAGTGGATGGGAGTCATAGGGTGTCTCTAGCCCAATCAATATCAGGGTTCATGGCAGTCAGCCAAGGTTTTCTGAGGAGGATCATATCCCAGTCGCTCATGTTCATGATGTTGAATTTTCCAAACATCAATCTTCCATCAATCTTGATTGCAAGATGACAGTAGTGCATAATGGGGTTTTCAGAGATCTTTCCATTGGCGGTTTGGATAGGGAAGGGAGTGGTAAGTGATGGGTTTTGATACCATGCTCTTGGACAAACATCCAATGGATGAATGTGGCAGCTGTGCCACAGTCAACAACAGCGGTGGTTTGCAATGATTTGTCAGGGTGTATGGAGGAAAAGATGGTTGCCAGGACCCTTAATTCTTTAGATTTTCCTACATTCTGGATAATACATACAGTGGCTCAAAAAGTGTCTCAATATTTGTGGATTTTCATGTAATTGCTTCATTGTGAGTCAGGGTGTGGGAATCTGACTATGCTATAGGGAGATGTTGGGAAGCTCTGCCTCTGGACATTA
>Ga0310811_10008474_pt1 | contig 13229 bp, 12 predicted proteins | sample YCmetagenome_FD_207642 | JGI IMG/M metagenome (GOLD analysis project Ga0310811, IMG submission 207642) | Soil microbial communities from experimental microcosm in Duke University, North Carolina, United States - YC | ecosystem: Engineered > Artificial ecosystem > Soil microcosm > Unclassified ...
TCATATCTTCCGATCATGCGTCACTTCGTCGAGGACGGCGGCAGCTACCTGACCAATGCGATGTTCGTCGCCAAGGATTCTGAGACCGGCGTGCGAAATGCCTCCTTTCATCGGCTACAGATGAATAGGAAGACTCGTTTCGGCACGAGCCTGCATAGTCGCCGGCATCTTTGGAATTATGCCCGCAAAGCGAGCCAGATGGGCCTCAAGGAATTGCCGGTGGTCATCGTTGTCGGCTGTCATCCGCTCATCACCTTCGGTTCGGGGTTATGGAAGGGCCCCATCAGCACCGATGAATACGACATTGCCGGCGGATTCCTTGGTCAGCCTCTTCAGATCGTCGAGGGCGTGACCGGCCCGGTTGAAATTCCGGCCCATGCCGAGATCGCCATTGAGGGCAATCTGCTCCTTGATGCCGACGAGGACGAAGGTCCATTCGGCGAATTCACCGGCTACGCGTCCGAGCGTTCGACGCGAAATGCCGTCGAGGTGAAGAGCATTCTGCATCGCAAGGACGCGTTCTATCACACCATCATTCCCGGAATTTCGGATGAGCACACCCTTCTGCTTGGCATATCGCAGGAAGCAAGGCAGCTGAAATCCCTGCGCGTTCACTATCCGAACGTGACCGCCGTCCACTACCCGAAGTCCGGCACCTGCCTTCTGCATTCATATGTTGCGGTCAAGGATCCGGTACCGGGCGAGCCGAGCAACATCGCGGCGGCGGCGTTCGGTGACAATCTCAGCCTCAAGCTTGTGATCGTTGTTGATGACGACGTCGACGTTTTCGATGAGGAACAGGTGATGTGGGCAGTCTGCACTCGCTTTCAGGCCGACACCGACATGGACGTGATCCGCAACGGCATGGGAGCGATTCTCGATCCATCTAATCGTAACGGCGCGACCGCCAAGCTCATGATCGACGCGACTCGCAAAAAGCAACCCTATGCGAAACGTCACAGTCTGCCGCAAGACGTCGAGGCGATGGCAAGGAAGATCGTCGAGCGCCACGCACCTCGGCGGTAGCGGGAGTTCGCTCTATGGCGTTGCCGACACTCAACTCAAAACCCTCGAACGGTCCAGGTCGCGGTTGGCAACGGCTCTGCGGAGCAGAACTGTCGACGTAATCATTTCGACCGGCAAGCTGCCGTGGTTTCGCTGCGAGCAACAACTCTTGTGGAGCGAGCGCATACTGGTTGCCTTGCCGGAAGACCATCCGCTCGCCGAACGCAAGATCATCTACTGGACCGATCTGAGCGGTCAGACTCTCCTGATGAGCCGGCATGATCCATATCGGGAATTCGAAAGCCTGATCACATCAGTATCCGACGGCCGTCAGCCGTACCTGGCCGACATCAAGCGGCTTTCCGATGTGGCTGCCGATGCGGCCGCGCTCGACGAACCGGAACTGGTCGCCACGCTGCGCAGCTTGGTCGAGGTCATCATCGTGCACGCGCCGGCGAACAGCGACGAATTCACGGTGGAGATCCGCGCCTCGCTGTCGGAACTGATGATGCCGGGGCCTTTGATGAAGCGAACAGGGCCCGGGGGAATCGATGGTAGCGGGGGGAGCGATTCACGTGCTTCCCCTTCCCCCTCGGAACTCTTTTTCGTCATCTGGAGGGAAAGAAAGGCCGCTTGATGGCGTTCTCTCTGGCGCCCATTTCTGAAGCCAAATGGAGCGCGAAAAACGGACCCGCGACCTCCGGCGTGACCGGCCGTGCGACGTCAAACAACGTCGCACAGAACTCGTTTTGCTCTCAGCCGTTGTCTCGCGAAGCTATCGGAAAGCAAAGGTGATCTTTGGTGGGCGCACCAGGGCTCGAACCTGGGACCCGCTGATTAAGAGCCAGCTGCAGGTTGAGAATAATCAATAACTTGGCGGTCGCACCTCTGGGCTAATCCGGCGGAATATGGGGATTCGTCGCATGGTCATTGTCCTGCGCTGTCTGACTGCTCTAAGCATCTATTCCAGACTGCGGGAGACCAGCTCCTCCGAATCCCATTCATTCTCTAGGCGGCCTTCCGGCGATTGAGCGTGAATCCGATCGCCAGGGCTGCGATCATCAGGACTTGAGCCGCGACCGTTTGGGTAGTCGGGAACAGACCAACCAACGAGATGCGCGGCACTGAGTGTAACGGCGCGATGCTGACGATGCCAGCCTCTTGCAACGCCGCGATGCCCTTGCCGGCCAGCACGACCGTCAGAACCGCCATCAGCCACGAACTATAGGTGAAGAACTTGCCGATCGGCAGCCGGCGGCTGTAACGCAGCATTGCCCACGCGATCACCGCAAGAGCTGCGCAAGCGGTCAGAGCGCCAGCGAGGATCGCCCCGCCGTTACCCTCAGTCCATAGCGCTGCATAGAAAAGGATCGTCTCGAACACTTCCCGATAGACGACGATGAAAGCGAGTCCACACGGTAACCATGCCGAACTTCCGGACAGCGCTTTCGCCATCTTTTCGCGAATGTAGTGTTGCCATTGATCGGCCTGTGCTTTGCCGTGCATCCAGATGCCGACCGACAGAAGAACGATCGCGGCAAAGACCGACCCGAACCCTTCCGTGAGTTCGCGGCTCGCGCCGCTAATCCCGATTACCCAGGTCGCAACGACCCAGGTGAGGAAGCCAGCGACAAGGGCGCCAATCCATCCAATATGGACATAGGACATCACCTCCGTCCGTTCGGCCTTGCGCAAGAAGGCGATCATCGCCACCACGATCAGCAGTGCTTCCAGCCCTTCGCGCAGCAGGATCGTCGCCGCACCAAGGAACGTCGAGAAGCCGCTTGCCGCAGCCGGCGACAACGCGGCCTCTGCGTCGTCGAGCAGATCGTCGAGGACCTGCACGCGATCGGATAGCGCGTCCACGTTCTCTCCGCTCTGAATGGCGGCGCGATACTCGCCCATCGCGCCCTCGATCCGCTCCATCAGCGTACGGTCGCGTGCGCTCAGCGTCGGCTCGACCGGCTCGAACCCATCGAGATAGGCGGACAAGGCCAACTCGCTGGCGCGTTTGCGGTCGCCTGCACGATAGGCCGCGAGGCTTTCGGAGAGGGGCTCGCGAACCAACGACAAGGAACCGGTCTGCCGTATGACCGCATCTGGATGGCGGCGCAAATAGGCCATGAGAGCATCGGCCTTGTCCTGACCAATCTTGACCGCAAGCGCTGCAGGCGTCGTGCCGACGAGCGTTTTCAGATCGGGGATGAGCCGATGAAGCGAATTGTCCTGCTTCCAAAGCCGCTCCCCCTCCGCCGCGGCGGCGTCTGGCAGGGCGAAATGACCGGCGTAGAACGCGAGCGCCCAGCGATCATCGACCGGCAGGCTGTCGAAGCTCGGCATTGCGGTGCCGTCAAGCCCCTGGGTGATCACCTGATATAGGCCGAAGACGCTACGCTGGCGCGCGCGAGCCGCATCGGTGAACGCGATGGGCGGGGTATCCAGTTTAGCGGCATCCGGCCCATGACCGTCACCGGCTGCGCCATGGCAAACCGCGCAATTCTGGCTAAACAAGGTTGCGCCGTGTGCGAAGTCCGGGGGCCTTTTCGGCGCTAGCGGCACGGGGTAGGCCACAAGCAACGCGGCAGCCAGGCTGTGCGCGATTCCTGCGACCTGCTCTGGATCGACCTTGTCAGCGATGGCGTGCTGGAGACGACTAGCTTCAGTTAGGAGCGCCTGCCGCTCCGGCTTGGGCGGCAGCGCCGCAAGTTTCGTGGCAACGGTCGCGGCAAACTCATTCTGCTCGGCATATTCGGAATAACTCAACACCGCGCCATGGGACACAGCACCGGGGTAATCTACCGCGATGTAGTCCAATAGGCGCCATGCGGTTTCGACGTCGCTCGTCTCGGCCCTCGCGGCTCCAAAGCAAATTAGAGCCAGCAGCGGGCCGAGCACTACAACACGCGATAGTAAGGATGCCAGACTCATGGATGCCACGTCGAAGATTGGGCTCGACCATGGTCGTACTGCTGGAATTCGCCCCGCGCAATTTGAGGCGTTCTAATCTGCTCCAGATCAACCCGTTTTGAGGACTTGTTCCGCTGCCTTGCTTGCGAAGACGATGCGATCGAGCGCTTAACTGCGCGAAACATGGGCCGTGGCGGCGACCACAACAAGCGTTGCCTTTGCGCCATCGGCGTCGCCCTTCTCGAAATCTCCTTCCGTCTGCGCCATGGAGTTGGTCACATGCGCAAAGCTGATGATGGGACGCCTACTTGTCGCGCTGAAAGCATAGAGGGCTGCCGCTCCCATCTCCACGGCGAGAATACCCAACTGGCGCGCCCGCTCGATCGCCGATTCCGTCTCGCGATAGGGTACATCCGTCGTCCACGTCGCGCCTTGATGTAGCGCGATGCCTGGCAACGAGCGTCCTGCCTGTTCGACACGCGCGAGAAGCGACACATCGGGCGCATCAGCGAAGTTTGAACCCCGCAGATAGTGATAGCTCGTCCCCTCATCGCGGAGTGCGCGGTCGATGAGCACGAAGTACGGGGTGGGTCCGATCGGCGTAATCTGGCCAGCGAAGTGACACTAATGAGCAGCCGGCAACCCGACGCAAAAAGCTGCTCGGCGACCAGCACCGCAAACGGCGCGCCGACCGCGCAGATCGAAGGCGAGGAGTTCGGTGTGATAGCAGGCCCATCCTTCATGGATGCGGCCCGCACCAGTCCGTTTGAGGTGGCGGACGACATCGCCGTCCGGATCGAGCACGCAGATTTCGGGGACGGCGACAAGCGGCAATTGCCTCTGGCGTCGCGCTTCCCGGCTTCCGGCCGGAACACGGAAGGCGCCTCGTGGTCCTTGCCATCAACGATCGGCCGAGCGCTGTCCGCGCGATCAATCTTCTTGTTCATGAAGCAGAGGTTCCGTTGTCTCAGACGGCGGATTCGACCGGCAAGCCGGCTGCCTTCCATTCGGGGTAGCCGTCCTCGAGCCGGCTGACGCGATAACCCCACGCCCTGAGCGATGCGACGGCTTCGAACGAAAGGACGCAATAGGGACCACGGCAGTAGGCGATCACCTCCTGGCCTTTCGGAAGTTCGCCTAACCGTCGTTCCAGTTCTGCAACATGTTCATTTCCGGATTTCGGCAACATTCTGAAGATATTTTATACATCACTAACGTTTTTTTTGATATGCATACTTGACATATATGCATCAGAAATATAGTTCTGGACGGTATAATTGATGGCAGTCATGACAGTTATCCGAGACGATGATTACTTCCGGCCAATTACGCGCGGCTAGAGCGCTTCTCGGCATCGATCAGCGCCAGCTCGCGGAGCTCTGCGACCTTTCTGTGCCGACTATCCAGCGGATGGAAGCGAGCGAGGGTGTCGTCCGGGGCAATGTCGACTCCCTGATGAAATTGATCGAGGCGCTCGGCCAAAGCGGCGTCGAATTGATCTCCGAAGGCGCAGTCAGCCAGGCTGGGGGACGCGGCGTCCGGCTGAAGGACACCGTCTCATCCGACCCGCGGCACAGCAAGAGCATCGCAAAGAATACGTAAGGCGCATTCGATGAGTATCGTTGCCTTCCACATGCTCTGCGTCGCTGCATTGCTGGGGGTCGCGCTGCTCGCCGTAATCATGGCACGCTCGCATATGGCGACCGCGATCGTCTATGGCACCGGATTGATGATTTCCGTCTTGGCGTCAGCCGCAGCCATCGGCACATTGACGATTCACCGAACCACCCCCGCCGTCCTTACCCTGCCGCTTGGCCTGCCCTGGATTGGCGCGCATTTCCGCATCGATGCGCTTGCCGCATTCTTTCTCGCCGTCGTGAACATCGGCGGCGCTGCGGCAAACCTCTACGCACTCGGTTACGGGACGCACGAAGAACAGCCGCATCGTATTCTTCCGTTCTTTCCCGCCTTCCTCGCAGGCATGAATCTGGTCGTGCTTGCGGATGACGCATTCAGCTTTCTTCTCAACTGGGAACTCATGTCGCTCGCATCCTGGGCGCTCGTGATGGCTCATCATCGCGACCCCGAGAACCGGCGCGCCGGCTACGTATATCTCGTCATGGCAAGCCTCGGCGCGCTGTCGCTTCTGCTCGCTTTCGGCATGCTCGCGGGACCAAACGGCGGTTACAGCTTCGAAGCGATCCGAAGCGCTGTGCATCCACCGCTGATCACTGCGATTGCTCTTGTCCTGGTCTTGATCGGCGCCGGCTCGAAGGCCGGCCTGGTGCCGCTGCATGCGTGGCTTCCGCTTGCACACCCGGCGGCCCCAAGTCACGTCTCCGCATTGATGAGCGGCGTGATGACGAAGGTCGCCGTTTATGCCTTTGTCCGTATCATCTTTGATCTCGCGGGTGCGCAGCCCTGGTGGTCCGGCATCCTGCTGCTCGCGTTTGGCGGCGCGAGCGCCGTGCTGGGCGTGCTGCAAGCGCTGATGCAGGACGACATCAAGCGCCTGCTGGCCTATTCCACGATCGAGAACATCGGCATCATCTTCATCGGTCTCGGCCTTGCGCTGGCGTTTCGCGCCGATGGCATGTACGCGGCCGCCGCGCTGGCGATGGCCGCGGCCCTGCTGCATGTATTCAACCACTCCTTCTTCAAGAGCCTGCTGTTCTTCGGATCGGGGGCCGTGCTGGCCGCCACTGGTCGGCGCGACATGGATCGTCTCGGCGGATTGATCCACCGCATGCCGGCAACCAGCTTCCTGTTTCTGGTGGGGTGCATGGCGATCTCGGCGCTGCCGCCGCTCAATGGCTTCGTGTCGGAATGGCTGACCTTTCAGGCCATCCTGCTCAGTCCGGAGCTGCCGCAATGGGCGCTGAAGATCATCGTGCCGGCGGTCGGAGGATTACTTGCGCTTGCGGCGGCGCTTGCGGGCGCAGCCTTTGTCAAGACCTTCGGCATCACCTTTCTCGGCCGGCCGCGCAGCAATGAAGCGGCGGGTGCGCATGAAGTGGATCGCTTTTCACTGTCGGCGATGGCAGTGCTTGCTGCGCTCTGCCTGGTTTCGGGGCTTCTGCCAGGCTTTGTCATCGATGCCCTCGCCCCGATCACAAATGGATTCGTCGGCGCCGCACTGCCGTCGCAGTCCACGCAGCCGTGGCTCTCGATTGTACCGTCAGCCGCGAGCGGCAGTTCGTATAACGGCCTACTCGTCTTCCTCTTCATCATCATGTCGGCCTTGATCGCGGTGTGGGCGATCCATCGTTTCGCTTCGCATGCGCTGCGCCGCGCTCCATCGTGGGATTGCGGTTTTCCCGATCCGAGCCCGATGACGCAATATTCCGGCAGCGGCTTCGCGCAGCCGATCCGCCGGGTGTTCCTGGCCAGAACCCTTGCGGTCGACGAAAGCGTCTCGATGCCGCCACCCGGGGACATGCAGCCTGCGCGGTTTGCGCTCACCGTCACCGATCCGATCTGGGATCACCTCTATCAGCCGCTGGCGGACGGCGTCGGCGTCGCCGCGCAGCAGCTCAACCGGCTGCAATTCCTCACGATTCGCCGCTATCTCGGCCTCGTCTTCCTTGCGCTTGTCACGCTGCTCCTGGTGCTTGCAATATGGAGCTGATCTCGAGCCTTCTCGTTCAAATCATGCAGATGATGCTGGTGCTGCTGGCAGCTCCGCTGCTCACCGGATTCGTCCGCAAGGTGAAGGCGAGACTGCAGCGCCACCAGGGACCGTCCGTCATCCAACCCTATCGCGACCTTCTGCGGCTGTTGAAGAAGGAAGTTGTAGTCGCCGAAAACGCGTCCTGGATTTTTAGGACCGCGCCCTATCTCGTCTTCGCAGCGACCTGGGTCGCGGCAGCACTGGTGCCGACCTTCGCCAAGGGCCTGTTGTTTAGCTGGTCGGCCGACCTCATCACCATTATGGCCATGCTCGGCAGCGCGCGATTCTTTCTCGCACTGGCCGGCATGGATATCGGTACCGCCTTCGGCGGCATCGGATCGAGCCGCGAAATGATGATCGCTTCGCTAGCCGAACCGGCGATGCTGCTGATCGTCTTCACCATGGCCCTGGTGGCGCATTCAACGCAGCTATCGGCAGTGGCCGAGCTTTTCTCCTCGCCGGCCGTCGGCCTGCGCGTCTCGCTCGGCCTCGCGATGGTCGGACTGATCGTGGTCGCGATCGCCGAAAACGGGCGCATTCCGGTCGACAATCCGGCGACCCACCTCGAGCTCACCATGGTGCATGAGGCCATGGTGCTGGAATATTCGGGCCGCCATCTCGCGATGATCGAACTCGCAGCCTCAGTCAAGCTATTGCTCTATATCTCGCTGATCGGCTGCATCTTCGTGCCCTGGACCCTGACCGAGCCTGGCGCCTCTGCTACCAGCTATTTCACGGGCTTCATACTCTATCTCGCCAAGCTTGCAGCGTTCGGGTTCCTGCTCGGCATTTTCGAAACGTCGATCACCAAGATGCGCGTCTTCCGACTGCCGGACTTTGTCGGCGCGGCGCTGATGCTCGGCCTGCTCGGCACGCTGCTCTTATTCGTATCGGGGAGCCTTTAGGCAGTGGGACACGGGCTGACATTCGATGTCGCGCATCTGTTGGCCGGCGGGCTCGTGCTTGTCAGCTTCCTGATGCTCACGCAACACCGGCTCTATGCGCTGCTGAACGCTTTCGCCCTGCAGGCGGTGTTATTGTCGCTGTCCGTGACCTGGCAGGCTAACGTCCAGAACGCTCCGCATCTTTATGTCACGGCGTTGATCGCGCTGGTGTTCAAGGCGATCATCATACCCGTCGGCCTGCACCGGATCATCCAGCGACTCGGTATTCATCGCGAAATCGAAACCGTGATCGGCTCCGGCACAACCATGCTGGCCGGCATGGGACTGGTCGCGCTGTCGATGACAGTGATGCTGAAGGTAACCCCGACCGCCGATCCGCTGGCCCGCGAAGATCTCGCCTTTGCGCTGTCGGTCGTTCTGCTCGGCCTCTTGATGATGGTGACCCGGCGCAACGCCGTCAGCCAGGTCGTAGGATTCATGTCGCTGGAAAACGGCCTGGTGCTCGCGGGCACCGGCGCACGCGGCATGCCACTGGTGGTCGAGATCAGCGTCGCCTTTTCCATCCTGATCGCTTTCTTCGTCATTGGCGTGTTCCTGTTCCGCATTCGCGAGCGCTTCGATACCGTCGACTTGCAGGCGCTCGACCGCTTCCGTGGAGAGCGCCGATGATGTTTCTAGCTTCGGATGGTGTGCTCGCCATCCTCGTCATCCCGGTAGTCGCCGCTGCGATCCTGTCGCTGTTGCCAGGCTATCGCATCTCCGCGCGCCTTAACGTGCTCGCTTCCGCGCTGACCTTTGCGGCATCGCTGTCGCTGTTCTTCGCTGATCATACCGAGCCCGGGCGTTACCTGTTTGTCGACGACCTGAATATCGCTTTCATCGTCCTCAACACTTTCATCGGCTTCACTACCTCGGTTTTCTCGGCGAGCTATATCGGACACGAGCTGAAAACCGGCCGGCTGACCCCGACATATCTGCGTTTTTACCATGCCATGTATCAGGCCATGATGGGCGGCATGAACCTAGCTCTCACGGCGAATAATATCGGGCTGATATGGGTCGGGATCGAACTCGCGACGCTGACGACCGTGCTGATGGTCGGCATCTACCGAACCCATGAGGCGTTGGAAGCCGCCTGGAAATATTTCATCCTCGCCAGCGTCGGCATCGGACTTGCGCTGTTTGGCACCATCCTCGTCTATATGGCGGCGCTTCCGGTCGTCGGAGAAGGCGTCAACGGCATGGTCTGGACCGTCCTGCTCACGCAGGCGGCGCATTTCGACCCCGCCCTGATCAACGTCGCCTTCATCTTCCTTCTGCTCGGCTATGGCACCAAAGTCGGCCTGGCGCCGCTGCATGCCTGGCTTCCGGATGCCCACGCTGAAGGACCGACACCGATCTCCGCAGTACTGTCCGGCCTGTTGCTCAACGTCGCGCTCTATGCCGTGCTGCGATTCAAGATCCTGCTCGCGGCAAATCCGAGTGCGGTTGCCTCCGGTCCATTGCTGATGCTGCTGGGTCTCGTATCACTGGTCTTCGCCGCTTTCATGCTGTACCGCCGGCGCGACATCAAACGCCTGTTCGCCTATTCCTCGATCGAGCATATGGGCATCATCGCCTTTGCTTTTGGAATGGGCGGCCCGGTCGCGAATTTCGCCGGCCTGCTGCATATGGCGATGCACAGCCTCACCAAGTCAGGGATTTTCTTCGCTGTCGGCCACGTCACACAGGTCAAGGGCACGCAGAAGGTCGCCGACATCCGCGGCTTGACCGAAACCCATCCCTGGCTCGGCTGGAGCCTCGTCATCGGCGTCGTCGCGATCGCCGGACTGCCGCCATTCGGCGTCTTTATGAGCGAGTTTCTGGTGATCAGCTCAGCCTTCGCGCGCGAGCCGTGGCTGGCGCTATTGGTCGTGCTCGGCATCCTGCTCGCGCTGGGAGCGCTGTTCTATCATTTGAACGGCATTGCCTTCGGTGAACCGACCGGAAGCACCTCTCCGTCGGACGCCTCTTACGTGCCGATGATCGTGCATTTCGGTCTCGTGCTGACAGCAGGGATTTTCCTGCCGCCAATGCTGGTCGCTTGGTTCCGGCATGTCGCCGATATCCTGGGATAGCGGAATGAGTCTCAACGACCTCCTTCACGGCGGCAATCTGGTGGCGAACCACCGCCCCTGGCCGCGCGCCATCGTTGCAGCCGACGGCTGGAACGCGGCTATTGCTGGCCTTGTCTCTGGCGAGTGGAGCCTGCTCGGCCTGTGGGGCGAACCGACATGCGTTCACATGGCTCTGCTCGATGCAACGAGCAACACGATCGGCGTCGTCACGCTTAACTGCCCGGCACGCCATTATCCCTCCGTCGGTCTGCATCATCCCCCAGCCATCCGGCTTGAACGGACAATCCGGGACCTGTTCGGACTCGAGCCGGAAGGATTGCCCGACCCGCGCGCCTGGCTCGATCACGGCAACTTTGATGTGCGTCACCCGTTGGCGGCCGGCCCATCACCCATACCGATCGAGAGAACCTATGTCTTTTTGCCGGTCGAAGGGGCGGGGCTACACCAGATTCCGGTTGGCCCAGTCCACGCCGGGACCATCGAGCCTGGTCACTTCCGCTTCAGCGCAAATGGCGAGACGGTGGTGCGGCTCGAACCGCGGCTCGGGTACACTCACAAAGGTATCGAAGGCCTGATAGCCGGCGCAACCATTGCGGCGGCGGCTCGTCTGGCCGCCCGCACGTCGGGCGATAGCACAGTCGCCTATGGCCTGGCGTTTGCGCGCGCGGTTGAGAGCGCGCTTCAGGTGGACGTGCCGCCCCGCGCCGTCGATCTCCGTGCCCTGATGGCCGAATTGGAACGCCTCGCCAATCACCTCGGCGATTTCGGTGCGATCTGCAACGATGCCGGTTTCGCGCTGATGCTCGCGCATTGCGGGGTGTTGCGAGAGAAAGTGCTGCGTGCCGCGAACGACGTCTTCGGTCACCGGCTGATGCGCGATCGGATACAGCCAGGCGGCGTGGCCGTCGATATCGACGATCAGGGCATTGGGACGATCAGCGCACTCGTAAATGAGATCAAAGAGCGCTTTCCCGCGCTCGTCGAGCTCTACGACAACACCGCATCATTGCAGGACCGGACCATTACGGCCGGCATCGTGACGGCTGCATTGGCTCGGCAATACGCGCCCGGCGGATTCATCGGCCGCGCCGCAGGTCGCGCCTTTGATGCGCGCAGGAATTTTGCCTATCCGCCTTATGAGACGCTAACCTTCGAGGTTCCCATGCTCGAGGCCGGTGATGTCGATGCGCGAATATGGATCCGGATTCGCGAGATCGAGCAAAGCCTCTCGCTGATCGGCCAGCTGCTTGCGGCGATACCACCGGGCGAAATCCGGGTCGATCTGCGAGCCGCGGGTGAGGCTGGCGAAGGAATGGCGCTGGTCGAAGGCTTCCGCGGTGACATCCTGGCCTGGCTGAGGCTCGATGCAGATGGCCATGTCGCGCGCTGTCACCTGCGCGATCCCTCCTGGTTCCAGTGGCCGCTTGTGGAAGCCGCGATTGAAGGCAACATCGTCGCCGATTTTCCGCTCTGTAACAAATCGTTCAACTGCTCATATTCGGGCCACGACCTTTAGAAAATGCGCAAGCTCTTATTCCAAAGCCTAATCCGGGTGCCCCTGACGGAAGCTGCTCCGTCGGCGGACGATCAGGCGTTGGTCGAAGTTGGAGAGGCACTTGAAAGAACCGTTCGCCGGCGGCTCGGTCGGTCGCTTTCAATCCGCGAGGTCGATGCCGGCTCCTGCAATGGCTGCGAGTTGGAAATCCATGCGCTGAGCAACGCCTATTACGACCTTGAGCGCTTCGGCCTACGTTTTGTCGCCTCTCCACGCCATGCGGACGTTTTGCTGGTGACCGGTCCCGTGACGAAAAACATGCGCGTGGCGCTGGAACGGACCTACGACGCGATGCCCAATCCGAAATGGGTCGTAGCCGTCGGCGAATGCGCCCGCGACGGCGGCTGCTTCGCTGGCAGTTATGCCGTCGTCGGTAGCGTGGCGCAAGTGGTGCCAGTCGATCTTCACGTCGACGGATGTCCGCCTGCTCCACTCGAGATCCTGCGCGGGCTGCTGGCTTTGTTTAAAGGCTCGGCGGCTCGGACGACTTAGGCCTAGGGGATCCAAACTGATAGCGCCAAACCGGTCGGGTGCTTGGAGCGAATACCGAACGTCACGAGTTGGGATCGCGCGACACGGCGAAATACCGTTGCTGCTTTTTTCAAGAGGCCGCAAATCCGCTATCTGGTGGCATCAGGCTGCCGATCGCCAAATCCTTCGGCAATAGAACGCCGTCGTCGCAGGAACAGATACTGATCTTGCAAGGGGATACCGTGATTGCCGAGCAGATTTGCGGGGAACGGCTCAACGCCAATAAGAAGGTAGCGAAATTTACGGTACGTCACTTGGGCAAACCAAGCGCGAGACGATGCCCCTCACGTCACTTATGGGGCCATTGCTCACTATGCTGTTCGGGTAAGTGGTAAAACTTAGCATCTCTTTGCCCGTCAACTTTGCAGAAATCGCATAGACCGGACGCGATGAGTGGCGAAAGTATATTATCAATGCTTGCACTGGTGTAGTCGCACATGCGGAACCGCCGACCGACGGAAGCCGCGCGGGAGCAGAATCGCACATTTTGTCAAACAGCACCTCGCGCACATCCGCCCAACTCCACTGGATTGGAGCGG
>Ga0310811_10008475_pt1 | contig 13228 bp, 14 predicted proteins | sample YCmetagenome_FD_207642 | JGI IMG/M metagenome (GOLD analysis project Ga0310811, IMG submission 207642) | Soil microbial communities from experimental microcosm in Duke University, North Carolina, United States - YC | ecosystem: Engineered > Artificial ecosystem > Soil microcosm > Unclassified ...
GTCGGCGGCGTGAGGGTGGCGAGGGCATCTTCGAGCACCCGCTGCTGCTGGCCATGCTGGCGCGTCGGCGGCGTGAGGGTGAGGGTGGCGAGGGCATCTTCGAGCACCCGCTGCTGCTGGCCATGCTGGCCCGCGGCCAGCGCGAAGGCGGCGAGGGTGGCGAGGGCGGTATCGAGCACCCGCTGCTGCTCGCCGCGATGCTGTCCCAGCGGTAGGCCGCCCCAGCCAACTCCGATTGACCACATCGCGAACCGCCCCGCAGCCAGTCGTCCAGCTGCGGGCGGGTCGCGCCATTTCACGAAGGTGAGGGAAACTCATCGTGGCTGAATCGTCTTCACGTAACGAACCGCAGCGCGACCGTGTCGAGAGCCTGATCGACGAGCTGATTGTCGACATCCTGAACGAGGCTGGCCAGGCGGCGAAGCCGTCCTCGACCGGTACGGCGCCCTCGTTGCACGACGTGCTATCGATGGTGCCGCGTGGCACGGCGTCCGCGCCGTTGATCGAACGGGTGCTCATCGCCGAGGCACTCGCCGGCGCCCTCGCAGACGCGCTCGCCCCCGCGCTGGCGCAGGCGCTGGCGCCCCGGATCATGCAACTCATCGAGCACGACGACGGCGAGACGACGGCCACCAGCGGCCGGACATCGTCGTCGTCCACGGCCGGCAGGTCCAGCGCCGGTGACCGGACCCGCAACAAGTCCGAGGCGAAGTGATCCGGGCGGGGGACGGACGGACCGGTGGCCAGGGGGAGGACCACACCAGAGAGCCAGGGCGGCGGTCCAGTCGGGATTCGCCTATTGCTGTTCAGCAGGATTCGCCGGTCGGACCGCCGCTGAGCCCTTCTTCAGCCGGAAGGCGAAGGCAACCTCGGCGGCACCGATGATCAGCGCGGTGATCCCGGTCAGCAGGACCATCGCGCCGAGCGACAGGCCGGGCCACACCAGAAACGCAAGACCGACGAGCAGCGACGCGACGCCCAGCGTGACTAGCCAGGCTCGGACCGGTCCGTGGGCCAGGAACCCGACCACCATCTCTGCCATCCCGCTGAGCAGCCAGGCCACGCCGATGATGCTGGCCAGGACGACTACGCCGGTGGCCACGTTACGCAGACACGCGACGCCACCGACGACCAAAAGGGCGCCCACGACGCCGAGCAGCACCCGGCGGCCGGCGCCCTGCTTATGACCGAACGCCCCCACGAGCCGCAGCGCGCCGGCGACGAGGAGCCAGATGCCGACCAGGCCGCCCACCAGGTGCAGAGTGTGCGACGGCCAGACGAGGACGGCGATGCCGAACAGCACCGTGATCAGCCCGAGCCCAAGTACCTGCCAGAACGGCTCGACAGCTGCCTTCGGCGCCGCCCCGGCCGGCGCGGCGCCGGCCGCTGATTGCCCTTTGCCTCTGTGATGCCATGGGAACGTCGTCATCGTGTGCCTCCGTCACCTGTGCGCGGTAGCTTCACTGCCCAGACTCGGTGAGTTGGCAACAGGAAGCCCCACCTGGGTCGGGTGATGGCAGCCAGGGTGCAACCCTGGGCGGCGTCTGACGTCTGCGGGCGATGGCGATGACATGCCGGCGCAGCACGCTCCGACGGTGACAGTTACGGCGGCAGGGGCGTTGAGCGGAGGGCTTGCCTCGTTTCATCTTCTGAGAAGGACGACTCGCGGCTACCGGCGGTCGAGACTAAATCCGTCAGGATCTGCCGGGCCGGCACTTATGCCGATGTTCGCGCGGGACCCTGCGCAGCCGGGATGAAGGTGATGGCCATGTCGTTCGGTGACATATTGCTGTACACGGTATGGTTCATGCTGGTCTTCGCGTGGATCTGGCTGATGATCAGCATCCTGAGCGACCTCTTCCGTGATCCGGCCGTGAACGGCTGGGGCAAGGCCGCGTGGACGGTGTTCCTCATCGTCTTGCCGTGGCTCGGTGCCCTCGTCTACCTCATCGCGCGGGGCCGGTCGATGAACGAACGCGCCGCAGTGCGTGCACAGCGCCAGGAGGCCCAGGTCCGCGAGTACGTCCGCGACGTTGCCGGGGCGCCGAGCACGGCCGACGAGCTTGCAAAGCTCGCCGACCTGCAACATCGCGGGGTCCTGAGCCAACCGGAGTACGACCGCGCCAAGGCCTCGGTGCTGGCGTCGAACGGGGCTGACGCGCGAACGCGCGGCTGATGCCGCCTGGGCTTCCGCGGTTGTACCTGCCGAGAAAGGCGTCCGTGCAGGTCGCGTGCCCTTTGACGTCCGGGCCCGACCTTGGTCTGATCGAGGGCGTCGCCCGTACCCATCGTCATCGACGATTACGCGATGATGCCGACTCATGCTGCTGTGACTGGCGTACCTGGGCATCACGAACGCGTTGACGTTGCTGCGACTGCTGCCTGGCGGCGACCGCGACAAGGACGATCACCGACCCGGACCAACTCGCCCGGCTGAACATCCACCGGCGCGACCACCTCGGTGGTGTCCTTCACGAAGTCCACCGCACCCGGCGGCAGCACCACGGCGTCGTGCGGTCCGGTCAGGCAGGTCGGGAACTTCGTGAACACGGCCGGCACGCTCGGCTCGGTCAGGCCGGACTCGGTGACGTGGTCGCGGTAGTTCAGCCCGATGGCGAAGATTTGTCGTGGGTCGGGCACCGGAGGGCCGAGACGGGCGGGATCGTACGGCTCGGCCGCGCTCGGGCCAGTGGATGCGGCCCAGTCGCGGAACTCCTCGTACCGCTGGAATATCGCTCGCGGATCGGAGGTGAACCGCCCACCGCTGATGGTCTCGACGTCGACCGCGCCGTCGGGGGAGACGAGGACGAGTCGACCGTCGAGGTTGCCGAGTCGCATCTGAGGCGATCCTTTCGGGCCTGGGGTCGGTCAGACCTGGACGGTGGACAGCACCGTCGACAACGCGTGCCGGAGCGTCGTCACCGGGTCGTCGGCTCCGGTCATGCTGCGGAAGGCGATGTGCCGGTCCGGCCGCACCAGCACGGCACCGGTCGGGGAGATCTCCCGTGAGCGGGTCCAGGCGGCGCGCACGTCGATGTACTGGCAGCCGATGACGCCGACGGTGCCGGCGGTGATCGGGATGCCGGTTTCAGCCGCCACGGCGGCGGCGGCGTCGACCCACGCCTGACCGTCCTCGCCGGCCAGCAGGACGAACCGGCCGGACTGCACGAGGTTGCCGATCGGCAGCCGCTCCCCCTCGCGTTCGACGAACGCGTGCGGCAGCGGGTGGCCCGGCCGGGTCCGCGGCTGATAGATGCGCACCAGGTCGATCGGCACGTGCGGGGCGCTGCCGTCGTCGATGACAGCGGTGGAGTCGTAGACGTAGCCGATCTCCGTGTTGATGTGGTGGAACTCCATCGACTGCGAGACGCAAGCCTGGTTGATCGCGTGGCGCTTCTGCGCCGACCGCGGGCCGTCCTGCCACAGCGGCCACAACTCGGCCCAGTTCTCCTCCGCGGACAGCTGCGGCGACAGGCCGATGGCCTGGTCGATCGTGAAGTGGTTGAACGCGTTGTTCAGCGAGCAGGTCACGTTGTTGCCGTCGGCCGGTCGCCGCTCCGGCTCGTAGGTGTCCAGCAGCCCGTCACCGGCCAGGCCACGCAGCACGTAGGCGAGCTTCCAGCACAGGTTGTAGACGTCGTGCACCGCCGAGGTCAGCCCGAGGCCGCCGGTCGGGGGGTGGCGGTGCGCGGCGTCGCCGACCAGGAACACCGAACCGGAACGGAACCGGTCGGCGAGGAGTCCCTCCAGCATCCAGTTGCTGATGTTGTGGACCTTGATCTCGAGGTCGTTCGGCAGCCCGAGCGTGGTGCGCAGCCGAGCGAGGACCTTGGCGTGGTCCTGGGCGTCCGGGTCGTCCGGCTGGTACTGCTGGTGGAAGACCCATTCCTCCGAGTTCGGGCCCCATCGCTCGGGGCCCATCGGCACGAGCACGCCGCTGGCGAACGAACCGCCGAAGTCGGGGTTGATCATCCAGCGGATCAGCACGTCGTCGTCCTTGGCCCAGGCCGACAGGTCCGCGCTCATGTGGACCGAGACCATGCTCAGCAGGCCGCGCTGACCTGACAGCTCGATCCCGGCGCATCGGCCCACGGTCCGGCCGCCGTCCGCGCCGATCACGTATCGGGCCCGCACCACGTATTCGCTGCCGTCGTCACGGTTCCTGACGGTGGCCATGACGCCGTCACCGTGGTCGGTCAGTGCCACCAGTTCGTGGTGAAAGCGCAGGCCGCCCGGGTTGAGCTCCTCCGAGCGGGCCCGCAACAGCGGCTCCAGCCGGATCTGCGGCAGGTTGGCCGACCGGTAGCCGCTGGCCTCGACGTACATCGGGTCGGCGTACCCGGCACCCCAGGACTCGATGGTCCCGATCGAGCGGCCGTAGCCGTCGTGCCGGCCGGCCAACCCCGCGTACCAGGCGACGCGGCGCATGTTCTCGGCCGGCGTACCACGACGGTAGATCGCCTCCGCCACCCCGACCTCGTCGAAGACCTCCATACAGCGCTGGTTGAGCACGTGGGCCTTGGGCAGGATCGACGTCTCGGGCAGCCGACTGACCAGCAGCGACTCCACGCCGAGCTTCGACAGCAGCATCGAGGCCGTCAGGCCCGCGCCACCGCCACCGACGATCAGGACTTGAGTTTGCACGTCCGACACGACTTCTCCTCCGAGGTCGAGGCCGCTATATCCGGTGGGGCCCGGCGCTGCGCTGTGATGCGCGATCAGCGGCTGAGACTCCACTTCGGTGTCGGCGACAGTAGGCGTGTTACGGCGACAGTTCAAGATAATGTCGATATTTTTTCGTTTCAGCGACTTAAGGTGGCTTCCTCTACGATGTCGTTGTGACCACCGCGACCGGCAAGCCGACCCTCGTGGACGAGGTCCACGAGGCGATCTACCAGGCCCTGATCGACGGACAGCTCGAACCCGGCAGCAAGCTGAAGCTCAGCGAGATCGCAGGACGGTTCGGCGTGAGCGCCGCCGTCGTCCGCGAAGCCCTCAGCCGGCTGACCGAGCAGGGGCTGGTGCAGTCGAATCCGCAGCGGGGGTTTCTCGTCACGCCGTTGTCGGTGGATGATCTGCTGGACCTCACCAGGACCCGGGTTCTCATCGAGACGTTGGCCCTGCGGGAATCGATCCGGCACGGAGATCTCGCCTGGGAGGGCCGGGTCCTCGCGACCCACCACACGCTGGAGCGGACGCCGATCCTCGACGGGGAACACGCCAGCGCCGCGTGGGTCGAGGCCCACCGCACGTTCCACCACTGCATTCTCAACGGCAGCGGTGTGCGACGACTGTCCGACATCGCGCGCGGACTGCGCGACTGTTCCGAGCTCTACCAGTTCTGGTCATACCAGAGGAGCCGCGACCCCAGCCGCGACATCATGGCCGAGCACCGGGAGATCGCCGAACGCACCCTGGCCAGGGACGAGGACGGCGCAGCGGCCGCGCTCACACAGCACATCGAGCGAACTACAGCCCTCCTGGTCGCCTGCCTGAACCGAACGGGCCCCAGCGCCGCCGACGGCCAGGCCGTCTGACCAAACCCTGGTCAACGAACCAGATCCCGGCCTCAGTCAGCAGGCCGTCGCGTCCAGCACCTGAAGGCCGGACCTGACTCACTGCTGCGCGTGGCGCAACAGCGCGTCGGTGGTGCGTTGGATGTGCGCGGCCAGCGCCGCGGCCAGGCCGTCGGCGTCCCGCGCGACTGCCAGCTCGGCCAACTGCCGGTGCTCGGCGGCGATGTCCCGGGTGTCGTCGTGGGCCAGCGTGTGCGACCACACCCGGTACAGCTCCGCCGCATCCCGCAGCGCCGCAGCGATGCCCTGCAGCCGCGGGCTGCCGCAGCCGGCCAGCAGCGCGCAGTGGAAGTCGCGGTGGCAGCCGATCCAGTCCTCGTTGATCCCGCCGTCCGGCAGGATCATCGGCGTGCGGTCGACCGCGTGATGGGCGGCCACCATGCCGGCCTCCCAGGCCAGATCGCCATGCTCGACGGCGCGGCGCGCGGCGAGGCACTCAATGTCGACGCGGGTGCTGGTCAGGTCAATCAGATCCGTGTCGCTGAGCGAGATGACGCGGAAGCCGCGCTGCGGCGTTGCCACGACGAGGCCCTCGGCGGACAGCCTGCTCAGCGCCTCGCGGACGACCGACATGCTCACCTCGTGCCGCTCGGCCAGCGCGACGAGCTTGAGCTTCGTGCCCGGCAGGATCCGGCCGGTCAGCAGGTCGGCGCGCAGCTGGTCGTACACCGACCCGGCGCGGGTACTGGCCACAACAGACACCCGCGTACCCTAGCCCAAATTTCGAAATTTTGCTCGTCCGTAGATTATCGATATTCTGTTGACCTGTCGACAATCATTGGTGCCGTGCGTGTACCCCGGCGCCTGAGGAGGTCGACAGTTGTCCGGGCCGAGCGAACCGGCCATAGCCGCCCCTGAACCCCTCGGCATTTTCCGGCGCATTCTTTCCCTGACGATTGAACGGAGCACCACCATGTACGCGGCCGTCGTCCACGATTTCGCCTCCCCGCCGCGCTACGAGGAGTTCCCCGATCCGCCGGTCGCCGACGGCACGGTCCTCGCCCGTGTGGAAGCCAGCGCTGTGCACCAGATCGTCCGGTCGATCGCGTCCGGCCGGCACTACAGCAGCGCGGCGCGGCCACCGTTCGTGCCCGGCGTCGACGGAGTCGTGCAGCTGGCCGACGGCCGGCGTGTCTACACCGTTGGATTCCGGCCGCCGTACGGCATGCTCGCCCAGCTCGCCGCCGTCCGGCCACAGGGCATCCTGGTCCCCGACGGGCTGAGCTCCGCCGTCGCGGCGGCGATCGTGAACCCGGCGCAGTCATCGTGGCTGCCGCTCACCGCCAACCTCGTGCCCGGCGCCACGGTGCTCGTGCTCGGCGCCACGGGCATCTCTGGGTCGCTCGCGGTACAGGCGGCCCGCCTCAAGGGCGCCGGGAGGGTGATCGCCGCCGGCCGGGACGTCGCGGGGCTGGAACGCTGCCACGCACTCGGCGCCGACGCGGCCGTCGAACTCGGCGAGGGGTTCGCCGACGGCCTGCGGCACGCCGCACCTGACGGCGTGGACCTGGTGCTGGATTACCTGTGGGGTCCGGCCGCGCTCGACGCCATCGCCGCCCTCGACAAGCTCGCCACACCGTCGTGGCACGAGACGCGATGGCTGCAGATCGGGTCGGCCGCCGGCGCGTCGATCGAGTTCGACGCAGCCCTGATGCGCAGCCGTAATCTGCGGCTCAGCGGGCACGGCATCGGCAGCGGCGATCCGGCCGCAGGCCCTCCGGTGATCGCGGAAGTGCTGCAAGCGGCCGCCGACGACCGGCTCACCATCGAAATCGAGACCGTCCCACTGCACGACATCGACGGGACCTGGGACCGTCCCGGCCGGCTGGTGTACCAACCGTGATCGAAATATGCAGTGCGCAAACCCCCGGCTGGCGGCCCGGCTACCTCGGGGCACCTGCGCCGCAGGTCGCCTACCCTGGCCCGCTTCGAGAACCGGTACCACCTCCAGCAGCACCTCAACCACTGGATCGCGAGTCTGCCCGAAGGAGCGGGCGGCAAGGCGCCGGCCGTCGGGCACCAGTTCCTGGGCGCTGTCGCCTCATTGCTGCTCGTGGGAGTCCTGACCGCCTACTTCATGCTCGACCTGCCGCGCCTGCGTGAAGGGCTCGTCACCCTGTTCCCCCGGCACCGTCGGGAAGGGGTCGCGCACGCGCTGTCCGTCGTCAGCGACAAGGTCGGCGCGTACATGATCGGCAACGTCGCCATCTCCGTGATCGCCGGGACGGCGGCATTGATCACGTTGGGGATCCTGGGGATACCGTTCGCGCTCCCGCTCGCCGTCTTCGCGGCGCTGACCGATCTGCTACCGATGATCGGCGCCACCCTCGGCGCCGCCGCCTGCATCATCGTCGGCCTCTCCACCGCCAGCCCGCTGCGTAACACCATCGTCCTCGTGCTGTTCTTCGTGGCGTACCAGCAGCTGGAGAACTACGTCATCGCCGCCCGGGTCTACCGCAACTCGGTGCAGATGCCAGCCCTGCATGTGCTGCTCGCAACGCTCGTCGGCGCCAGTCTCCTCGGCCTGCTGGGTGCGGTTGGCGGGTCCGAGGACCATCGCCAGTGTGTGGTGGTCGGTGGGCGTGCTGCCGCGGTCGCATCGGATGAAGCTCATGACCGGGCCGCGCTCGCGCTGTCCCTGGTGGTAGAGGAAGTCGCTGACGATCAGACCCAGGTGCTTGAGGTACCAGTGAGCGTCGTGAGGTACCTCGTGGTCTGCAGCACGACGTGACCGAGCCGCTGCACCACGGCCGGCTCCCGTGGCGGTCGTTGGGTCGCGTTCACTCGCGCCACATCGTGTCCGACGTTGAACGTCAGCGGTTGCTGGGTGGGCAGCGCGGGGAGCTCGTGCGTGTCCGCGACCACGCGCACCCGCGCCCCGCTCGGGTCGGTCAGGTCCACGCTCACCCCGCCCAGGCTCTCCGGGAGCGGGGCGACCGTCTTGCCCGTAGCGTCCGCGAGCCGCAGCACGTCCGTCGGATCAGCAGCGGTGAAGGCGGCGCCGGCGAACCGCGACCGGGCGCCCCGGCGGACGAGCACGCACGGAACACCCGCGTCGGCCCCCCGCAGGTGCAGCTCATCTGGGGTCCGGAGCGGTTCGGTGCTATCAGCGCCGGATCGCACGACTCCCCGTGCCGACCAGCTCGAGACAGCCGGTCGGCACTGCGGCCACATCGCGGCGGGCTCGCCCACACCCACAGGCGGCCATCGTCGTCCTCGCTGCGCATACGGATCGCCCCGCGGTGAGCGCGTGGCGAGCGGACCGTGCTATGACTACGCGGCCACCGCGTCCGCGCTCGCGGCGGGTGGGTCCGGGCATGGGTCAGACGACTACGTCTCCTACCGTCATCGGGGACGCAGGTCTGCCGGGCAGCCAGCGGTGTCGGAGAGCCACCAGGCCCTCTGTCGCCGGACGAGCGTGAGCTGCCTGACATGCCGCTTGCCGTGCGGCATCGGCATCTCGGCGTGTACACCGAGAAGCTCGGGCAACCGGAATCAGACTCTTAACGACTAGACGATCTTGGTTGTGTGGTCGGTCTGGTGCTAATGCCCGATGGAGCTCGGGCTGCGTCGGCGCATCGCCGCGATCCGCATAGTTGAACCGGTATCAGCGTCCCGCAGCCGCCTCATCCCACGAATCCTCCTCGGGCGGGACAACGCCGAGACAGACTCGTGCTGTACGGACGATGGGCGGTGGCGGCGATGTGTCGGTGGCTCGTGTACTCAGGTTCGCCAATTCTGCTTGAGGAAATTCTCTACAAGCCGGACCATTCGCTGATCGACCAGAGCCGCCACGCCCGTCTCGGCGTGGACACCACCAACGGCGACGGGTTCGGCGTCGGTTGGTACGGCGTGGGCGATGTCCCCGGGCTGCTCCGCGCCGTCGGCCCGGCGTGGAGCGACCGCAACCTCCGCGAGCTGGCCGCCCATGTCAGTTCGCCGCTGTTCCTGGCGCACGTGCGCTCCTCGACCGGAACGTCGGTCCAGCAGACCAACTGCCACCCGTTCCGCTTCGAGCGGTGGCTCTGGATGCATAACGGCTCCATCACCCGGTACGCCAAGCTGAAACGCGACCTCATGCTCGCCGTCGACCCGGACGTCTTCCCCGCGATCGAAGGATCCACCGACTCCGAGCTGATGTTCTTCCTGGCGCTGACCTTCGGCTTACGCGACGACCCGCCCGGCGCGGTGGCCCGCATGGTCGGCTTCGTCGAGTCTGTCGCCCGCCGGCACGACGTCGCCGACCCAGTACAGATGACCGTGGCCACGTCCGACGGATCGACAGTCTGGGCCTTCCGGTACTCCACGCGGCACGAATCGCGATCACTGTTCTACAGCATCGAGACCCGGTGCCTGCGCATGCTTCACCCGGAAATTCCCACGCTCCGGCTCGTGTCGGACGAGTCCCGGCTGATCGTCTCCGAACCGTTGGGCGGCCTGCCGGGCGTCTGGAATGAGGTGCCGGAGTCGACGTGCAGCGTTATCGCGGACGGACAGGACGTGATCCACGCCTTCCGGCCCGAGACGCCGAGATGACGTCGGCGATGCGTTTGTAGCGTGCTCCCTGCACGGGGGCGAGCGCTCAGGCCCCGGCAATCGGACTGACGGGGTCCTGGACCTTCCCTCGACCGGCTGATCGGCGCCGGCGAAGAGGGGCCAGCTCTCGGCCAGCGTGATGGTGCGCCGGTCCCATGCCCTCCAGTAGATGGTGTAGTTGAAGCCGTGGGCGTCGTGGGACGGGCCGAGGCCGACGTTGGCGCCGTTGGCGGTGGCGGTGAACGCGTCCTCGGAGGCGTCGTAGTTGAGCGCCGCCCGCCCGGCGTAGGCTCGCCCCGATGGTGACCAGCGGGCCGGGCGGGTCGTCCTTGAACAGGGTCTTGGCCGCCGTGTCGAAGTAGTCGAACAGCTGCTGCGCGCCGCTCGCGCTCGGCCCCAGCCAGGCGCCGGCGTCGCACAGGCCGCCGAGCGCGTTGACGATCGTGGTCAGGCGCCCGGCGATCTCCGAGGCCTTGGACAGCACCAGCAGGCCGTCGCCGGACAGCGCGGTCATGTCGCACGCCTGGGTGCTGTTGTTGTAGACCGGATTCGGCCCGAGCGGGTTGGCGACGAGGCCCATCAGTTGCCGCAGACGCAGTAGTTCGTCTTCTCGATCTCGTGGTAGTTGTCCACAGTGGACTGAATCCGCTCGGCGATCGAGTCGATCGCTTCGAGCAGTGCCTGGTTCGCCGCCACCAGCCGCTCGTAGGGCCCGGCGTACGTCGCGGCGGTGTGGTCGCGTTCGTCGGCGATGCGGTCGCGTTCGAGCGCGGAGCCGGTGCGGCCGAACTTGGCGAACAGGTCGGCGACCGTGCAGCGTCAAAACCGTCCGGAGTCGATATCGGTCGGGAACGTGATGCACAATGACGTCGCCTGACCTGCCGGATGTGAGATCTGCAGGTGTCCGCCGTGTGCCTCCACCCAGTCGGTGAGGTCTACGAGCTCGGTGTCGGGGGCCGGGTGGGCTCCCCCGACATCATCGTCGCGGACCGACACCACGAGGAGCTCGCGCGCGGCCGCGCGGTCGACGGTGATGTCGACGTCGACGTTGATCGGGGCGGCGTGCGCGTCCTCGGTCGCGTTCGCGAGCACCTCGCATACGACGTCGTACGCGGCCACCTCGACGCTGTGGGGCAGCCGGCGCTCGGGACCCGGGCTGATCGTGACCGGGACGGCCGAGCGCCGCGCGAGTGCCTTGAGTGCAGGCATGAGCCCGGCCTGGGTGAGGATGGCCGGGTGGATGCCGCGTGTGATCTCTTGCAGAACCGTGAAGACGCCTGTCAGACCTCCGATCGTGCGGCAGAGCCGCGCCTTGAGCTCGTCGAGTTCGTCCGGCACCAACGCCTCCGCCGCACGAAGCTCCAGGCCGAGCGACACCAGACGCTGCTGGACGACATCGTGCACGTCGTGTTCGAAGCGGCGGCGACCCTCCTCGACGCCACGAACGATCCGGGCACGTGACGCGCCGCTCTCGATGTTCGCCACCGCGGTGGCCACGCCCTCGGCGAACTGCGCCAGCCGTTCCTCGGCCCCGGGCGGCGGTGGCTCCCGGCCGGACCACAGCACCACCAGGAAGCCCCACAGGCGGCCACCCACCCTGATCGGTGCGGCGACCGACGAGTTGAAGCCGTCACGGCGGGCCAGGTCGGCGAAGGCACCGGGAAAATCGTTGTAGCTGTCCACCCTTACCGGGCGGAAGGCTCGCAGCACCGGCTCCGTGACATCGCCTTCGACTTGGAATCGCCGACCCAGCCAGGTCTCGGTGCCGGGCTTGCCGTACCCGGCGAGGACGGTAACGGTGCCAGCGGACTCATAGCGCATCAGCCTGGTGGCGTCCGCGTCCAGCAGCGCGGCGGCCTCGGCGACGACCCCAGCGGCCACATCGGCCGGCGGCGCACCGGAGGCGACGAGCACCGCGACCCGCCGCAGACCCGCCTGTTCCGTCGCGAGGTCGTGCAGTTCGTCGCGGCTCGTCCGCAGGGTCTCGGCCATCGCCTTGTACTCGGTCGCGACTGCCAGCAGCGTCTCCAGCTGGGGCACCACGCATTCGCGGAGGCGTTGCAGGGTCGGCTCGGGCAGGTCGGCGGGGACGAGGAGAGTGCCGGGCTGCAAGCGGTACCGCAGCGGCAACGCAACCCGGCGCGGGTCGCCTGGGACGCTGTCGAACTCGACCACAGCGAACGGCAGCCGCAGCATCCGCGCCAAACGGCGCGAAAGCTCCGGCAACACCGACCGCAGGTCGTCCGCGCACAGTACGATACGGCTCAGCGGGGCAAGGAAGCCCGCCTCTCGGCATACCTCCATCAGCGGCCCCTTCACCGACCAGAGAGATCCACCCCACCCTATGCCGGCCACCGGTGACCACCGGGTGAGGCACCGGGTGACCAGCCGACCGGTCGACCGGAGCGACCCCGAACCATCGACCCTTCGGGAGCCGCTCGTGGTAACGGAGCACAGCAAGAAGCGCTCTCACGGGAATGCCCGAACAGGCAACTACCCGCGAGGCGTCGCCACCGTGCCAGCGCCGGACCACCCAAAGGTCGACCCCCGTACCGGGTGACGGGGTCATATCCGGCGGCGCGGGCAGTGTGGTCGCGCAGTCCGGTCCCGGCCGCGACGAGGTCGAAGATCTTGACGGCTTGTGTGCCGAGCGACCCGGCGAAGGTCACGTTGCCGCCGATGGCGTTGGTGCGTGCGACGCGGCCCTGTTTGTGGGCGGTGCTGCCCAGCGGCAGATAGACGTGCTGGCCGAGCAGCCGCCTCGAGCGTGAGCCGGCGATCGGCCGGCTCCGGCCCAACGCATTGAGTCGGATCTCTGCGATCGGACGCAGATCCGCCTGCGACAATCCGTCGACATCATGCTGGCCTGACGGCGCAGCGTGATGGCGCACTCGATCTGTTTTCGCCGGCCGGCAGCGCTTGTGGTCCGGGCCGAGGAGCGCTGCACTGGTTTAGCCCTCGCCATACGTGAGTGCTAACCGCTCGGGACGCCCCGCTGTCTCTCACCACCGAGGCGCGGCCCAACCGTATACGTTCGCGCCGCTCACGTGGCGATGACGATCTTTCCGCGGGCGTGACCGTCATGCAGGTACCGGATCGCCTCGGCCGCCCGGCCG
>Ga0310811_10008476_pt1 | contig 13227 bp, 10 predicted proteins | sample YCmetagenome_FD_207642 | JGI IMG/M metagenome (GOLD analysis project Ga0310811, IMG submission 207642) | Soil microbial communities from experimental microcosm in Duke University, North Carolina, United States - YC | ecosystem: Engineered > Artificial ecosystem > Soil microcosm > Unclassified ...
GGTACTATCGGCCACCGCCGGCACGGTTTCACTATCGGCCGAGGAGTTCCAGACCCCCTCGGTTACGGCCGTCCGCGTCGAATGGCGCACGGTGCTCGATCAGTTCCGCGCTGAGCTCAATTCAGCGCCCGCCGCCGCCTCGAATTTCACCTTTGCCAGCCAACGCCGCGTCAGCGCCTCCGATCCGCGCGCGATGCCGGCGCTGATCCAGCTCAACGCCGTCACGTCGCAAATCTTCAACGGCATCGAACGCAGTCCGGTGCCCGTGCTGCTGCCGTTTGATACCGCCTCGTTCTTCGACGCGCGCCTAAACGGCGCCTCGCCCGAACGTTCGTTGCCGCGGTTCCAGGCCGATTTCCGGCCTGTCGATCTCTTCGATGCGGGCCCGGCCGGCTATGACGCCGTATTCTCGCTCGAGCCCGGCGCCGGCAGCGGCATGCCGCAACGGACCTTTGCCAAGCCGGTCGAAGTCCAGATCACCGGATCGCTGCTGACCTACGACATTGCCGACCCGCAAGGCGGCAAGGGCGAGCCCGTCAAGTCGCTGGCGGCGCAATATCCCGATTTGCGCCGGTTCATCCGCGAAGGTTATGTGCGCTACGCCTTCACCCGCTTCGGCGTTCCCTACGTGGTGTCGATCCAGTGCCTCGACTCCGCGCCCAAGGCCAAGCGTCTCGCCTGCCGCGAAGCCTATCCGGTCGCTGAACGTTTCCTGAAAGCGCTGCGGATCACCGGCGGCCTGCCGGCGCGGCCGCGGCAGGACATCCCCGCGGAGGCGGCCAACCGTCCCGTCGAATTCTCGGCCGACTTCACCTATCGGCCGCCCGGCGACATCATCACCGGCACTGGCTATCGCAACCAGAGCGGCCGCGTCGATTTCAATGCCTATTCGCAAATCCGCTTTCCGCTGCAGGCGCCGGCCTTCATCCACTCGCAGAAGCGTCACTCGAGCGACAAGGTCGACGCGCCCAACGCCGGTTATCCCTGGCGCGACAATTTCTGCGAAGCGCGCAGTTTCAGCGTCGGCCAATGCGCCAACGGCTACGGTCATCAGGGCGAGGACATCCGTCCCGGCGCCTGTCCCACCCATGTGGAGGGCGGCTGCGATCCGAAGCAGCAACCGGTGCTGGCCGTGCGCGACGGCGTCGTGATCCGCTCACCGAAGCAGCAGGCGGCGACGCTGCAGATCAACACGCGCAACGAGCACATCCGTTTCCGCTACATGCACATGAACCCGGCGGCGATGGATGCCGACGGCCTGTTGAACGGTCGCGTGGTCGCCGAGGGCGAACAGATCGGCGTGGTCTCGAACTATCTCGACCATCCCAACGGCACTACGCGGCACCTGCATTTCGACGTGCAGGTGTTCACGCGCGACGGCTGGATCTGGGTCAACCCCTACGCCACCCTGATCACGGCCTATGAACGGCTGATCCATGGCCGCGGCCGCGAGATCGGGCCCGAGCTTGCCGCTGCGCCCGAGGTTGCGCATGTCAAGCCGGAGGACGTCGTCCATCCCGACCTGCAGGAAGGCGCCGAGAACTAATCTTACTTGCCTCATAATCGGCTTATCCCCTCATCCTGAAGAGCGGCGTCTTCGCCGCGTCTCGAAGGATGAAGGCCACCACCCGGGCCTCATGGTTCGCCCGGCGATGCGACGCATCGTCCGGAGACGGCGCTTACGCGCCTCCTCACCATGGGGGTTTAGTAGCGCGGTGAGACGCTCAGGACGCCGCAACGCTCACTGTCTTCTTCCGTGCCGGCGGGGTCCAGCGATAGGCAGCGCCGTATCGGTTCCAGGCATTGATCGAGGCGACGGCCGAGGTGAGGTATGCGAGCTCCTGCTCCGAAAACTCCGCGCTCGCCTCCGCGAAGACCTCATCGCTGACGCCGCCGGTGATGAGCGTCAACGCTTCCGTCCAGGCCAGCGCCGCGCGCTCGCGTTTGGAGAACTGCGGCGCCTCGCGCCAGACCACCACCAGATTGATCTTGTCCGTGGGCACGCCGAGCGTTTCGGCCTGCAAAATGTGATACTGCACGCAGAAGGCGCATCCGTTGATCTGCGAGGCGCGCAGCTTGATCAGTTCGAGCAGCTGCTTGTCGAGGCCGGCCTTGGCCGCCACCTTGCCCAACGAGGAGACGATCTCGAACGCATCGGGCGCGAGCTTCTGGAAGTCGGCGTATTCGCTGCGGGGATGTGACATATCATCGTTTCCTGTATTATAAGAACCCTGATTTATTATAAGAGCCCTTATACCATGCGCAAGCCGACCAAAACGATCCCATCGCGGCGCCCCGGAAAGCGGCAAAAGACCCCACCGTCGAAAAAGCCGTTGCAAGGCCGGAAGCCGGCCGCTCTGGCCTCGCCGCTCGCGGGCGTCATCCTGCCGCCACCCGGCGAAGGCAAGCGCGGCGAGCGGGGTTATTTCGGCTATCTCTTGCGGCAGGCCAGCGCCGCCTCGCGGCTGACCCTGGAACGGGCGCTCGCCGAGCTCGGCGCCACGCCGCCGCAATTCGTGGTGCTGACCATGCTCAAGGCCTATCCTGGGCTCTCCGGCGCTGATCTCGCCCGCGTCGCGCTGCTGACGCCGCAGACCGTCGGCGTCATCATCCGCAACCTGGAGCGCGACGGCGCGATCAAAATGACCCCACATCCCGTGCATGGCCGCGTGCTGCAATGGACACTCACAAGGCGCGGTCTGGCACTGCTGGAGAAGTGCCGGAAGCATGCGATGGCGCTGGAACGGCGACTGGCCGCTGGCCTCAGCCCTCCGGCGCAGGCGACGGTGCGGCGCTGGCTCGCCAGGGTCGCCGCCGATTTGCAGGAGTAAGGCGTTATCGCGCCGCAATCGTTGTTTTGCCGCGACGGCCATGGCGCCGCTAAACTGGCGGCATGAAGCTCCCTGATTCCCAGGAAACCCTGTCTCGACGCACCCTGCTCCGCGCTAGCCTTCGCGCTAGCCTTGGCGCGGCGGCGTTGTTGACGGAACCGCTCACGGCGCAGGCCGCGCCTGCCAGTTTCGACAAATGGCGCGAGCGCTTTCGCGCGCGGGCGCTTGGCAAGGGCATCTCGGAAGCGACCTGGAACCGCGCCATGGCCCACGTCGAGCCGGACATGAGCGTCTTCAAGGAAATGGGGAACCAGCCGGAATTCACCGAGGAAACCTGGCAATACATCAATCGCCGCGTCTCCGACTGGCGCATCATCCACGGCAAGATCGCACTGAAGAAGCACCAGGCGCTGTTCGCGCGCATCGAGAAGGATTTTGGTGTCGAGCGCGGCACGCTGCTCGCGCTGTGGGGCGTCGAAAGTGCGTTCGGCGATCCCTTGGTACAGCAGAATCATATGCGGCCGATCTTCCCCTCGCTCGCCGCGCTCGCCTGGGATGCGCCGCGCCGCAAGCCCTATTGGGAAGGCGAGCTCATCAACGCCATGCGCATCGTCGACAAGGGTTGGGGCACACCGGCAGAAATGCGCGGTTCCTGGGCCGGCGCGATGGGCCATACCCAGTGGATGCCGGAGGTCTGGCTGCATGTCGGCATCGATTACGATGGCGACGGGAAAATCTCGCCATTCGGCAGGCCCGACGATGCGCTCGGCTCGACCGCCAAATATCTGGTCGACCGCGGCAAGTATCACGCCGGCGAACATTGGGGCTATGAGGTGCGCGCCGAAGGCAACAGCCGGGGCAGCCGCACCTATGCGGAGTGGGCCAATTCCGGCATCGCCCGCGCCGATGGCCGGCCGTTCCCGCAGCCAAACGCCTCGGCGCAGCTCTGGACGCCCGTGCCGGGCGGACCGTCGTTCCTGCTCGGGCCGAATTTCTTCTCGGTGCGGAGCTACAATCCGTCGATGAACTATGCGCTCGCGATCGTCCATCTCGGCGACCGCATCCTTGGCGGACCACCCTTCATCCAGCCATTCCCGGGTTCGGAGCGCGCGCTGACGCTGGCCGAAGTGCAGGAGATGCAGACGCGGCTCACCAGAGCCGGTTTCGACACCGGCGGCACCGATGGCCGCGTCGGCAACGACACCATGAAGGCGATCAAGGATTTCCAGACAAAGGTCGGGATCACGCCAGCGGACGGGTATGGCGGCCTGGAAGTTCTGGCCCGGCTCCGGCAGGGTTCTTGAGGCCGGCGCATGATCCGGAAAAGTGTGTAGCGGTTTTCCCTCGCGACAAACGCGGAGCGTTTGCGCGGAGATCATGCGCAAACAAACAAGCCAAGGCGCGATGAAGTCGCGCTTTGACGGCTTGCCGCCGGCGCCTCTCCTGTGGTTTGGATCGCGACAAATTCCTCGCTATCGGAGATCCCCATGCGTCCCGCCGCACCGGCCACCACCGTCCTCGACTCTCTCCTGTTCCGCGATGCCTTCGGCACGCCGGCCATGCGCGAGGTGTTTTCCGACTACGCCCTCGTTGGCCGCTATGCCGAAGTCGAGATCGCGCTGGCGACGGCAGAGGCGAAATGCGGCGTCATCCCGCCCGAGGCGGCTGAAGCAATTGCCAAGCGCACTGACGTCTCCGCCTTCGACTTCGACCTGCTGCGCCAGGAGACCGACAATGTCGGCTATCCGATCCTGCCGCTGGTGCATCAGATGGCCAGGCAGTGCGGCGACGCCGGCGGCTTCGTGCATTGGGGCGCGACCACGCAGGACATCATGGATACCGCCGTCGTCCTGCAACTACGCCAAGGCCTGCGCATCATCGAAGACGACATCACGGAGTTGCGGCGCATTCTCGCCGATCTGTCGCGGCGCTATCGCGATACGCCGATGGCCGGGCGCACGCATTTGCAGCAGGCGCTGCCGGTCACCTTCGGCTACAAGACATCGATTTGGCTCGCGATGTTCGACCGTCACGCGGAGCGACTGGCGCAATTGAAGCCGCGCGTGCTCGTCGGTCAGTTCGCCGGCGCGGCCGGCACCCTCGCCTCGCTCGGTGACAAGGGTTTTGAAGTGCAAAAGGCGCTATGCGAGGAACTCGGCCTCGGCGTGCCCGCTTCCACCTGGCATGTCGCGCGCGATGCCTTTGCCGAGACCGTCAATTTCCTGGCGCTGGTGACGGGATCGCTCGGCAAGATCGCCACCGACATCATGATCATGGCGTCGACGGAATTCGCCGAGCTCTATGAGCCCTTCGTGAAGGGCCGCGGCGCCTCCTCCACCATGCCGCAGAAGCGCAACCCGATTTCCTCCGAGCTGATGCTGGCGGCGGCGAAAGCCGTGCGCCAGCATGCCGGGCTCATGCTCGATGCGGCGATCCAGGATTTCGAGCGCGCCACCGGCCCCTGGCATGCCGAATGGATCGCGATCCCCGAAAGTTTCGTGCTGACCGCCGGCTCATTGCACCAGGCCAAATTCGCGCTTGGCGGGCTGATCGTTGATGAAGCGCAGATGGCGAAGAATCTCGACATCAGCCGCGGACTGATCGTGGCCGAGGCTGTCATGATGGGGTTGGCGCCGCAGCTCGGCCGACACGAAGCGCATGACGTCGTCTACGACGCCTGCCGCCGCGCCAACGAGGAGCACATCTCGCTCAGGGATGCGCTATCCGCCGATCCGAAGATCACGGCGCGTATCGACCGCGCGACCATCGAACGATTGACCTCGCCCGCCAATTATCTCGGGCTCGCGCCTCAGATGGTCGACCGCGTGCTGGCCTCGAAGCCGGGCTGAGCGCACTCACACTCTGCGCGCGGCAGCGCCCGCATACATGCCGCCGTCGATGACAAGCTCCGTTCCCGTCACATAACGCGACGCGTCGGAGGCCAGATACAGCACCCCGCTTGCGATCTCCGAGGCCTGGCCGGCACGGCCGAGCGGAGTTGCGAGTTTCGCGCGCTCCTCCGGATCAATCGGCGCATTGGTTTGGTTGCCGGTGGCGCCCGTCGGGATCTTGCCCCAGATCGGTGTGTCGATAATGCCAGGATGCACGGAATTGACGCGGATACCGTCGCCGACCGAGGCGCATTCCATTGCAACCGCCTTGGCGAACAGCCGGACGCCGCCCTTGGTTGCGGAGTAGCCGGCCAATCCCGCGGCGCCGCGCAAGCCTGCAAGCGACGACATCATGATGATCGAGCCGCCGCCGTGCATGCGCATCAGCGGCAAGCAATACTTCACCGAGAGGAACACGCCGTCGAGATTGATCGCGGTTTGCTTGCGCCAATCGGCAAGCGTCATGTCGACGATGGAGGGCACGGCAATGCCGATGCCGGCGTTCGACACCATGATATCCAGTCGCCCGAAACGCCGTTCGATCTCCGCGACGACCTCCGCCCAGCGGGCTTCGCTGGTCACATCCTGCTCCAAGAAGAGCGCCTTGCCTCCGGTCTTGATGATGCGGGCGACGACCTCGGGACCCCTGAGTTCGTCGATGTCGGTCGCGACGACGATCGCGCCCTCCTGCGCCAGCAACTCGGCGATCGCCTCGCCGATCCCCGATGCTCCGCCGGTCACCAGCGCAACCTTGCCTTCCACCTGCCCTGCCATTTCCGGTTCCCTTCTTATCTGATCACTGCCGGCCCCTGGTCCGGCACGGCAACATCGAGCACGCGGAGCTGCACGCGCTCACTGCCCTGGTAGCGGTCGACCGCGAGCGATCCCGCGACATGCAGGACCTGGCCGCGCTGCGCCAGCAACGCATGGCCGAGCTTCTGGCCGACGGCGCGAAAGGCGATGGCATTGACCATGGCGCCGTCGCCGGCCTTGAAGCGCAGGCGCAAATGCGCCTGGCCAACTTCATCGGCGAACACGAGCTGATGCGACGGCAGCGCCACCACAGGCTCGGGATTGCCGCTGCCGAAGGGACCGGCGCGGTTAAGGGTCGCCGCCAGCTCGGGCGTCGCGCTGCGCGCAGTGATGGCGCCGTCGATAAAGAGCTCATTGACATGGCGCGATTGCGCCACGTCAACAGCCAGCGCGCTATCCAGATAAGCGCGGAATTTGGCCAGCTTCTCCTTGCGCAAGGTGACGCCGGCGGCCATGGCGTGGCCGCCGCCCTTCATCAACAGGCCATCGTGGACGGCCTGGCGCACCGCCTTGCCGAGATCGACACCGCCGATCGAGCGGCCAGAGCCGGTGCCGATGCCGCCGGGCTCGAGCGCAATCGCAAAGGCGGGCCGCGCAAATTTCTCCTTCAGCCGCGCGGCGACCAGGCCAACCACGCCGGGATGCCAGCCTTCCGAGGCCGTGACGATCACCGAGCCCTTGTCTTCCAGGCCGAGCGAGGCCAGTGCTTCGGCCTCGGCCTGCGCTTCGGCCGCCTGCTCGATCACACGGCGCTCATTGTTGAGGCGGTCGAGCTCGGCCGCGATCCGCGCGGCCTCGGAGACATCGCCTTCGAGCAGGAGCCGCACGCCGAGATCGGCGCGGCCGATGCGGCCGCCGGCGTTGATGCGCGGGCCCAGCATGAAGCCGAGATGCCACGCCTCCGGCGGACCGTTCAGCCGCGAAACATCCATCAGCGCGGTGTGGCCGATATGGTCGCGTCGGCGCATCGCGATCAGGCCTTTGGCGACGAAGGCGCGATTCAGGCCGATCAGCGGCGCCACATCGGCGACCGTGCCGAGCGCGACGTGGTGCAGCACGCCGAGCAGATCGGGCTCCGGCATTTCCGCGCTCCAGAAGCCGCGCTGCCGGAGCTCGCGATTGACGGCCACCAGCGTAACGAAGGTGAGGCCCACCGCGGCGAGATGGCCGAGGCCGGACAGATCGTCAGCCCGATTCGGATTGACCAGCGCGTCGACGACCGGCAGCTCCTCGCCGGCCTGGTGGTGATCGATCACGACCACGGATTGGCCGAGCCGCTTGGCCTCAGTGAGCGGCTCGATGCTGGTGGTACCGCAGTCGACCGTGATCAGCAGCGTCGCGCCCTTCGCCGCCAGCCCGCGCACCGCCTCGGTGTTGGGGCCGTAGCCTTCGAATAGCCGGTCGGGGATATGGATCAGGGGATCGAGGCCGCAATGACGCAGATGCCAGGCAAGCAGCGCCGCGGAGGTCGCTCCGTCGACGTCATAGTCGCCGAAGATCGCGACCTTCTCGCCGCGCATCGCCGCATCCGCGATGCGCTTTGCCGCCACCTCCATTTGCGTGACCGTGAACGGATCCGGCATCAATTTGCGGATGGTCGGATCGAGGAAATCCGGCACCGCGTCGATATCGACGTCGCGCGCCAGCATCTCCGGCAGTTGATGGCGTTGCACGATCGCGAGCGCCCGCGCCGCCCCGCGCGCATCGAGCCGGTCGCGCCAGAGCTTGTCCGTGAGCGAATGCTGCACGCCGAGAAAGGCGGGCGTCGTCTCGGTGGGCAAAGCGGTCGCGGGAAGCGTCATGGCACTCCCAAGATAGGAAAAGCCGCGCTGATTTGCGACCTGTTATCCCCGCACTTCTGGGGCCAGATCAGCACCCCATCTTGTCGGCTACGCCGCCAAAGTCCTTGGCGATGACGTCCCACTCGCCCTTCGCCTCGAAATCATACTTTTGCAGCGGGCCATATTCGGTCGGCCGCGCCACGAAGGCGGTCTTCAGGCCCTGCTTTTGCGCGGCCTTCAGATCGTGGTTATGGGCGGCCACCATCATCACCTGCTCCGGCCTCAGGCAGAGCAGCTTTGCCGCGCCGAGATAGGTCTCGGGATCGGGCTTGTAGTGCTCGAACAGCTCCGCCGACATCACGAGGTCCCAGGGCAGGCCTGCAAACTTCGCCATGTTGGTGAGCAGCGCGACGTTGCCGTTGGAGAGCGGCGAGATGATGTATTTGGCCTTGAGCTGCGTCAGCCCCGCGACGCTGTCGGGCCAAGCGTGCAGGCGATGCCAGCCCATGGTTAGGTAGTGCAGATCGGCATCGCCGAGGCCCTTGATGCCGAGCTGCTCGACCAGCTTCTCCAGGGATTGGCGATGCAGGACATCGAGGATGACATAGCCATTCTGCGGGTTCTTGCGCACCACGTCCATCGAGGCGGCGTAGACCGCGCGCCAGCCATCGACCAGCGCCGTCCAGTCGGCCTTCTTGCCGTTGGCATCGCCCCATTTGGTGAAATCGTTGATCAGACTGGTGCGCCAATCCACGACGGTGCCGAAGACATCGAACACCAGCGCCTTCACCCCTGAAATGTCGGACATGCCCGCTCCCGTTTTTCTTCTTGTTGTTTTGTCTTGCTGTCATTCCGGGGCGGTGCGCAGCACCGAACCCGGAATCTCGAGATTCCCCGATGCGCGATTGCGGTCTGGTCCTTCGAACCATCCCGGAATGACATCGAGCTTTTAGTCGAGATGAAACTTGTCGAGCTGGCGGTGCTGCGCCTTGATGGTGCGCACCGTGCCGGTGACCGAGCGCATCACCACCGTCTCGGTCTCGATCACGTCCTTTTTGAATTTAACGCCTGACAGCAGCGAGCCCGTAGTAACGCCGGTTGCGGCGAACAGGCAGTCGCCGCGCGCCATGTCCTCGATGCCGTAGATCTTCTTGGGGTCGGTGGCGCCCATCTTGTGGGCGCGCTCGCGCTTTTCCTCGGTGTCGAGAATGAGGCGGCACTGCATCTGGCCGCCGATGCAGCGGAGCGCCACGGCCGCGAGCACGCCCTCCGGCGCGCCGCCGGTGCCGATATACATGTCGACGCCGGTCTCTTCAGGGGTCGCGCAATGGATCACGCCGGCGACGTCGCCGTCGGTGATCAGACGTACCGCCGCGCCGGTCGAGCGGACGCCCTGGATGATCTCGGCGTGGCGCGGACGGTCCAGCACCAGCACCGTGATCGCGGAAGGCTCGACGCCCTTGGCCTTCGCAAGCCGGCGGACGTTGTCGGCCGGCGACGCGTCGAGCTCGACCACGCCTTTCTGGTAGCCGGGGCCGACCGCGATCTTCTGCATGTAGACGTCGGGGGCGTGGAGCAGCGTGCCGCCATCGGCCATCGCCATGGTGGCGATCGCGCCCGGCATGTTCTTGGCGCACAGCGTCGTGCCTTCGAGCGGATCGACGGCGATATCGACCTGCGGGCCGGCCTTCAGACCGACCTGCTCGCCGATGAAGAGCATCGGCGCCTCGTCGCGCTCGCCCTCGCCGATCACAATGGTTCCCTCGATCGGCAGCTTGTTGAGTTCTCTCCTCATCGCATCCACTGCGGCCTGGTCGGCCGCCTTCTCGTTGCCATGGCCGCGCAGCCGCGCGGCCGAGACCGCCGCGCGCTCGGTCACGCGCACGATTTCAAGCGTGAGGATGCGCTCGAGCATCAATTGCGGCGGAACGGAAATATGGGTCGACATCAGCGCACTCCCTCAAATTCTCTCGCGGGAACTATTAGCCCGCCAACAATGCCCAAATGCGTCATCGGGTTCGATGACACATCAATTCTTTTCGATCCGGATCACCTGCGGTCGCCCTGAAATCACCTTATCCCGCTGCACAGCGGCAAGTGCCCGGTACACCGCGTCCTCATTGGTGGCGTAGGTGATCAAAAGCACGGGAACGGGCGAAGCCTTACCGGCCGCCTTGCCGAGGTCAGCGCCATTGGCATGGCGCTGCACAATGGATTCGATCGAAATCTTCTGCTCCGCAAGGCGGGTGGCGATGGTCGCGGCCGTGCCGGCGAGATCGCGCGCCATCAGGCGGATGTAGTAGCCGCCTTCGTGCCGCTCCATTGGCGCCTTCTCGGTGGCGCGCAGGCGATCGACCGGGCGGCCGAATGGCTGCACGCGCACGCCGCGCGCGACATCGGCGATATCGGCGAGCACGGCGGAGGCCGTCGCGGCGCCGCCGGCGCCGGGCCCAACCAGCGTGATCGGCGGAATGCCGTCGCCATCGATGGTCACCGCATTGGTCACGCCCATCACCTGCGCGATCGACGATGATTTCGGCACCATGGTCGGATGCACGCGCTGCTCGATGCCCTTGGCCGTCTTCACGGCGACGCCAAGCAGCTTTACGCGGTATCCGAGGTCGGAGGCCGCGCGGAGATCTTCGGGCGCGATCGATGAGATGCCTTCGACATAGACTGCGCTTTGGGCCACCTTGGTACCGAACGCCAGGCTTGCGAGGATCGCAAGCTTCTGCGCGGTGTCGTGGCCATCGACGTCGAAGGACGGATTGGCCTCGGCATAGCCGAGCCGCTGCGCGTCTTTCAGGCATTCGGCGAAAGACAGGCCCTCCTGCTCCATCCGCGTCAGGATGTAATTGCAGGTGCCGTTGAGAATGCCATAGACGCGGCTGATGCCGGTTGCGGCCAGCCCTTCGCGCAGCGTCTTGACCACGGGAATGGCCGCGCCAACCGCGGCTTCGAAATTCAAGGCACCGCCGTACTTCTCCGCAGCCTGGGCGAGCCGGATGCCGTGCTTGGCGATCAACGCCTTGTTGGCGGTGACGACCGACTTGCCGGCCTTCAGCGCGGTTTCGACCGCCGACAGCGCCGGCTCGCCGGAGCCGCCCATCAATTCGACGAAACAGTCGATGTTGGGATCGCCCGCGAGCGACACGGGATCCCTGGCCCAAGTGGCGTCGCCGAGGTCGAGCCCGCGCTTCTTGGCTTTGGAGCGCGCGGTCACGGCAACGACGCGCACGCTACGCCCGCAGCGCGCGGACAAGGTCTTGCCTTCGTTCTCAATCAGGCGGACGACTTCGGCACCGACGGTGCCGAGCCCCGCAATGCCCACCTTCAGGGGTGCGACCATCAGTCAGGAACCTAACGGATAAGAATTAGCGCCGGTTGGCGAGAGGAACGACGTTGTGCAACGTTTCGATGCCGCTTTCAAGGAAGCGGCGCACACCGCGGGCCGCCTGGCGGATACGCTGCTCGTTTTCCACCATGGCGATGCGCACATAGCCCTCACCATGCTCGCCGAAGCCGACGCCGGGCGAAACCACGACACCGGATTTCTCCACCATCAAGGTTGCGAACTGCATGCTACCTATCTCCGCGAAGGCCTTCGGCAGCGGCGCCCAGGCAAACATCGATGCCTCGGGCGGCGGGATGTCCCAGCCGGCCCGGCCGAACGATTCGACCAGCGCATCGCGCCGCTTGCGGTAGGTCTCGCGCATCTCCTGGATGCACTCCTGCGGCCCGTTCAGCGCGGCGGTGGCCGCGACCTGCACCGGCGTGAACGCGCCATAGTCGAGATAGGATTTCACCCGTGCCAGCGCCGCGATGATCCGCTCATTGCCGACCGCAAAGCCCATGCGCCAGCCGGCCATCGAGAACGTCTTCGACATCGAGGTGAACTCGACGGTGACGTCGATGGCGCCGGGAACCTGCAGCACCGAGGGCGGCGGGTTCTTGTCGTCGAAATAGACCTCGGCATAAGCGAGATCGGAGAGGATCATTATCTCGTGCTTCTTCGCGAACGCGACCAGGTCCTTGTAGAAATCAATGTTTGCGACATAGGCCGTCGGATTGGAGGGATAGCAGACCACGAGCGCGAGCGGCTTCGGGATCGAATGGACGATCGCGCGCTCCACCGCTTCGAAGAATTGCGGCGTCGGCTCCGACGGCACCGAGCGGATCACCCCGCCGGCCATCAGGAAGCCGAAGGCGTGAATCGGATAGCTCGGATTCGGGCACAGGATGACGTCACCCGGCGCGGTGATCGCCTGCGCGACGTTGGCGAAGCCTTCCTTGGAGCCGAGCGTCGCGACGATCTGCGTCTCGGGATTGAGCTTCACGCCGAAGCGACGCGCATAATACGCGGCCTGGGCCTTGCGCAGGCCGGGAATGCCGCGCGAGGCCGAGTAGCGGTCGGTGCGCGGCTTGCCCAGGGTTTCCTTCAGCTTCTCGAGCACATGCGACGGCGCCGGCAGATCCGGGTTGCCCATACCGAGATCGATGATGTCGGCGCCGGCATTGCGCGCGGCCGCCTTGGCCCGGTTGACTTGCTCGAATACGTAAGGCGGCAGGCGGCGAATGCGGTAAAAGTCTTCCATGGGTCCTCGGGCTCCGGCAACCTAGGGGATGCAGAATCGCTGATGCCGCTCGCTTGGCTATCGCGCGGCAGATCACCCAGAAGTCACGCTAGATCAGTGACTTAGCGTGAATTCAGGAACAGCTCCTGACATCGCCCTGACGGTTGAATTGTTCTTTTACCACGCTAGGGGCGTGGCGCCAGCGGTTCGGCGGCAATTTCGCGCCGCTATTTGCCGCCCGCATCCTTGGTGGCGGTCTTCTGGCGGTTGCGCGCGGCGATCAGCTCAGCCTTCAGCTTGTCACGCGTCGCGGGATCCATTTCCGTATCGTCGCGGT
>Ga0310811_10008479_pt1 | contig 13222 bp, 5 predicted proteins | sample YCmetagenome_FD_207642 | JGI IMG/M metagenome (GOLD analysis project Ga0310811, IMG submission 207642) | Soil microbial communities from experimental microcosm in Duke University, North Carolina, United States - YC | ecosystem: Engineered > Artificial ecosystem > Soil microcosm > Unclassified ...
TTATGCTTTCCATCCAGCTGGAGCTCTTGCCCACGGCTCCAAATGAGGCAAGTCGAAGCTTTCCTCCTGCCTTGTATGGCAGGAGCTCTCTGCCCCCCACACTGGGAGGCAAGATTTAGATTATTAGGAATACAATACTTGTCTCTACATCCAGATATCATATGATAGTTGTCCGGACCTTTGGATACGCTACGATAGCCATCCGGATCTTCAGATACAATAAGTATAGTATTCTGAAATACAGGGCTATACTAGGGAAAGGGGCACAGCGCACAAGCTGAGGCTGAAGCCCTTCCGATCCGATATCATTTGAGTACGACGTTAACAGAATCTGGTCAAAACACTTGTGGGCATAACCTGTCGTTGAGTACTGTGCGACCAGTTCCAAGAACACCGCAAATGACTCGTGCCATATGACATGCTTCAAATTGGTGAAACCTGTCTTGCCTTCCTTATTTGCATCTTTGGAAACCTAAAATGATTATCACATTCATTAATCAAGGTATATTGAATGTTTCATAACTTACGATAGGCAACAGTCCGACAACACAACTGCCGCCAATGCCCTCACCATTCCGAATTTGTACTGGTAAATTTGTGCAACATACCATGACAAGATAAACCTTGACAGTACCATGCGATGATAGTCTTGTCTTGTCTGCATACACTATCAAGCAAAGGGGAACAGCATGAATATCTTGCAGAAGAATTTACTATCAGTAACTATTGATCAGCAAGTGTATTGGTAATGAAGTAATTGTGATGTACCTGGACATCCCACCATCAATCAGCTGTCCATGGCTCATCATAGAAGTGCTCGAATCTTGTACCATTATGTTTGAATACACGTTATGCATCCCAGGCGAAATGTGGTGTGAGCAAGGGGTTTTCTAGTAAATCAAGGACCCATTCCCATATGGGCAAAGCATGAACCTGATACACATGCTCCTGTCGTTTGTATGGCACAATGATATCATGTTTGGTAAACTACACAAGTTATATAACACAAGCATGCAGGAGAAGTATTATCAACATTCCATTGTCACCTGAGTAGATGCACTATGCAATACTTGTTAAAAATCAGTATCGTTTTTTAGCGTTATTTTGACCTGATCGCTTGCAATGCAGGCAATCAAAGATAAGAGTCCATCAATGTGCAACTTGTTGAGCACAGCATCAAGAGCAATTTCCACAAAGTCAAAATCAGCTCATGAGGCAAAATGGTGCCACAGGTCTTCATTAACAGGAAGTGCTTCAGCAGTATCATGTGCATTAGCACGAAACTTATCAAATGCTTGATGCAGTGGTTCACAACTACTGGACGGATGATATTCTGTCTTCAATTCGATGGGGCACTGACTCGATGCTGCAGGTTCAACATTCCCTGGCTGATTGAAAACTATACAGAGTGAACATTGTCAGTTAGTAAAGATGCAAACAATCTACACTAATAACACACTTGGACTTACCTGAGATGACAACATTCTCATTCCCATCATAACCCTCATCATTATTCAGATCTACGTCCATAGGATCAGCCAGAGATGCAGCTACAAGTGGGTGGCTGATATCATTAGAGTCATGCAGATCAGAGCAAAGAATAAGTATAGTACCAGGGGGAATGTTAGAATCATCAGTGAACTGACTATTGTTGGTGCTCTCAGGCAGGCTGTGATGGGCCAGCTATTGGTTCAGGAAGTGTCATCAACTTGCATGCCTTCCTTTGAGCTAGATGTTGTCTCAATAAATTAATATTACTAGCATTTGAATTGATAGATAGATTTGACTCACCTTGTTGCTGGTCCTTATTATACTTAAGACCAAATGTCTCCTGTTCACTCTTGATATCTAAGCACTTCTTACATGTTGCTTTGTGCTTTTGAAGTCCTGGGGCTTGAACTTTCCATCACAGTGAGGACATGAGAGCCACTGAAGGGTGAGGCTCAACTACAGGGATGAAAAGGCGATAATAGGTAAGGGTGAAACTCTGCAGTAAGACCCAGGCGCGAGCTATATACTCGACCTGTAGGACAGCTACTGAGAGGGAGAACCTCGGAATATGGGCAAGGGACTCTCTCACAACAAGGAAGGGGTGCTCTAAGGCGCGGGGAACGCAAAAGGCATGGTGTGCGTTATGGTTTGTGCGCGTGGGTCGTCGTGAGCGTAGATATGCGATAAATCCAGTTGTATATTCAGTGCTTTTAGAGTCTAACTATGGCTAAGGAGTGGGGAGTGTGCGAAGTGTGTTAACTAAAAGTCCTGTAAGGTCTCTATATACTGTATCTATAAGCACAAATGCGCACAGTCCCAAATAATTAGTATGTATGTAACTATATGTAAGGCGCGCGCTCGGGTCCAAACTGAACACTTCCGTAGCAATTGAAATGACTCACCAGTAAATCAGCAAGGACAAGGGGCAGACAGGTGTGTGGAGATCGGTGCGAGGCGCACAAGTGCGCTAAAGCGCGTGCTCTGAGCGTGGTGATACAAGCATTGGAGTTCGAGTCTGTAGGACCTCAAAATCAATGGGTAGACGCGATGTTCCTTACATCTCCCAGGGACTTGAATTCTGAGTGTTCCCACTCAGTCCCTTATAGCGTGAGAGTCTGGACACAGTGAATATGGCATTAAAGGGGGAGTCAGGTGACTGCGTGATTAGAAGTGTTTCTGCGAAGAGGGGGCGCAGGGAGTATAAGGTGCTTGAGGTGCTTGTGAAGGGGTGGAAAGCGAAGGCGATTGAGGTTGTGTCAGAGGTGCCGCCTAAGAAGCATGCAACACATGCTTCTAAGGCGAAGGCTACTGACGTGTCTTGAACTGAGGCTAGCATTAAGGTGCATTTGCATGATTTCCTTCTAGCGCTTATACTAAGAGGTGGTGCGCGTTTAGCATGCGGTTGAGCACATGTCTTTCACCACGCCCTGGTCTCTGGAGTCTTCCAGGGCATGCTCATATGGCCAGTTTTCTGAATGAAAGCATTAGTGTCAAGCACAAAAAGCGAAAATAGAGACTTACAATAATTCTACCTCCAATGCGCTTGCCTTTAGCACACTGGGGCAGCACTTCTTCCTCCACTTCCCTGTCAGCATCTGCATCTTCTTCGGTACTAGTCCAACACCCGTTGTGCCTTCGGCACAGGAAGCAAAAGGAGCGCTTCGCGCTCCTTTTTGGCTTCCTGGCCTTGGCTGCATCCTAATATTCAATTGTGCCTTCAGTAAAAGCCAAAGGAGCGCTTCGCGCTCCTTTGGCTTTGGGAGGTGCCTGCGGCACCTCAACTTTCTTATAATCATCACAAAAATTTGAGATAAGTTATATTTTCTGAGCAGGGTTTGACATAAGTAAAAGTACACAACATGTAAATCAATCATCAATGGGATCTGAGCAGGGTTTTGACATAGGTAAAAGTACAATCTATCAACATAAAAGTACACAACATGTAAATCAATCATCAATAGGATCTGTCAGTCCCCTAAGCACTTCTGTATATACTACATTGGTTGTGTTTGAACCTTGTTCATGTTCAGGAAAAATAGCATACACTCTCTCTGGGTGAGTGCAGCGAGACAAAGCCACATAGAGTTGTCCATGACTGAAGACAGGAGTGCGCAGATTAAGTCCAACATACTTGACACTCTGACCTTGTGCCTTGTTGATTGTCATAGCAAATGCCAGATGAACAGGGAATTGGCGGCGCTTGAGAGGAATGGGGTTTTCTTCAGAGGATGCTTCCAGAGTCATGCGAGGAATTAGCACAGTATTTTCCTCTTGATGCTGAGCTCCATCCCTAAGAATGCGACACCTAAGCACACGTGTGGTCCAAGATAGGAGGATCATGCGAGTTCCATTATAGAGTCCCTGAGATGGATTCAAGTTGCGTAAGAGCATGAGAGGAACACCTGCTTTGACCTCCAAGTTGTGCAGAGGGAAGCCTGATGGAGTGAGAGTGTGAAGGAACTCTGTGGGGATGTAGTCATAGTCCCTCTCAGTGACTGAGTCTGCACTGGTGAAGACTGCCTTTTCTCCAGGGAATGATTCAAGGATCATGGTGTTGATTTCATCCACATCAGTATTTTTTGCAGAGAGGATGGTACGTTCCAGGAAGAAGGAGTCCTGCAAGGGAGGATGGCCAGGGAGAAGAAGTCCAGAGTATAGAGCATCAATGAGAGACTGGATGTCATTGTTGGCACAGCGCATATGAATTGGCAGGGTCACTGTGCCATCTCCATCTGTGCCCTTGCCAGCTCCAATCTCAAGAAGCCACTTTGCAAATTCATCTGAAGCAGGATCTTGACCAAGACACATATTTTTCTTGAGGTGGAAGACATGAAGGTTGGGCCAGATGCAAGATCTGCAGAAGGTAGCACCCACTATCTGCTCCCTGGATCCATGAGGCACCACTGGTAGTGTCTGTCTGAAGTCTCCTCCAAAGAGCATGGTCATTCCCCCAAAATCGGCATCAATACCCAGAAGATCACGTAATGTGCGGTCAAGGCTTTCCAGGATATGACGGTGTAGCATTGGAATTTCATCACAGATGATCAGGGTGGTGACTTTGAGAAGCTCATGTACAACATCTCCTTTCTTGATGTTACAGAAGCTATCCTCATGGATTGGAATGGGGATCTTGAATCGTGAATGAGCTGTACGTCCACCTGGGAGGAGGAGAGAAGCAATGCCAGAGGAGGCCACACAAAGGACAATTTTGCCTTCAGCACGGAGTTTTGAAGCAATGAGCTTGCAGAGATATGTCTTGCCACATCCACCTGCACTGTGGACAAAGTATGCATGTCCAGGTACAAACTCATCATGATCCATTGCATCATGAACCACTGCATCATATACTGCCCTCTGCTCATCATTGAGCAAAGGGACTCCTTCATCCACTATCTGCTGAAGTTCCTGCTGGTTGTATTGGAGCTGTTCAGCAATGAGCTGGTTTCCCTCCATGGCCCCCCATCTTGCTGCCATTTGAGATACAGGCATGTGAGGAATAGCTTCCAAGGATTTGCCATTTTTGCGAAGCACACCATCAATAAGATAGAGACCATAGTCATGGACCTTATCTGCAGTAGGCTCTGGTATGTTGAATGGGATGTGAGTGAGACGGTAGCGCAGATCATCACAGAGATTGTCCTTGAAGCGGTTCCAAAGCTCAGGAGGGCTTGTAGGGTTGCAGTGGAGGAGAATGATGGCAAAGAGGTTGCGCAGATGTTGTCCGGTGCACATATGAGAGGCATCTTGTAAGCACTGGATCCATTCATTGTCATCCTCAAGGAGGCCCCTGTGTTGACATGCATCCTTGAAAGTCTCATAGACAACACCATCAACAGTACGAAGATGTTCATAGGAGGTAGCCCCTTTAAAAATATGGTAAGTTTTATTAATACTGAATGTAACAGAGATCATACCTTTCACCACAGTCAAAAGTAATCTCAGATAGAAGCGCTCTCCAGAACCAGGTGCAGCAGCATACATTCTTCCAATTGCAACTCTACGCTGACGTATCTTCCATGCATTCTTGGCCCACACAAATTTTGAGGGAAAGTCTTGGTAGAGGTGATCATGGGCTCCAGCTGCCACCAAGTTCTCATTGGTATTGGCTTTGAACCATCCAGTAAGGCAAGTCTCCTTGGCTGCTGCACGCTCAAGAACGTTTTGAGCATCATCATCCGGGTCATAGAACACCATCTGTTCATTTGGAAGGTGGACTGGCAAGCGGTAGACAGAGGGCCATTCAAGATGCATTGAAAATTCAAAGATGCGCCATGCAGCCTCTGTTGAGCTGATATATCTGGAGTCAAGATAGGATTTGACCTCATCCACTGCTCCTTGCATCTCCAAAGTAGCACGGTCATTTCCTTTGTAGATGTACTTGTGGATGTATTTGACAGACTTGATAGAAGTACAGACTTCCAGATTGATGTGGCAGTTGAATTCCACCAGCAGTTGTGGAGGGTGAGGAACAACATCTTTGTTGGTGAAGACAGTGTCATTCTTCTGGATGGTGCGGCCATTATCAGGTCTTGCATACTCTGGATAGCCATCATCCTTCATCAAGGTCTGGAGACAGAATGACTTTGGAAAATGTTTTTTGCACTGTCCATTGTCCAAGCAACGCTCTGGAGTGCAAGGGCCATGCAGCATGTATTTTTCCACAGCCTGATAGAGTTGGGGATGAACATTTCTGTCAGGAATCTGGGCAGAGATGAAGGAGTCGATATGCTCTACAGTGCGGATCTTATAGTCTGGTTCCAGGAAGATGAGGAGATGCATGTGAGGCAGACCGTGTTTCTGATATTCAATGGTGTACACCAATCCTGCAACCTTGCCATAGTAGCCATCACGAACCTTCTTCAAGAGAGCCTTCTGTTTCTGATAAAATACGCGAGCCACCAAGTCTGGACAGTCCACAGCACTCTGACCTACATAAGAAAATTTGTCAGATCAAGTCATTAATAATGCATCAAATATGTCTTCTTACCTGGTAGGAGATTCTCAGTAATCTCAGGCCAACTCCCATTTGCAGTCATTGTGAGGAAGAGATCAGGCTTCTTGCAGGCACGGCAAATGGCCAATGAGTCTTGAAGCAGCTGATGCATATACCGAGGGCTTCCAGTATGAGAGGAGGGAAGAATAATGGAGCGACCTGTCTGAGCCAGATCATCCACACCATCATTGAGAATATTGTCTGTTAAGCCTCGGTAGCAGTCTGCCCTGAGCCGCTTTTGATTATTCCTGATCCAGTTCAAGTTGCTCTGCTCTATGGAGGCCCTTCCACCACGAAAGATGTTGTTATGGTCCATGTGATCTGGGCGAGGATGAAGGCGAAAGGCATAATACAGTAGCTGGGTGACTTTTTTTGCTCGTTGTTGTCCACGGTCATTGACATTGAGAGGGATGTCAAGATGCCAGCCCTCCTCACCAGAAGGAAAGAGAAGAACATAGTGAAGAGTTGTATATGCATGGCTAAGCTGGCTGATGCGCTGAAGTTGACCACCTTGAAGTCGCAAGACAATGTCGCGTTTGTCAGACACCTCCTCAGATCCATCTCCAGGAATGATCACAGCAATTTCATTAGCAGTGGGAAGATTATATCTTCGACCATCTGTTCCTTGTTGGAAGTGAATATGGGCACGAACATCTGTGTGCTGCTCTGGAGGTTTCTCTCGCATGACTTGATAGGCCTGCTTATAAAGAGGAGCATAGGGATGGTTTCGATACAGCATGTCATGGAGATTTCTGAGGGTGTCACGATTAAGAAGTTTATTTCTAGGTCGGGTTGTACGAATGTTGGTGGCTTCCTCAGGGTCATAGATGTAGAGTTGTGCATATGAAGGCTGTTGACCTTCTGGAGGTATAAGACTGCCCATGAGGTGGTGTAGAGATCCATGGATACGAAAAGCATTTGGTCCAGAGCCTTGAAGAGCTCGATCCTCAATATCAACACCCACTGATGTGAATGCAAGAGCACTGTTGTACTGCCGAATCTTGGAGACAAATTCCCAATTTGCATATGCCTCACGGAGCTCAGGTGGCCATGGTGGAAAGGGTGGAAGGCTGACTTGGCCCTGCAAGCAGCATGTACCAAAGCGTGGATTTTGTAAAGAGGAGTTGGTGAGTCTTTCACATGCAAAGTGCCTTGCATGACATTTAGGACACTCTACATTAAGAGGACCAAGAGTATGATGTCCAATAGGCTCTGTATATGGTAGACCTCCATCAGGGACAGGAATAACCAGGTTGATATGCTGTTGATCCTCTTCCTCATGCTCTAGGCAATCTTCATGCTGCTGAGTTCTCCTTCTTTCCTCATCCTGATCATGCTGCTCCTGAGATGCTGGGTCATTATATTCAAGGAGTGCCTCCTCAAGACGCTCCTGCTGCTCATGAACTCTCTGCTCCTCATGGTTATGGCGGGCTTCCTCCTGTTGACTTGCTCGCTGACGGTCCTCAGCTTGTCTATCTTCCTGCTGCTGAATATGCTGCTGGATGTGCTGGTGATGTAGGGCCTCCTGTGCTTGTCTATTTTCCTCCTGCTGAATCTGTTGTTGATGTAATGCATCCTGTGCTTGTCTATCTTCCTCCTGCTGTAATTGCTGCTGAATCTGCTGTTGATGTAACTCCTCCTGTGCTTGTCTATCCTCCTCCTGCTGGTGCTGCAATTGCTGCTGGATCTGCTGTTGACGTAATGCCTCCTGTACTTGTCTATCCTGCTGGTGCTGCAATTGCTGCTGGATCTGCTGTTGACGTAATGCCTCCTGTACTTGTGCATCTTCCTGCTGCTGGAAATGATGCTGAAACTGAATATTGAATTGTTGATAATTAGGTTGAGGTGGTGCAGGCAAAGGTGGTGCAGGATGAGGTACAAAGTATTGAAGAGGATTGTTGAAATTATGAGGACCAATTGCACCCTCATAGTTAATAGGACCATACATATAAGGGGCAGGAGCAGGGACAGGAGCAGGAGCAGGAGCAGGAGCAGGAGCAGGAGGTGCTGGTGCAGGTTGTTGTTGAGGATTATTACGCCTTCGCCTAGCAGCACGGCGTACTTCATGACTATTGTTTGTGGCTGCAGCAATATTTGCCATACGACGTTGATATTTATTCTGAAGTGCAGCAGGTGGAGGAATATAACCAAAGGGAGGCCCTAAGGGCAGAGCAGGAATAGGTTGACCAAAGGGAGGCCCTAAGGGTGGAGCAGGAACAGGTGGTGCAAGTTGTGGTGGTGGATGATGTTGACGCCACATGCGTTGAGCCTCATGGTGCTCAATAACATTACGTGGCAGACCAGGAAACCTTTGCATTGGAATTGGACCATGATTCAAATTTCCCAAGATCTGAGGAATATTCTATGAACATATCAGAAGATGATTTACAAAAATCAGAAAAATAATAATTCATACCATTTGAGGAGCATTTTCTAATGGTTGAGCTATAGGAGCAGGATGGCGATGTGCAGGAGGGGAGCCAATATTTCGCTGATTCCTCTCAGCCTGACGTGCAACAGCCTGTGCCTGCTGAGGAGAGGTAGGAGGGGTGGAGGGATTCCTATCAACAATAAATATCAGTCAAAATAATTATAAATAAATATATTGACAATCACATACATTGGAGAAGATGGAGAAGATATATGAAACAAAGAGAGAGGAGAGCTAAAATTCTAATGGTTGTAGTTCCACTACATCAAAGAATAAGCTGTCAATATCATATACATATAGCAAAATATCACATACCAAAGATCCAAACAAATATTGCTGAGTGTGACTGAAGAAGTACCAGCAGTTTCCGGGATGAGCTACTACCCTGGAAGTTCGACGTATGACAGTGCTTAGAACAGCTGAAAGCTGTCCGAGAAATTATCCCGAAGGATAGGATGGCAACTGTGAGAAGGCTGCAAGCAGACCAACTCAGCACAGAAAAGTGCCCCGCCAATCCAAATCTCTACACTGTAGTATACCCAGAGGTCCAGAAACAACCAGCAAACACCTGCAAGAACAGATGGCCAGGGAAGTAGGACTTGGTTACACGTTCGTCTTGAATCAACAGGAGTTTGCGAGTCCGAATGGAATACAGGGCCAGTAACAAACAACAATCACACTCACAATCCTTCAAACTCCAAGATACGGCCAGTCCAGAGTCCAGGTCCAGGTCCAGGGGTCCAAAGGGTCCAAAAACACGTCAAAAAGCGAAATCTGATTACATAATCATTAATTTTTTCAATAATCTCAATATATACACTATATAGATTGCCAAGGCTTACATCAATCAAGAACAGTAAAGATATAATATCTACCAAAATTGAATTAAAGCAGGAATTTCCTGCAAGAAAACAATCAGAACAGAAAGATCAAGGGATTGGCAGAGGGAGCAGTGGTGGGGGAAGAAGGGAAAGGAAGCTTGGAGTGCGAGGGCATATATCTAGGGAACTACAGCGCACAGGCTGCGCAGTCACGTGACAAAATCACGCAATCACACAACGGGCAATGGTATTGAGTCGGCGATCGAAAACACGTGACAAAACCACGCGAGATTTCCAAAAAGAAATTAACCGAGCTAAGCGTACTAAGCGTCCTAAGTGTCCTAAGCGCTCCTTAGCGAAAGCCACGCGAGCTAGCGAGACAATTCCCACCCATCGCACCTTACTTCTTAGATTGACTTCCACGGATTTTGCCTTTTCGTGTGCCTCCTTCTGAGAATGCTCTTCAGCTTGGCATGCAGCCTCTAACTTGAAAGTGCGAATTTGAGCGCCAAAGCACTTGTATGCGCTCTTCGTGTTGTGCCAAAGCTCATTCTCCTTGTAGGTGTTACAATCTGCTGCATTCTGAGTCAAGTCCTGCTAGGAGGAAGTCAGCAAACAGATCCAGAGAAGTCAGAAAGGATGCAACTTACAACAATCTTGACCCAGTCGCACGACCATGCCTCCTTCTGCGGTATTAAGTCAGGGCGGTCCTCAGGAATAGTATTGGTGAGGGCCACCAGACGAGCTCACAGGGTCTCAAAAGCATGTTGAAGGAGCGCGACATTGGGGTTAACAATGGTGGTGAAACTGAATGAAGGCATGATGGGTAAGGAATGATAGTTGGAGGAAAGGATAGTAGGGGACTCAGTAGGGTTTTTATAAGGAAGCACAATCGCATCCACAGTGTGGCCACACTTCCATTGTCCTGCACCACGTCTAATTCCCCCACGCCTCCACAATTCTCACCATCAACCCAGCACTTCTTTGATTCCACATGTCCACAACTTTATCACTATCCACAATCTGATCATCACTGCCATATCAGGTAGGAATCAATCATGTGCCCTCTGAAGGAAAAATTCTGCTAAGTCCATTCCTGACAATGGGACCGACTGGGGACAGTCGGTATTCAAGTCTCCTGCAGATGTGACAAACACATTAGCGCTGGGCGGATATCAGCACTTATGGCCACTTTCCCTGGATAATCACAATGGAGCTAACAGACTGTACAAATTCCCATGACTGCCATCACTTGTTGTGCGCTTACACAGAATTTGGTCCGATGTCGGTATAATGTTCCCCCATGTCCTGTCTATGTCCGCTTACCTCCACTGGTGCATCAATTCCCATTGATTATTGTTGCTAAAGGCTATTGGTGCAGGCCTTATTACATGTATCCTCGTGTTGTGCAGCACCAGTTCTCCATTTACCTACAGATACGACACGCCATGCTTACATCGCTACAAGTTTTGCCTATGCATTCCATATATTTGTGCACTACAATATAAGGACCAGCAGTAGATAGTTCTTACTTACTTCCCCTTCCTGCAGGCAACTGTTGTATAGCGGAGTCACCTAGTAGTTCTCATAGTTTTGTGCAATCATCAAATTCCTTGCTCTCTCTGTGTCCACGTGTGATACTTGAGTTCCCGCAGTCGCGCGCTACCACTTAGGTCCTTGTTCTTGTAAAGTCACACTTATAACCCAATAAGTCGCACACCCCATCGCATCTCATGCCAGCGCATTGCTTGCCAATACCTGCCCCTCTCTATTTTTTGCATCTCATGCCAGCGCATTGCTTGCCAATACCCACCCCTCTCTATTGTTGCCTCCCACGCCAGTGCATTGCTTGCCAATACCTGCTCCTCTCTATTTCTGTAGTCATGTCTCGCGCCAGTGCATTGCTTATCAATAACTGCTCCTCTATTGTCGCATCTTGTGTTGGCGCATTACCCTCCAAATAACCGCTCCCCCATCACTGTGCCTTGTGCCAGCGCTTTACTTGCCAAATCCTTGCTCACCGCTATTCTCAAATCACCCGCCAGTGCACTACTTAACTACAAGTCGCACCCCGTTGTATTCCTTCGCACTCTTAGTTAGCTCAGCACCCTACCAGTCTCAGTTACTCAGAGCGCTATTGCTGTTGGGTTGACATAAGGTTGCTATAGGTCATTAAGTCCTTGAGTTTCAGCTTCCCTTGCATATAGGATATGTGGAACTAGTCTATTCAGTCTAGCTAAATTTATTCTTTCACAACGGATCCTGTGTGTGCTGCTCCGGAAGGGCACGGATCTGTCAATGGACAGATGCAGCTGCTAATCCTTTGGTGAGTTGTCCGGAAGTTTTGAATCCACATTTTTGAAATTTGGATAGATCAAGTCTTATGACACTTGCTGGAAGGACAAGGCCACTTGTCCTGGACAGCCCGGAACTGTCAAGGCTTCCAAGGGCCAGAAAAGGCAGCATGCTGCTGGATCTCCTTCTCCCAGGGGCAAGGGTAAGAAACATCAGCAGAATCCCACTCTGGAAGCTCCATATTACATGGAGTATGATGATCAGGCTTGGCTTGCTGCTGCTAACAACATAGTAGCAGAGCTGGCTAGTGTTATGAACTAGGATGGGTTCTAACAACCAAGACTCAGAAGAGAGTCATCTGGGTTGAGTCTGGTCTAACGATGCAATGACAATGAAGTCTACTTGCGAAGTTAATAGCCAACGACAAGGGTTGCCCTTGAAGTTAGGTTCAGAGTGTCAGACTAATGAAGAGGAGTGCTCTAGGTTAGAGATCGGTTCAGACGACTAAGCTTGGAGGGCTTTGATGAAGGAAGTCAAAGTATCAGGTAAAACCTAGTAAGATTAAAGTAAAGAACTACATAGTACAAATGCGTGGATTTATAAGGAATCCTAGGAGGGATTTATGGCAGGTATGTAAGTAAAAGACAACCGCCTGATTAAGCAGGTGTGCGTGAAGGAAAGTAATCGACCCAAGAAAGGAAAAGGTAGATGTAAGTTGAGTCATCTAGCGACGGTGATAAACAGCGATCGTGATGTAATACAATGAATACAAGAAAATGGAATAACTGGTAACCATAACCATGTTGTAACACCTAGGACCAACTCTCTCCTGGAGAAGAGTATTGAAGCGGCCAAGGGAAGTAGGGCTGCCATGGAGTGGATGTGCTCTGGATTGGTGTTGTTCCTTCAGCAACAGAGGGAATTCCAAGCCCTCTTGTTCAAGGAGCTTAGGCTTGACCCTCAGATAGCTTCGGATAAGGCTCGGATGGGCCCGGTGTAGGGATTAGTTTTCCTCTAGGCTGGTATTAACAGTTTTTACTTAGCTTTCTTACCTTACTTTTCCTTGCTTACATAATCACAAACTCTTCGCCCTACACTTCCACTCACTAGTGAGACTTTCAGTTATAGTTCTGGTAGCTCTCCTTCTAGGATTCAGTAGCTTCCCCAGACTTGCAGCTTATTAGTTTTAGT
>Ga0310811_10008480_pt1 | contig 13222 bp, 13 predicted proteins | sample YCmetagenome_FD_207642 | JGI IMG/M metagenome (GOLD analysis project Ga0310811, IMG submission 207642) | Soil microbial communities from experimental microcosm in Duke University, North Carolina, United States - YC | ecosystem: Engineered > Artificial ecosystem > Soil microcosm > Unclassified ...
AGGTTCGGGAGGCGCTTATGTGGAAGATCACAAGTCGCGGTTTGGCGTTACAGGAAGTTCTAACCATGGCTGCAATGAATCGCGGAGAACGCACTGATAGCAACCGACAAAGGCGAGCGAACCATCTGGCACAGCTGCACGCATCGAGATTCGCTCGGATCTAGGAGATTGTCATGGCAAAAGTAATTGAGTTTTACATACCCAAGAACTTCCGGAAACCGTCAAGGACAGCCGCTGAGCCGCAACTCGGAAAAGTCATCACGTTTTGCCCCACAGACGAAGAGATCAGCTTAGCTGCTATCCGCCTGCCTACCGCGACGGATGAAGAACTGGCAAGCCTTGCACTCTCGCTTCTGAACGTGTCGAGCCTCAACGAAACGCAGCGGTTTCGCTGAGCCGCGGTGGGATTAAGCAACTCCACCAGAACCAAGCAGCCCAATCCCCCACTCTTCGATTGACGATCGGTCCACGCAGGCGCATTTTCGTTTACCTACTTTTTCGCACACTCTCTGACCGTCCGATGACGATTGACTGTCGGTGACGCTTCCCGGCCGCGGAGCACTCAATCGACGCAAGATTCCGGGCAGGTTCTCTCATGTAAGAGCCAAACTTTGAGCCCTTGTCGAACTATCAGCAGACCGCTCTGATGAGTGTCATACACGATGAAAGAGCCGCCGTTCGAGAAGTCCCCGCCGTTCAACGAGATTGGGAATTTGATACGTCCTTCGATTATGGCATTGCGAATGCAGTAAGCACCGTCAGGACATACCAGGCCGCGGAACACGATAGATCTTGTATGCACTAGGAGGATAACGATGCGTTCTGAACTAGTCTTCGGCGCAATGACGCAGGTTCCAAATCGTCTTCTACTTGTCAAGCTCGCTTCCAAGGCGACCCGGATACTACACAGACCGAATAGTCGCATACAGGAAACGATGAACGACGTATTTGAACGGTTCAGTCACGCTAACCCAGCGCCATGCGTGCCGGATGCTGAGACCGTGCAGTTGCTCCATCGTGCTGCATAGGGATGACCTTCACTTGTGTTGCATGTTTGTGAATGAAGTCATGGCTCACCGTTCTGTTGTCTGCGACCGGGTTCTTCTTACAAACACTGGACAAACCTACCCCGCTAGGGACGAAAGAGGTACATATGCAAGCGCAATCGCAGATCGCAGATGGAGGACTTCCCCCCTACGCGGCGGCCGCCGACTTCGGCGAGGTATTCACGGAAGAGATGCACAGTCTGTACCTTCTTTCGTTTCTTCTCACCGCAGATAAAGACAAGGCTGAACAGTGTTTTCTTGCCGGCCTAGGGGAGTGTCTCGAGGGAGTAGGCGCGTTCATGGAATGGGCGCGTTTGTGGGCGCGGCGCGCAATTATCAAGCAGGCGATTCGGATGACCGCCCCTGCCCCGGAGAACGTCGATCATTGGCCGCTCGTCAGTGTCAAAAAGACAGCGGTCGCCTCGCCCAACAACAATCTTTTGGCCGCCATTGTTTCACTCTCTGCCTTTGAACGGTTCGTCTTCGTGATGTCGGTTCTCGAAAGGATGTCAGATGGCGATTGCCTTAATCTTCTGAGATGCTCGCGGCGGGAACTCGATCTGGCCCGTGAGCTGGCCGTGAGATTCCTCGCAACGACTGACGCCGGCAGCGACTATCTTCACCAAGCATTGGATGCATGGGGAATGTTTCTGAGCCCGCCGCAATTAGCGTGATCAGGCTCGCGAACACGACATAGATCGAAGATCTCTACACATTCTTTGACGTCTGAGACGACGAAGTAATTCTTCTTGAAGCATTCTGATCGAGCGAGATCAGCGCAAGGCCGTGGTCACCGCATGGACGTGGCCATCCACCATAGCCTGGCCGAAGAGTTTGCAGATGCCTATGTCAATCAGTCGATGCTTCACACCAACGCTCCAGTACCAGTGCAGGTCTGCGGCAGTATCCATTGCAGTTAGCCCAGCCTTCTGACCGTTGCATTGGTAACAGCATCGTTTATGCTTCCCCTGTTTCTACGCGTTCGGCCAACTCTGTGCTGCGGATCCGGCCGGTTTGGAATGCCGGATGCCCTAACAATTTTTCAGTTCATTTTCTTCATGGCGCTGCTGAACCGCACCACGAGAACTGCGGTACGCATTAAGCCGAACCGACGAATATCCTTAGTCACCTGAGCTCTTGTCCACAATACGAGCATTGCCATCCCCGCGCTCTGCATCGCGAGTGTGAGCAGTTGCCTCAACGTGATCGTAGATGCGCGCGGATTCCGTGTCGGCATACTGCGTCAATGCGCCGATGGCCTTTCTCCGTGCCCGACTCGGGCTCACGATAAGTAACGCAGCAACAGAAGCAACCGCCATTGCGAAGTGCAGTAAGTTGACCATTCGATTTTTCCGAGGCGTCTGCCTTTCTGCGCTCTTGATCCCATCACTGTAGTTTCTTGCAACTTGTGCTCGAACGTCCTCTTCAGGAAGCAGCACGTACTGTGCCAGTTCTTGAATCGAGAAGCAGAGCGAAAGCATGGGTCAATTCAGGTTTGATTGGGGCTGCGGCGCCGGGCCGCCACTGGCGTGAGGAACGATGAGCATCGATGACACCGAGCTGGCATTTGTCACCGATCACTCGGATCTATAAAGGTGCTGGGCAATGAACAATCAAGAGCAACATATCTAGGCGAGTGCGGTAACTCATCAGAATCGATGTTCTGCCAACATTGCAGCATGTGCTAACCCATTACAGTTCACGCCGGCATGGGTCTACATCACACCTAACTTCGCCGCATCTTTGAGAGTCAGCAACTTAGGAGGCATAGACCACCCAATGGCGGTTTGGCACGAGGCTTGCCTTCTCATAGGTTACGGAGAACGATGTGCTGAAGGTGGCCACAAGACGTGAACGGACGTTGACGCTTAGGCAAAAGCCCACGCAATACTGGGCTGCGGGAGCAGCGAGGGTACGAAGGGCCATTCTTCTCGCGCTTGTTGTGCCGTGGTTTGCTCCCAGCATCTTGGCGAATGATGGCGGCAACGCGGCTGGAAAGTTGGAAGGCGCCGCATTCGTCGGCGACCCTGATCACCGATCCTATGTAGCCGGGGCGAAAGTAGTAGCGAGTGGACCGGTCACGCTCGAAACAGAGACAAACGCCGACGGGAAGTACGCTTTTGCCGCGGTGCCTGCCGGAAGCTATACCGTCAAAGTGAACTTTCCGGGACTAGAGGCTAAACAGGCCGTCCTGGTCGAAGCTGGACGACTTGTTCAAGCCGAACTTCAGCTGAGGCCGGAGCAGGCGAAGGAGTCCGTAACCGTTCGGGCGAGCGATCCGGACGGCAAGGCCTCTACAGAAACTATCGCTACGAAGACATTACGGGATGCACCCAATATGGACGAGCGATTTGAAAGCCTGCTACCCCTCGTTCCTGGAGTTGTTCGCGGTCCCGATGGACACATCAACCTGAAGGGTACCCGCAACACCCAGAGTGGCGCGCTTGTGAATAGCGCAAATGTCACCGATCCCGCAACTGGCAGTCCCGCAATCACTCTGCCCATCGATGTTGTCTCCTCGGTGCAAGTAATATCGAACCCCTATGACCCGGAATATGGGAAGCTCACGGGGGCGGTTTCGACAGTTGAAACAAAGACGGGAGACTACAACGCCTATCATTTCTCGATTCAGAACGTGCTTCCGCGCATGCGCGATCGCGACGGCAGCATTGCCGGCATCGGGGCTGCTACCCCAAGAATGACCTTCACGGGTCCAATCATCAAGAACCGTATCGCCTTCATGCAATCTTTCGAGTACCGTTTCGTGCGCACGCCGGTAAACAGCCTTCCACCACTGCAGCGCGACACAAAACTGGAGAGCTTCAACTCCTATACACAGTCCGACCTGGTCATAAGTCCGAAACAAACGGCGACGCTTTCCCTCGCAATCTATCCGCAGAAGCTGGACTACATGGGGTTGAATACGTTCACTCCACAGTCGTCTACCGCAGATTTGCATCAGCGCGGATATCAGAGTTATGGACAGCATAGGTACCTGACTGGCTCGGAGAGCGCCTTGATTTCGCAGATCAGCTACAAGAGCTACGACGCCGACGTTACCGCGCAGAGCGACGATCCCTATAGGCTTCTTATTGACACAACGGAGGGCGGATACTTCAACCGCCAAGCACGTCGGACATCCCGGTTTGAATGGCAAGAGAGCTACCAATTTGCTCCGCGGCAGTTCTTGGGCTCGCATCAATCGAGGATGGGGTTGAACTATGCTCACTCCTCATATGATGGCGAACAAACCTTTCTTCCCGTCGAGATCATTGGCGCGTCAGGCACCCCAATAGAACGCATTAGCTTTACTCGACCAACCTCATTCAGCATTAGTCAGAACGAGACCTCTTGGTTCGTCGCCGATCAGTGGGCGCCATTCCATCGACTGTCGTTCAACCTCGGCATGCGTTTCGACAACGATACGGTGACCGGTTCTACGCACATAGCCCCGCGGCTCGGCTTTCTCCTGGCCCTGACCAATGATGGCAAGACGCTGCTCAAGGGCGGTGGGGGATTGTTCTACGACCGCGTCCCCCTCATGCTGCCGATCTTTGAGCAGCTACCGAATCGGACCGTATCCAGGCTTGATGCCAACGGCCAAGCTTCAAGTTCGACCTCTTATCAGAATCGGATTACCGGCGGCCTGCAAAATCCGCGCAGTACTGCGTGGAATATCGCCTTGGAGAGGCAGGTTACAGAACACCTTGCCATCCGAGTGGCGTACGAGCAGCGCAGCACTGGCCGTGACTTCGTGGTCGCTCCAACGTCTGGCTCAGGATCAGGCGTCATGGCCCTCTCGAATGCGGGAAGCGACTCTTACCGCGAATTCCAGGTTAGCGGGCGGTATCGGGTTTCACGCCTCACGCTGAACAGTTCTTATGCCCATTCGCGAGCTTACGGGAATCTGAATGATCCTGCGCTCTTCTTTGGAAACTATCCCCAGGCAGTGATTCAACCAGACGCCCGAGCCCGCTTACCTTTTGACGCGCCAAACCGTTTCCTGCTTTGGGCTGACGTTGCGGGCCCATGGAAGCTGACACTTCTTCCGGTTTATGACCTGCACACGGGCTTCCCCTATTCAGTTCAGAACGAATTCCGTGAATATATCGGACCGCGAAATTCAGAGAGGTTTCCAAGGTTCTCGTCAATGGATCTACAGGTGTCTCGCCCCTTCTCCCTGCACGTCGGCGACAAACATGCTCTTCAAGTCAGAGCCGGGTTTGGCGTCTTCAATGTCCTCAATCATTTCAATCCACGCGACGTGCAAAACAACATCGCCAGCACTCAGTTCGGCGGGTTTTTCAACGACGCGTGGCGAGAATATCGCGGAAAGTTTGTATTTCAGTTTTGATTATGAGAGTTCAATTCATCTTCGGCTTTTTACTTCTCTTCTTCACGGCCAGTGCTTTTGCATCGGAAGATGAGCCACTTCCAAATGCCGACACCGCGGTGGTGAGGATGCTCGCCCAAGACACGCAACGGCAGACACTCGCTGCGGGCTACCGTGGAATGCGGCGATATGTTCTCGAAAACGAGCGCATGCATAAGCGCGCGGAGATGCTTGTTAGCGTGGTGTGCGATGCAAACGGAACAAAGCACTTTGAAGTCATCGATAAGACAGGTTGGAAAGCCGCCTACGAGCACGTCCTTCACAAGATGCTCGACTCAGAGGCCGAAGCCTCGGAGCCGCAGGTACGAGTGAAGACTCGTCTGAGTCAGGATAACTACGACTTCCATATGGTGGGCGCTGCATTGCTGGACGATCGAACCGCCTACGTGATTGAGATCGTTCCCAAGCGCCGAGAAGAGCGTCTATTCCAAGGCCGGATTTGGATCGATGCGCGGGACTATGCTCTTGTGCGAGCAGAGGGAAGGATGGCCAAAAGTCCGTCGTTCTGGACCCGGAACGTGCAATTTACCCACACATATCAGAAGAGTGGTCAATTCTGGTTCCCTGCGTCCACGGAGAGTGTCACAGAGGCCCGCATTTTCGGTTCGACTAGTCTCACCATCCACTACTTCGATTACGCACCGATTCCCCTTCAAGCACCCTTATCGGCAAGCGCGGAACTCAGGCAAGGGATCGCCCACTGAAGGCCGATCGCAATCGGAGTGTCTCACGGAGGCAAAGCATGCAACCAGTCCATGAATGTCTAATCCTCGCAGCCGGTAATGGTAGTCGAATCATGTCGGCGTCCGGCGGCTCTCCTAAGCCTCTCGTGCAGCTTCACGGCAAGTCATTGCTTGAGCATGTAATCCTGGATGCACGCGAAGCAGGAATCGACCGGTTTGTAATTGTCGTAGGTTACGGTGCTGACGCAATGCGCCGCTGGCTTGTTGACTGGCGGCTCGGCGGTGTCTCAATAACTTTGGTGGAAAACGTTCATTACCACAAGGCCAATGGCGTGTCCGTTCTGAAAGCCAGAGACGAACTCCGCAACCCATTCATGCTGCTCATGGCTGACCATATCTTTGAATCCAGAACAGCAAGGGCACTCCTCGACCAGACATTGATACCCGGCGAAGTGATTCTCGCCGTTGATCCCAAGATCGATCAGGTCTTCGACTTGGATGATGCAACCAAGGTCAGACGCGAAGGCGATCGTATTGTCGATATCGGCAAAGAACTCACCACCTACGATGCTTTCGATACGGGCATGTTCCTGTGCAGCCCAGCGATCTTCGACGTTCTCGAATCGGCAAAGACGGAAGAAAACTGCTCCTTGTCAGACGGGATGCGCATGCTGGGGCGAGCCGGCAGGCTGCGGGCCTTCGATATCGGCGACGCCGCCTGGCAGGACGTGGACACGCCGGAGGCCTTGGTCTACGCAGAGAGCATCTATCACCAGCATTTTTCCCGCACGCCTGCAGGGCTCGCCAATGTCTAAACCCGCTACCAAAATGCAATGGGTGCTCCGTAGTCTGGCTGTTATCTTCGGAACCGCGCTGCTGATCTATTTGATCCGGCGTGTTGGGCCCGAAAAGATCGCAGAAGACATCACGGCGGTAGGATGGGGACTCGCTCTGGTTATCGCCTTGGGTGGAGTTTCGCATGTGGTAAAGACATTTGCTTGGAGGATGACGCTCACAGGCTGGGTGGGCAGAGTCTCATTATTACGCATGTTCCAGCTTCGACTAGCGTCAGAAGCAGTCGGCCAGGTGGGAGTGTTCGGGCAGCTATTCGGAGAAGGTCTACGAATCTCAGCCCACGACCCGTCGATACCGATAGACAGTCGAATATCATCCGTGATCCTTGATCGCGCGCTGTTGATCATCACGGGAGCAATAGTGAGCGTCGCGGGAATCGCGGCTGCGCTCCTGGTCTTCTCCCTGACCCATGCCTTGCGATTGTACTCAGCACTCTTCGCCGTCGTACTGATCGCCTTACTCTTTGCAATTGCACTGGCGATGGTGAACCGCTGGCCTGTCTTATCGCGTCCAGCGCGAGCTCTTGCCCGAGTGGGCTACCTTCGTAACAAAGTGGAAAGCAAGCTACCGCTGATTCAGTCGGTGGAGAAAAAGCTCTTCGATATCCATCGTCACACTCCCGGAGCATTCTGGGCGAGCTTCATTCTCAATCTGGCGTGCCAGGGGATGGCAGTGTTGGAGGTTTACCTTGTTCTCTGGTTACTGGGAATCAAGGTCGGACTCTTAGGAGCACTTGTCTTTGAGGCCCTGACCAAGCTGGTCAACGCTGTTGGCACGTTCAATCCGGGCAACATCGGAACTTATGAGGGGGGAAACATGCTTATCGCAAGTATGTTCGGCCTCAGTGGCGCTGTCGCGTTGTCGGTAGCAGTGACACGGCGACTACGAGCGCTCTTCTGGGCCGCCGTCGGAGGGCTCTTCCTCATCCGGTTATCAAAGCACAGAAAGCAGGGCGAGTCCGAGGATTCAAGTAGCACAGGGAATGCGGTGAGTCCGAAGGATGATCGACAGACAGCGTCCAAGTCACTCACGGCCGTTATTCTCGCGAACAGATCTGGCGAAACTGCCGACGCTCAAACATCACTACTCAGAGTTGGTACTCTTCCTATTTTGCTCCGCAATGTTCTCGCGATACGGAAGGCGGGTGCAACCAGGATCATCATATGCATTGATCCCGCCTCAAGACCCAATGTAGAGCGGGAGCTTCTTGCCACGGGGCGTCTTCCTCAGTCGGTAGAGTGGCTTGTGGCGCCCTCCGACACACCCTTCCCTCAATTGTTAAGGAAGCTCGTGTCTCAACCGGGACGGGGCCAGATGATGCTCGTAGCTGCCGACCGCACCTATCATCCAGCGCTGTTTCGACAGGCCAGCGAGTGGGACAGCGAGACGCGTGCGCTGGCGCTAAACACCGGCGACAATCCAATCGGCATTTATGCGCTCTCTGCCCATCTCCTGCTCGACATCAAAGTATGTTGCCCCTCCACAATCTACACTCTAGGCGACCTATATGCATGGCTTCTCTCGACCGATTCTGTCCGCTGTGAACTAGTAAAGGAGGAATGGTGGCAGCGGATACTCACCGCTGAAGATCGCATCGCAGCTGAGCAGAAGCTGGATCAATGGCTCGTGAAGCCGACGGACGGTATCTTCGCACGAATGAATCGCAGGATTTCAATACCGATCAGCCGGCAACTGATAAAGTTGCCGATCACACCCAATATTGTCAGCCTGCTTACCCTGGGAGTCGGCGTCGCTGCCGCCCTGTTCTTCGCATGCGGCGGATACTGGCCTATGCTGGTTGGCGCGCTGCTATCAGTCTGGGCGAGTATCCTCGATGGCTGCGATGGAGAGGTCGCGCGGCTCAAGCTTCTGGAGTCCGATTTCGGCTGCTGGCTGGAGACCATCTGCGATTATCTGTACTACTTGTTTATCTTCGTTGGAATGACGATAGGACTCGCGAGGAGCTGGGATGCGAGAACATATCTTGTCTGGGGAGCGGTGCTACTTTTTGGAGCAGTTACAAGTTTCCTGGTTGCCGGACTTGGACGTCATCGGCTTGCTACCGGACGCCCTGAGCAGTATCTGAGGCGAAGGCAGAAAGTCAGCAGTCAAACCCGATTCTGTACCTCGGCCGACACACTGAGTTCATTATTCGACGCTGTTTTTTGCCGTACCCTCTCCTGTTTTTCGCCGTGCTTAACCTTACATGGGTAGCTTTCATTTTATCGGCGGTAGGTGCGAATGTGGTTTGGTTGATCTCGCTGTACTCCTACTGCACCTTCGCCATGGCGCAACGTTCCAGGTTGAACAATTCCGCCGCGTCTGCGTAGTTCAAGAACGATGGTTCTGCATCGCTTTTCAAAATTAGCGATTGGCATCAACATTAGAATCGTGACATCAACATGAGCTCCGATCAGGAGATCGAATCCGGCAACTTTGCGCCACGTGGTTGGGCCGTGTGGCCGCCCAGTTCAATCCGGGTGGTCGACTGGAACATCAATCGTGGTCTGCGATTGGACAGCATCCTGGAGTTTCTTGCGGGCAGTCGAGCCGATCTCATCATTCTGCAGGAGGTGGATCTCAACGCTCGGCGAACGCGTCGAGTGAATGTTGCGCGAGAGATATCGCAGAAATTGAAAATGAACTATGTCTTCGGACGCGAGTTCCAGGAATTAACCCAAGGATCACGAACCTCACCCGCATTCCACGGCCAAGCCACGCTCTCTCGTTGGCCACTATCAAATCCCCGCATACTTCGCTTTCATCAGCAATCAGACTTCTGGCGTCCACGCTGGTTTCTTCCTGATATAGACCCGTTTCAAGAGAGGATTGGGGGGCGCATGGCTTTGATCAGCGAGGTCAGCATCGATGGCCGATCACTGGTCGTCTATAACCTGCATCTCGAGAGTCGTGGTGACGACGCTTTGCGCTGCTCCCAACTGGTCGAATGCTTGAATGATGCTCGTGCGTACAAACCAGACAGACGGATTATCCTTGCAGGTGATCTTAATATGGATGTGTCTCGGAGTGCCGCTGTCGGCCCCGCCAGAGAGGCGCAATTCCGAAACGCATTTCCGGAACGGTTGGTGCCCACGACACCCCCAGGCTTGCTGTTCAGTCGTGGCCGGGCGATCGATTGGGTATTCACACGGGGATCTGTTCAATCTATACACCCACAGGTTCATAGCTCGGTTTTAGCATCGGATCATTACCCTCTTTCCGTTACACTAGCTTTCACTTAGAGTGAAGGTTTATTTAGAGTCGACAGAAGTGAAGAATGCGATAGATCTTTCGAATCCCACCGCACAATGCATGCGCCCATAACCTGTTGGCTTCGATTCCAGAACACTCCTCTGTTTAGAAAACCGAAAAATCTCTGAACTGACCAGCAACGTTCCGAACGACATTCACCTGCGACAGATACGAAGGTCGCTATCGTTTGCCTTGGCACTTGCGAGGGATCAAATCAAGGCGTTGTATCACCGAGAACTCGGGCCAATTCGTCCCCAGCTAGGCGATAATCCAGGCTGGCGTTTAGCAATTTAGCTTGCGCGTTGACACCTGAGCGCTCGATGAGTCGGGCTGTAAGCCATCATAATGCCGTGCTTGAATTGATCTTCGGTGAGGCGGGCGTTTTCCAGTGTGCCGCCAAATATTCCTTCGCGACGCCGACCATGCTCCGGGTTGCTAGGAGCTTGTTGAAGATCGTGCTGATGCGCACGGCCACTTCGTCCTTCACTCTCCAGAGCTTCCTCCTCCGACAACTCCGCGCGCCGCTCACGGACGAGCACTGGCCGCCGATCGAAAAGATCGTAGCTGACGTGAGCACCGAATGTTCCGAATTTGTGGACTGCGAAAGGAACGCCGTATTGATAGCTATAGCGAGCGAACGCGATTACAGCGGGGATGTATTTCGTTTCCGCGGCGCCGTGGGCTCGCGCTTTCGCCACCTTCTGGATAGTTCCTGGACTTCGGGATTAGCCTTGAGAGCCGCTCTCGCCCTCGCTTGACCGCAGATCAAGCGCTGAGTTGACCTGCGGATCGAGGACCAGCGTTGTGTTGAGGGGTAGCCCCGCGCACATCCTTCAACTGAGTGTTCAGATCGGACACGTGAGGTAGACCGCTTTCCGGAGCTTCGTTATTCACTCATAAAGGCTGAGATGAAAGACGCCAATCATTCAGCAGTTGCTGGCGGGCCATCATTGTTTGTGCTGCGGAGGCCCTTAGTTTCAACCATTTGCAATGGCCATTGCTTTGCATGATCGACAACAACAGGCGTGGCGGATTGGAGGAGGCATGATATTTGATTGGCTGGTTCTAATTATTACATTTGTGGCTACGGGCCTGAGGCTCGCAATCGGGACTGATCCAGATGCCGTTCGGGCTGATGATGAAAAGGAGTTTCTGTCAGTTTTCATCAGGTAAGAGTGCAGGCTCAATGACCGTCAGAGCTCTGGTCGACTGGCCCCCTAGCTTCCAGGGTGGAGAAGCGAAAGACACTCATGTTTGAGAGGATCGTTGTCGCCTACAACGATCCTCCAGAATCCGGTCGTGCATTGGCCTCTGCGATTCGTCTGATCAATCCGCCTACTTGTGTCGCCTCACTTCTATGGTGAATGCACGCGCGTTGCCAAACGGACGACGGCGCGTTTTCTCAGTGCACGTCTACAAACCGTAAGGATTTACTACTCTGCCTCTCGCGGTGGGAGGAACTAGCACTTTCTAGACTGGGAGTGCCAAGGTTCTGGCACCTTTCGTAGATGTCGCGTCGAAAACCCTGACCGGTTGGTCTGTGCAAAATCGTCGGCACTTGGGGACCAGACTTTCGAAAAGGACCATCTGCAATTTGTGAAGTCTGAGAACGCTGGACGGATTGACTCCAACGCACAGCGCGGTTTCACCTGGTCGGAGTCAGGTTGAGCGACCCTATGAGAACCAGGGAGCCTGACTTCTCGCGTTTCGAGACCGATTCGATCACGACCATGCGCCCGAGGCAGCAAAACCACGAACTTTCGGATCAAGCCGCGCTCCAGCCAACTGGGACCTAAATGACAATATCTTGTCATCCTCCGCCGCCCCTCGATCCTTCGGGACATTCGTCATTACGACTTGCTCTTAAGCTAACTTCTTTGTCCTCAGCGTTAACTACTCGCTGCTTCTGCGTGCGAACTCGACGCTGTGGAGCAATCCTCCTGTCACTACAACGGTAGTTTCCGCATTTCTGGCGGGATCCGGACTCCTTCTCATTCCCGGCCTGTGGACGCCCATCGTGGGAACTTTGGTTGCGTTGCTCGAAACCTGGCAGATCATGACGATAGCCGGAGACCGATGGGTCACGGTTTTGCTCGGAACCATTGGCTGCGCTGTCGCCATGTTAGGACCGGGTCTATGGTCAGTCGATGCTCGCCTGTTTGGGTGGAAGCGCGTGCAACCACTGCGCAAAATCAGCCTCAACTCCTGAAATCGTCCTTCATCAACCACAAAATTTCGGGCTTAAAGGAGGCTGCTTCTTTCCCTCCCTAGAGTTTGCGATTTGCCCCGTAGTGGGGCTGTTTGCAAACGGAACAAGTTGGACAATTGGCTCATCGGGAAATTGGCTCTCAATTCAAGCTCAGTCGGAGACGGCTTGAATGCGAGCTAAGGAGGAAACCATGGCGCACGCGGCTATTCCCTTTACGCACCAGGGAGGCTTCACAGGAGAAGGCATAACGAACATCATCCGCTCCGCTGTGGACCACACTTCAGACTTCGAACAGCTGAGATTTATGCAAGAAGACCTCAAGGCGGAGAAGGACAAGTTGCAACTCCTTCTGGATCTTGCGACCCAGCTTGCACCTGACATGGAACTTCAGCAGCTTCTTCGCACCGCGTCGGCAACAATCCGACGTATTACCCAGTGCGATCTCATTGCCATTCATTTGCCTGATAAAGAAAGCGGATCGCTGCGAGTCTCTACGCCTGGCACTTGGCACGATGGTGATCAAGCCGTTCGTCAAGGTGACCACAGCGACGAAGCCGCTTGTGAATCGTTCCGAACCAGGCGCCTGATGCTCACTCGTGAAGGAACGGGATACCTAATGCCACTTCTCAGGCGCAGCCGGATATTGGGAGTCTTGGAACTCAACTGGCGAAAAGAGCTTCTTCCCCGAGAGATAGATTTCCTTAAACAAATCGCCGACCAGGTCGCAATTGCAATTGAAAATGCTTTTTCTTATGCAGAAGCCAGACAGCTGAAGGAGCAGCTT
>Ga0310811_10008481_pt1 | contig 13222 bp, 13 predicted proteins | sample YCmetagenome_FD_207642 | JGI IMG/M metagenome (GOLD analysis project Ga0310811, IMG submission 207642) | Soil microbial communities from experimental microcosm in Duke University, North Carolina, United States - YC | ecosystem: Engineered > Artificial ecosystem > Soil microcosm > Unclassified ...
GGTTGCGGTTATCAGCAGCATGGCGACCGCAATGCACCGGTGAGCCATGCTGCAATGATCTCAGATACGACACACCGAGGCATCGAGGATCTAAACGTCCTCCGGTGACCTCGGTGTCTCGGTGTGTACGTCGGATTCTTCGTGGCCGTCGTGTTTACTGACCCCGACCGCCTCCGGGCGCGGCGCCACGCCCGCCGCCGCGACCGCCGCCACGCCCACCGCCGCCGCCACCGAACGACGGATACGGCTTCGGATTGATCAGCAGCCGATCGAGGAAGAAGTCGATGCTCGATGTCACCGGGACCGTACTGTCGTCGGTGCCGTGAATGAAGATCGTCGGGGCGAACTTCTCGCTGATGTAAGTCGTGGGTGACGCTGCGGCGATGTTCTCCGGCGTCGCCTGACCTTGCGGGAACAGGCCACCTGCCGTCTGTGCGCTGGCCAGCGGATAGACGCCGATAGAGGCGTTCACCTCCGAGCTGACGCCAGTCGTACCAAGATCGCCTTCGAACTCCGGCTTTCCGTTCGTCCCCGCGGCCATCAGCGACAGCATGCCGCCGGCCGAATAGCCCGCGACGATGATCCGGTTGGGTTCGACGCCGAGCTTTCCCGCATTGGCGCGGGCCCAGCGGATCGCAGCCTTGACGTCGTGGATCTGCGCCGGCCACGAGCCCTGCGTCTGCAGCCGATAGTTGGCCGAGATGTTCGTATAGCCGCGCGCCCCCAGCGCCTTGGAGTCGTTGATGATGTAGCCGGCGTTCTTGTTGCCCGTGAAGAAGCCGCCGCCGAAGAGGTGAATGATGGCGGTGCGTTTCGACGTCACGCCCGCCGGTGGCTGGTAGACGTCGAGCGTCAGATCCATGCTCCCGGCCTTCGCGAACACGATGTCCTTCTCGGCCCGCAGGTTCCCGATGTCGGGCGCCGGTCCCTGAGCGGATACCCGGAGTGCACTGAGCGCCGGTGCCGCGGCCAGGGCACTCGATGCGGTGATGAATCCACGCCTGGTGAGTCGAGCCATGCCTCTTCTCCTCTTGAGCGAAATGATTAGTCTTAGCGGGACGAATGATAGCGGAATTGCCCGGTTTTGGCCTGACCGTTCGTAGTGTCCGGCTTTAGCCGGACCGTTCGTAGTGTCCGATCTTTACCCGGACCGGTCAGTTCCCGGCTGGTGCCGCGCGCTGGCCTCGCCCGGACTCGGGCACGCTGTTGAACGTGTCGTGGGTCATGCGCCACTCGCCGTTCGGCTGACGACGATAGATGCGCAAGAAGTGCCCGCTGGTTTTCGTCGTGTTGCCGCCGGCCTTCGGCGTCGCGGCAACCGTGTAGGTGCCCCGCTGGTACGCCAGATCGCCCGAGACGACCGTTTCGATCGGCGTCCAGGTCTCGTCGATCTTGACCTGCTGAAACGCGCGGCCGTTGGCCGCATCGTTCGCCGCCTTGCCGATGGTCGGAGCCCGGCCGGGCGTGATCATGATGTGGTCATCGTCCGTGAGGCTGCTAAGCGTGGCGATGTCGCCGTCGTTGATCGCCTTCAGATAGCGCCGGTTGAATTCGGTGATGGCTGCGAGATCCTGCTCGAGCGTCGGCTTGCTCGCCGCTTGCGGCCTCGATTGCGCCGCGGCGACGCCGGTCGACGACAAGACCGCCGCGAGCACGAGCGCGATCGCACCCTTCGCACCCCTCGCACCTACTTCAAGGTGCAATCGCACCCCTCGCACCCCTACCACGCTTCCGGCACTCCGTCATACCGCCAGAACTTGCCGGTCTCCGCGAGCGTGACCTTGTCGATGGTCTTGACCATGTTGCCGACCGTGAATTCGGTCGTCAGCATACCCTTGAAATCCTTCAGGTACAGCTGATGCTCGGTGAGCGTCGGCCCCGGGTTCAACATGACGACAGTGACACCGTCGCGTTTGACGGATTCGGCGACGAGCTGCATCGCACGATTGAGTGCTGCCTTGCTGCTCCGGTAGAAGATGGCGCCGCCGCCGCCCTGCGGACCTGTCAGCGAGCCGTTGCTCGAGCTGACGGCGACGATCTTCTTCAGCTTGCCGGCCTTGACGTTGTCGTACAGCGTTTCCGACACGAGCAGCGGACCTTTCACGTTGACAGAGAGGATGGTGTCGAGCAGCTGATACCGCATCTTGCCGAAGTTCTGCGTCGTCCAGTCGCCGGCGCACAGGTCGTCGTCGGGCTTGCAGGTCCCGCGGTCGTTATAGATGCCGGCGTTATTGATCAGGATGTCGACCGGGACGCCCTTGAGCCGTTCGGCGAGTGCTTTCACCTGTTCGATGTCGGTGACGTCCACCTTTTCGATGCGCAGGAGCGCCTTGTACTTGGCAGAGAGTTCGGCCAGTGTGGGCGGGACGTCGGTCCGCCGATGCGTGGCGATCACGGTCCAGCCCTTCGCCAGATACTGCTTCGTGAACTCAAGACCGATCCCTGAGTTGGCGCCGGTGATCATTACGGTCTCAGCCGTTGCCGAGGCCGGGATCAACCAGAGGGCGAACAGGGTTGCGATGAATGCAAAAGGGAATCGTCGATACGTCACGAGCTGTAGCCTCCGCGACGCAGATGATGGCGATGCCGGTGACGTATGTCAAACAGCCTGGATCGGCACGGAGAGTTGAAATGATCGCGGCCATGGGTGGCACGCATGCCACCCACAGCCGGTCACTGTGTGAAAGAGCCTACACAGCGTCGTTCTTCTTCTGGCGTTCGCGGCCGGCCTGGTTCTCCCGCTCGCCTTTTTCCTCGAGCGCTTCGTCGCCAGTCAGCTCGCCGGTCAGATCCTTCACCCGTCCCTTCACCCGTTGGCCCGTCGCAGAGATTTCTTCGCCGATTCCCTCGTCGTGCCGCGGTTCGGCCGAGTCGTCCGGATTGTCGCGATCGTCGAACTGATTCATGCTGTCTCCTCTCGAGCGGTGTTGGTCGTTTCCGCAAGGTACCGAGGGAGCAATAAAAGTGCCTGAACGCTGCTCAGCGGCAAGGAACTTCCGGCGAGGTAAACGCGTCGATCTCTGTTACTGACGCACGCTGGTCACACGGCCGCGTCACGACCTTGATCCCTTCAGACCCCGACGATACACTCCGAGCCCTGACGCACACCATTCAACTGGCGTGTCGGGCGGCGGCCCAATCATGGTCGCCGCGGCGCCTGCGTGTCGCTCTCTCCATCGTCGCCCTCGCTTCGTTCGTGACGGCGTGCGATGGCCCCCGGCGCAGCGCACCGCCGACCGACGAGGAGGAGTCCTCCGCACCATATCAAGCTGAGGTGGAAGAAGGCCTTGGTGCCGCCATCGCGATCCTGGTGGATACGTCGGGATCGATGAAGGACGCGGCGCCCGGCGATAACCGCCCGAAAGCCATCATCGCCCGCGAAGCCCTCCAATCGATGCTCGACGCAACGGAAGCCTTCGTTGCAAAACGTCCTGAGTTTGCGGTGAAGGTCGGTATCTACAGCTTCTCGAGCGACGTCTCGACGGTGATGCCGATACGCAGCTTCGATCGAACGGCCGTTCGTGAGGCGCTGGCGCGGCTCCCGCAGCCCGGCGGCGGCACAGCTATCGGCGAGGCCATGCACGCGGCCAGGCCCGACCTCTACCGCTCCGGGGTATTCCGCAAGTATCTGCTGGTGGTGACTGACGGCGAGAACACATCCGGGCGAAGCCCCGATTATGTCGCTCGCGAAATCTTTCAGAAGAGTGAGCACGGAGTGCAGATATATTTCGTGGCCTTCGACACGAGTGCCGACAGGTTCTCGTTCTTGAAGGACGTGCAGGGAGACGTCATTGGCGCCGGCAGCGGCGCGGAACTACGAAAGGCGCTCGACGGGATCTATCAGGGTCGGATTCTGGCGGAAGCCTCGACGCTCGGCGAGCGCGAGCCCGAATCACGGTAAACGATCGCTGTTCTCGAGAGGGCACCTCTGAAGGGGCGCCCCACGAAGGAGATTCGCGTGATTGTTCAGAAATTCTGGTCAGCGTTCATGGCGCAGATCAACAAGATCGCCAACGTATTCTGGGAGGCGGATCCGATCGCCCAGATGCAATACGAATACGACCGGGCCGTGGACGAGCTCAAGGAAGGGCGGACGGGTCTCGAGCAGTACCGTGGTCTGGTCGAGCGTGTCACGCGCCAGGTTGCGGCCAACCGCGGCCACGTGCAGAAGCTGGAGGCGGAGACCAAGGCGTACCTGAAGGCCGGTGACCGCGCGACCGCGGCGAAGTTTGCGCTGGAACTGCAGAAGGCGAAGAGCGAGCTGGCCGCCAACGAGCAGCAGCAGCAGATGCACGAGACCGCATACGGCAACAACCTGCGGAAGATTCAGCACGCCAACAGCAAGCTGATCGAGCTGCGCCAGAAGATTCAGAAATACGACGCCGAACTCAAGATGAGCGCGGCCGAAGCCGAAATTGCCAAGCTGGCCGAGAGCTTCGACCTGAATCTGACGACCGACTTCGGACAGATCGAGGCGGTCATCCAGCAGAAGATCGATCAGAACCGCGGCAAGGTGCGCGTCGCCGCCGATCTCTCCAAGGAAGGCATCGCCGAAATCGATGCCGAGGAGCGGATGCAGTCGGTGCTCGCCGAGGAGGCGCTCACCAACTTCGAGGTGGAGCTCGGCTTGAAGTCGCCGGAGACGACGCGCATCGCCCCGGCCACGAAAGACCTTGGCCCGGCCGCGACCGACAAGGCCGTCGAGAAACAGACGAACTGACCCGGTCTTCGGAGTGGCTGCCTTCAGGCGGCCGTCGATAGGAGATAAGTGCAGATGGCGAATGGACAGCCTCGTCCCGCGTTTTATGTCGCAGTCTTTGCCGTCATCATCGGCCTGGTCGGCCTGGCGATCTGGAGGTACGGCGGCGGAGCTGGCGGCGGCGGAGGAGTGTTCTCGAGCGACGAACTGAAGCAGGTGGCCGGTGGCGCGGAGCGCCCCGACAGCTCGGGCATCACGACGGTCAAGGAATACAACTTCGTTCCGGGCGCGAAGCTCCCCGAGGTGAAGGGTATCTCGAGCTATACGCCGATGAACGACCGCACCGTGCGGTTCGCCATCAACGTCTGGGCAGGCTGGGGTCCGATCATTTACGCCAACAACGGCTTCAAGCCGGGCAAGGTGTGGAAAACGCCCAGCGGCAAGGACTTCAAGGTCGAGCTCGTCCTCATCGACGACCCGGTCGCCATGCGCGACGCCTTCGCCGCCGGCAACCTGCACGTCGGCTGGGCCACGCTGGACATGGTGCCGCTCTTCCTCGAGGGGCTTCGCAAGGACTCCCGGGTGATGCCACGCATCTACCAACAGGTGGACTGGTCGAACGGGGGTGACGGCATCGTCGTCCGCGATGCGGTCAAGACGATGGCCGACCTGCGCGGGAAGACGGTGGTACTCGCGCAGAACTCGCCGTCGCACTTCTTCCTGTTGAACGCGCTGATCAACGCCGGCGTGCAGCCGGCCGAAGTGCAGTTCAAATTCACGCAGGACGCGTTCCAGGCGGCGGCCGCGTTCAACGGCGACAAGAGCCTGGCGGGTGTCGTCAGCTGGGCGCCGGACATCTACAACCTCGAGAAGGTTCGCGGCAATCGCATGATGGTCACCACCGCGACCGCGAACAAGCTGATTGCCGACGTCTGGTTCTCGCGCGCCGACTTCGCCAAGGACAACCCCGACATCATGGAGGGCCTGGTCCGCGGCATCCTCGACTCGATGCAGGACCTGAAGGCGCAGGACGCCAAGCAGCGTGTCGCGAAGCTGATGGCCGCCGGCTACTCGATTCCGGAGAGCGACGCGCTCGGCATGCTCGGTGACGCGCACTCGACGAACTACGCCGAGAACCGTGAGTTCTTCCTCAATCAGAACAACCCGACGAACTTCGAGCGCACCTGGAACACGGCGTACTTCCTCTACAAGAAGATCGGCGTCGTCAGTCAGCAGACGCCGTTCGATCAGGTGATGGACTTTTCGCTGATCCAGAAGCTGGGGAGCGAGGCGAAGTACGCGAGCCAGAAGAACGAGTACGAGACGCACTTCGCTCCGACGAGCGCGGGATCGATCCAGGGTGAGAGCGACGAGATCCTGACCAAGACCGTCGTCATCCACTTCTTCCCGAATTCGTGGGACGTGAGCAAGAAGGTCACGCGCTCGGTGGACGGCAAGGACGTTGAGGAGTTGTACGATCCGAACGTCACCTTCATCGTCGAGGAGATCGGCAAGCTCGCCGGCCAGTACGGTGCGGCCCGCATCGTGATCGAGGGACACACCGACGGATCGATGCGAAACAGCGTGCCCAAGAGCGCGGTTCAGGAGTTGTCGCTCAATCGCGCCAACTCGGTCAAGGAGGCGATCGTCCGCAAGTTCCCGTCGTTACAGCCGAACCAGTTCGCCACGTCGGGCCTCGGCTGGGACAAGCCGGCCGACAGTGCCGATCCGGACAACCACGCCAAGAACCGGCGCGTCGAGATCAAGGTCTATCCGGCTGAAGCGCCCACGGCACAGTAATGGCGGGCTCGCTCGGATCTGGGTCGCCGAAGGGCGGTCCCTCGTGAGTGGACTGTTCGCGCTTCGCGTCTCTCCGCCCCGCAGCGTGCGCTATCTGCTCGGTGTGGGCGGCGTGGCGTTGCTCGTCGTGGTGTGGTGGATCGTCACCCGCGGCGCCGTCGAGACGCGGCTGGTGTCACCAGTCGTGCTGCCCAGCCCGCGCGAGGTGTTCGCCAGCTTCCCCAGTCTGCTCAACGAGCGGGCGCTGGTGCAGAGCATCGTTGCAACCCTGAAGCGCGTGCTGCTTGGCTTCGGCCTGGCAATCCTTGTCGGCGTTCCACTCGGAATCCTTGCCGGCGCCTGGCGGGTCTTCGAAGCCACCGGCGCGCCGCTGGCGCTGTTCGGACGCAACCTCCCGGTGGCGGCACTGATTCCGCTCACGATCCTGTGGTTCGGGATCGATGAGACGCAGAAGGTGATGTTCATCTTCATCGCCTGCGTCCCCTTCGTCTACTCCGACACCGTCCGCGCCATTGCGGGCGTGCCCGATCGGTACGTCGAGACGGCACAGACACTCGGCGCGTCCCGGACGCAGATCGTGACGAAAGTGCTCGTCGCCCTGGCGCTGCCGGACATCTACAACAGCCTGCGCCATCTGTTCGGGATGGCGTTCGGCTACATCATGCTGGCCGAATTGATCAACGCGAACTACGGTCTCGGCTACCTGCTGATGACGAGCCAGCGGCGGGGCCTGTCGGAGCACATCATCCTGATCCTGATGGTCATTGGACTGCTCGCCTTCGCCATCGACCGGATGCTGTACTTCTTTCAGCGCGGTCTGTTTCCCTATCGTTCCGCTGACGAATGACGACGCTGTCGAACATCGTCGAGTTTCGCGGCGTCACCAAGCGGTTCGGCGACTTCACCGCCATTCGCGATGTCACGTTCGCCGTGCCGGACCTGCCCGGCCAGGGCGAGTTCGTGACGATGCTCGGACCGTCGGGGTGCGGGAAGTCGACAGTGCTTCGACTCATCGCCGGCCTGCCACCGCAACATCCGGCGAGTGAGGGCATCGTGCACGTTGCGAATGCGCCGGTTGCCGGACCGGGCGCGGACCGCGGCATGGTGTTCCAGGACTACACGTCCTTCGACAATCGCACCGTCGAGGACAACGTGGCGTTCGGCCTCGAGTGCCGCGGTGTCGGGGCACGCGAGCGGCGCGAACAGGCGCGGGCGTGGATCGAGAAGGTCGGGCTTGACGTCAAACGTGACGCGGAGAAGTACCCGAGCCAGCTCTCCGGCGGCATGCGTCAGCGCGTCGCGATCGCGAGGACGCTGATCCTCCGGCCGCGCATCATTCTGATGGACGAGCCATTCGGCGCGCTCGACCCGTCCACACGCCTGCATATGCAGGAGCTGATCAACAAGCTGTGGAGGGAAGCCGAAGCGACGGTCTTCTTCGTGACGCATTCCATCGAAGAGGCTGTGTATCTGGGCGATCGTGTGTACGTGTTCTCGTCGTCTCCGGGTACTATCCTGCGCGAGATCACCGTGCCGAAATCCGACAGGCCGCCCAGGGAGATGCTGCGCGAGAAGGCATTCACGCAGCTGGTTGACGACATCCGCGACACTGTCGATACGCTGCAGTCGTCCGTGCGCCCCGGCGATTGACGCATGGCGAACATCATTCCTCCGCCGATCCCGACCGATCGGTCCCCGACACCGCCGCGCGGGGGCGGCCTTCGGGACTACCTGAAAGAGGCATTCCTCTTCCGGTGGAATCTGCTGTTCTTTCTCGGGGGACTTGCCGGTGCGGCTATCGCGCCGCTGGCCGATGTCACGTTTCCGCTCGTCATCGCCGGCGAACTCACCTATCTCGCTGCACTGACGTCGTTGCCGCGCTTTCGCGCTGCTATCGATGCGAAGCTCCATGCGCTCGCAGGAACGCCTTCAGTGCCGGCGACCGCCACGCCGTCGCTGGTGGCGATGCTCGCTGGACTGCCGGGTGAGGCCCGTCAGCGCTTCGAGCGGTTGCACGCTCGCTGCGTGGAGATGCGGACCCTCGCTCTCGGCGTGCGTGGCGCATCGGGGCGGGAGGCCGGGTCGGCTGAAGAGATTCGAACGCCGGGGCTCGATCGGCTGCTCTGGTTGTTTCTCCGGCTGCTCATGTCGAAGCACGCGCTCGACCGGTTTCTCACGACCATGAGCAGCGAGGAGATCAAGACGCGCCTCGAACAGGTTCGGAAGGATCTGGCCGCCGCACAGCAGGCGGGAGACGAGCGGATTGTGCGGTCGCTGCAGGACAGCATCGCCATGTCGGAGCTCCGCCTCGACAACTTCGAGCGCGCACAGAAGAACGCGCAGTTCGTCTCGATCGAACTGGATCGGATCGAAGGCAAGATTCAGGCGCTTGCTGAAATGGCGGTCAACCGGCAGGACCCGGATCTGCTCAGCAGCCAGGTCGATTCCGCCGCCGAGAGCATGCGGCAAACCGAGAAGGCGGTCAGCGAGCTGCAGCACCTGACCGGGCTTGCCGACGAACTGCAGGACCCGCCGGCGATTCTCGACGCGGATCTGCGACAGGTACTGCGCAATGACGCCTGACCTCGCCCCCGGCACGGACCACTCGAAGAGCGGTGGCCACGTCGGCGGGCTCGCCGATCTGCCGGCGTCATTCCCGCCCTGGGCCAGGCAGCTCGCCGAGCTGTACTTCTCCGGCACCACCTCCGCGTTCGTTCTACACGGCAACACCTACGACTTCGTTCGCAGTCCTGGCCGCGACAGCGAGGAATTCGTCGGCCTTGTGGAATTCCTGGCCGAGCAGCTGTTCGGCCGCTGGTCTCTGGTGCTGCACTACGACCTGGGTCGCGGCCTGCGCGTCGCCGCCGGACGCGACGAGCAGCGACTGAAGGAGATGGTGACGCTCGCCAATCGCAAGCTTGGCGATCTGAGCACGCTCTCGAAGGAACCGTCGGCGGCCATTGCCTTGCTCGATCGCTTTGTGAGGAACAACCTCATGGCCGCGGATGCGGACCGATTGAGCATGGCGGTCATCGTCGATCAGGCGTCGTACGTCTTTCCCGCCGGGGACCCCGGCCGTCTGAGTCCGCAGGCCTCGTCGCAGCTGGTGACGATGATCAACTGGGCGACCAGCCCGCACGTGAAGCGGCTGAACATGGCTTTCGTGCTGGTGGACGAAAAGCGCGCCGATCTCAGCGAGCGGCTCACCGCCAATCCGCACGTGGCCTCGATCGAGGTGCCGCTGCCGGCTGAAGCGGAGCGCGTCCGGTTCGTCAACGCCTCTGTTGATCCGGCCACGCTTACCGCCTTCTCGGACTACGACGCCGTGCAGCTGGCCGCGCAGACGGCGGGCATTTCGCTGACCGACCTCAACGTCATCGTCCAGTCGGCGCGCGAGGGCGGACGACGTCTCGACGCGAAGGCGTTCCGAGAGCTGAAGAAGCTGCTGATCGAACGGCAGTGTCACGGCCTGCTCGAGTTCATCGAGCCGAAGTGGACGCTCGACACCGTTGTCGGGCACGAAGCAGCGAAGGCCCGGCTGCGCGAAGATGCCGCGCTGCTGAAGCGCGGCGCGCTCGACAGCCTGCCGATGGGGTATCTGATCTGCGGACCGGTCGGGACCGGCAAGTCGTTTCTCGCGCAATGCGTCAGCGGAGAGATTGGCGCGCCCTGCGTGATGCTCAAGAACTTCCGCTCGAAATACGTGGGCGAGACCGAGGGCAACCTCGAACGCGTGCTCTCGGTACTGCGGGCGATGGGGCCGGTGGTTGTCGTCGTTGACGAGGCGGATGCCGCGCTCGGCGGACGCGAACAGGACGGTGACTCAGGCACGTCGAGCCGTGTGTTCGGCATGATCGCGGCGCAGATGGGCGACACGCGGTACCGCGGCCGCATCGTCTGGATGCTGCTGACCGCCCGTCCCGATCTGCTGCCGATTGACTTGAAGCGACAGGGCCGCGCCGAAGTGCATATCCCGCTCTTCTATCCCAGCGATGAAGGCGAGATCCGGCAGATGTTCACGATCCTCGCGACCAAGATGGGATCGCGGGTCGCGCCCGACGACATCCCGCCGATTCCCCAGCGTGGACAGCTGTCCGGCGCCGACATCGAAGGCATGGTCGGCCGGGCGTGGCGGAAGTCGCTGCTTGCCGGCCAGGATCGCATCACACGGGAAGCACTCGCCGACGTCGTGTCGCAGTTCATGCCGTCGACGCAGGGCATGGAGCGTGAGCTGCAGGAGATCGCCGCGGTCATCGAGTGCACCGACCGCCAGTTCCTCCCGCCGGCGATCCTCGACCGGATCGACAAAGAGGGTGGCCGGGCGACCTTTCAGGCCCGCCTCACGGCCCTGAAACAGATACTGAAAGATCTCTAAGAGAGGACGGAGACATGGCCAACACGAGCTGGTTCGACGAACGCGCGGAACACCCGGCGCTGCACGAGCGCGTTGAGAAGCTGGAGTCATTCACCGCGGCGATGGCTGATGGCGTCGTGGACAAGCAGGAGCTGGACGGACAGGAAAGGCGTCTGTCCGAGGCCATGAAGCGTCTGGAGCCGAAGCTGAGCGAGGAGCTTCACGAACTCGTGACCGGCGTGCTCATCGAGCTGACCGCGTATAACGTGATGCGCCTGCTGCACGAACTGCAGGCCGAGCGTGCGCGGGTGGTGTTCTCCAAGGCGTGACACGCGGAACATCGGACTGATCGACTTCGCCCTGGCGCCTTGGCGCGGAGACCAAGGCGGAGACGGACACGACGTCCGCCCCGCCTCGTTGATGACAGCGTTCCCAACGCTGTTGTTTACGCTGCTCGTTCCTCCGGCACGACCGGCGGAGATGGAGCCGCGTCCGTAGCGCCGGCAGCTGCTCGGGATCTGGTTCGCCACTGCGACATCCAGCGTGGCCAGCACCTCGTCAGCGGGATCAGTCGCAGGTGCGGACGCCTGTTCAGCAACTGAGGTAGCATCTCGCCGCTCGGAGCCGAAGTGCGTCTGCTGTTTGGTACGGTCGTGTCAGTGTTGCTCGCCGTCGTTGCGGCACCGGGGTGCGGGAGTGGAAGCCCCGCATCGCCAACTCCTCAGACGACAAACCCGTGCGTGCCGCAGACGGCTCAGTGCCTGCTCGACGCCGCATCAATATCTGTGACGGTCAATAACGTCGGTGTGGATATCGGATCGACGGCAACAGCGGCTGTTGGAACGGTCGTCAACCTGAAGGTCGATTACATGAACACGTCGGGGCAGACCGCCTGGACCGGAGTGCTCTATGTCAGGGACGATGGGAGGGAGCGTTTCAGCGGGTGTTTCGGTAGCGGCGCGGGCGGATCACTTTCGTTTGGTGGCTTCGCGTCCCCGTTCACGATTTCTGCGAACGATCTGGTGTTTACGTCCGGGCACACGGCGAAGGTTCTTGTCGTCGCCGCGTTCCGTCCGTTTGCTATCGGATCGCCATGTCCGCTTCGGACCTCCGCGGGGGACTTCGATCACACATCGGTTGAGGGCCAACGGTACGTGGTGACGCTGGCCGTGCCGTGACGTGTCGATCGCCTGTCCCGGAGCGATATGATCCGGGTGAATGCCCCGCACTCGCATCTTCCTCAGTGTCTTTGCCCTCCTGACTTTCTTCGCGCTTCGGCCTTGGGCCTTCGCCCTTGGGCCTTGGGCCGTCGCCCTTGAGCCTCAAGCCCAGGAGCCGACGTTCCCGGCTCCGGCCGTCGGGGCATCGATGTCGAGCCTCCGATCGCTCTTCGTCACCTACTGGGACTGGAAGCTTGCCACGCAGCCGGAGCTGGCCACGCGCGTCGGCCACACGGAGTTCAACGACCGCTGGCGCGATCTCTCGAAAGCCGGGCGCGAGCGCGTGCGCGCGCGGCGCAAGGAGTTCCTGCAGGAACTGATCTACATCTCGACTGGCAATCTCACCGTCGCTGATCGCCTGAGCGCGAACGTGCTGCAGTGGGAGCTGAAGAACGCGCTTGACATGGAAAGCTACAGCGACCTGGTCGGCGGCGTCTCGCAGCAGGGTGGCTTCCACAGCGACGTGTTCAGTGTGATCGATCAGATGCCGACGCGAACGGTGCACGATCACGAGAACATCATCGCGCGGCTGAATGCGATCCCCGTACTCGTCGATCAACAGATAGCGCTGCTCCGTGAGCAGATCGCCGCCCGCAGGACACAGCCGCAGATCGTCGTCGACCTCGTGCTCGATCAGGTTGCAGCGCAGCGGAGGATGTCGGCGATGGAAACGCCGTTACTGGCCGCGTTTCACCAGATGGGATCGGAAATCCGGCCTGCGGACCAGAAGCGCCTGCTCACGGCCGCGACGACGGCCTACGAACAGAAGTTCGTTCCGTCCTGGCAGAAGCTCGAAACATTTCTACGCGGAACCTACCGTCGCAGCGCGCGGACGAGCATCGCCGTGACCTCGCTGCCGGGCGGCCGGGCGCTGTACGACAGTGCGGCAAAGTTCCACACGACAACGGCGCTGAAGCCCGAAGAGATTCACAAGCTTGGTGTGAGCGAAGTGGCGCGAATCGAGCGTGAGATGGAGCAGGTGGCCCGGGCCGACAGCTTCACGGGGCCGGTGACTGAGTATGAAGCGGCGCTGGGCAAGCGCGCGGGGATGCGATTCACCTCGCAGCGGGAGATGCTCGACTTCGCGAAAGACATTCTGGCCCGCGTGCAGCCCGCGCTGCCGAAGCTGTTCAAGCGCCTGCCGAAGAT
>Ga0310811_10008482_pt1 | contig 13221 bp, 10 predicted proteins | sample YCmetagenome_FD_207642 | JGI IMG/M metagenome (GOLD analysis project Ga0310811, IMG submission 207642) | Soil microbial communities from experimental microcosm in Duke University, North Carolina, United States - YC | ecosystem: Engineered > Artificial ecosystem > Soil microcosm > Unclassified ...
CCGGCCGCCCAGGCGATCTCGCCGCCCGGCAGGCTGACGCCCGTCTTGCCGTTCACCACCGCGTCGGTGACGAACAGCCGCGACACCTGCCGGGTCGAGACCTGCGGGAAGAACCAGCGGATCAGCTCGGGGTTGTTGGCCGTCGAGGCGACGAAGCCGGGGTTCGTCTGGCCGGAGATGATGTTGGCCGCCGTCGAGGTGGAGAACGGGTTGAAGTAGTAGCAGCCGAGCGCGGCGTTGCCGGCCCCGGTGGTGAAGCCGTTGGTCTCCTGCGCCGTACAGCCGCCCTGGGCGCCGGACGCCAGGCTGCCGTAGCCGCGCAAGGCGAGCTGAAAGCGGGAGACGACGGTGTCGTAGCCGGTCCGCCGGCCGGTCTCCTGCCCGTAGGTCACCGTCACGTCGTAGCCGATGCCGTACCAGGGCAGGTCGCCGGTCAGCCCGCCGGACACCCGGTAGGCCTCGTACTGGCGCAGGCCCTCCGAGGAGCCCCGGTCGCCGAAGAGCGGGTTGCCGCCGAACGACAGCGGTCGATAGAGCACGCCGGGGATGAACACGGCCGTGGCGGTCGCCGGGATCTGGGTCGGGTGCGCCTGCCGGTAGGCGATGAAGCCGGGGTTGTCCGACGGCACATAGTAGCCGGCCGGAATCGTCGGCGGCAGCAGGCCGACCGCCGGGTTGGTGGCGGCGGTCGGCGTCTGCAGGGCGAGATAGGACGGCGAGGTCTTCCAGTTCGGCACGTCGGTCTTGGCGTAGAGCGCCTCGACGTGCAGGTGGTGGTTCTCGCTCAGATCGGCGTTGGCCTCGGCGTAGAACTGGTAGCGGTTCTCCTTCTCGACGAGGTCGTCCCACGGCGTGAAATGGAACAGACAAGACGGCGAGGTCGTCGGCTGGCCGCCGAGCGGCGCGCAGCCCTGATCGAGCTGCAGGCCCGCGACCGGCGTGAAGGCGCCGCTCGGCGTGCGGGCGATGGGGAGGAAGGCGGTGACCGCGTCGCCGCCCGACCAGCCGCCCTCCGGGTTGTTGGCGTAGGGCTGCACGGCCCAGTCACGCTCCGTGGTGGGCAGCTCGGAGTGGTGCTGGTAGCCGAAGCTCAGCAGGACATTGCCGTTGTCCCAGACGTGGCCCCAGTTGAGGCTGCCGTCCCAGTCGCCGTCCGACCCGTCGACGCGGCGGTAGCTGCCCGCCGTCTCGAAGCCGTTGAGGTTCTTGCGGGTGATGAAGTTGACGACCCCGCCGATGGCGTCGGAGCCGTAGGTCGCCGCGGCGCCTTCCTTGAGCACTTCGATGCGGCCGAAGGCGGCCACCGGCAGGGTGTTGGTGTCGACGATCCCCGCCGCCGCCTGGCCGAACGGGTTGTAGGCCATCCGCCGGCCGTTCAGGAGGACCAGCGTCCGCTGGGCGCCGAGGCCGCGCAGGTTGATCGAGCCGGAGCCTTCCGAGCCTTGCGCCCGGGTGTCGAACTGGTTGGTCTCGCCGAGCACGCCGCTCGACACCGACAGCATCTTGATCAGCTCGACCGTCGAGGGCGCGCCCTGTTTCTCGAACTCGTCCGCGCCGATCACCTGCACCGGCAGGGCGGCGTCTTCCGGCGTCCCGCGGATGTAGGAGCCGGTGACCACCACCTCGCTGACTTCGGATGGCGGGCGGGGCTGCTGCGCCGCGCTGGGGGCGGCGAGGCCGAGGGACACGGCGAGGGCCGCGGCGGAGCCGCCGCAGAGGTAGCTACGCTTCAACATTTCGATGTTCCTCCCACCGCGCCCGCGTCCCGTCTGTGGGGGCTTCAGGCCGGCGCCAGGATCATCGGATGGGCAGCTGCGCCTCGCCAAGATGTTTGCAGAAATGAAACATAACGCGGTTCCACGAGACGTTGCGCGACGGCCCGGGCGTAGGGCGAGCTGGCGCATACCCTGTTATCAATTCATGCCGCCCGCCCCTCGACAGCTGGCATACCGGCGGTTTCAAATCAGCTGCTGTGGCAGATTAACATCGGTGCGCGAAGATTTGTCCTCAACCACTTATTGCAGGGGCGAAAAGGTGGCGGAGCGCGGCTTTGGGCCCAAGCTCGGCCGGTCTCAGGGGCGGTTCATCGCACCGCCGCCGCTCCGAATCGCGCGTCGTCAACCGCCGCGTCCCCCCGCCTCTCCCCTCTCTCGCTGCGCTCGGGGAGAGGGAGCGCTCTACGAGGGGCGCGTCAGAACCAGGCCCGCACGCCGACCACGAGGCTGGTGCGTTCCGGATCCTCGCCGGCCAGCCGGGCGTAGTCCGCCGTGCGGCCGAAGCGGCGCTGGTAGGAGACGCCGACGTAGGGGGCGAGGTCGCGGCGCAGCTCGTAGCGCAGGCGCAGGTCGAGCGCCGCGTCGGAGAGCCCGGCGCCGGTGCGGGCCTGGGCGATGTCCTGGGCGGCCAGGTTGAACTCGGCGCGCGGCTGCAGGACCAGCCGCCGGGTGAGCCGCAGGTCGTAGGAGCCGGCGATGCGGCCGAGGACCTCGCCCGCGGCGGACAGGAACACGGCGCCTTCCACGTCGAACCAGTAGGGCAGCAGCGCCTGGGTCCCGACGGTGAGATAGGTGCGGGCGCCCGGCGCGACGTCCTGCCGGACGCCGGCCTGCAGGTCGAGGTAGGGGCTGACGGCGCGGGAGTACAGCAGCTGCAGCTCGGCGCTGTCGAGGCCGCCCCGGCCGGTCCCCTCGCCTTCGCTCTTCGCGACCAGCCGGTTGAGGTCGCCGCCCGTCCAGGCCTGGCCCTCCCAGCGGTAGCCGCCGCCGGCGCCCGCCTGGTACTCGACGATGTCGGCGATCAGCTGCGAGGCGGTCATGCCGCCGTGCTCCATGCGGAGCGTCCGGCGGGCGGCGGCCATGCTGGCGGGGTCGTAGTACTGGTCGGCGGCGTGGTCGACGGGCGCGGGCGGCGGCGGGGCTTGCGGCGGCGCCGGCTCGGGCGCGGACGCCGGCATCGCCATGCCGGGCATGTCCGGATCCATCGCCTGGGCGGCCGCGGGCGCCGTCCAGAGGGCGGGGAGCAGCGCGAGGAGGACCGCCCGACTCATGCCGCGCCGCCCGCCAGCGGCCGCACGCTGAACACCTGAAACATGCCGGCGTGCATGTGATAGAGCATGTGGCAGTGGAACGGCCAGTCGCCAGGCGCGGCGGTGAAGTCCCAGCTGACCTTGCCGCCGGGCAGGACGTTGATGGTGTGCTTGCGCGGCCGATGGCTGGCCGGCGCGCCCTGCACCACCTCGAAGAAGTGGCCGTGCAGGTGAATGGGGTGGGTCATCATGGTGTCGTTGATCAGCGTCACCCGCACCCGCTCGCCGGCGCGGAAGGCGTAGGGCGGCGGCTTGTCGCTGAACTTCACCCCGTCGAAGCCCCACATGAACCGCTCCATGTTGCCGGTCAGGTGGATGTCGAGGGCGCGCGACGGGGGGCGCGGATCGGTGTTCGGCTCGAGCGCCACGAGGTCCCTGTAGACCAACACCCGGTGGCCGACGCCTTCCAGACCCTGGCCGGGCTCGCCGGTGCGGTCGACGGGCATCGGGGCGAGCATCTGCACGCCGGGCCCGAGCTTCACCTGCGGCGCGTTGCGCGGATTGCGCATCGACATGTCCATACCGCGCATGTCCATGCCCCCCATATCCATGCCCATGTCGCGCAGGGTAGCGAGCGGGCGCGCGCGCAGCGGCGGGACGGGCGCGGTCATGCCGAGGCGCGGGGCGAGGGTGGCCCGCGCCATGCCGGAACGGTCGGAGGCCTCGGCGACTAGGGTGAAGGCCTGGTCCTCGGTCGGCTGGACGAGAACGTCGTAGGTCTCGGCATTGCCGATCTGGAACTCGTCGACCTCGACGGGCCTCACGTTCTGGCCGTCCGCCGCCACGACGGTCATCTTCAGGCCGGGGATGCGCACGTCGAAGACAGTCTGCGCGGCGGCGTTGATGACCCGCAGGCGGACCCGCTCGCCGGGCTTGAACAGCGCCGTCCAGTTGTCGTGCGGGCCCTGGCCGTTGATCAGGTAGGTGTAGGCCGCGCCGGTGACATCGGCGATGTCGGTCGGGTCCATGAGCATCTTGGCCCACTGGCGCCGTTCGCTCAGGGTCTGATCCTGGCCGGCGAGCAGGCCGGCCACGGTCTGGCGGCGGGCGTTGAAGAAGCCGCCCTGCTGCTTGAGCCGCGCGAAGATCTTGTGGGCGTGCAGGAAGCTGAAGTCGGACAGCATGACCACGCATTCGCGGTCGAAGGCGACCGGGTCCGGATCCTTCGGCTCGATGATGATCGGGCCGTAGACGCCCTCCTGCTCCTGCAGCCCGGAGTGGCTGTGGTACCAGTAGGTCCCGCTCTGCTTGACCGGGAACTCGTAGACGAAGGTTTCTCCGGGCGGGATGCCGGGGAAGCTGACGCCGGGGACGCCGTCCATCTGGAACGGCACCAGCAGGCCGTGCCAGTGGATCGAGGTGGGCTCGGCCAGGCGGTTGGTCACCGACAGGCGGACGGTCTGGCCCTCCGTCAGGCGGAGCAAGGGCCCCGGCAGCGTCCCGTTGACGGTCACCGCGTGGCCGGCCCGGCCATCCACCGTCCAGGCGGCGTGGCCGACGCTCAGCGCGATGTCCGGACCCGACAGGCTGGCCGGCGCGCCGGGGCGCGGCGCGCTCGCCGCCCAGCCCGGCAGCAGGCCGGCCGCGGCGAGGCCGCCGCCGAACCCGGCGGCGCCGCGCAGCACGCGCCGCCGGTCGAGGTCGTTCATCGATTCACTCCCCTTGGCCCCTTGGCCCCCCTTGGCGCCCCCCGCCCCGTTCACCCGGCCGAGTTCACCGTATAGCCGGCGTCTTCGACGGCCTTCGACACGGCCGACAGCGGCGCGCGGGTCGTCGCCTCGACCGTCTTGCCGGCCAGGTTGACCTGGACCTGCGCGGCGGGATCGACGGCGTTGATGGCGCGGGTCACCGCCTGGACACAGTGGCCGCAGGTCATGCCTTCGACATTCAGCCGAACCATTGGCAAGCGAACCATTGGCGTTCGAACCATTGCGCAACTCCTGTACTCGATGGCGTGGAGGTGGGGCTTCCCATCATAGGAAGGTCAAGGGCGTCCGAAACGGCCGTCCCGGGCGGTTGTGGGGCGGCCGCCGAGGTCCTCGCCGCCGCCCGCCAGGTCGGCGAGGATCGGGCAGTCCGGGCGGTCGTCGCCGGCGCAACAGCCGGACAGGTGGCGCAGGGTGTCGGCCATGGCCTGCATCTCGGCGATCCGCGCCTCCAGGTCGCGGACGTGGTTCTCGGCGATGGCCTTGACCTCGCGGCTCGGCCGGGCGCGGTCGCGCCACAGCGACAGCAGGTTGGCGATCTCCTCGACGGAGAAGCCCAGGGTCCGCGCCCGCTTGATGAACCGCAGGTCGTTGACCTCGCGCTCGCCGAAGCTGCGGTAGTTGCTGTCGGTGCGGTCGGCCGGCCGGATGAGCCCGGTCTGCTCGTAGTAGCGGATCATCTTGGCGCTGACGCCGGAGGTGCGCGCCGCCTGGCCGATGTTCATGCGAAGTCCCCTTGCGGTGGCGGCGGCAAGCGGAAGGCCCGCAGCCGCAGGGCGTTGGTGAGCACGCTGACGCTGGACAGCGCCATGGCCCCGGCCGCGACGACCGGCGACAGCGTCAGGCCGAACGCCGGATAGAGCGCGCCGGCGGCCAGCGGGATCAGGACGACGTTGTAGCCGAACGCCCAGGCGAGGTTCTGGCGGATGTTGGCCAGCGTCGCGCGGCTCAGCGCGATGGCGTTCGCCACGCCGATGAGGTCGCCGCTCATCAGCACCACGTCGGCGCTCTCGATGGCGATGTCGGAGCCCTGGCCGATGGCGAGGCCGACGTCGGCTGTGGCCAGCGCCGGGGCGTCGTTGACGCCGTCGCCGACGAAGGCGACCGCGCCGTGCGCCGCGCGCAGGCGCTCGACCGCCTCGGCCTTGCCGCCCGGCAGCACCTCGGCGAGCACGTCATCGATGGCGAGCTCGCCGGCCACGGACTGCGCGGTGCGGCGGTTGTCGCCGGTGACCATCGCCACCTGCAGCCCGAGCGCGTGGAGGGCGGCGACCGCCGCCCGGGAGGTCGGCTTGATCGGGTCGGCGACGGCGAGGACGGCGGCCGCCCGGCCGTCGATGGCCACGTAGAGCGGCGTCCTGCCGGCCTCGGCGAGACGCGCCGCCTCGGCCGCGAACGGCGAGACGTCGAGGCCGCGCTCGGCCATCAGCCGGTCGGCGCCGACCAGCACCCAGCGGCCGGCGACGTGCGCCGCGACGCCGAAGCCGGGGGCGGACTGGAAGTCGGCGGGCTCGCGCAGGGCGAGGCCGCGCGCCTGCGCCGCCGCGACGACCGCGCCGCCGATGGGATGTTCGGAGCGCTGTTCGACGCTGGCGGCCAGCTCGAGGACCTCGGCCTCGGTGAAGCCCTCGGCGGGGCGGAGATCGGTCAGGTCCGGCCGGCCCTTGGTCAGGGTGCCGGTCTTGTCGAGCGCCACCACGCGGACGCCGCGCAGCGCCTGCAGGGCCTCGCCGCGCCGGAAGAGGACGCCGAGCTCGGCGGCCTTGCCGGTCCCGACCATGATCGAGGTCGGCGTGGCGAGGCCCATGGCGCAGGGGCAGGCGATGATCAGCACGGCGACGGCGTTGACCAGGGCGAAGCCCAGCGCCGGGGTCGGGCCGAGGACCAGCCAGACCAGGAAAGTCAGGGCGGCGACGGCCATCACCGCCGGCACGAACCAGGCGGTCACCTGGTCGACCAGGCCCTGGATCGGCAGCTTGGCCCCCTGCGCGGTCTCGACCATGCGGACGATCTGCGCCAGCAGGGTGTCGGCCCCGACCTTGGTGGCGCGGAAGCGGAAGGCGCCGGTCCCGTTGACCGTGCCGCCGATCACCGTGGCGCCGGCCGATTTCTCCACCGGGATCGGCTCGCCGCTGATCATCGATTCGTCGACGAAGGAGGCGCCGTCGAGCACCTCGCCGTCCACCGCGATCCGCTCGCCGGGACGCACGGTGACGAGGTCGCCCAGGACCACCTCGGCGATCGGCAGCTCGGCTTCGACGCCGCCGCGCATCACCCGCGCCGTCTTCGGCTGCAGCCCAATCAGCCGCTTGATGGCCGCGCTGGTGCGGCCCTTGGCGCGGGCCTCGAACCAGCGGCCGACGAGGATCAGGGTGACGATGACCGCGGCGGCCTCGTAGTAGACGTTGTCGGCGCCCGGCGGCAGCGCGTGGGGCGCGAAGGTCGCCACCGTCGAATAGGCCCAGGCGGCGGTCGCGCCGAGCACCACCAGGCTGTTCATGTCCGGCGTCAGGCGGACGAGGTTCGGCACACCCTTGCGGTAGAACCGCAGGCCCGGCCCGAACAGCACGAACGAGGCCAGCGCGAAGCTGAGCAACCGCCAGGCCGGCGCGCCGATCGTCGTGGCGATGGCGTGGTCCACGCCCGGGACCAGATGGCCGGCCATCTCGACGACGAACAGCGGCAGGCTCGCCGCCGCGGCGACGACGACCGCGCGGCGCAGGCTGCGGATCTCCGCCGCCCGGGCGTCGCCCTCGCGGTCGGTCTGTTCGGGAGAGGCCGCGATGATCGCCTGCGCGGCGTAGCCGGCCCTGGCGACGGCGGCGGCGAGATCGTCGGCCGAAGCCGCCGCGCCTAGCGTGCGGACGCGCGCCCGCTCGGTGGCCAGGTTGACGGAGGCCTCGACGACGCCCGGCGCCTGGCGCAGCGCCTTCTCGACGCGGGCGACGCAGCTGGCGCAGGTCATGCCGTCGATCTTCAGCTCGACGGCCTGCGTGCCGAGCTGATCGCCGGCCGGCCGGCCGGCCGCGGGGCGCGGCTTCGCGGTGATGGTCTCGGACATCGCACGCTACCTTCCTTCGATGCCCACCCCAGATAGGGGTTGCCATCATGGGAAGGTCAAGGGGTCCTCCTCCGGGCGCGCCAGATCAGCGCGCTTGGCGGCCGCTCTCCGGGATGCACCCGATGTCGCCTCTAAGCCGGCGCGGTGATCGTATGGTGGCGGTGGCCACCTGGCCCTCGCGCAAGGAGCGCCATCGGGCGTCGGGCAGGATCACCATGAACAACCATCTTTCCAGGACAGTGCTTCTCGCAGCCTTGAGCGTCGGCGGACTGACATTGAGCGCCTGCGCCGGGCCGCTGTGGCCGGTGTCGCACGGCCAACTGCAGGAGCACGTGAGCGCGGAGGGCGCGCGCGCGAACAACGCGGAAATCGCCATCAACGAGCGCGTGACCGGCGTCGACCAGCGCGTGACCGGCGTCGACCAGGTCGCGCAGGACGCGGTCGCCCGCGCCGACGCCGCCGCGGCGGCCGCGAAGCATCCGTTCGCCCATCAGGTGCTGATGTCGGATGACTCGGTGAAGTTCGGCACCAACAGCGCCAAATTGAGCACCGAGGCTCAGAGCCGCCTGAGCGAGCTGGCCAGCAAGATGAAGGCGGACGACAAGAACGTCTACGTCGAGATCCAGGGGCATGCCGACGCCCGGGGCTCCGCCGGCTACAATCTCCGGCTGGCCGAACGGCGGAGCGAAGCGGTCCGGCGGTACCTGGCGGACCAGGGCGTGCCGCTGGAGCGGATGACCACGATCTCCTACGGCAAGGACCGGCCGAAGAGCGACGCGACGGGCAAGGACGCCGACCAGGAAAACCGGCGCGTGGTCGTGAACATCCTCGGCTGACCGCGCCGACGCCGGCCGGGCGCGCGCACCGGGTTTCGCCGGATGGCCAATACGGGTCCGGGGGCCAAGGATGGGACGACGGCCAGCCGGATCGCCATGCCTCCGGCAACCCCGCGCTCGCGGCCGGTCGCCGACCGGATGCGGTCAATGAGGATTCGCCATGCGCACCGCCGCTCTCGCCGTCGCCCTGCTGCTGTCCGCCGCCCCCGCCTGGGCCGCCGATCCGATCGAGGGGGAATGGCTGACGCCGGACGGCGGCAGCAAGGTCCGCATCGCCGCCTGTCCCGACAAGCCCGAGCAGATGTGCGGCGTGGTGTCGTGGCTGCCGGCGGCGCAAGCCAAGGACCTCGACGCGCGCAACCCCGACGCCAGCTTGAGGAGCCGGCCGATCCTCGGCGTGCCGACCATCATGGGGTTCAAGCAGGCCGCCCCCGGCAAGTGGACGGGCGGCAAGCTGTACGACCCGGCCAGCGGCAAGACCTACAACGGCAAGCTCTCGGCCAATCCGAACGGCACGCTGAAGGTCGAAGGCTGCGTCCTGATGGTCTGCCAGGCGCAGACCTGGAAGCGGGGCTAGCCGCGGCTCAGAAGCGGTACTTCGCGCTGAGGATCGGGCCGCTCATCTTGAGGTCCTGCAGCGCGCTGCCGCCGCCGGGCTTGTACTCGAGGTGGCGGTAGCCGACCGCCACGTCGCCCCATGACCAGGCGTAGGCGATTTTGCCTTCCGCCTGCCAGGTCCGCTCCGAGTCGCCGCCGCCGACATCGGCGTAGTAGACCAGCTTCCAGCGGCTGGCGCCGAGGGCGGACTCCCCCCGGACCCCGCCGACGACGTCGATGATGTCGGCGTGGGTCGTCGCCGTGCCGGAGGCGCCGATGTCCCGGACCGGGAGCGCGAAGCTCCAGGTGAGCCGCGAGTTCACGCCGACGTAGCGGAAGCCGCCGAAGACCTGCAGGTAGTTGCGCTCGTCGCGGAAGGCGTCGTAGCCGGCCACCGCCGTCCAGATGAATTCCTTGATCCTGACCTTGCTGCCGAGATCCACCGGGACCTGTCGACGGCCCAGGGGACCTGTCAGGGGGCGCACGCGCGAGCCGGACGCGGACAGGTCGACGTAGATGAGATCGTTGAACAGGGCGACCGGCCCGTAGCGGACCTCGAAGTCGCCCATGGCCGCGAAGTTCAGGCTCTGGAGGACGTCGCCCGCGCTGAGGTCGACATCCGCCGACACGGTGTCGCCGCGCACGGGGAAGGCGACCGAGGACGTGAGGCTGGCGAGCCACAGATAGGCCTCGCCGGACACCCGCAGGCGATCCGGCTCGGCCGGCGGCACCGGCATGATCGTCACCTCGGGGGCGGCGCCGGCGGGGCTCGCCTCGGGCGGCGCCTGCTCGGCCCGGGCGAGGCCGGCGGCGGCGAGCCAGGCGCCGACGGTTGCGACCAACAGACGCGGGGCCCGCCGGCTCGTGGGTTTGTCGCCATGCAACGCGGAGACCTCCGGCAAGCCGACGGGCCAAGCCGGCCCGCGGGCGAATGCCGCGCGAGGCTAAACCCTGGGTCGGGCGGGCCGGCTTGACGTATGATGGGAAGGCCGGGTGATTTCCAAGCCGGCGAGCGCCCCGAGGGGCGATGCGGCTAAGTCTCTGAGAAGGATGGTGGACGCGGCTGGGATCGAACCAGCGACCCCCACGATGTCAACGTGGTGCTCTCCCGCTGAGCTACGCGTCCAACCTGGCGTCTCCCGGGCGAGCCCGGGAGCGGGAAGGCCGGGGATATACCGGCGCGCCCGGACGGGCGCAAGCGGTGCGACCGGCAAAAGCTATAATCAACTAATGCGGGAAGTTCAGCAACAGATGATCGCCTAGGCTGCGATCATCCGCTCCACCTCGGCGACGATCTCGCGCAGGTGGATGGGCTTGGACAGCACCTTGGCCCCCGGCGGCCCGGTCTCGCCGGCGGCCAGCGCCACGGCGGCGAAGCCGGTGATGAACATGATCCGCAGCCCCGGATGCTTGGCGGCGGCCTGGCGGGCGACCTCGATGCCGTCGAGCCCGGGCATGACGATGTCGGTGAGCAGCAGGTCCCAGGCCTCGTCGAGCCGCTCGGCCGCCTCGTCGCCGTCGGCGCAGGCCACCACCTCGTAACCGGCGCGCTCCAGCGCCCGGGCCAGGAAGCCCCTCAGGGAATCGTCGTCTTCGGCCAGGAGGATTCGCTGCATGCCCGGTGAAATTTTGTCTGGGGTTTTCTGGAAACTGGCGGGAAAGACGCAGCTTAGCGCCGCAACCGTAAAGGCGCGATGAACCCTTTGACCCGGGCCGGCGCTGGGCGTTCTATGAGCCCGATGAACGCCTGGGAGCCGATCGCCGCGAACGAGGCGCTGGAGCGGACGGACGCCTTCGAGGTGCGCCGGGCCGCGCCCGCAGGCGAGCCGCCGCCGACGCCGCTGGTGTTCGCCTCGCCCCATTCCGGGCGGCTTTATCCGCCGGACATGATGGCCGCCGCGGCGCTCGACGCGCAGAGCATCCGCAGCTCGGAGGACGCCTTCGTCGACGACCTGATCGGCCGCGCGCCGGAGCTCGGCGTCGCCACCATTTCGGCCCGCTACGCCCGCGCCTACATCGACCTCAACCGCGAGGCCTTCGAGCTCGACCCGGCGATGTTCGCCGACGAGCTGCCGGAGTTCGCCAGAGCCCGCACCGCCCGCGTCGCCGCCGGCCTCGGCGCGATCGCCCGGGTGGTCTCGGAAGGCCAGGAGATCTACGCCCGCAAGCTGACCTTCGCCGAGGCGCGGCAGCGGATCGACGGGGCGCACCGGCCCTATCACGAGACCCTCGCCCGGCTGCTCGGTGAGGCGCACGCGGCGCACGGCTTCGCAATCCTGGTGGACTGGCACTCGATGCCGGCGGCGGCGGCGCGGACCGGCGGCCGCGACCGGCCCTGCGACATGGTGCTCGGCGACCGCTTCGGCGCCGCCTGCGCCGGCCTCTTGCCGGCCCGCGTCGAGCGCGAGCTGGAGGCGCAGGGCTATCGGGTGGCGCGCAACACCCCCTACGCCGGCGGCTACACCACCGAGCACTACGGCCGCCCGTCGCGGCGCACCCACGCCCTGCAGATCGAGATCAACCGGGCGCTCTATCTGAACGAGGCGCGGCTCACCCCCACCGCCGGCTTCGAGCGGCTGAAGACCGACCTCGAGGCGGTCACCCGGGCGCTGGCCGGCGCCGACTGGTCGAGCCTCGGCGCCGGCTAGTTGTTCCCCGCCCGGCGGCGGCCTATGCATGGCCCGCAGGGGGGATTTCTGCATGAACGTCAAGCTCGCCGGCCGGCTCGCCGCGCTGTGCGCGGCGCTCGCGCTGGCCGCTGGGCCAGGCCGGGCCCAGACGCCGGCAGGGACGCCATCGGGCGAGCCCCTCACCGTCTACCGCCACGTCAGCCTGATCGACGTCGAGGCCGGCGTGGTGCGGCCGCAGACGGCGATCGCGGTGCGCGGCGAGCGCATCGCCGCCGTGCTCACCGAGCGCGAGGCGGCCGCCCGGCCGGAGCTCGCCGCGGCGCGGCAAGTGGACCTGGCCGGCCGGTACGTGATCCCCGGGCTGATCGATTCCCACGAGCACCTGGCGACGCCGCCGAACCAGCCGCGGGCCCGGGCCAACATGCGGCGCGACCTCTACGGCGGCGTCACGGCGGTGCGCGACATGGCCGACGACCTGCGCGCGGTGGGCGAGCTGGCGCGCGAATCCCGGCTGGGCGAGATCCCTGGGCCGGACCTCTACTACGCCGCGCTGATGGCCGGCCCGAGCTTCTTCGACGACCCGCGCACCCACGCCGCGGCGCAGGGCGCGAGCGCCGGCGCCGTACCCTGGATGCAGGCGATCACGCCGGCCACCGACCTGCCGCTGGCCGTCGCCATGGCGCGGGGGACATCGGCGACCGCCATCAAGGTGTACGCCAACCTGCCGGGCGATCAGGTGGTCCGGATCGTCGCCGAGGCGCACCGCCAGGGCCTGCCGGTGTGGGCGCACAGCGCAGTGTTCCCGGCCTCGCCGAAGGAGGTCATCGCGGCCAACGCCGACGTGATCAGCCACGCCTGCTACCTGGCCTACCAAGTGACCGGCGTGCCCGACGCCTACCAGCGCCGCACGCCGGTCGACCCGGCGCCGTTCGCCGGCGGCGCGAACCCGGTCCTGGCCGGGCTCTTCCGGGAGATGGTCGCGCGCGGAACCATCCTCGACGCCACCGGCCGGGTCTATGTGGCCGACGAGGCGCGCGCCGCGGCCGAGGGCAAGGGCCGCCGGGTGCTGTGCGGCGCCGAGCTCGCCGCGACGATCACCCGCCAAGCCTGGCGGATGGGCGTGCCGATCTCCGCCGGCACCGACGGCGAGGCCGACCGGACCGATCCCTGGCCGGCGCTCTATGGCGAGCTGGACTTCCTGGCCCGCCGGGTGGGCATGCCGCCGGCCGAGGTGCTGCGCGCCGCCACCCTGGTCGGCGCGCGGGCTGCGAACCAGGCGGGGGACATGGGCTCGGTGACGGCCGGC
>Ga0310811_10008483_pt1 | contig 13221 bp, 17 predicted proteins | sample YCmetagenome_FD_207642 | JGI IMG/M metagenome (GOLD analysis project Ga0310811, IMG submission 207642) | Soil microbial communities from experimental microcosm in Duke University, North Carolina, United States - YC | ecosystem: Engineered > Artificial ecosystem > Soil microcosm > Unclassified ...
GCAACGCTGCGGGCGCTCCGAACCTACCGGGCCAATCTCAACCTCTAGAACCTAACCTAGCTCCAGAGCACGCGGCAGCCTACCGGGCGGCAGTAAACGCCACTCGGGAGGAAAAGCAGACATTCGGTCAAGGTGGCGTTGGGCAAGTCCTACGACCCGGCAAGAATGGCGAGGAGTTTGCCGTTCAGTCTGGCGCCGTTCCCCGCAAGATATTCACTGGCGGACCTACTGAGCCGCAGGAAGTGCAGCGCTTTATTGAGGCTGTTGGCGGGCCAGATAAGGCTGCTGATATCGGGCGCGAGACGCTTACGAATGAGCTGCGTCAGAGTGGCATTATCGGCCAGGATGGTACGTTAGATCCTAATAAGTTCGCCCGTTGGCAGGCAAAGCGCCAAGCAACCATTCAGCAATTCCCTGGATTGGGCGATCAGTTTGCCAATGCTGAAACTGCGCAGCGCATGCTGGATAATGTTACGGCAACGCATAAGGCAGCGCTTGACGATTTCCAGAAGTCGGCAGCAGCCAAGTTCATTAACAATGATCCTGCCAAGGCTGTTCAGCAGGCTTTCTCATCTGACAATCCTGCTGCGACATTTACACAGCTCGTGCGTCAGGTACGCGGCAATGCGGATGCAGAGGCGGGGCTTAAGCGTGCCGTAGTGGATTACATCACCGAAAAGACACGCTCAGCTACGCCCGCTAATAGCGCTGAAGACTTCCAGAAAGCAGCTACATTCCGTACCTTCATTCGCCAGAACAATGGTGCATTGAAGGCGTTGTTTGGTGGTCAGGGTGTGCAGAACCTGGACATGGTTGCTGCTGATTTAAGGCGTCAGGCTACATTGAATCAGCAAGCTATTACAGGCAGCCAAACAACGCCCAATGCCCTAAATGTTGGTAAGCATATTGGCCTAAAAGAAGGCGGCTTCCACGGCACCGCACTTGCCGTCATTGGCGAGCAGATTGGCGAAATGTTGGCTCATGCCACAGGTCACGAAGGCATTCTTGGAGCGGCTGTTGGTGCTGGACTTGGTGGCGGTGGATTTCTGATTCATGCATTGCGCCAGTCAGGTATTGCAACGATCAATGATCTAGTTCGCGAAGCTATGCTTCATCCGCAATTGGCACGCGAGCTGGTTGCTAAGACGGCGCAAGGCAAGATTACTCCGACTCTTGCTCACCGCATTGCCCGCGCCATTCAGACAACCGTGCTTGCACAGCCGGCGCAGCAGGAGAAGCAGTGATGCCCACTCGCATCATCTCCTGGCAACAGATCGTTCTTGAGAACGATCCAGATTGGGTGCGTCAATCGCTCAATCCTGTTGTCTGGGAGTTCAGCAACGGGCGACGCTTTATAGATCCGGCACAGCCGTATTTCCCGCTACCAGATAGCGGGTTGATCAATGATGGTGGGGTGCTCATCCTCGCAGATTCTACTGGCTGGCCAACCACTGATACAGGATTGCAGCCGGGGCGGCTATGGGCCAATGGCGGGAATGGCGGTGTTATTACCGTAGTTCCTGGATCGGTTCTTCCGCAGCCGGGATCTCCTCCAATATTCTTTGGCAATGTGACATCTGATCAGGTGTTGTTGTTTGGTGCAACAGCCTGCCCCTTAAGCGGCCCGACACCGGGCAGCCTCCAAATTTGGAATAACGGTGGCATTTTATGCGTAGCTTAATCTTTGTCTTCTTTCTGCTATTAAGTGGTGCAGCTTATGCCAAGTGCCCAGCGGTTACATCTGATTGTCCATCTCCGACTTTTAATAATTTGACGGTTGGTGGATCATTTAACCCAACAAGCATCAGCACTACAACGTTAAGCGCTAGCGGCGCTACCACACTAAGCGGCGCAGCTACACTAAGCGGCGGTGGTAGCTTAGCCGGCACATTCTCTGGCACTCCAACATTTAGTGGAGCGCTGACGTTCACTGGAGCGTTAACGATAAATAATACCACTCAGACTCAAGGGCTAGGAACTTTCCTGGCGGGGATCTGGACACATCAGAACATAGTGCTTAGCGGTTCAACATTGGTGCAGAACGCCAAGCTCGGCGGGAATATTAGCGGCACTTATACAACTCACGATGATAATGCAGCAGTTGTCTCGATCACCAACGCTACTGACACGGCATCTCTGACGGATACTAACAGCGGAGGCTATCCAAGTTTAAGCATCGTTCGTCAGTTCGGTGGCGCAGGGACATTCGGTAGTAGAATAGCCTTCAACTCCACTCTCTGGGCTGCCGTCGCAATCACAGGCGATACATCCGCGCAGCAATATCAGGCTGGCAACTTTGGCGCCAAAGCGACTGTTAACGTCGGGGGCACTGATGATACCACGCCCGGAAATCAGAATGGTTTCTTGTATGGCAGCGCATTTTACGGACTTCTTCAAGGTGGGGCGACAAACTGGGCGCTAGTTAATGCGCTCGGTGAAATAGACATGGGTGTGTCTGCCCCTGGGCGGACATTGACAGTCGGTGGAACCGTTACAGCCGGAGACGTGCTGACTGTAACGTTCACCTCCGCGTCGATTGTAGGCTCTCCTGTATCTGTAAACTACACGGTGCAGTCGGGGAATAGCCTCTTCAACATTAAGAATAACATTATTGCCGCCATCCGAAACACAACAGCATTAGCCAATGCAGGGGTATCAGCCTCACTCCCCTTCAGCGCATCTGGTGGCCCAGCTAATCTTACCTGGAACACTGACGAGTCTGTGACAGTGGCGACTTCCACTAGTGGCGGTGCAACGGAAACTCTGACTCTGGGCGCAGTAACAACGGGCGGCTCGACATACAGGAAACTGGGAGGCAGCCTAGTTAGACTATTGGCTGACGGGCAACCCGGCGGCGGCGGGCTTGATACGGCTCTGCTGATTACTTCGCAGTTAGGCCTGCCCGTGACCGGCGGCTGGAATTACGGCTTCGCATTTGGCGATGGTATCTCAGATTGGCCGATGGCCAAGACAGGGACGCTTATCTGGGCATCGGCGCGGACCCCATCTGGCACCACAACGACGCAAGTTTCGCCTGCCCTGCTAACTCGCGGCATCGACTTGTCGCTGATCGACTTTGCGGACCAGAGTGGTTACAGCTTATTCATGCCGGGATTCTCTGTGTCTGGCACAGGAACTTTGAGTATCGGCAGTGCGCAGCTCTCATATTCTTCGGCTGGCTTAACCATTGATACAGTTGGTTATGCTGGATCGGGAGATGTATCAGTTGTCAGTGGAGGTAATGGCGTTTCTGGTGGTTCCAGTGGAAAATATTTTATTGGTGATATTGTCTACGACTCATATGGTGGACAGCATCGTGTCACAGGTGTCTCTGACATAACTGGCAAAGTTACATCTATTGTCACAATAGTTGAGCCGTTTACCACAGGTACGTTGCCGGCTACTACGCAGACCACTACTGGCGGATCGGGTAGCGGGCTGACTGTGGGAGTTACATGGGTAGCATCCACCAATTTGTCCCTCAATCCGACTGGCGGAACTCTCCAATCCGGCTCAGGAACTTGGTCTGCTAATGGCTCGGTGGCAACTGCGCTTAGCAGTATCGGTCCAACCGGGTCCCATACCACGGTGCAGGAATGGCTCACGATAAAGGACGCTAGCGGCACGGTACGCTACATTCCTGCGTTCTAATGCTTATATACGATCAATGAGAAAATTGTTAATCATATCATGTGTGTGCATTCCTGTAGCTGGAATGGCACAGACGCTATCCCCCAGTGATGAGGCAATGCAGCAGCGCATTATCGCCTGCACTGGCGATGCGCTCAACTGGCAAACGCAAGCCATTATCGAGAAGCGGCGAGCTGACGATTTGCAGAAGCAAATTGATGCGATGAAAAAGCCGGCAGAGATTCCAGCAAAGTAAGGGTAACATGATGCGTAGCATTATTGCGCTATGTTTATTAGCGCTACTTTCGACAAGCGCTATAGCTCAACAGATAGCGCCAAATGCTAGCAATTTGTTCGATACGACACTGCCAGGGCCATTTAAGTCCGGCCGGTTTTATGGACCATTGTTACCAGTGGTTCCAACGAACCAAGCGCTGGGTGGGGCCAACATATTGTATGCAGAGCCATTTTTCGTTGGCTCTACATCTCTCCTCCAGACATTATCCTTCGATATAGGCACCGGCATAGCTGGAGCGTGGAACGCGCGCATGTGCGTTTACTATGACTCGGGTACAGGCACTCCCGGTGGATTGGTGGCAAATGGCGACACTGGCACTATAGCTATTGGCTCTGGCTCTGTTACTGGAGTGAAAACTAGTAGCACCATAAATACCAGTGGGCTCAGCCTGCCTGGACCGGGCTGGTACTGGTTTGCTTTTATGGCTGATACTAGCGGACAGTCACTTTATTCTGCCTCTGGTGCCGGACTTGGAGCCACCCGCTTGCATGGCGATAGCGTTTCCGTTGGTCTCTACAACGGTGTTGCTAACTGGGGATTTTCGATGGCGCAGACTTTTGGCGCATGTCCTTCCAGTATGGCTTCAGCCACGGTATTGAGAAATGCACCTGTGGTCTTCATCGAAGCTGGCTTCTGACTTGTAAATCAGTAGCTACTTGTGTATATAACTTATACGAAATGAGTAGGTTCGCGGCCTGCCGCGCGGGTTCCAGCCACGCGACAGGCTACCCGGCACCCTTCGGTGCCAGCCCACAGGAAAGGTGGCTCCCATGGGTGCCTGGATATTAACGCTTACATCACACATGGCAAGCGCCATATGCCGCCCCCTGTAAACCAGCTTACCTTGGGAGAGCGTGTATCCGCCCTGGAGGCGACGGTTGCCGTCAAGGCTGCAAGCATTTGCGCTGACATCAACGAAGTAAAGTCAGACTTCAAAGAGCTGAAGGATGACATAGCCAATAAATTCGAGAAACTGACTGAGGAAATATCCAACCTGACGCAGGCTCAGAGCCAGCGTGTATTCCGTGACAAGGTAGTAGGATCAGTGTTGGAATTTATGAAGCTAGTTGCGGTTGGTCTAATAGGTTACTTTGCCCAGTTAATGATCGGCTCGGGGCACGCTCCCCCACCGGGGCATTGATGATGCTCACTGAATCGCAGAAAGCAGCGATCGAAGAATACGGCATCACCAAAGCGGCGGACATACTCGGAATACCACGAAACACCCTTAAAGGGCGCTTACTCAAGTACAAACTACAGGATATGGGAGAGTTTATCCCTCCTGAGATCCTTTCCGCTGATGAGGATTTAGAGACTGTCATTGCCCAGCTAGAGGCTGAAGATGAGCGCAGAGAAAAAGCTCGGGCTTCGCTGGAGTGGATGGAATATCAGGTAAAGGGCAATGAGCCGTTTGCCCTGGTGTTTGTCGGAGATCCGCACGCGGACACATGCGCTATTCGCCTGCTACGCGAGCATCTGACAATCATTGAAGAAACTCCGCGCATGTGGGCGGTAGGGCTTGGCGACTGGGCCAATCACTGGGCGCCTAAGCTTCGCGGGCAATACGCAAATCAGACGGCCACAGAGCGCACAGCCTTGCGTCTCGTGCAGTGGATGTTTCAGAAGCCGATCTGGTGGGCAATCATTCTTGGCAACCATAACGGTGGCCGCTGGCATGGTGACGGCTCGGCGCTGAAGTGGATGGAGAACGCCTGTCCTACTCCTGTGCAGGAGTGGCAGGTTAAGTTTACTGTCTCTTGCAGTGGCACTCAGTGGAAGGTGTGGGCAGCGCATAACTTCCCTGGCAACAGCACATTCAACGCCAACCATGGGCCTGATAAGCGGGCGCTCTACACAGGCGCTATAGCTGACTTGTTTGTGGCTGGAGATCGTCACGTTTACAAGCTTAGCAACGATCAGCATGAGCACACCGGCCGCATCTACTGGACAGCTCGCGCCAAGGGTTACAAGCGGCTGGATCTGTATGCTGAAGAGCTTGGATATAGCGGCAAGCAGAACATTGGTCATTCGATTGGCGCTGTGTTTGATCCACGCGACGGCTCTCTGTATTGCCTGCCAGATGTGAAGAAAACAGCGCAATACCTCAATTTCTTGAGGTCAATATGAGCCTGCGTGTTGTCACTAGCTCAGAGGTTGCGGAGGGCTTATCCAAGGCTGAGCGTCTAGTGGCTATGATGCATGAGTGCATAGCGGCTAATCCGAATACAGTCCTTCTGGTCTGGGAGGCTGATGCTGATTTGGCTATGCGCTGTGAGCCAACGGCTCCAGCCGTGGCTGTTGGCATGGTGCAATTGGCTAAGCAGTTATTGCGGGGCGATCTGTGAAGATTCGCATTGGGCATTTGGATTATTCCGTACTGCCCATGCCACCAGAAATGGCTAAGAAGAACTTGATTGGTTATCAGAATGCGGACGTGCCTGCGCTATATATCCTGGCCAATCAGCCGCCGGCTGAGCAGGTTCGTACGCTCTTCCATGAGCTGATTCATGCCATGCTTCACGCTGATAATGTGAAGGACAAGAGTTTCAGTGAGGAGCGCGTCTGTGAAGTGCTTGAGTCGCCTTTAACGCGCTTGTTCCAGGACAACAAGAAACTACATTCAGTCATCCAAGCAGCATATAAGGGCAAGCCAATCGTATGACGTGGAAGTGCCCCAAATGCGGCCACTACAGCAATCTTTCTCATTTCGACTACTGCGCATCATGCGGAACGCATAAGCCTGCGCCACCGCCTGAAGAGAAACCCAAGCCCAAGAAGGTGATGAGTGTGGCGTAATGTGTGTTTGTCGAACAGCTACGCGCAGACGGCGGCAACTGAAACTAGACAAGCGTTCCCGGCGTTTCTTCGTGACGCGCCAGAGAGCGATAAAGAACGAGCCAGTAAAGGCAAAGGCGAAGGGCAAGAAATGAGGATGGTTCCTCGTATGCATGGCTCGCCGCTGCCTGACATTAGCAGACCAAGCGGCTTTCTTAGCCATAAGCAGGAACTACCGGCAACCAACTCTGAATCATGCTGCGCCAAGACGCGAGAGGTTGGCGCTCCTTGTCCTATCGGCAGAAAATGTCCTCACGACATCGCTCCGGTAGCAGAGTTGGTTACTGAGGCTGAAGAGTATGTGCGTGCCAGCGACCCGCTGATGGCTGGCATGGGTGATGGTAAGAGTGAGCCTTGGGTACCTGAGAGGTTTGTGGAGCGGCCAACAACACGCATGACACCAAAGGACATGGCGCTTAGAGCTGCCGACCTTATCTCTGGTGGCCGCGCTCATGTGCATGGCGACTTCCGCAAGAACCATGCAAACATTGCTGCTTCATGGTCATGGTATTTGCAGGCTCGTTTTGCCGGCGCGCATGTCATTCAGCTTACTGCGCATGATGCTGCCCTTATGCTGGAGCTATTTAAGATTGCTCGTACGCTGACTGGTGCGCATAACCCTGACGATTACGTGGATGCCATTGGTTATGCTGCCATAGCTGGCGGCATTGCGGAGCAAGACGCAGAGATTGGTGATAAGATTGAAGCTGCCGAGCGGGCCAAATGAACTATTATCCTGAACTACCGCAAGTCCCTTACGCGCATACTACCGTGCCGATGATTAGCGTCATCAGCTATCTAAAATTACTCAATTGCTCTCAGGATGTTAAGCGCATGGCTTACATCATGTTCCGCAATGAGAGCGGCAATGGTGATCATGGGATCAATAACAACTACTGCGGTATTCAGGCGGATAGCGGGCGCTGGCCTGCTAAGTTTGATCCGCTCTTTGAAGGCGTTGTTACCAAATACGAAAACACACAACCGGGCATACCTGCTAAAGAACGCATCTTCCTAGCATTCAAGAGCTGGGAAGGCTGCATTGATATGCTGGTTAATCGAGTGCAGGGCAGGGGGCTTTATGTCGGCGCTCCCGGCATCAGCTCAGAGAAAGACTTGGCGCAGGCATATTATCGGCAATGGGTTACTGGCAATCCGCGTGCGGTTATGCCGCAACAGGAAGCCGAAAACTTTGCTAGCATGTATAGTCAAGCGCTTGCTCTATTTAGGGTTGCAGTTGCGAACCAAGAGCCGGCTACCCATATTACTGCGGACACATCCGCAGACGATTTAAACGAAGCGGAACTTGAGAAACACACATGAATCCGACAACAACAGGTGGCGTTGCCATCACGACCGCCGCTCTTGGCGGTTTAATCATTTGGGGCTGTGGTGCAGTGCTTCATGTTGAGGCGCCACCTGACGCTGTAGCTGGTACTATGGCGGCACTACTTATGTATGCCGCGCACGGTGCCGTTGCTGCTTTCAAAGCATACTTCCCGCCGAAGGCTAAGCCTACGGCTCCCGCTCAGTAATAGGAGATTTGAGCATATGGCTTCCCGTCGTACATTTCTCGGTGGTGCTGCTGGTATCGGAGCTGCCGTTACTCTCGCTGGTCTGTCTAGCTGTGCTGGACTGACCTCCTCGACTGTCCAGCAGGACGCTCAGCTTATCGCCACTGGCCTGTCGGGCATTCTGGTTGATCTCCAGGCTGTTCCGAATCTGGTTATCCCGGCTGATGTCGTTGCCAAGATCCAGAACGAGCTGACCATCATCAACAACAATGCTGCTGGTATTGGCTCACTCGTTGGCAGCCCTGCCGCGCAGGCCATCAGCACTGCGGTTGGCATCCTGGCCACTGCGGTTGCGCCGTTCTTCCCGATGGCTCCGATGGTTGCGGTTGCCATTCAGGCGGCTGTGGTGCTCGCTCAGGGGCTTATCAATTCTATCCCGGCTAAGAGTGCCGTCGCTGGTCGTATGGACGCCATGCGCGCTCGTGCGGTCCTCGCTGCCGTTGCCGTTCAGTAATTGCGGTTTCTCGGTAAGAGGCCAGCCCGCGTAAATCGGCTGGCTTCTCTCCGCTCTGTACTGCCGGCTGGCTTTACGGGCGGCAAATCCACCAACTGGCGCGCATACATGCCTAGCACTGGAATCCCCATGCTGGGCAATGACTCGTGCGGGTGTTGCGTATGGGCATCACGGTTGCATTACCTGCAACTCGCTGAGTTATACGTCAACAATAACCTTGTGCAGCCTACCGATGCTGAGTGCATAGGCGACTACTCGGCGTGCACTGGCTATGATCCAAGCAATCCCAGCACCGATCAAGGCACCTATGTTCAGGGGCCGGGTGGTGCGATTGAATACTGGATCAACAAGGGCGTCACTTGCGCAGGCAAGCGGTACTTCCTCAAGAATGCCGTTGCCGTCAATCATATGGATCTTGACCATCTGAAGCTGGCTTTGACGCTTGGGCCGGTGTTCGGCGGCGCGACAATTCGCGTTGATGATGCACTCTCACCGTTTATGTGGGATGTTGGAACTTCAGCAATTGATGGAGGGCATGAGTTTCTAATCGTTGATTGTGAGACGATATCCACTGGCAAGACTTACTTTGATATCTGCACTTGGGACGGCATGTGGCGAGCCACAGATGATTGGGTGGTTGCGCAGATGGATGAAGCAACGATGGTGCTTGATCCTGCTTTCTTTGGCCCAAGCGGTTTAGATCCGGCTGATATGGATATGGCTGCAATTTCCGCAGGCATGGCGGCTCTTTCATCTTAACTGGAGAAACAATGAATTTTAGAGTTTTGTTTGCCGCCATTGTGGCGGTATTTTTGGCTGCGCCTGCGTTCGCGACTGAAAGCGCAGACAAAACAGACTTGGTTGGCGTAACTCCCATCACCGATGCTAATGGTGATAACTGGACAACTGGTGGCTATTCGTTCACCGGCTTGGGATACTATCTCCTCAAGAACGACGTTGCCTTGTCCGGTGGCTACGCCATGGAGATATATTATCTCAACCACCGGGTCTATTGGCGGCAGAACAACAATGTCTGGAAATACTGGGACGGGTCAGCAATTCAGCTCACCACCGACCCACACCAGCAGCAGTCTGCCAACTGCACCGGCACGGTCTGGTGCGACGATTTCAACTCGCTGGACGCTGGACAGCACATGGACCCGGCGCACAAGTGGGGTTACGCTGCGCCCTACCCGCCAGACTGGGACGGCACCACGAACACTGGCGCGGCTACCGCAATTAACCCACTGTTCAGCGCCACGACAGGGACGCCTTATAGCAACCTCTACACCACGGACGGGGCTGGCAACCTGCTGCTCAATATCGACAATACGCCGTCTGGCTGTGGAACTACCTGCCGGGGCCAGCCCTACATCATGGGGCAGTTGATCGCCACGACCCTGTTCGGGCCGGGTCACTACTTCGAGGTCCGTGCCAAAGTGCCCCCCACTCCAGGGACAAACTTCGCCCTATGGCTTTATGAAGACTACACAGCAACCGGCGGCCATTATCAGGAGATCGACCTACTGGAAGCTGTGAGGGCAGTGGATAATTCGTGGATTCTCACCTCGCAGACGATCCACCACGACAACAACACTGCCGAGGGGTATCAAGACTGGAGCCGGGACCCTACACAGTGGCACACTTACGGGGCATATTGGACCCCGACATCCATTTGCCTGTATATTGACCGGGTGCAGACCTACTGCAATGCACAGTCGGTAGCCGGGTATACTGGAAATATGTGGCTTTACCTGTCATCGCAGAGCGGTGGCTCGTGGAGCAAGGGTGATATCCCAGCGGGCACACCACTGCCGGTGAGCATGACCATCGACTACGCTGCGGTCTACGACCACAAGCCGTTTTGATCCGGCAAGCGCCCGCTGAGAAGCGGGCGTTTCTTTTCGGGGGTGCGTGTTAGACCGCCGGCGTAACATGTAATCCCTGGCGGCTAAATCTTGGAGCACCCGGTTACTCAGGGCACTTCAGAGATTCCGTAAGCCGATCAACCCTATGATATTGCTTGCAAAGTGAATCTCGGAGTCTGAGAATTGAGATTGCCGCATAAGATATATTACCGTAACATTCTAACAGCGAACCAGATGTTGCGGTGATCCCTGTTAGTAAGTAGCATATTGAGTTCGCTAGCGTTTTGATTCCTGCGTTAGTTTCACAACCGCTAGTCTTTGGCCGGCATCCGATAGGCGTTTAGCTTCTGGTTCAGGTCGCGCAGCACGCCCCTCGCCATAAATAGGTGACTGCGATCGGTCCTGCGCCCCTCTAGCTGCAACCGTAGGGCGCGGAACGTCTCTTCAGCTAGCGCCAAGTGACGGCGGCACTCCTGCGGATCTCTGAGCGGGATTTTCAGGTTGACTGATTTCGTCCCAACTATGGACCGATCAAACTCACACAGCACGTCGCGTGGATCGTGCTCCTCACGAGGGCGCGAGGCGTCCACAAGCTCCTTCGCCCATCTCGCGCGGGCGGTAGGGTCATTCAGCATCCGTCTCTTCCTTGGCATGATGGGAGGCTAGGTGCCGTCTCTCCGGCTGTCACGCTATTGGTGTAGCCTGCGTTCACTGCGGCACTAGGCTGACGCCACCTTGCCAGAGCGTACGCGCGTTATCTCTGGCTACCTCTACACCTCCCAATGATCCCGCCAGCTCTTATCCTCCTGGCTTTCCCAGAACGAGAGATACCCTGGCAGCCAGATCCATGCTGCCAGCCCGAAGCCAGCGGCGAAGCTGAGTAACAAGTGCCACATGGCTACTTCGCATTCCAGGCGACAATGGAGCGCTTGATATTATCAAGCACCCATTGCGGAGCCTTCACTACGAAATCGCTTTCCAACACTTGCTTTGTCTCCAGCCATTCTATAGGGGCGCCATAGAACTTCAGCTTGTTCAGTTCGGCGCGAACTTGGCGACGAATGAAAATTCCAGCCGTGAACTCGAATGTTCTCTCCATCACGCGGCCCCATTCAGCAAGCAGATGAGCCATACTAGAAGTATGACTCGCCCTACTATCGGGAAACATACCGCCACAAATATTGCTAATGCTGTCAACATCAGAACGGCACTTCATCCGACAGATCATCTGCCAGCGACTTGCTCTTGCCAACAGGCTGCGGAGCCGAACGCCCAGTGTACCCGGTGCCGGCAGACTTAGCGGCAATGTAGAACGCCACCTTGTTCTGGTCGCCATACTGCTCGCTGGACTCAATCTTGAGCTTCAGACGGCCAGTCTTGCCGACCATCTCATAGGCTTCGATCTCGCCACTGTCATACTTTTCCAGCAGGCCAGCCGATGCGGCGAACTGCTTGATCTTCCAGGCCGCACTGTCCAGCAGGTAGTCGAACAGCACGCGCTTATGACCTTCTGTATTATAGACATGCAGAGTCAACTTGATCATATCGTTACCAGCCTTGCTGGTAGTGTCCTCTGCCGCATCGACAGTAAAGTCATACTCCCCAGCCGGGAACGGCTCAAACGTACGCCGCTCCTCGCGCTCTTCGGTGGTGGGTGTGAACTTCATTACTCAAGCCCTTTCTTCAGAGACGCAATGCATGCGTCGATTTTGTCCGAGTCCATCTCAGACCACGCCTCAACGTTGGCCTTCTTGAACACCTTTTCCTGCCAGTCATCGGCAACCTTGACGATGCCTAAAAGCCGCTTTAGTTCCGCAAGTTGATCAGCAGACGCTAGAACTAGCGTCTTAACATTGCCCTCTATAACATCCCGCCCATAGAGATCCGCGAAGTTATCATAGGACCAGGGAATTACGTGCCCTTTAGGGAACTCGCCAAGACGTGTCTTACGGACGCGAGCGAAATACTTCGGACCATCGTTATAAATATGCAGGGCAAGGTCCAACTCGTATTCCAACTTATCCCAGCAATCGAACGTATCGCCAATCTCCACACGATCGCCGTTCTTGTCCTTGCCCCATTCGGCTTTGTGATGGGCAATCAGGATTGCATTCATGTCGATACGCATTAGCCAAGCCACGAGCTGGCGCATGTAGCCGACTGCGGGCCGTTTGTCTGCGCCAAACTCGTTTTTCTTTCCTTCGTTGGAAAGACGCTCAGCCTCGCGGGCAATCTCTAGAGCAAACAGCTTAGAGATGCTATCAATAACAACAGTCTTGAACTGGTGCTTCTCGGTCGCCAGAGCGCGGATTTGCCCCATGACCTCATCGAATGATGTAGATCCCTGCTCGGGGCCAAGATACATGCCGCCAGATGATTCCAGCTTCTGAATGTAGCGCTTCTCTTTCGCTCCACCTTCAGTGTCGATGTAGTAGCAACCTGGGAAGTCCACGGCAGCCCATGTTTTACCCGCATTTGGTCTCCCAAATAGCAGGATCTTCGGCCTGCTAGGCTCTGCCGCTTTCGGCGCGACAGCCTTCAATCTACTAGCCACAACTTACT